>ERZ1292640.4640-Hain-H43-02um-R1-4640-length-10405-cov-7_pt1 | contig 10405 bp, 12 predicted proteins | sample MGYA00564404_ERZ1292640 | MGnify/ENA primary metagenome ERZ1292640 (study PRJEB36523, sample SAMEA6512636) | groundwater metagenome | collected 2019-01-08 | study: AquaDiva: Metagenomics assemblies of 32 groundwater samples | reverse complement strand
ACTATTCCTTCTCCATTCAGGGAGAAGGTTAGGATGAGGGTTAATATAAATAACTTTGGTCAACCACTATTAAGGTGTAGATGAGCTAGCAGGTATGAACAATTCAAACCTATCTTTCTTGGCTTTGCATATCGGGCAGATTTCAGGTGGATTATTTCTTGCACACAGATAACCACATACCTTGCATCGCCATATTGGGTATGAAAGGGTCAAATTTCCAATAGTTGATGGTTTTTCGGCTGTTTTTTTCTTTTTCCTTTCCGACTTCGGTGGCCTGCGCTCGGGGATTGATTCCGCATCTTTAATTCCTTTAGCAATATCAGATGACACATAAAGGGCGCAAAAGCAGGCTTCATATTCATCTAAATCGGGGTCCCGGTAGTCGCATGGGCATATTATATCAAGATCACCTTCCTTTTCCCCAGAAGCTAATCTGCATGGACAAGCCCAATATCCATATCTATTTTCATTGATTAATATGCTTCTGACAAGTTGCTTTGTAAAATCTACGTCAGGATTAAGATGGTATCCGCCTTCTTCTGCCTCTTTTTTCAGTCTATAATAAAGTTCGTCAATTTCTTTGTCGGTAATCTCTAAATTAGTCAAATCCTAGCAACCTCCTGATCTTGTTTTCCTTAAAACCAAGCACGGATTCTGCATCATTAATTACCAAAAGTGGAAATGAGCCACTTGGGTCCCACTTCTCCATTTCCTCAACAGCTTCACGCTTAGCTGAGCCTTCTAGCATGTCTACGTCAACATAATCATATTCAACGCCCAATTCGTTGAGCAAGGATTTAGTTTTCCGACACCATACGCAGGTGCTTAAAGCGAAAAGAGTTATCTTGCAAACCTTGTCGCCACCTATGTGCTTAATATGCTTTTCATATTCCATATCTGTCACCTCAATTTTTGAGACTTGAGACACGAGACTTGAGACTTGAATCTAGTATCCAATATCTAACATCCAGTATCTAACATCCTGTATCCAATATAACATAACACTTACCAAGATAATTCCAATTTTAACCTTCTTTTATGGCTAAATACACAGCATGTTCTCTGCCCTGCTTAACTTTATCATAGTTGCCGAAGATTTCCTTAAAGTTTCTTTTTATAAATTCCCTTAGACCGGCTATTGTAACAACGTATAGACTGCCATTTTGTTTCAGGTATTTTTTAGCGCCTGTTAAAATTATGGAAAGCATCTCTTTTCCCACATTGGCGGGGAGATTAGATGCTATCACATCAAATTTTATCTCGTTCGGAATATGGCTAAAAGCATTGCTTAAAAACACCTCACAGTTGGTTAATCGGTTAATTTCAGCATTTTTCTTTGCATATTCAACTGCAACGAAATCTTTGTCAATCATGTAAACTTTGCCGTGATTTGCCATTTTTGCCATACACAATCCAATAGCGCCATAACCACAGCCTAAATCAAGGCATATATCCGATTCATTGACATCCACATATTCTATTAATAATCTTGAACCTGCATCAATCTCTCTTGGCGAAAAAAGTCCCCATGTTGAATGGAATGTTAATTCAATCCCTCTTATAATATCGTTAAATATTATATCTTCTTTTTGTTTTTTTGGTCCTAATGAAATATTGCTTATACTCATTCTAACTTTCTAATTTTTTATCACAGGTTTAATGTCTTTGATACGATTTTTTCAGTCAGCATCGTAAAACATGCCGTCTGGCTTGTTTATTATTAATCAGGATCATAAAACAAGCTAACAGCATGTCCTACTTCCACGTTTTTCGCCAATAACTGAAAACTCATATCTTTGATATTTTCAATTATGCCAATATTTGGTATTGGATCACTCTCGTCAATAAGTGCTTCTAAGTATAGTTCTAAAACTTCCTTTATATTTTCATAAGCTTCTTCTTCTGTATGCCCACAAGTTCGGCATCCTTTTAATGATGGGCAGTAGGCATGAAAACGATCCTCATCTGGCTCAATTATAAATTCAAAAATATATTTTAAATACATAGCATTAAAATTTCTTTATCAAGCCTCATTGGATAACTCAATAATCCTTATTTTCTCAGGGTCTTTTACCCCAAGAAGATGCTCTGGATCAGCGGCAGTAGTGATATATTTCACCGGTCGCCCAACTGCGGCTAATGGCGGTAATCCTTCGCTTGCACGTTTTTCTTCCAAAAGCATCAATGCAACCTGATCCACTGCAACCATGTCTGTGCCAACAATGATTCCGTTATAATTCCATGTGAATCTCGGTTTACAGTCCGTTGGACCGCCCTCAAAAAGAACCTTTATGGCGTCGCATATAACAAGCTTGTTCTTCTCTTTGATCTGTGGAGACATATTTAGGTCTGCAACGAATGGATCACAGTTGTTTCCATGAAATTTGTTTGGACTTTCAATTGCGCCAAAGTAATTTTTAAGGCTCATGCTAAGACCGGCAATATTATGATCTTTTAGAACAGGCGCATTAACTGTCGCTGTGCATTGGCGGGATATGATTTTGCTAAGCCTTGAGCCAACAGATCTGCTGACAACAAGGTCTTCGCCATATCCAATTCTTGGCTTTGTGCCATAGCACCGAATACCGGGACCATCAAAATTCAAGGTATATCCACACATAGAAAGCTCTCTATCCTCTCTATCCCATATTATAATTTGCTCCGGCGCAACACCAACACCTATTAAACTATCAGCTATGGCAAGCGCAAGTTCAGGATGAGTTGGGATCATCGGGGCTATGCAGTTGACTTTGATTCCCACATAGTCATTAGGCTTAAAAAGCTGTTTCCATGCAATTTCCGGGGATTCCAATCCCAAAGCCTCAGGAACCGCAATATCAAGTAGGGATTTTATCAGGCTTCGATCAGGTTTAGCTAATTTCTCGCTTTTAATGATAACGACAGTGGCGCCTCCTGTTGGTTGTTTGACTATTGGAGTTGGATTATTTGTTTTGACTGCGCATCCAGCGATTTGCGAAATGCCAACACCTGCAAGAATTGCAGTTTTGATAAACTCCCTTCTTGTTACATATTTAGATGACAATATCATTATATCTCATCACCTAGCTTTTTATCTGCGCATAATTAAATCTCCACGACACCAGCGCCATCTTCCGCAGTGCAGATGTAAATCTCCGGCTGTAATCCAGTTCGCTTTGGATATTCCTCGTTGACTTTATCTATTAACTCTTGTAGAGAATCCTCAACAACAACAGAAACAGTGCATCCACCGAATCCTGCGCCGGTCATTCTTGACCCGATAACTCCATCTATTTTCCATGCTATCTCTACCATGGCGTCAAGTTCAGGACAACTGACCTCATATTCATCCCTTAGACCGATATGCGACTCATTCATTAAATCACCGAATTTTAGCAGATCAAATTCTTCAATAGCCTCAACACTTTCCAGCACACGAATATTCTCTTTAATAACATATCTACATCGCTTTTCTGTAATTTCAGGGATATGTCCGCTATATTTTATGAGATCGCTAAACTCAACATCACGAAGCGCGCTTATTCCCGGAAGAAATTTCTCAAGGATTTTTACGCCTCGTTCACATTCCGCTCGCCGTTTGTTATATTCAGAATCTACAAGCCCTCTTTTCTTGCCTGTATCACAAACGACTATCTTTATATTTTCAAGGTTAAGCGGAATTAGGTCATATTCAAGGCTTCGGCAATCTAAAAGTAAGGCATGATCCTTCTTTCCCATTCTGGATATGAATTGATCCATTATGCCGCAATTCATTCCGACAAATTTGTTTTCAGCCTTTTGGCATAATAGAGCCATTTCTGCTGGCTCAATGGTTAATCCGTTAATTTTCTCAAAAGTCGTTGCCATAGCAACTTCCATAGCGGCAGATGAACTGAGACCAGCGCCTAAAGGAACGTTCCCTGTAATAACGGCATCTAATCCGGAAATTTTATATTCAGATTCCTGAAGGAAAAATGCAACTCCTCTGGGATAATTACTCCATTTCTGTTCCTCGTCATATTTTATATCACCTAACGAGAATTCAACTGATTGATCAAAATCCAGTGAATATAGACGAACGATCAGATCATCACGCCGTCTTGATGCGATCATGATGTCTCTGTCAATAGCCACAGGAAAAACAAAACCATCATTATAATCCGTGTGTTCACCTATCAGATTAACCCGTCCCGGTGCTCTAACTAAAATATCCGGGTTTCCATCAAATTTATCTTTGAAGCTATTTACCAGCTTATCAATTCTTTCGTTATTCAATTTAAGCCTCCTTTATAGGCTATATGGCGATTTTTCTCGTAATTCTTTCGCCTTATCCTCTGCTGCCGAATCATTTATGAAACTTCCTGCCCCCGATTCACATCCAGCCAAATATTTCAGCTTGGTTGCGCTACGGTGCGGTGGATAAAACTCAACGTGAAAATGATAATAGTCATGATCCTTACCATCGGTTGGCTTTTGGTGCATGATCATCATATATTGAGACGAGAACCCGAAAAAATTATCATATTTCATCAAAACTGTTTTTATTATTCTGGCGAAACTCATCTGACGTTCATCATCAAAATCCGCTAACGATAAAAGATGCTCTTTTGCGAAAATATGCACTTCATAAGGATAGCGAGCATAAAATGGAATATAGGCAACAAAATGATCATTTTCAGTTACCAATCTTCTTCCATCTTCCTTTTCCTTTCTTAATATTTCGCAAAATAGGCATTTTCCTTTTTCTTCTTTATACTTTTTGCTGGAATCCAGTTCCTTCTGAATTTTTGGTGGGATAAAAGGAAAGGCGTATATCTGTCCGTGTGGATGGGACATTGTAACACCTATCGCCTCACCTTTGTTTTCAAAAATGAAGACGTAATCAATAAAATCACGACTAGCAAGTTCCTCATATCTATCTTTCCATACCCTAACAAGGCTGTATGTGTCTTGAAGGCTTTGTTCTGCTAGGCTTCCTTCATGTTTTGATGAATATATTATGACCTCGCATATACCTTTTGCCTCTCTAACTTTGTAGAGTTCGTCATCATCAACAACTGGTTCGGGAGGATTTTGTTGTAAAGACGGAAATCTATTTTCAAATGCGACTATATCAAAATCGCCCGGCACCTCAAGAACGCCCGGACACAATGGACAAGCCTTTGGATCATTCAATACCACAGGACGAGCCATACGATGCGTTGCGGTTATGACCCATTCCTCTAAAATGGGATTCCAGCGTAACTCAGACATTTATTCACTCCATTCATAGTATATTATATAACGCCTTTGTTCATCGCCCATATCTTTTTCAATTTTCTTCATCTTGCGTTTTTTAATTATTTCTTTTTCTGGTTGATCAGACTTTGGGCAATCTTCTAATGATTTATCGCATTTGTAAGTAGTTGATGGCAATTCAACATTTCCAGCCAAAATCTCATTCAACCATTTATGGACATCGCCCAAACATAAGAACTTATTAAACTCAATTCCGTTGCTTTCAAGATATTCCATAAGTTCATCCTTTGCAAAAATAACGTCAGCCGACCTGGATGCGAATTTATCAGAAAGACCGTCGCCTACATAGATAACCGTTTTTTTCTCATCTCTAAGTTTATTCACATGCAAGACTTTGCAGTTTCCGCATTTCCCGCATCCTTGATCGTAATAGGGAAAGGAAAGCTCAACTTTACGACCATTAAACACCAGATTATTACAATAAATTTCTACGCCATAAATATCATATTTTTCCAAAAGCGTTTTTATATAAAAATCAAATCCATCGCTGACAATTGCTACGGGAATATCGTTTTCCCTGCAAGTCTCAACGAGATCGAGAAAGCCCGTATCAATCTCCATATCAGATATAAATTCTTTGATTTCATCCTCGCTTGCGTCAATAAAGCTATATTCTCCGATAAGACATTCTTTTGACGAAATCTCTCCCTTTCGCCATCTTTTATTGATCTCTTCCCATCTTTCGTCGCCGAAATGGGTATATATACGGAAGCCAACATCCCCTTTGGCGATAGTGCCATCAAAGTCACACAATAAAGCTAATTCTTGTTTCATAGTTAATTTATGCAAATTCCTCCAATCTTTGATATTTTACAGATGATATTTTAGTGCAAAAATTGTCCTTTGTCAATATGTGTCTTATTTTAGTCTTGACAAGTCATTATTTTTTTTGGATAGTAGTATAAACACAAAGACACCAAGACTCAAAGTCACGAAAAGGATTGAAGATTAGGAAATCTGTTTTAGACAATGTATTAATCTTGAATCTTCAATCTTAAATCTTTAATCCAGTTGGAGGAAGAGATGATTAAAATAGCAGAAGTTTTTTCACCGAAAGATATTTCGCTCTGGAAGATGGTCAAACAATGCGGAGTTGATCATGTTGTCGGGGTAATGGATTTTAGCAAAGGCTTAAACGTCAGCAAAGACGAACTGCCATGGGGTTATAAATCACTGCATGACCTAAAAAAAGGATATGAAGAAGCCGGATTTGAGTTTGACGTTCTTGAAAGTCGCCCACCATTGAATAAAGCAAAGCTAGGATTGCCGGGGCGAGATGAAGAGATAGAAACAGCCTGCGACCTTATCCGAAACATGGGTGAATTGGGAATTTCCGTATGGTGCTATGAATGGATGGCTGTGTTTAATTGGCTAAGAACATCATCAAATATACCGTCAAGAGGCGGGGCTTTGGCGACCGGATATAACCATGAAGCCATGCAAAAAGAGCCATTGACTGAATACGGGATTGTCACAGAAGAGCAATTATGGGACAACCTCAAATATTTCTTGGATCGTGTTATCCCTGTTGCTGAAAAGGCAAACGTCAAGTTAGCCATGCACCCGGATGACCCTCCGCTTTCACCTATACGTGGTATCGGCAGGATTATGCGAAGTATTGAAAACTATCAGAAACTATTGGATTTATATCCCAGTCCCATCAATGGCATTTCGCTGTGTCAGGGCAACTTTACGCTCATGACTGACGATCTGCCATCTGTGATAAGGCATTTCGGCAGGCAAAACAAGATTTTCTTTGTGCATTTCCGGGATGTGCGAGGCACGCCAGAAAACTTTGTTGAGACATTTCACGACGATGGAAAGACCGATATGCTTGAGTGTATGCGTGCTTATCGTGACATTGGCTTTGAGGGAGTATGCAGACCCGATCATGTTCCGACAATGGAAGGTGACAGCAACAGAAGCCCCGGATATTCCTCAATAGGTCGCCTTTTCGCCATTGGATACCTTAAAGGATTACGTGAGGCGGTATATGCAGAATAACCATAAGTATAAAAGGGGCTGCTAATCATTCATTTTACTCTAGTGAAGGCGGGGAGTCTAGAGAGGGGTAATTCATTTAGACCTTCATCTTCACAAGAATCATTCCATCAAGGTAGGGTAAAAAATGAAAAAATTAAACAGCCCTTTTTGGAGAAGATATTTTTATTATATTCTCAAGAAATCTTTGGATTTCGATATAATTATGCCACATATATCGTAAATTGTCAATACAAGCCAAGCTGACAATATTTTACAAGAGTATGTCAGCATTCTGTCAAGTAATGGCAAAATTCTGGCATTGTATAATTGATTTACTCAATTATTATTTCCCCATCAGCCAGATATTATTAACTACCTGTTCGTAAGCAGGATAATATTTATCGAAGTCTGGTTGTGTTGAATGAAACTCGCATCTAACCATTACTTCGCCTTTTGCGAACCATGTTACACCGGATTTTAAACCAATCGGGTCTATAAACACTGCCTGAAGACCGAGAGAATTGCCAATATATACAGATTTCTTTGACTCTATCTGGAGCGAATATGCCTGTGTAAAATCATTCAGATACTGCGTCAGATCATAGGTTTCAAATTTACCACCCTTATTATAATTCAATACAACGGCAATGAATGGTATCTTTGCCTCCACTATTTTGTCTGCAGAGGCATTTTCATCAAGTCCGATAAATTGGTTAGTCGGGACAGGTTCCATTAGAAGAAGCCAATAAAGTGGTATCATTCCTACTTCTGCTTGATGAAATCCCAGTCCATCACTTCCAAGTGCCTTAATAGTCCATGTATCTACCGGCAACTTTGTAATCTTTATTCCATACTTGGGATTAAAGTAGGTATCGCCATTAAGACCGCTTTTTAGCATATCAGGTTCATCAATGACTGTATCTGACGCGTCATCTCCACACCCCACAAATGCCAAAATCAGAAAAATATAAAGAACACCCCATTGCCTCATTTTAGCACCTCGCATTCAGTAATTATACTGTGTGAAGAAAATCAATGTTTCTAATCAACTACAATTTTACTGTGATGGACTTTTGCGACTCATGAGATTCCATCACAGCATCCAAAACCATCATCGTTGGCAATACTTTTCTCCCGGAGGTTAGCGGCTCTCGTTTATTCCTTATAGCGTCCACGAATTCACGCATCTGACGGGTAAAAGTATCCTCGCTATTATCTATTGGAATAACCTTATCGTTTACGGTTACTTTATTATCCTCAATAAGCAAGGTGCCTTCCGTCCCAATAAATAAAGCGTTGTAGCGATAAATATTGGAATTCATTGAAAACGCCATCGTTGCTATCGCACCGTTTGAAAACTCAATGTCTATAACGCCATCGCTTTCCGCATCAACTAGCTTTGTGTATGATCTGAGTATGCTGTTGACTCTGACAGGAGTATCATCCATCATCCAAAGTATCATATCAACGTCATGGCTGCTGAAAAGCGGAACATACAGTCCTCCGCATTGCTTTTGAGAATATCGCCATTCCGTAGACAATTTATCAACGAGAAATGCCCTTTGATGTATACACTGCAAAATCTGTCCTAGCTTTCCAGAAGCGATGATTTTTTGTGCTGAAAATACCTCTGGACGAAACCTCGTTGATTGGCCAACCATCAAAATAACTTTGGCATTATCCGCAGACTCTACCATCTGCTTTGCTTCATCAAGATTAAGCGCCATAGGCTTTTCAACGAGTATATGCTTGCCGGCTTTGGCGCATTGCATAGCAACAGGGCGATGCAAATGATGTGGAAGAGGCAATATAACAGCGTCTATTGAATTATCGCTTAAAATCTCGTCCAAAGACATACAAGCCTTTGTATGGTATTGGCTGGCGAATGATCGGATCCTATCTTCAACAATATCCATACCAGCGATCAATTCCGCATCGGGTATTTTGGCAATTGCCTGTGCATGGGCTTCTGCGATCTGTCCGCATCCTATTATCGCAATGCCGACTTTGTTGTCTTTCATCACAATAGACCTTCTTTAATCATCAGCGTTAAAGGAGATTCTTTCTCTTCTAACGGCAATTTGACGCGCTTACGGCGACGGGAGGATTCATAAATAGCCATTAAAACCTCATGAGTCGCCCTTCCCTGATAACCGCTTGAGCGATGTTCACGATTCTCCTCAATGCTCAATGCAAGGTCTTCAACAGGGCTAACGTCAGAATGGGCTTCAGGGGCAATCCAATCGCCGTTGCTCGCCTTTGTCCTCATTCTGATCCATGGTCCTGATGGAGCGCCAAGCTCAATTTCGCCTTCTGTGCCATAGCAATAGATATGATGATAGCCGGGAGCGGTATCGTTCCCAACCTCTATGACGCCTCTAACGTTATCGGTAAATTTCATATAGCCGAGTGCGAACTGCTCAGAATCCATACCATATCTCTTTAGATCGCCAATTCGCTCAATTTGCCCTACGACCCATTCAATCGGCTTATCTCCGCAGATGAATCTCATCAGATCAACGGTATGAGTGGCATTATCTTTCAGGTCTCCGCCTCCGCAGATCGCATATATGCGGAAAAACTCACCAATTGCCCCGCTTGCGATTAATTCTTTTGCGCAGACGTAGTTGCCTGCAAACCTCAACTGATGATCAATGGCAAGTTTAGCGCCATATTTTTCGCAGGCTTGTATTGAAGCGTCTGCTTGAGCCATGTTTTCACCCATAGGCTTTTCGCATAATATTCCTTTAACGCCTCGCTTTGCGGATTCAATGGTTATCTCCGAGTGGGTTCCGGGCCAAGTGCAAATACTCACGATGTCTGGCTTTTCTTTTTCCAGCATCTCTTTATAATCGTTGTATGCTTTCTCTATATTGTATTCGCTGGCGAGTTTTTTAGCGTTGTCTTCGTTTATATCCGCAGTGGCGATCATCTTTGATCGGTTGAATGCTTTATACATATCAGCGTGCATTCTTGCGATTCCACCGCAACCAATAATTCCGACTTTGTAAATTCCGTCCATTAAAATCTCCTTATGTTAGATGTTAGATGCTAAATTCTGGATACTATAGAATTTTCGTTAAATAGTTGGGCATGGTTCATTTTCCATTTTAATTTGGGTAACACTTTTTGAAACGCTTAAAAA
>ERZ1292640.4638-Hain-H43-02um-R1-4638-length-10407-cov-7_pt1 | contig 10407 bp, 8 predicted proteins | sample MGYA00564404_ERZ1292640 | MGnify/ENA primary metagenome ERZ1292640 (study PRJEB36523, sample SAMEA6512636) | groundwater metagenome | collected 2019-01-08 | study: AquaDiva: Metagenomics assemblies of 32 groundwater samples | reverse complement strand
GCTACGAGACTTCACAGCCCTCGTCCATCGACTTTCGACCTCGACTCCTGCCTCTTCAACCTTTCAGCGCTTAACTCTTAACTCACCCTTTTCTATGGCTTCCAACAAACTCCCGGCGAACCTGGACGAACTGATCACGCTGGGCGAAGACGCCGCCGACGGCGCGCATCAACTCGAAACCACCATCGGCCTCAAGCAAAACACGGAGGCCGACATTCGCGCCGATCTGGGCGCGCTCGCCAACAAGAAATCTCTCTATGACGCCGCCGTCTCCGATCGCAAACCCTTGAACACCGCCATGACGGTGGCCCGTTCCAACGCGCGCGGCTTTCTGACCACCGCCCGCGATGTTTTCAAGAAATTCCTCGGCGGGCAGCCTTCCGCCGCTTGGGCAGCGCCCGGCTGGTCCAGCCAATCCATGGCCGTGCCGTCCACCAGCGAGTTGATTCTGCCCCTGCTTGGTTCCGTGAAGAACTATCTCACCACGAACCCGGCGCGTGAAAATGCGCCGCTGGAGGTCACCGCCGCCAACGCGAACGCGCTGCACCAGGCCTTATCCAACGCGCGCAGCGCGCTCAACAACCAGGAAACCCTCATTGGGCAGCGCAAAACCGACCGCGACGCCGGCGAAGAACAATTCCGCAAACGCATTCGGGGGCTGATCAGCGAACTGGCGCAACGACTCGACGACATGGACCCGCGCTGGCTCACCTTCGGCCTCAAGCAACCTGGCGCGGCCGATTCGCCCGACGCCGTCACCAACACCCGTGCCACGGCTTTAGGCGGCGGCAAAGTGCGCGTGCAAAGTGATCCCGCCCCGCGCGCCGAATACTACCAGGTCTGGATTCAAGTTGCCGGAGCCGACGCCGACTTCCGCTTGGCCGACTCGCCCGCTGAACCAGACAAAATCCTGGAGGGCCTCACCGCTGGTGCCAGCGCGCAATTCAAAATGCGCGCGGTGAATGAAACGGGTCCAGGACCCTTTGGGGAACCGCTGCAAGTAACGGTGGAATAATCGGAACCTGACTGCCGCATGGGCACTATGAAAATCGCGACGCGAAATGTGTGGATTCTGGCCGACGTTCCGCACTCCGAACTCCGCATTCCGCATTCGAGCGTGCGCGCCGTGAATGAAACCGGACCGGGAGCGTTTAGAGAGGCTGTCCAGGTGGTAGTGACATGAAATGGCTCTGAAACAAACGAAAGGAAAAGACATGAAGCAACGACAATATCGACTCGGGCTATGCGCGCTCGCGCTTGCCGCCGGCCTCTTGCCGCTCGCCGCCCAAGGCGGCGACGTGTGGCTCAGCGCAGGCCCCGTCTGGCGCGGCGGCATGGACGTCAAGTTCAGCGGCTCGTCCTACGCTCAAACGCTTGGACTGAACACGGATGTCGGTGTTGGCATTGGGGCCGCCAGCGCTTATGCCGACCGCACCTACGACGACGGCTACGTGAACAAGGACTCCAGCTTAGGCGGTGGCATCGTACCCAACACGACTTGGAATTGGGGCTACAACACCCCAGGCCAATACAACGCCGCCGCGCCACAAACGCTCACGTTTCAGAAGCAGGGCATTCCGCGGTATTCCTCCTTCACCGACGGGGGCGCTGGCGGCAAGGATGACATGCTGGGCGCCGGCCTCCGACTCCAGGCCGGTTTTCCGGTCAAGAAAGGCGACAAATGGTCCGTGGACCTCGTTCTCGGTTTCCAAGGCATCTGGGGCGCAGAGGGCAAGTTCCGGGAAAACGCGGGTCTTGTTGATGTGATCGACACCTACGATGTTTCCGGCATAGCGCCATTCCCGGGGGCCGGGCATAGCGGCACCTACGGCGGGCCGTTTGACCCGGCTGCCACGCCGCCTTACACCATCATTCCAAACCTGCCGGTGTCCCGCGCGCCGCCGGCTCCCTCCGCCGTTGCGCCAGCCGTGCAAAGCAGCATTGCCTTCGACGTGGACCAGAGCCTTTATCAATTGAGCGTGGGGCCCCAGATTGGACTAAAGGCCGGCAAACGGCTCCAATTCGTAACGACTCCCACGATTTCCCTGATCATCTTGGACGTGGATGTTCAACGGTCGGAAACGTTTTTCTACGGCGGTGCGTTGAGCCAGTGGTCTGACCGCGCCGGCCAACGCGAGGTTAATCTGGGCCTCGGCATCACCGGCGGGGCGAACCTGAACTTGGGCAAAGGCTGGTTCACCGGCGTCTTCGGCGGCTTCGAATGGGTGATGGAAAACATGGACTTCACCGTCGGGCCAAACAGGGTGTCGGTAGATGCCAGCGGGTGGACGGCGGGACTCGCATTCGGCAAGTCCTTTTAGAGGCAGTGGGCTGCTTCGTAACAAAGAAAACTTCCCTATGTCTTTATTGCACCACACAGCGTTAGGAAAGGAAAAAATATGAAATGCTCTTTGAAAATTTTGTTCTTCTTAAACCTGCTCCCAGCGGCCATCTTATTTGCTCAAGATGAAACTGTTCCAGGCCTGCGGCCCTACGAGCAGGCCCAGTTTTATGTCCGGATCTCTGCCGATGAGGTCGCCATCCTGACAGGCGCGCAAATAGATGGTCTGCGCAGAGATGCCGAAGATGTTCGCGTGCTCAAGAGGAAGTACTCTCTTGAGGAATTTGCCGCCTTGGCCCACGCCAAAGCAACCAAGTCTTCACAAACGCTTGCGAACGAGTTCTTGCGAATGCGACTCTCAGATGATGGGAATTTTCAGATGCAGCAAACGACCGATGGACGGTATCTGATCTATCCTGGCTTTACGTCCGCATTTTCGATCAAGGTAGACAACCACAAATACTGCAATCGTAGCACAGACCGGGAATCCCCGACCATTCTCACTGTCGCGCAACCGCTCACAGTCAACGGCACCGTCGCGAGCATTCAGTATTCCACGGCTGAAAACGTGGACATCATTCAGAGGTTCATCTTGGAAGGCAAGGCCTGCCGGTTCGAGGTGGAGGCTCGCAACCGGGATTCAGTCAGCCACAACGTGCAAGTGAGGTACCAGTTCGACACGCAAATCCATGAAAACGATGGGGCTCCTCTGTACGCACAGCCTGTCGGGACACGAGTGAAGGAAACCGAGGTCGCTCCTCTGACCTTCAGCCAGTGGCAGTCGTGGCTTGATCCGGTCCAAGATCCCGGTGACCTGTACGGCATAGGCACGATCATCGCTGTCCCTACCCGGGTGGTTTTCGCGTGGTGGCCGGAGGCGAGTGATTCCGCGTGGGACTACACCCCGAATCCGAACCAGTTGTTTTACACCGAAGGCTACGTCAGTTCGCCTAAAAGTGACAGTTGCGTCCTGTACTACATGACTCTTGGCGTAATTGCCCCGTCTGCTTCCAGCACGGTCTCCTCTGCCTACGGTGCGGGGACAGCGCAGGCGAACTCCCGTAATCGCTTGGTTGAGGCGCTCAGAGGGCTGGCAGACGCGATCAAAGGGTACCAGAATGCGTGCGCCATTGTGGGTGGCGATGCATTCGCGAAGACGGCGATAACCGCTCGGCGTGACGAGAATCTCAAGGACGTCGCCCAAGATCTTGCCATCGATTTCATCGATTTGCTTGCCGATGGCACTATGTCCCGGACGGCTGGCAAACTATTCTCGAAAGGCGTCTCCGATCAATTCACTCGCTGGCTCGTGAAGAACATCGCGAAGAAGGCTGCGATCAAGGGATTCTCTATCGGCGAGAAGGCCCTGGTAACGTGGATAAAAGCCCCAGAGGTAGGAGGGATCGATCCCGAGTGGGATAGAGACGATCCCAATTACAGCCGCACCTCCGACTACATCAAGAATTTCATTCTGACAACCCTAAGCGCCGAGCTTGCGGAAACCGACACCATTCTTGTCGAAACTGTGGCAGGCATCCCTGATCCGTTGCCAGAGGGATACCCGTTGGACGAGACAATCGCAATGCTACAGCACCTGCGGAATGAGGTGCTCAGGTTGACACCCACCATTGGGCGAGAGACTGAAGATGTTGTCCACTGGGCCATACCAGGCCTCCTCGATGACGAAACGTTCGGCGATTACAATCCTGTATTGCTTGGCGCATCCAGCAAAGTCGCTTCAGGCCACAAGCTGTACGTGACAAAGCTTATTCTTGGCGGCCTGGAAAATATCAAGCTGCTCAGGCGGGTCGGGTGTATCGGTTGGCAAGTTGGGCTGGGAGTCGTGAAAATCGTGGCCCACGTTGGAAGCGCGGCCACCACTGGGCCGGGGGCAGTTCCGCTCGCGGCCCCGATCGAAGGGTTGTTTTGGGGAGGAGTAGGGGTGTGTAGTACAGCGGGCCTCGCCAACTCCGGAATCGATGTGATCGGGAAAAACTACGCTGTTTTCCAACTAGCTGTGGATATCGAAAGCATCCAGTCGGATATTGAGTTAGCTCTGGCCACGTTTAACGCGGTGGCCGATTCTGTGGTGGCGGCCCAAACGCTCGAAGGTTCTCTCCGCATGACTGTTACTGACCTAGAGGTTGATGATCTCGAAGTTGGTTGGTTGGACTTGTTCGGAAACGGTCAAGCCATGCTCAGGGTTGCCAACAATGACACCACGCATGCCGGGTATTGTCGGGTGTTCGCCACGATCTCTCGCAAGAACATCCTCTCCGGTGCTTATGATGACATCGTAAGCACTTCGACGGCTGGGTTCCAAGTGCAACCGAGTGCCCGTCTGTCCATCGCCCTTCCGTACGAGGTGCCCGTCGGCATACTTCTCTCAGACCGATACTTGGTGGAGTGCAACGTGATAACATCTTCGGGGTATAACTATCGCTCGGCCTTTTTCAGAGCGTGCAATCCGGCAGCGTGTTGGATCGACGACCAGATTACGCGAATCGGCTCCGGAACCTTGGCTCAAGGGCAAAGGGCGTCAGGTAATGTGACTGGAGCTGCCGCGGGAGGCAGCACGGAACTCTCGTTGAACTATCCCGGCAGCGATTTTGATCTTCACGTCTATGACAGCCAAGGAAGGCACGTCGGCATGAACTACGCCGTCGGAAACGTGGAGGTGGGCATCCCCGGGGCGTCCTATTCAGGCCCGCAGAGCAAGCCCGAAGTGATCAGGATCCCACCAGCTTCCGCCCTGGGGCTGCGATATGAAGTGATTGCTGTAGAAGCATCGGGATCCCAAGACTTCGAGGTGTTTGCCGCTCAGGAAACAGTGCGGAACGCGACGCTGGTCAGTATGCCGCGTGCGATCGAGCTCGACGCCCAGCCCGGGGTGAACGTGACTGGTCTAAGATTACTGGAGGTTGGGGGCCAAAACGAGGCGGCACTGAGCGCAGTGACGTGCTCACAGCTTGCAGGTGAGCATGGCACAATTGAGGCGGAATCAGTCGCATTCGTGAACGTACCGGAGCGGATTCTACCAAGCAGCGATGCGTCTCTTGGCATGACGGTAACTGTCGGACCAAGCGTGCCGTCAGGTGTTTACACTGGGATCGTGAGCATTACCTGGAACGCCGGGAGGCTCGAGATTCCAGTCTCGGCGTCTGTGCTGTCGCAAGCGCTCTTGCAGGAGGTAACGACCAACGCAACGACAACCTTTAACTCATGGACGCTTGACCGCGCTTCGGGGGCACTCGTGGCAACAATCACGATCACGAACAGCAGCGGTAAAAGCGGGCTTCCCGGGGTTCCGCTCGAGAAGGTGTTCTGGTATGCGATCACTGAGAGCACCAACATCCGGTTGGCTACCGTCACGGGACAGACGAACGGCATGGCCTACTACGATGTTACAGCCCAGGTTGAAGCGCAGTTGCCAAGCGTCGGTAATGGCGACATGCGACTGGATATCGGTGAGTCGGTTAGTTTCACTGTGCCCATTTACACGCGAGACCGGTCAAGACCAGTGGGGCATGTGTTTGGCATCTGGGCTGATCCGCCGTTTGGAGGCAGCGTTGCCAGTTCAAGTGAAGTGCCACGCCTGGAGGTGTCAAGAGCGGCGGAGGGTAGCATCGGCTTGTCCTGGCCTGCTACAAAGAGCCAGTTCGTATTGGAGGAGGCAGACAGCATTGGCTCCAGTTGGAGAGAGGTTTCGACGCCTCCAGTCATTAGCGGCAACAAGAACACCGTCACGATTCTTGTGGGTAGCGGGACGAAGTTCTATCGGCTACGGAAGAATTGACCGTTCCACGCCGAATTCAGCGAGTTGTGATGTGATGTTTCGAGTTTGTGCCGGTGTTTGCCTGGGCCTACTCGTTTTGGCAGCAGTGCCTGCCACCGGCACAGACGCGCCCTTGGCGGGAAGGAAGTGGCTTGGCAAGGGCGAAGTGCCCCAAGTCGTCGAAGCATCTGCTGTCAGCGCCAAGGCGATTTCCTCAAGCCGCGTCGTCTCTTTCCGCTTTCCGGGCGTTGAGGCCATGTCGGTCCAGACTGGCCCGGATGTTTGGACGCGTCTGTCCCTGCTGGGAGCTGGCGCGAGGCAGGAACCCGGGCGGCCTGAGTTGCCAGTGTGGAGAAGGCTCCTGACAGTTGATCCCCAGGTGGCTTTTTCCTACAAACCGGTTGTCACTTCGCAGCGGGCCTTCGATCTCACGGCGGAAGGTTTGCCACCCAGGATATTTCCTGCTCGTCGTCCCATCCCCAAAGTGCCGGGTGCGCTTGAAGCCGCCGCTGCGGGTCAGTTACGGCAGGCGATTGAACCGTGGGGCGATTGGAGCGCCGGTTTTCAACCGGCTATGGGCCAGCGAGAATCCGAAAGCCGACTGCAAGTCGGCGCTCCACCCACTGCAGCTTCGCGGATCGGTGCCGACAGGGTAAACGAGGAGGTTGAGGTCGCCTGGCTCCATGACCTTGGCATCGCGCGCGGGCAGCGGGTGCTTCTACTGGAGGTGTTCCCGGTTGCTTTGGACGCGAAGCAAGGGAGTGTGATCCTTCGTGAATCCATTGAGGTTGCGGTCGTGACTGAGAATGCTCAGGGTTCCGCCAGTTCTGCCGTAGAGTCACCCCTCACTCGTCCTGCGGACACGCCACCTCTGAACCGTAGGAGCCGACGTGAATCGGCTCTGACTTCCAGGGACAGAATAATGAGCGGACTCACGTCCGCTGCTACGAGTCTCACGCAAGGAGCGCAGGGAGTGTCCGCGCGCCGCCTCTTGATCATTGCTCCGCCGACGCTGGCGACTTCGCTTGGGTCTTTTGTCGCGCACAAGGAGGCGCTGGGTTGGACGGTGGACAGTTTCACCACGGAAGTCAGCGGCAGCAAGGCGGAATCCATTCAGGCGTTCATCCAGTTGCGCTACGGCTCGGAAGCCACGCGCCCCAGTCATCTGTTGCTGGTGGGAGACACGGATACTATTCCCGCCTGGCCCGGTCGCGGCGCTTACCTGCCCGATACGGACCTGTATTACGCCTGCATGGATGGGGCAAGCGATTGGCTGCCGGACATGGCCGTGGGCAGGTTTCCGGCGCGCACCGCGCAGCAACTGACGAACATGCTGTCGCGGTCCATGAGCTACGAGACGAACGTGTCGAAGCTCAGCCCGTTTGTGTCGCGCGCGGTGTTCGTGACTTCGGAGGAGAACTACACGTTGACGGAGGGAACGCAGAATTACGTCATCGGTCGGCATCTGGACCCGCGCGCCTACGCCTCGCAACGGCTCTACCGTCACACATATGCTGCCACGACGAGCCAAGTTGCCAATGCCGTGAATGCCGGGTGCAGCCTGCTGGCGTATTCGGGGCATGCTTATGCGGAGAACTGGCGTGATCCGGCGTTAAGTGTGAGCGATGTCCAGGGACTGGCCAATCCCTTTGCATGCCCGCTCGTGATGAGTTTTGCCTGCGATACCGGGGCGTATCGGAGTTACGACGAGTGTTTTGCCGAGGCCTGGCTGCGGAGGGGAGGCAATGCCGGCGCTGTGGCGGTGCTGGCGGCGTCGGAAGACACCTATTGGGAAGAGGATGATGTGTTCGAGAAATGCGTGTTCGCCGCTGTGTTCGAGGATGGCGCCTTGATGCTGGGCGACGCGGTGGAGGATGCCAAGGGGCGTTATCTGGCTTTCTACGGTCCCGGTAGCGAGACGCTTCAGTATTTCGAGCAATACAACCTGTTTGGTGATCCCACGCTGGCGCTGGTTGTGCTGGACGGCCACAGCAACGGCGACTCGGCGCGCGCGGTGCGGCAGTTGCCCATGACCGGTTTGAACAGCAACGAGCTTTTCACCGTGACGGTGGATGTAACGGTGACCAATCCGCCGCCGACCGGGCTGACCCTCAGGGAAAAGCTGCCGTCCGGCTGGACCGTCACCAATGCGACCTGGAAGGGCGCGCCCATGTCTCCAACGAACAGCAGCGGGGAATACCGCTGGGTGTTTGGCTCGAAAGCGCCGGTCAGCAGCGGAACTCTGAGCTACCAGACGCGGGCCGTGGGTGTTTTGGGAGCAACGCTGACCATCACCGGCTCTTTGCTCTACGGGACGAATACGGTTCCTGTTCTGGGGGATGAGGAGTTGCACATCCTGCCGATCATTGATACGGACCATGATCGGATGCCGGATGACTGGGAAACGCGCTTTGGCCTGAGTCCGACGAACGCGCTGGATGCGGTCTTGGACCTCGACGGAGATCAGATGAGCAACGTGCAGGAATACTTGGCTGACACGAATCCGACGAATGCCTTGTCGCGTTTGCGATTACTTGGGATGTCTGTGAGTACCAGCCAAGCCGTTGTTCGCTGGCAAGGCGGGATGGCAGCGACGCAATACTTGGAACGTGCCAGTTCGTTGGCGTCAAACGTGTCATGGGTTTGCATTTATACCAACCTTCCCCTGACACCCCTGACCAACACGTTCCCAGACGGTCTTCAGGGTGGCAGCCACTTCTATCGTGTGCGGGCTGTGCGGTGAGGCGCGGACGTAAGCGGGTCAGCCCCGAGTATCGGCAAGCTGCGTATGGCTTCGGCAAGCGTCGAGCGACCCGGCTTGCAGAGTCGCCAGGCAATGGAAGAAACACTTCAGCATTTAAGAAACAACGTTTTATGAAGCTGGCGGCTGCTCCGGGTCAACCAGGCCATTGGCTTAGCCATGCTTCTTTGTCCTCTGGCAGGCTCGAACAGCGGACATCACAAAAGGATTGGAACTGAGCAGTGCGTGCTGGCCCTGGTTAACCCCCACCGTGGCCGGAACAGCCCTTTCTCATGCAGACAGGGCGGACAGAGAAAGTGCAATGCAGCCGCCGCCGGCCAGAGCCGCCGATCCCGCAGCGTCATTGGATCGCCCGCCACAGGAGCCGTGGATGAAGGGGTTTCACGGGTGAAAGGTCCGCCTCGGCTTGAAAGTTCTCGCGGGAGTCGTGCGCGAAGTCGAGGCCGGCAGCGAGGTCCAGCGGAAAGGGGTTCCTAACTTCTACAAGTGAGCTATTCAGCGCGTCGCCACGCACGGTCTGGAGCCAATGCCGCCGATCAGCACCACCGTGGTGGACACGAACGCGGTGCAATTGCTGACCGAATGGATCACCGAGTACGCCGTAGCTTTTCACCGTTGCATAAAGCCTGACGGACGGCTAAAGATACCAATCGTATGACTTGTTTGACATCCGGTCCACACGGCGAGATTGCTCTGCCGGAGAACCTGCGTGCCCGCCACCGCATCGGGCAAGACACGCCCATTCGCATCATCGAGACGCGCAACGGCATTTTGCTGGTGCCGTTGACCAGCGAACCGATGTCGTCGGCGCTGGCCCAGGAGCTGGCGGAGTGGCAGTCGCTCGCGTCGACCTCCTGGGAGATGTTTGATTACCAGCACGACGCCCCATGAACCTGGGCGACTTGCTGTGGGTCGAATTCCCCGCCGGCGCCGGCCGCGCGCAAGCGGGTCGCCGTCCGGCCATCGTCGTCCAGGCCTCGACTGTTTCTACTGCGCTGCCGACGGTGTTGCTCATTCCGTTGACCAGCCAACAGGACGCACTCCGTTTTCCGGGCACCGTGTTGGTGGAACCCGATTCGGTCAATGGCTTGCGGCGGCCTTCGGTCGCGCTGGTGTTTCAATTGACCGCCATCGACAAGCGCTTCTTTTCCGGCCCACAACTCGGGGCCGTTTCTCCAGCGGTCATGGCCGCGATCTGGGAAGCCCTGGACGAGATCACGGGCAGAGGCGGATTTGGCTAAAGGCGTTGCTGCGGAAACGGGTCTTGGCACCAACAACTCTGTAGCCGGGGGTTACTGATCAAGAACGATTTTGGGCCGTCCGTTCCGTCCCAGCCACCGCTTCAATTTCTATTGCACGGCTTTCAATTTGAGCCGGATGCAGCACCGCCCGCCAGCCAGAGCCGGATCCCGCAGCGTCATTGGATCGCCCGCCACAGGAGCCGTGGATGAAGGGGTTTCACGGGCGAAAGGTCCGCCTCTGGCTTGAAAGTTCTCGCGGAAGTCGTGCGCGAAGTCGAGGCCGGCAGCG
>ERZ1292640.3663-Hain-H43-02um-R1-3663-length-11919-cov-4_pt1 | contig 10408 bp, 11 predicted proteins | sample MGYA00564404_ERZ1292640 | MGnify/ENA primary metagenome ERZ1292640 (study PRJEB36523, sample SAMEA6512636) | groundwater metagenome | collected 2019-01-08 | study: AquaDiva: Metagenomics assemblies of 32 groundwater samples | reverse complement strand
ATCCAGGAAGAAGTGACCGAGGAAGGAAAGAGGATCGAAGACAAGGGCTCATCCTCGAAGACGGAATCGAAGAGCTAACAACGAAAGTTTCTCTGCACGAAGGATCGACGATTGACGCAGACGAAAACCCTCGATACCCTCAGAGAGGCAATCGAACGCGGTTCCACGACCTGTGAGAAGGTCGTGGAGGAGCACCTCGACGCCATTGAGAAAGGAAGGCACTTGAATGCTTTCCTTTCTGTGTATTCAGACGAAGCACTCGAAAGGGCACGTGCTATCGATCGGAAGATCGAGAAGGGGGCCGCAGGCCCTCTGGCCGGAATGGTAATGGGAATTAAGGATCAGATTTGCATCAAAGACCATCCGATTTCCTGCGCCTCACGAATCATCGAAAACTTTGTCTCTTTGCACGATGCCACTGTCATCGAGAGGCTGCGCGCAGCCGATGCAATCTTCGTTGGGCGAACGAACATGGATGAGTTTGGCATGGGATCCTCGACTGAGAATTCGGCCTTTGGAGTGACGCTCAACCCTGTCGATGAAACTCGGGTTCCGGGCGGGTCGAGTGGCGGTTCGGCTGTCGCCGTCGCAGCAAACATGTGTATGACTGCGCTCGGCGAAGATACGGGAGGTTCGATACGCCAGCCAGCGGCGCTCTGCGGAATCGTCGGCGTAAAGCCGACATACGGATGTGTTTCGCGCTATGGTTTGGTTGCATATGCCTCCTCCTTTGATTCGATAGGTCCTTTTGCTCATACGACAAAAGATTGTGCTCGAGTCCTTCAGGTGATCGCTGGTTATGATGAGCGCGATTCAACCTCTGCGAAAGTGCCAGTGCCGGACTATTTTTCTGGTCTCACGAAAGACGTCAAAGGTATGAAGATCGGCAAGCCGCGAGAGTTCTACAGCGAAGGGCTCGATGAAGAGATCCACCAGGCGATTGAACAGAAGATCGACCTCCTCCGGAGCTTTGGTGCTGAGATCGTGGACGTATCCCTGCCGCACACCCCTTACCATGTTGCAGCGTATTACATACTCACCACCGCAGAGGCATCGTCGAATCTTGCACGATACGATGGTGCCCGTTACAGTTACCGCTCACGCAATGCTCGCGATCTGTGGGAGATGTACACAAAATCTCGCAGTGAGGGGTTTGGCCCCGAAGTAAAACGCCGCATCATGCTAGGAACATACGTTCTCTCAGCAGGATATTACGAAGCGTACTACCGCAAAGCTCAGAAAGTCCGTCGGTTGATCAAGGAAGATTTCGATGGTGCGTATGAGCAAGTCGATTGTCTCATCACTCCGACTTCACCTACGACCGCTTTCAAGATCGGGGAGAAGATGGACGATCCGCTTCAAATGTACCTCTCCGACATCTACGTAACCTGTGCCAACCTCGCGGGCATCCCGGGCATCAGTATCCCGTGTGGCGTCGACCGACAAGGCTTGCCGATTGGTTTGCAAATTCTGGGGAAACAATTCGACGAGGGGACCATTCTCAAGGTAGCGGATTTCCTTGAGACTTCCAGCCAGTGAGACCGGGGGAATCATCCAACCTTTTTCGAACTATTAATTTCACCACTCGTTAGGAGGCGCTATGGACCAACTCACGGGTACGATCCTCGGGCTGTTCTTCGTCTTCTTCGGTCTCGGTGCTGTCCTCGCAATGCTCGAGAACTGGGGTAACAAACTCACCAAATTCAATCGGCAGCGATTAACTTTAGTCCACCGCGTTTTCGGATACCTTTTCGTCGTCACATATATCGTCATCCTTTATTTCATGTTCAGAAAAATCATTTATCTCCAAGAGCCATTGGAGCCGCTCATTGCGCTTCATGCCGTTTTTGCTCTCCTCATTTTTCCGCTTCTCTTCGTGAAGATCCTTATCGTGCGGCGCTTCACCGGCCTCATCGAAAAGGTGCCCTATTTTGGTATCGCAATATTTGCCCTTGGCCTTACTCTTAATATCCTTACTGGAGGATTCTATCTTCTACGAGCGAGCACCGGAAGATTCATCTCGCTTACGAACTATGACAGGAACAAGCTGAACGTTGAAGTGGGAAGGGGATTGCTCGAAAGGAAATGCATGAAGTGCCACACCCTCGAGCGAGTGTTCACGGCGCGGAAAACCGAAGAAGGATGGACAAACACGGTGAACGCAATGGTCCTTCGAGATCCGAGTATCCGCGAAGAACAGGCAGTGCAGATCATCCACTATCTCTCGACGATCCGCTCGATCAGCACATCTCCCGAAGCTATGAGATTAGTTGGTATGGAACTTACGGATAAGAAGTGCGGGCGTTGCCATGCGCTGGAAAAACTCTATCGGTTGAAGAGAACACCAAACGACTGGATAAGACTGATCGGTGAGATGCGGGCGATCGAACCAGCGTGGATCTCCCATGAGGACGTGAAGACTATCAGTCGGTATTTACTTGCGAGTCACAGCGTTACTGAGGAAGAAGCAAAGCGAGGGCTTGGGTCGCGATTGCGAAGAGATAGAGCGTCTATTTCGATACTCTTCGAGCCTAAGGCACCTGTAGCGGTCATGTCTGGTGAGGAAATATTCAAGAATACTTGCAACCTGTGTCACAACTCGGACAGGATCTTTGCCGCCGCTGGTCGCTTCATGGGAAGCAAAGAGCAGTGGCGACAAATCGTGGAGAAGATGAAGGGGAACGGCGCCGACATCGCTGACCAACGAGTGCCCGCATTGGTTGATTACTTGGTCACACTCAAAGCAAGATAGGTTTGACTGAATGAGACGAACTCGATTGTTGGCTTTTCTTCTGCTCTTTGTTGGCGTGGGGGCCTCTCTTCGGAGTCAGGTCATCTCAGGTCTTGATGTGCTGAAGAAAAACGAGTTTGCACAGCTTCATGGAAAGAAGGTCGGTCTCATAACAAATCAGACAGGGTTGAGCAAGGATGGTCGAAGCTCTATCGATATTCTCTTCGAAGCACCGAACCTGAAACTCGCAGCGATTTTTTCACCTGAGCATGGAGTTCAAGGCACAGAGGATCGTGATACGATCGAGAGCAGCGTTGATCCACGCACCCGTCTTCCTGTCTACTCTCTCTATGGCAAAACTCGCCGTCCGACGAGCAAGATGCTGGAAGGACTAGACGTGCTCGTCTACGACATCCAGGATGTTGGAGTTCGGTACTATACCTACATTACGACAATGGGCTATTGCATGGAGGAGGCTGCACGGCGAGGGATAAAATTCCTTGTCCTCGATCGGCCCGTCATAATTAATGGCTCGATTGTTGAAGGGGACCTTCTTCCCGACACAGTTCGCAAGTTCATCGCATACTATCCCATTCCGACGCGTTACGGAATGACTCCAGGTGAACTTGCCCGATTCTACAACGAAGAGTGGAGAATAGGATGTAATCTGGAGGTGATCAAGATGGAAGGCTGGAGGCGAACGATGTGGTTTGACGACGCTCGATTGCGGTGGGTGAATCCTTCCCCAAACATCCGTAAGCTCGATCAAGCGATCTTGTATTCGGGTCTAGGGTGCCTAGAAGCCACAAACCTTTCTGTCGGAAGAGGAACTGACCATCCCTTCGAGTACTACGGCGCGCCCTATTTGAATGGTGAGGAATTGGCGAAGCAACTGAACGAAAGAGGTATCAATGGGTTGAAGTTCTCACCCGTGAGGTTCACTCCAAGTACAAGCGCCTTTGAAAATCAGGAATGCAGCGGAGTGAGAGCCGAGATCATAGATCGAAATCAGCTTCGTACGACGGAGGCATTTGTAAGAATGGCGATTGAAATCAAGCGCCAAACTTCGCAGTGGAACTACCACTCAAAGCGCTTCGCAGAGATGGCTGGGTCGGATTTCATCATCAATGCACTCGATAAGAACCTTTCTGCTGAAGGAATTCTGAGGGTCTTCAATGAAAAGGTCGAACGCTTTCAGACGGTCCGAACAAAGTATCTGCTATATTAAGGGGAGAGATCATCACAATGGGCATCCTTGTCGATAAGAACACGCGACTCGTCGTCCAGGGCATCACCGGCGGCGAAGGGACGTTTCACACAAAACAGATGGTCGATTATGGGACAAAGGTTGTCGCCGGAGTTACTCCTGGCAAGGGAGGGCTGAAGCATGAAGGAGTACCGGTCTTTAATACCGTGGAAGAAGCAGTCCGGAAAGCAGGGGCGAACGCCTCGTGCATTTTTGTCCCAGCTGCTTTTGCAGCGGATGCAATCTACGAGGCAGTGGATGCTGGCATCAAAGTGATCGTTTGTATTACAGAGGGCATTCCCTCTAAGGACATGATCTCGGTCTACCATTATCTGAAATCGACTTCGGCTCGTCTCGTTGGTCCGAATTGTCCGGGGGTTATTTCACCGGGAAAAGCGAAGGTTGGCATCATGCCGGGGTTTATCCACAGGCCAGGGAAAATTGGGGTGATCTCCAGAAGCGGCACGCTAACGTACGAGGCCGTTTGGCAACTGACACAACTCGGCTTGGGTCAATCGACCTGCATCGGGATTGGTGGGGATCCTGTGGTTGGAACGCAATTTGTTGATGCCCTCAAACTTTTCAAAGTCGACGATGAAACCGAGGCCGTGGTTCTCATCGGGGAAATCGGGGGAACCGCTGAGGAGGAAGCGGCCAAGTACATCAAAGCAGAGTTTCAGAAACCGGTGATTGGATTCATTGCAGGTCGTACAGCTCCGCCAGGTCGGAGAATGGGACACGCCGGCGCAATCATCTCCGGCGGACATGGGACAGCAGCCGAAAAGATAGAGGCGATGAAGACTGCGGGTATCCATGTTGTGGAAAACCCTGCTTTGATCGGTGAGACCGTCAAGAAAGTCTTCCACCCGACCGAGCGACAGCAATTTATCATGAAAGTCTCCCGGGAGCTCCATGAACTTGCTTCAAAGCGAGGGCGTCCGACTCCCAAGGGTCGCTCGCGAAAGAAAAAGGCAACGCCAGGGAAACGGAGATGAGGTAACGAAACGATCACAACATCTGCTCTATTCTCTGATTGTCACGAAAAAGTTGGTACGATCGGAGAATTCTAGGAAATCAATTTCACAATAACACTACTGGAGGGTACACTTGTCAAATCGGACACTAGCGATTCTCAAGCCTGACTGCGTTCGGAAACAGATAATAGGAAAAGTTCTCAGCAGAATTGAAGAGGCCGGCTTTCAAATCGTAGCAATGAGAATGGTTCAGTTCACGCACAATACGGCTGGAGATTTCTACGCCGTTCATAGAGGCAAACCTTTTTACGAAGACCTCCTGAAGTTCATGAGCTCCGGACCTTGCATTCCAACAGTGCTTGAAAAAGACAACGCTGTCGATGCCTTCAGAACTCTGATCGGTGCTACTGATCCAAAACAGGCGGCACCGGGAACGATCCGATACGACTATGCGGATAGCAAGCAGGAAAACATTGTCCATGGCTCAGACTCGGACGAGACAGCAAGGTTCGAGATAGAGTTCTTCTTCAAAGGAGAATAATGAAGCTTAGCTCTTCATCAAACTGCTGAAATCAATTGACTTTGAGCGACATTTTGCGTAGATTCAAGCACTTGAAAAGGGCTTTCTCCATTGAAAACCTTAGGTCTTTTGACCGCTGAGGTGAAAGGGCTTCTATCCGTCCTATTTCAACGCTATTCCCTCATCGATGCTGCAGTTGGGCTTGTTGGACTTGTGATGTTGGCTCTCTCCCTTTTTGTCAGTGTTGTCTCGGTAAAAATCATCTCCTTTGTTCTCTTCATCATTGCTCTTGGTTTTCTCTACGCTTCACTAAGGGGTAAACAGATGGGCACACTGGCGCGGCCCGATTTGCCCTATGAGAGGAATGAAAGGGAAGAACAGCCTATGGCCAAGAAAATAGTTTTTGATGATCTTCATTCTTCCCCGATTATTCGCTATGAGGAAGAGGCGACGGCAGAACAGGTGGGCAGTTCTCCACATGCTGAACTCGCCGTCAATCCTGCCCCACGAAAACGGGAACCGATCGATTTTGACATCAAGGACTTCTTTGATCTCGATGCTGAGGCTTTCAAGAGTGAAAGCGAGCCTCGAGCTGAATTCGACTTCTTGCTCTCAAAAGTGCTCTCTGTGGCAAAAGAGGTTCTCTTCGCTCATACCGTGGCGTTGTTCTGGGCAAATCGTGATAAGCACCAGATGGTTCTTGAAGCAGTGGTTACGGATAGCGAGAGCTTTATGGCAGGTCGTCGCTTCGCGATCGAGGGAGACGTGGTGAGCCGAATTGCACTGAACGGAAAGCCTGAGATCCTTACACAGGTGAACCCGATTTCTGAGAAGGAGATGCTCCGGTACTACGACCAGGTGGATTTCGTGAAATCCTTTATCGGAGCGCCTGTTTTCTTCAATCAGAATGTCGTTGCGGTGCTTGCTGCTGACAGCCGCGTTGAGGATGCCTACGGGGCAGAAACCCTTTCTCTCGTGGGTCAGTTCACGAAACTGATCTCTGCTCTTCTGAAGACCTATACAGGCAAGTACGATTTACTTGTGGACTCAGAGATTTTGAGTGCGATAAGGCGGATGGAGGAGCTTCTCCATAAAGACCTTAGTCTCTGGTCTGTCGTTGAGTCCCTCGCGACAGAGGCCTCGCGCTTAGTGAACTGGGATTTCCTCACGGTCATTCTGTATGACGAGGAGCAACGCGGTTGGCTAGTACGGAAGGTAATGAACCGGACAGAGGAGCACTACCTGAAGGGAGACGAGACGATTGACTTTTCCAAGAGTATCGTTGGTTCCGCGATCAAAGGGAATGCTTCACGGTACATTGAGGAAATGTCGACAATGTCCGATGCAAGGTTCTACCAGGGCGAGAACATTTCCACCCGAGGGTCCTTCATCGTCCTACCCATTTCGTCAATGAGAAAATGCTATGGGGCATTCACCGTAGAGAGTCGTCAACCGAGGAACTATTCTCTCCGTGACACTGAAGTCCTCAATCGGATTTTGAGCGTTGGGGCGGCTGCGATTGAGGTTCTTTATCTTCAAGACGTCGTGAGGGAGTACGTCATCATCGATGAGGTGACAGATCTCTATACAAAAAAATATTTGCTGCAAAGAATTAATGAGGAAGTTCAACGCGCTGACGATTTGGGTACCGATCTATCCCTCGTTATGTTCTCGATAGACTCGAAAGACGATCTGGTGAATCGCTACGGGAACGAGGGCTTCGATTTTGTTTTCTATGCTGTAGGAAAGATGGTTCAGAGGAGTATCCGCGCTTATGATGTGCTCGGTCGGTTTGACACCCAACGCTTCGGAGTTCTCCTTGTGAATACCGCCGCAAATGATGCTTATCTCTGGGCAGAGAAGATCAGAAAAACGATCGCGAGCACGATCCTCACTTTCCAGGACAAGAGCTTTTCTGTCACCGTGAGTGTCGGGGTGTGCGGTGCGGTCGAGGGAACGACAACGGATGATCTCGTCGCGAACACGCTTCATGTTCTCAACAAGGGAACAGAGAGCGGTGGTAACCTCGTCCGCGTTTTTTAGTCTAATCTAGAGAAGGGAACCTACAATGGCGAAGGCGACTTCATTTGCAGAAAAAGCAGCGAAGGCCACCATGGAACGAGGAGTCAAATGTCCAAAGTGCCATACCGTCCTCACCCCTATCTTGCTCGTAACGTCTGAGCGCTCCACGCACTCCAGTGGATGGCGCTTCAGCCATCGGCGAGCCCAGGTCTGTAAGTGTAACGAGAAGCAAGTTTACGGTTGAACTTTCTCGCTTGGCCTCCGTAAGAGAGTCGCAGCATTCTTCCTTGTTTGATACCCACATACAAAAATAGTGGAAAGGTTCTTTTCCTCATCCTTGATGGTGTTGGGATAGGTGAACTCCCGGATGCTGAACTCTACGGCGACGTCGGGAGCAATACAATCGGAAACACATCAATTGCTGTCGGTGGTTTGAATCTCCCAAACCTCCAGTCTCTAGGTCTTGGCAACATCACTCCTTTCAAGAAGATAACGTCGGTACAGAAATCGATTGGTTGCTACGGCAGAATGGGCGAAGTCTCGCGAGGGAAGGACAGTACGACAGGACACTGGGAACTCTCCGGCGTTATCACGGAAAAAGCATTCCCGACTTATCCGAATGGCTTTCCGCAGGATCTGATTAAGAGGTTTTTGGCAGTCACCCGAAGCAAAGGAGTCTTGGGAAACAAGCCCGCCTCAGGGACTGTCATCATACATGAATTTGGAAATGAGCACCGTCGTACTGGCTACCCAATTGTCTACACCTCTGCGGATTCGGTCTTTCAAATAGCAGCACATGAGGAGGTTATCCCGCTCAAGGAGTTTTACGAGATATGCCAGAAGACACGAGATGAGGTTTGTGTAGGTGAACACGCCGTTGGACGAGTTATTGCGCGGCCGTTCATGGGAGAAGAAGCTGGAAGCTACATCAGGACTGCGAATCGGAGAGATTTCGCTCTCGAACCACCAAGCCCAACATTGCTCGATCTCTTGATGGAGAGCGACATCCCCACCGTGGGCATTGGAAAGATCGATGATCTGTTTGCTGGCCGCGGTCTCATGACGAAGATCCATACTAAGTCGAATGCCGAAGGCATAGAGAAGATTTTGGAGGAGGGGCGCAATCTTCGCACCGGGATGTTGATGGCAAACCTTGTGGACTTTGACATGCTCTACGGTCATCGGAATGATCCAAAGGGTTTTGCTGACGCACTCGAGTACTTCGATGCACAGCTTGGCAGTATCCTGGACACTCTCCGTGAGGACGACCTTCTCATGATCACTGCCGATCACGGAAACGATCCGACGACGCCGAGCACGGATCATTCACGTGAGTATGTCCCGGTGCTCTGTTACTCGAAGTCTGGGGAAGCCGGAGTAAACCTGGGAACCCGGAAAAGCTTCGCAGATGCAGGGAAAACTGTTGCGGCTTACTTCAATATTGACGACTCTGGAGTGTTGGCAGGGGAAAGCTTTCTTGAGATGATTTACTAATAACTGCATTGAGAAAGAATCAGCACTGAGTTCCGTTCGACACAAAGCGCCAAGCAAAACCTAAATCATAGAAAATCCGTAGAATAAGGGAGCAGAGAAACTTGTTCCTCGGCAAAGTTGTTGGAACTGTGTGGGCAACGCGAAAAGACGAGCAGCTTGTGGGGATGAAATTCCAGATTGTTAAGCACGTAGACCTAGAGTATAAGCTTAAGGATACCTTTGTCGTGGCGGTCGATACCGTGCAGGCAGGAGTGGGGGATGTTGTTCTGGTGGCAACTGGTAGCTCGGCTCGGCAGACAACGGTGACGAAGAACAAGCCTGTCGATGCAGTTATAATGGCTGTAGTGGATAAGCTGGACGTGGCGGATTAAACTGAGCGGATTTGGGATGTGGCCTACGGCTCTTCGAGCCGACAGGCTCGTAGAGGATATGAGATGTGTGCTTTTTAAACTCATATCCCATATCTCACAACGCACATCTGACTATGTACTTTGCGAGGGTCATTGGAACTGTCTGGGCTACACGGAAGGATGAGAACCTGCATGGTTTCAAGCTGCAGTTCATCCAGCCGCTGAATCGAAAACGGGAGAACGTTGGTGACCCGATCGTTGCAGTCGACACGGTGGGGGCGGGTCCGGGCGAGACGGTGCTCTATATAACTGCGCGGGAGGCGGTGATTCCCCTGCCAGTCGAGATGGCGCCGGTGGATGCGAGCATTGTGGGAATTGTTGATAGGATTGATTTGCACGAGACCGGAGAAATCGAATGAGGAAGCTTCGAGTTACAGCCGAAATCTGGAAGGAAGGTACAATGTTCACCGCATATTGCCCGGAGCTGGATGTTGCGGGGTGCGCTAAGACTCCAAATGAGGCAGGGAAGAACTTGCTTGAGGTGATTGACATTCATCTTAAAGAGACGAGGAAAATGGGAACTTTAAAGAGGTTCTTGAAAAGTACAATGATCGACCGGCACGTGTTCAGGGTGGGTAGGAGAGTGTGATGGCTGTGGGACTTGATCAATAAGAAGTTTATTTTTTCTTATTCAGGTGGGACACTAAATGGTTAAAATTAGTAAACAGTATACAACCCGTGAGAGTCAGTCGCTCGATAAGTATCTCCAGGAAATCGGGAAGGTCGAGCTGCTGAGGCCTGAAGAAGAGATCGAGCTTGCACGAAAAATCAAGAAAGGAGACCAGAAGTCTCTCGAAAAGCTCACGAAGGCGAACCTGCGATTCGTTGTTAGCGTCGCCAAGCAGTATCAGAACCAGGGGCTCTCACTCGGAGATCTGATTAACGAGGGAAACCTTGGTCTGATCAAAGCGGCAAAACGGTTCGACGAGACGCGCGGGTTTAAGTTCATATCGTATGCAGTGTGGTGGATCCGGCAGTCGATTCTTCAGGCGCTTGCCGAACAGTCGCGTA
>ERZ1292640.1234-Hain-H43-02um-R1-1234-length-21181-cov-8_pt1 | contig 10409 bp, 8 predicted proteins | sample MGYA00564404_ERZ1292640 | MGnify/ENA primary metagenome ERZ1292640 (study PRJEB36523, sample SAMEA6512636) | groundwater metagenome | collected 2019-01-08 | study: AquaDiva: Metagenomics assemblies of 32 groundwater samples | reverse complement strand
TTGAGGCTTTCCTCGCCGCGTACCAGCATGCTCAGCAGCATGCGCGGCGTGGTGCCCGGCGTGATCTCGTAACTGCCGGCCTTGATCTGGCGCGCCTGGCCCGAGAGGCGAAACCAGGCATACAGCAACACCGGGGGCACATCGGCGCCGCTGGCGGCCACGGCTTCGGCCACGCGCTGGGCGGGTGTGCCGGGCTCGATCTCCAGGTCCAGCACCTGGCTGCCGGGCTGCGGTTTCAGGGTCAGGGGTTCGTGCAGCCACCAGCCGACGGCACCAAACACCACCAGACCGGCGACAAACGCCAGCACGAGCAAACTCATCAAGAAACGACGCACAACCCTGTTACCTTCCGGAAAACGATGGGTCTATGATAATTCAGCCATGTTGACCTTCCCTTCCGATTCCCTTGCTGCTTCCCTGCCATTGACCACCGTGCCGTCCGGCGTTGCCGAACTGACGCACCTGGGTGTGATCCGTGTCGCCGGTGAAGATGCCGCCAAATTCCTTCAGGGCCAGCTCACACAGGACGTGGCGCTGCTGGGCCTGTCCGAAGCGCGCCTGGCCGCTTTCTGCAATGCCAAGGGGCGCATGCAGGCCAGCTTCATCGTTTTCAAACGCAGCGAGGGCGAGATCCTGCTGGTCTGCAGCCGCGACATCCTGCCTGCCACCCTCAAGCGCCTGTCCATGTTTGTGCTGCGAGCCAAAGCCAGATTGAGCGATGCCACGGCGGAGTACACCCTCTGCGGACTGGCGGGTGATGCTATTGAAACCATAGCTGTTGGCGTACATCCCGCTTGGGCCAAGCTTGATTTTGATGAGGCAAACCTGGTGTTCCTGTACCCCGGCGCCGACCAGCCGCGCGCCTTATGGTGCGCCCCGGCCGGCACGCCGGCGCCTGCGGGCGCGGCGCTGCCACTGGCGCACTGGCACTGGCTCGAGGTGCAGTCGGGCATCGCCATGATCACACAGCCGATTTTCGAAGCCTTTGTGCCGCAGATGCTCAACTACGAATCGGTCGGCGGCGTGAGTTTCAAGAAAGGCTGTTACCCCGGCCAGGAAATCGTGGCGCGCAGCCAGTTTCGCGGCACGCTCAAGCGCCGCGCCTACGTAGCGCACACCGACGGCACGGCGCAGGTGGGCCAGGAGGTGTTTCATGCCGCCGACGCAGAACAACCCTGCGGCCTGGTCGCGGCCTGCGCACCGCACCCAGCGGCAGGCTTTGATGTGATCGTGTCCCTGCAGACCGCCGCTGCGGCCGATGCCGACGGCGGTCGGCTGACCCTGGGCAGTGCCACTGGTCCCGCGCTGGCGCTGCTGCCCCTGCCCTACGCCCTGCTTGAAGATATCTGACGCCCAGCAATGTGCCTGATCGCCTTTGCCATTGGCGCTTCGCCGCGCTGGCCGCTGGTCATCGCCGCCAACCGCGATGAATTCCTGAACCGGCCCACGGCGCCGCTGGCACGCTGGACCACCGATGCGGGCAAGGAAGTGATCTCCGGGCGCGACCTGCGCGCAGGCGGGACCTGGCTGGGCCTGAGTCCCGGCGGGCGGGTGGCGATGCTGACCAATGTGCGCGAGCCGCATCCGGTCGCCGGTGAACGATCCCGCGGTGAGCTGGTCATGCGCTGGCTCGAAGGCGGGATGGATGCCGGCCAGTTCATGGCGCAAACCGACAGCGCGCTCTATGGCGCCTTCAACCTGGTGCTCGGTGACTTCCAGTCTTCCGCCTGGCACTGGCTCAGCAACCAGTCGGACCCCGACGGTGGCCCTGTCCCCGGCTGGCAGTCTTGCGCGCTCAAGCCCGGTGTTTACGGCCTGTCCAACGGCGCGCTGGACACGCCCTGGCCGAAAACCCGCGCGCTGAAAACAGCGCTGCGCCAGGCGCTCGATTCCGACAGGCAAGAGGACCTGCAGGCCGGACTCTGGTCCGCCCTGCAGGACAGGCAGCGCCCCAGCGACGGGCAACTGCCACGCACGGGTGTGCCGCTGGCCCTGGAGCGCGCGCTGTCGAGTGTGTTTGTCGATTTCCCCGAGCACGGTTATGGCACGCGTAGCAGCACGGTGCTGGTGGTGAGTCGCGCCAGCAGCAGCGATGACAACCACCGCCACGACGTGCTGATTCAGGAACAGACCCACTTGGGGCCCGGTGGTCCGGTCGATGCCTCCGCACAGGCGGCTTTTCACCTGCACTGGAGCGCGGCGCCTTAAAGCCGTGTCAGGTAGGTAGCCGGAATTTTCTGGCGGGTCGCTTCCTTGGCCGCCTCAGGGCTGGCCGCCAGCGCTGATCGGTAGGCTTCCAGCGCCAGGGCGTCGTTTTTTTTATGCTCTGCGTAAATCCGTCCCAACTCCAGCAGCGCCTCCACCTGCCCTTCCGGCCAGCTTTGGTTGCGCAATGTCAATCCTTCAATGGCGAGGTCATAGTCCTGCGTACGCAGGCCCAGGCTCACCGCGACATTGACGAGGTTGTAGTCGTAGATGCCTTCGTTCAGGTAGCGACGCGCCAGCTTCGCGGCTTCCGGTTCGCGTCCGGCATGGGCGAGTACCAGTAGTTCCAGCCCACGCACGGCGGGGGAATCTGGTTGCAGCTTCTTGCAGCGCTCCAGGAACTCCATTGCCTTGGCGTGTTGGCCCAGCTGGGAATAACCGCGCACGAGATTGGACAACATCGCCACCACATACGGCCTGGACTCCACCACCGACTCCCAGATCCAGATCGCGTTGTCCCAGTCCCCCCAGCGCGCCAGATGGTCCGCGACCATGGGGGTGATCTTGCGGTAATGCGGGTTGATCCTGGTGCCTTCATCCATCAGAACCAGCATCTCGTTTTTACTTTTGTTCCACCGCGGGTTCGTGGGATCACCGGACTGCGAGATCATGAGAGCCCGTTTGACGGCGGTAATGATCTTGTATTCGGCCGCGGCTGCCTGCTGGCTGATGTAGCCGGCAAGCATCAGGCAAAAAATACTGGCGAAAAAACCTGCCCGTGAAAATACCGGCCGCCAGGGAAGTTGGCAGCTCCAGCGCCATCCGGACGCACCACGCCGCGAATCGGAAGCGGCAAGCAGGCCAAGACCCGTGGCGAAAATGGCGCCGGTAGAAGCCAGCCGCCATGGAAAACCGGCGTTGCTGACCAGCAGCAGCGCCAGCAAACTGGTGAGAAAGATAGCGCGAACCCCAGCCTCGGAAGGGGCCCCGGATTTCCGGTCCTGAAAGGTATGCCAGGCCGAGAGCAGCAGGTAGCCGAACAGGCCCATCAGGGTGATCCAGCCAACAAGGCCGTATTCGGCGATCAGTTGAAGGCTTTCGTTGTGCGCGTAGTAGTCGGTTTCCAGCGCGGAGTCCGCGGTCTGGTAGAGGGGAGAGTCGACTTCCCACGCCCCCGCGCCGACCCCGCTGAAAGGCCGGTCGGCAATCATGCGTCCTGTGGCCTTCCACATGATCAGTCGCACCGAGACAGAGCCCGTTGCGAACGCCTGCTCGTTACTGAGTTCATGGGCCACCGATGCGCTGCGGTGGACGCCGCGCTCCAGGGCATTGCTCCCGCGCTGTTCGCCTGCAATGTTTGGATTGCCGGTGTCGATGAGGCCGAGGCCGACCACCGTGCTGAACAGAACCATCAGTGCCAGTGCGCGCCCGAGGAGGGACCAGTGCAAAAAATTGAACTGCCGACGGTAGATGAAACCGATCGTCGGCAAGACCACAAAAAGCATGAACCAAAAGGTGATGAGCGCGGACCGGGTGCCGGTCATCAACACCGCAACCACGATAAAGCCTGTGCTGAAGGCCATCAGGACAATCTGCGACAGGCGCTGCGACTGGGCCAGAAGATAGACGGAAAAAGGGATGGCGCACACCGCCATTTCCGCGAAAAAATTGCGGTTGGCGAAGGTCGAGGCAGGGTTCGGACCTTGCGGAAAATAGCTGAAATTCACCCAGAACTGCAATGCTGCCCAAAGCGAGGCAATGACCGCTCCCCAGTGGATACCCCGGGCCAGCAGGGGCAGTGCAGCCGGTGAAAAAGTGTTCAACCCGAGCCAGAGCAGCAGGCTGAAAACAAACCAGCGTATCGCCTCCACCCCGGCAAGATAGGGATGGGACCAGACCATGCTGCCGAGGGCATAAGTCATCAGGATCAACGGAAACCACATCAGGGCATGCCAGCGCAAAGGTTCTCGGCGCTTGCGCTGGCGCCAGAAAAAGAGCAGCGCCGCGGTCAGGGTCATCAGCGAGGCCACCATTGATTTCAGTGTGTCCTGCACCATTTCCTCGAAAGGAACGCCGATGGCCGGCACCAGAAACAGCATGGCCGCCAGCACGGCGACCGTTGCGCCGCCCTGTACCTCAGTGGCTGCCGGGACACACGTCGCCCGACCGTGCGACGGCCGTTGGTCCGGGGGAAGCAGCACATCGGCCCCCGCAGTGAAGGCTGTCGGCTTGCCGGTGGAAGTTCTCTTTTTCTTAGCCATGGAACATCGGTTTCGTGCTTATAGGGTGCTAGGGGGAAAGTACCTTGTCCCATCGGCATTGTCGCCGGACCACGCGCAGGCCTCAGGGTTCGCGAAACATCTCGATGTGGGCAATGTCCACCTCGTCAAACGGCTCGCCGCGTGGTGTGAAACCCAGCCGGCTGTAAAAGCCCTCGGCGCTGCGCTGGGCGTGCAGCAGCACCTCGGTGTCACCGCGTTGCCGGGCCTGGGCCATCAGGGCGTGCAGCAGGTCGCGTCCCAGGCGGGTGCCGCGCAGCACCCGGCTCACGGCCATGCGCCCGATTTTTCCGGTGCCGGGGGCGTGTTGCAGCAGCCGGCCTGTGGCCACCGGCTGATCCAAACCGTTGTAGGCCACGGCATGCACGGCGCTGTGGTCGGCTTCGTCCCATTCCATCTCCAGCGGAATGCCCTGCTCTTCGATAAAGACTTCGGAGCGGATGGCGCCCGCATGGGTGCCGAGTTCGGCCCAGGAGCCCAGCTTGAGCGAAACCATGGGCTCGCCGGCTTCATAGGCGGTCAAAATACGGCGCAACCCGTCGGGCACCGGCCGGGAGGTTTGCGTGACCGGGTCGGCAAACACGTAGATCAACTCGCTGGTGATCAGCAACTGATCACCACGGAAAATGGCGCCGGTGAACACCATGGACGAGGTGCCGATGCGCGAGCATTTCATGGCGACGTCCAACTGGTCGTCGCAACGCGCCGACGCATGGAATTCGACGGTGGCTTTCTTGACATACAACTCGCCGCCCAGCTGGTGCATGGCCTGTTCATACGGGAGGGCCAACGCGCGCCAGTAGTCGGTGACCGCGGTGTCGAAGTACATCAGGTAGTGCGCGTTGAAGACAATTTTTTGCATGTCCACTTCAGCCCAGCGCACGCGCAGGCGGTGAAAAAAGCGGAAGTCCTGTCGTTTCATGAGTCAGTCTCTTTCAAAAAAAACACGGCGCAAGGCAGCGGCCGCGTCGGCATGGGCTTGCCGCGCCTCGGGTATAATGCGGCCCATCTTGATGAACTCGTGGGTGACGCCGCGGTAGATTTCCAGATCGACGGCCACGCCGGCGGTGCGCAGCTTGTCGGCGTACATCACGCCTTCGTCGACCAGCGGGTCGCATTCTGCCAGCCCCACCCAGGCCGGCGCCACGCCGTCCACATCGGGCGCATTCAGGGGCGCAAAACGCCAGTCGTCACGGTCGGTCGGACCGCGCACATAACGGCTGAAAAACCAGTTGATCTCGCGCTCCTCGAGCACGAAGCCGCGTGCAAACTGGCGGTGTGAGGGGGTGTCCTGGTGTGCTGAACAGCCGGGGTAAAAGAGCAGTTGCAGGGCCAGCGGCAGGCCGGCATCGCGGGCCAGCACCGCACACACCGCAGCCAAGGTGCCGCCTGCGCTGTCGCCGCCCACCGCCAACCGCTCGCTGTCCAGACCCAGCCCGTTTGCATGGGTTGCCATCCACCGCAGCGCATCCTCAGCGTCATGGGCGGCCGTCGGAAACTTGTGCTCGGGGGCGAGGCGATAGTCCACCGACACCACCGCGCAACCCGCCAGAAGGCTGAGCTGGCGGCACAAAATGTCATGCGTCGCGATACTGCCGATGGTGAAGCCGCCGCCGTGGAAATACAGCAGCACCGGCAACACTTCGGCCGAAGGCGCGTACAGCCGGGCCGGCAAGGCATGGCCGTCGCGTGCCGGGATGTGGAAGTCTTCGACGCGCGCCAGCGCCGGTTTGGGAATTTCCAGCACGCCGGCGCCGGCTTCGTAGGCGGCGCGGGCCTGGGTGGCCGTCAGCGTGTGAAACGCCGGGTGCCCTGCCCGCCCCATGCGGCTGATCACGTCGCGCATGGCGGGCGTCAGCAGTGCGTGTGCAGCCTGTCCCCGCATTTACCGGGAAAGCAGAGACATCGGCCGGGTGCGCGCTATCGCCAAAGTGACCATCATCCGGGTATGCATGCAAGTCAAGGGAGTCTCCAGCCAGTAAAGTAGCGTGTTCAGGTTGGGGCAGGAATACGCCAACCGCCCCGCATCGTACAACGCCGAAAGACAGCAAACCATGGCCTTCATTTACTACGTCACCCAGATCCAGTTCGACTACGGCGCGGTCAAGCTCCTCAAGCAGGAATGTGAACGTGTGGGCATCAGCAAGCCGCTGGTCATCACCGATGCCGGCGTCAAGGCGGCCGGTGTCCTGCAAAAAGCGCTCGACGCCCTGCCCGGCATGACCGTGGCGGTGTTCGACCAGACGCCCTCGAACCCGACCGAGGCCGCCGTGCGCGCCGCAGTCGCTGTGTACAAGGCCCAGGGCTGCGACGGCCTGATCGCCGTCGGCGGCGGCTCGGCGATCGACTGCGCCAAGGGCGTGGCGATTGCGGCCACCCACGAAGGCCCGCTCAAGACCTACGCCACCATCGAGGGCGGCTCGCTGAAAATCACCGACCGCGCGGTGCCGCTGATTGCCGTGCCCACCACCAGCGGCACCGGCAGCGAGGTGGCGCGCGGCGCCATCATCATTCTGGACGACCACCGCAAGGTCGGCTTCCACTCCTGGCACATCGTTCCCAAAGCGGCGATCTGCGACCCCGAACTGACGCTGGGCCTGCCCGCCAAGCTGACGGCGGCCACCGGCATGGACGCGATTGCGCACTGCATGGAGACCTTCATGGCGCCCGCCTTCAACCCGCCGGCCGACGGCATCGGCCTGGACGGCCTGCAGCGCGGCTGGGCCCACATCGAACGCGCCACCAGGGACGGCAGCGACCGCGAAGCCCGGCTCAACATGATGAGCGCATCCATGCAGGGTGCGATGGCCTTCCAGAAAGGCCTGGGTTGCGTGCATTCGCTGAGCCACAGCCTGGGCGGCGTCGATCCGCGCCTGCACCACGGCACGCTGAACGCGATGTTTTTGCCGGCGGTCGTGCGTTTCAACGCGAGCGCCGAGTCCATTCAAAAAGAAAACCGTCTGAACCGCATGGCACAGGCCATGGGCCTGGCCTCAGGCAGCGACATTCCCGAGGCCATCAAGGACATGAACGCCCGCCTGGGCCTGCCCAAGGGCCTGGCCGAGATGGGTGTGCAGCGCGCGCAGTTCGATCAGATCATCGTGGGCGCGATGGCCGACCATTGCCACAAGACGAATCCGCGGATTGCGACGGCGCAGGAGTATACGGAGATGCTGGCAGACTCGCTGTGAAGACAGCCGTGATTTTTGCTACAGGCGCATGACACGCGGCGGACAGGTCAGATCGCCTCCACCCGCCCCATATCCGGCTTCGCCAGCCACCCCTGAAACTCATCAGCCAGCTGCCGGCTCGCTGCCACCGCTGCGCTCCAGGCCTTGATGCGTCCGGGCAGGTCGGCGCCGTAACGCAGAAAGTCGTTGCGGTCGGGCAGCTTGTGATTCGGCAGGGTCTGGACCCAGGCCGGGTCGGGCGCCAGCAGCAGCATGTTGTCGAGGAAATGCGTGGCGCCGTGGCGCCATTTCAGGCCCTTGTCGAGCCAGCCGGGCACCACGGCTTTCTGGAAGTGCGGGTACAGCACCAGGCCCGGCGATCTTGAGCCATTTTGGCCTCCAGCCGCCGTCCCTTCTGCGTCCCCAGCTATCAAATCAGAAGCATAGTTGAGGTGCAGGTGGTAGTCGGTGATGCCGCCGTCCCAGTAGGCGCCGGGTGGTGCGCCGGGAATGTTGTGCACGGCTTGCAGCATGAAGGGAATCGAGCAGCTGGCCTGCAGCGCCGGCTTGAAGTTGGCCTCAGTCAGTGCCAGCTGGCGGGTGCGGTAGTCGCTGGTGGCAAAGGGCAAGGGCGCGCCCTGGCTGGAAAACACCACGCGCTCCAGCCAGGCGCCCATGGCCTTGCGACGCACGGTGTTGGTCAGGAAAGCGCCGAGGTAGCCCAGCGGCGTGCGCAGGCGGTGTTCTCGCCCGAGCAGGTGGCGGCCGCGCGAGGTGACGATGTGCAGGCGGTAACGCGGGTGCTGCAGCACCTGCAACACGCGGCCGCCGTAAAAGTCCTGCAGGCTCTGGCCGAACTGCTCGCTGACGTGTTGCGCGCTGGGCCGCTTCTGGCCGGGCTGCCAGTCGAAGTGCTGGCGGATGTAGTCGTCTTCCAGGCGCTGGAAGGCAGTGACCGGCTCGTCCAGGCAGGCGGTCGCCATGCGCCAGGCGCCTATCGATGCGCCGACCAGGTGCACTTGCTGACTGCTGCCCGCGAGCCAGTCGCCGAAGATGAAGCGGTCCAGCGGCCCCAGCACCAGGCCCTTGGGTCCGCCCGCCGCGCCCGGCACCACGCGCACGTCCTGCGGGCGCAGGCCGTGTTGTTCGATGTGGCGCCGGGCCTGGGGGCCGGCGTAAAGGCGTAGGGCATGCATGGAGGGAATTGCAGTTGCTATTGTTTTGGTAGCTGCTTGCGCCCGTGTTGATTGGGCCAGATGCCGATTTGACATCAAAAGCCGGCGCCCTGCAGCCTTCTGCGCGACAAACGCTATTTCTTCAGGGCGGCCAGCTTGCTGAAGGCGGACTCCATCGCGGTCGAAGCGGCTGGCTGCGGCGACCGGCCCGGCGCGCTGCTGTAGTTGTTGCCCCGGTTCGGGTTTTGGCCCGGTCGCGCGCCTTCAAAGCGGTTGTCGCGTGGGCCGTCGCGTCTGCCTGGTGCCGCGTCCAGCTTCATGGTCAGCGCGATGCGTTTGCGCGCCACGTCCACCTCGGTCACGCGCACTTTCACGATGTCGCCGGTTTTCACGACTTCACGGGCGTCGGTGACAAACTTGTTGGACAGCTGGCTCACATGGACCAGGCCGTCCTGGTGCACGCCGATGTCGATGAAGGCACCGAAGGCGGCCACGTTGCTGACCGTGCCTTCCAGCGTCATGCCTTCTTTCAGGTCCTTGATGTCTTCGACGCCGTCGTTGAAACGCGCCACCTTGAAGTCGGGGCGCGGGTCGCGGCCGGGCTTTTCGAGTTCGGCAATGATGTCCTTCACGGTGATCACGCCGAACTGCTCGTTGGCAAACAGCTCGGGCTTGAGCGTCTTGAGCATCTCGGCGCGGCCCATCAACTCGGCCACCGGTTTGCCGGTGTGCGCCATGATTTTCTCGACCACCGGGTAGGTTTCGGGGTGCACGCCGGTCATGTCCAGCGGGTTGCTGCTGGCGCGCAGGCGCAAAAAGCCTGCGCTCTGCTCGAAGGTCTTTGCACCGAGGCCGGTGACCTTGAGCAAATCGGCGCGTGAAGCAAAGGCGCCGTTGGCGTCGCGCCAGCGCACCACGGACTTGGCCACGGTCTGGGACAGACCCGAGACACGCGCCAGCAGCGGCACACTCGCGGTGTTCAGGTCCACGCCCACGCTGTTCACGCAGTCTTCCACCACGGTGTCCAGGCTGCGCATCAGGTCGCTCTGGTTCACGTCGTGCTGGTACTGGCCGACGCCGATGGACTTGGGGTCTATCTTCACGAGTTCGGCCAGCGGATCCTGCAGGCGGCGCGCAATGCTGGCGGCGCCGCGCAGGCTGACGTCCACGTCGGGCATTTCCTGGCTGGCAAATTCGCTGGCCGAATAGACCGAGGCGCCGGCTTCGCTCACCACGACTTTTTCAATCACCTGCCCGACCTTGGCCAAACCCTTGATCAAATCGGCAGCGAGCTTGTCGGTTTCGCGACTGGCCGTGCCGTTGCCGATGGCGATCAGGTTCACGCCGTGTTTCTCGCAGAGTTTGGCCAGGGTGTGCAGCGAGCCTTCCCAGTCCTTGCGCGGCTCGTGCGGAAAGACCGTGGCGGTTTCGACCAGCTTGCCGGTCGCATCGACCACCGCGACCTTGACGCCGGTGCGTATGCCGGGATCCAGCCCCATCACCACACGCGGTCCGGCCGGCGCGGCCAGCAGCAGGTCGCGCAGGTTGTCGGCAAACACCTTGATGGCGACTTTCTCGGC
>ERZ1292640.4635-Hain-H43-02um-R1-4635-length-10412-cov-4_pt1 | contig 10412 bp, 8 predicted proteins | sample MGYA00564404_ERZ1292640 | MGnify/ENA primary metagenome ERZ1292640 (study PRJEB36523, sample SAMEA6512636) | groundwater metagenome | collected 2019-01-08 | study: AquaDiva: Metagenomics assemblies of 32 groundwater samples | reverse complement strand
CGCATGCGCCCATGCCTGTGTACACGTAGCTAATTTTGTGCACCCTTACGAACTTTGGGTCGAGGCTGTTCCAAATCATCAGCTGGCCGTCAGCAAAAGCCAAAGAATACCTCGATTGGTCTCCATACTTCTCATATACTTGTGGCTCCATTAGGTCTACATCCACTTCCTTGAAGTCGGGGCTGTATCTCAGGACAGCCAACATTTCGTGCCCTGGGTCATTTCCGTACATTGCGCTCTTGCCAAAATAGCTTATGCCTACCAGCTGCGTCCTCATAAGGCCGTTGAATAGCTTGCTGTAGAACGGATCAGTATCTTTCCTTTCCTCTGCAAGCTGCCTGAGCAATTCATATTCAGTTATCATCTCGAGAGTGAAATCCTCGCAGTCGCCAAGCTTCTTGCCCAATTTATCAGTCCTGTGATTTAATTCGTCCCATGTCTGCATGGAATCGCCGCGCCTTTCATAATCGGAATTATGCTGTAGGTTCCTTGTGTTCTCGTACCATGCCAAGCGTATGGCATCCTTCGCCAGGTCAGTCGGTGAAGTAAGGACCCTAGACGCTTCAGACAATGTGGCATACTGCCCGTGCAGCACATGCAGAAGCGTGTCGACATGGTTGTATGCCTCGATGTCGCCCTTGCTTCTCCTTATGATGTCAGTTATGCTTTCCCTCTTCGTATCTTGGTTGAAAACCATATACTCGCCAGGGACTACGTTCAATGTCTCGCAAGGCACGTTGTTGTCCAGAATATCGACCCTTTTGTCTTTCACGTCAAGGCCGAGCAGCTTCTCTATCTTGATGCCATCCAAAGACTTGTCCCTGTAGGATACCTGATGGGCCACCTTTGGTTTAGGGGGATTAAAATAATTATAGGCATAATTATAGCCGAAAATGCCCCCTGTTGCGCCGCCGAAAGCAATGCAGGCGCCGAGCACGCATATCCAGAAATTGTCTGACTTTGCCATAGTTGAACGGTATTCTTAGTATCCTCAAATAGCAGTTCATATAATATCATACTTATATATAAAGATTCTGAAAACAAAAATTTTAAGAAAAATATTACTGAAAAACAGTGTATCCGCAGCAGCCGCAGGTGCTCCTTTTCTTGTGCTCGGCCATGAAAACGCCAGGGCCGCACTTAGGGCACGAGGCCTTCCTTTCGACGCTGCCGCCTGCAACTTTATATTTTGAGTATTTTGTACTAGCCACCTTGTTCTTTACTTTTTTCTTTGCCATGATCATTCACCTTTAGCAGCTTCTTTCTTTTCAGCCGCAGCTTTGGGCTTGTACTTCTTTCCCTCTACGAACTTCATCTTGTCCAAGTTCTTGTAGACGTAAGCGGTCACTTCAGCCTCTCCAGAGCCGAACTTCTGCTGGACTTTCTTTATGACGACCAGGCTAGGGTCAGCCTTAAGCTTCCTAACCAATTCTGATTCCAACGCGCTGTTTGACGGCGTAGTAGTATTGAAGAAATTCACTTTCAATTTGACCTCTTTCCTGTCAAGCAATGGCGAATCCGTTTCTTTTAAAATTTGCATCTCCATGATAATCACCTTGTCTTAATTGCGTATTCTCCCTTTGAAGCAATACATATCTTCTTGGCTATCTCAGACTTTTCAGCGTCTGTGATTATTATCCTGCCTTTCCACGAGTCAGTGAAGGCATTGCCGTTGCACATCGGGCACTCGTTTCCGTCTACGAAAATCTTGCATTTCTTACAGACTTTTCGTGTCATTTTTTACCGCCTTTAGTCGCCTTTGCAGGCTTCTTCTCGACTTCTGCCGGCTCCTTTTTCTTCTTCTCTTTCCTCAAGTCATCCTCAATCCAGCCTAGTGCGCCTAGCCTGTGCTGCCTCATGGTGAGACCTATCTTAGGATTGGAAATCTCCTTGTAGCTGACTGCTATCACCCTTGCCCTGCAAGGGTCGCCTACCTTAAGCGTCCTTGCGGACTCTTTTCCTGTAAGGACGTTGGACTTGCTGAACGACACGAAATCGTCCATTGTCTGCGACACGTGTATCATTCCGTCCACTGGGCCGATGTTTATGAATGCGCCGAAGTCTGTTATCTCGCTTATCTTTCCTAAGACGACCTCGTTGAGTTCTGGCTTGAAGCATAGCAATGAGAAAAACGAATCATAGTAGGCAGCGCCATCTCCAGGGATGATTATTCCGTCGCCGACCTGCTTGACATCAGTGACGGCCAAGACAAACCCGAAGTCTTTCGACACGAATCCGTCGAAACTCTTCTTCAGGCTTTCCATTACAGCCTTCTGTGTATCTTCGCTAAAAAGTGTAGGCGGCACCCTGACGTGTCCCTTGACTTCGATTTCATAAAACATTTTTTACATCTCCAATGCAATCTGCTTCTTCTGCCTTATAGTTATGATCTTGAACTTCTTCTCTCTGAGCTTCCTCTTGAGAGCTATGTCCTGCGTCGCAATTATGAACATCCGCGGATCCAATGCCAACAGCAGCTCATCGACGCTCCTGTCTTTCGCAGTCTTCAGTATATTTATGTTTTTCCGCTTTAACAGCTGGACAGCAATCTTGGCGCCGATTCTGTCAGTTAAACTGGCTTTATTTATAAGCTTTTCTAATTCGTCCAGCGTCTCGTCGACCACATAAAGCTGGTACTTGAAGTCGAGTTTTGCTTTCAATTGATCGAATATGTCGATTTTGAACTTGTAAGCGGTGACAATGAAATTCGTGTCGATTACGATGTTCTGCATAACTAAAAGAGAGATTTTCAGAGGTTTATAAATGTTTTGAGTTGGGATTCATGTGCAATAAGACGGCATAGACCAGAAGCCCAGAATTCACTACTAAAAAGCCCTAAAAACAGCGTTTTTTACGGATTTCTATTTTGCCTTTATACGGCGTATAAGCCTCGAATTCGAGCCTTTTACAGACAGAAAAGTATATAAAGAAAGGGTCATTAATCCTAGTGTAAAAATAGCTAGATTTTGGAGCAGAAATTCACGTCGGAAAACACAGGGATTAGCAGGAATAATGGAAAACGAAAAATACGATGCGGACAGCATTACGGTGCTGAAGGGACTGTCGGCGGTCAGGAAAAGGCCTGCGATGTACATAGGCAGCACTGACGTCAGGGGCCTGCACCACATGGTGTACGAAGTGCTGGACAATTCTATAGATGAGGCCTTGGCAGGCCACTGCTCGAAGATAACTGTTATAATCCACAAGGACGGCTCTGTGTCTGTAGAGGATGACGGAAGAGGGATCCCGGTGGACATGCATCCTGGCGAGCACAGGCCCGCATTGGAAGTCGTCATGACCATACTGCACGCAGGAGGCAAGTTCGATAAGAAATCCTACAAGGTCTCTGGCGGCCTGCACGGCGTCGGGGTTTCGGGCGTGAACGCATTGTCGGAATGGCTTGACGTCACCGTGATGAAAGACGGCAAGGTGTATTTCCAGAAATACTCAAGGGGCGATCCAACTACTGAGCTTAAAGTTGTCGGCGAGACTGAGAACAGGAAAGGGACGATAGTGAGGTTCATGCCGGACAAGGAGATATTCACGTCCACAGAATACCAGTACGAGATACTGATGAACAGGATAAGGGAGCTGGCGTTCCTCAACAGCGGCCTCTACATCGAGCTCAAGGACGAGAGGACTGACAAGTTCGAGACGTTCAGGTACGAGGGCGGCATCGTCGAGTTCGTCAAGTTCCTCAACAAGAACAAGAGGGTAGTAAACGAGAAGCCGATATACCTGAGGAAGGAAGAGGGCGACTTGCAGATAGAGATAGCCATCCAGTACAATGACGGGTATTCGGAGACTGAATTTTCTTTCGTAAACAACATCAACACTATTGAAGGAGGCACGCACGTCAGCGGGTTCAAGACAGCATTGACGAGGGTCATCAACAATTACATTACTAAGAACAAGATAACCGACACTAAATTGACGGGCGAGGATGTGAGGGAAGGCTTGGCATCCATCATCTCAATAAAGATACCCGAGCCCCAGTTCGAGGGCCAGACCAAGACCAAGCTGGGCAACAGCACAGTTAAGGGTAGCGTGGACTCGGCAGTGACTACCACACTGACAGACTTCTTCGAGGAGAACCCGTCTATAGCCAGGGAGATAGTCGGCAAGGCTGTACTGGCGTCTAAGGCTAGGGAGGCCGCAAGGAAAGCGAGGGAGCTGACGAGAAGGAAGACAGTGCTGAGCTCAGGGAGCCTGCCTGGAAAGCTGGCTGACTGCCAGGAGAGGGACCCCGCTAAGTGCGAGCTGTACCTTGTGGAAGGCGATTCTGCAGGCGGCTCGGCCAAAATGGCAAGGTCGAGGGAGAACCAGGCAATCTTACCTCTGAGAGGAAAGATCATAAACGTCGAGAAGGCAAGGATAGACAAGGTATTCGCGAACAACGAGATAACGATGATGATAGCCGCGTTGGGCACTGGAATAACAGAGGAGTTCAACATCGAGAAGACAAGGTACCACAAGATAATACTTATGACAGATGCCGACAGCGTAACTTCGGACACGCCCATCATGGTCTACAATGAGGACAGTAAGATGCTGGAATTGCACGAGATAGGAGATTTAGGCAAGGAAAAGATAAGCGTGATGGGCTGTGAGAACAGCTCCGTGAAGGTCAACGGCGTCTACGATTTCATCAGGCATCCGAAGAGGACGAAGATATACAATCTCAAGACTGTCAAGGGTTACAACGTCAGCGTGACAGGCGACCACAGCATCTATGTCTATGAGGAAGGAAAGATACAGTTCAAGGAAGCGAGAAATGTCAAAGAGGGCGACTATCTGGTAACGCCCAAAAGCATAATGAGGAACGACAAGGACATAGTCTTTGACTTATCGAAAGAACTTAAGGGCTTAGATAAGAAAGTCAAGCAGAACATATACATAATCCTCGACAAGACGCCAAAGCATATCCCTGACGATGCGCTGATAGATTTGGATGCAAAGTCATGGGACAAATTAAAGAAGATTAGGCAGAAGAAATTCAGCAGGATAGAAATAGGGAAAAAATTAGGCAAATATCATACTATATTAGAGCAATGGGAACTGAAGATAGACAACGTCAGGCCGAGATACAGCGATTTGAAAGGGTACCTGAAAGCTATCGGGACCGAGCTATCAAAATACAAGTTTAAGGTGATCGTGCCATTGGAATCGTTCGAAAAGCATTTCGACGAGGGCTTGCTGAGGGAATGCGAAGCATATTATGGCCAGACAAGGAACAAGTTCAAGACAAAGTTCAAACTTGACAATGACATGGCTTACCTTGTAGGCGCATACCTTGGCGACGGCTGCTCAATTTTCAATAAGGAGAACCCAAACAGATTTTCGTTCTGCCTTAACCAGGATGACAAAACAATAGTGGCAAAAAGGCTTGAGAAGATACTGACAGGCCGCTTCAGCACCAAGCCGTTCTATGACGGTAACAATCTGACATTCCACTCGTTCGAGTTCAGGCTGCTGCTCATGAAATTAGGATTGCTGGGCAAGACCACTTACACGAAGTTCGTGCCGGACGTATTCTACAATGCTGAGAAAAGCATACAATTTGCATTGTTGGAAGGCCACCTTCACACTGACGGCTACATACTTCCAAAGGAAGCCAGGATGCAACACACTACCGTGTCAAGGCTTATGGCTGTCGGGCTGCTGAACATCTACAGGCAGCTTGGCGTCATGCCGTCGTACAATGTAAGGAAGGCGCAGACTGGCAAGCGCAACTCGAAAGAGGCTTACATACTCACAATAAGGTTCAGCGAGCTGAAGAAGATATATCCTGTATGGAAGAGCCACAAAAGGTCCAAGGAGCTGCTCAGGAAGATTAAGTCATTCACCAGGCATTATGATGACAAGAGAAGGGACATCATCAGCATCTCGCAGGACTTCTACGCCATGAGGATAGAGGAAAAGAAGGAAGTTGAAACGAAAGATAGCTATGTGTACGACCTTTCTGTCACAAAGAGCCAGAATTTCATAGGGGGCATAGGCAACCTACTGCTTCATAATACCGATGGCGCCCATATAGCATGCCTGATACTGACATTCTTCTACAGGTTCATGAGGCCGCTGATAGAGAAGGGCTACGTCTATCTGGCGATGCCTCCGTTGTACAAGATCAAGAAGCAGAAGTTCGAGAAGTACGTGTTCAACGACGAAGAGCTGAACAAGATGGTCGCTGAGCTAGGCAACGAGAACCTTGCCATCCAAAGATACAAGGGATTGGGAGAGATGAACCCTGAGCAGCTGTGGGAGACTACCATGGATCCTTCAGTTAGGAAGCTCAAGCAAGTCACAATCAAGGACGCAGTCGAAGCAGATCAGACATTTTCATTGCTGATGGGCGAAGAGGTTGAGCCGAGGAAAGAGTTCATATTTGCCCACGCCAAATTCGTGAAGAACTTGGACATCTAACAAAATGCCAGAAGAAATCCAACCGGAAGTGATTGAGAAGCAAATGAAGGAAGCTTACATAGACTACGCTATGTCGGTCATCGTGAGCAGGGCATTGCCTGACGTCAAGGACGGCCTGAAGCCTGTCCATAGAAGAATTCTATATTCAATGAAGGAGCAGGGCATGCTCCACAACAAGCCGTTCAAAAAATGCGCAAGGATAGTAGGTGACTGCATGGGCCGCTACCATCCGCATGGCGACGCGTCTGTTTATGATGCATTGGTAAGGATGGCCCAGAATTTCTCGCTGAGATACTTGATGATAGACGGCCAGGGCAACTTCGGCTCGATTGACGGTGACAGCCCTGCGGCTATGAGGTACACGGAAGCCAGGATGTCGAGGATAGCTGACGAGATGCTGGTTGATATTGAGAAGGACACAGTGGACTTCACTCCGAACTTCGACAACAGCCTGAAGGAGCCCGTGGTGCTGCCGGCGATGCTGCCCAATTTACTTTTGAACGGGTCTACAGGAATCGCGGTAGGCATGGCGACGAACATACCTCCCCATAACTTGACAGAAGTATCTAACGCAATTCTGCACTTGCTAGACAACCCCAACACTGACGCATTGGACCTGATGCAGTTCATCAAGGGCCCGGACTTCCCGACAGGGGGAATAATAATGGGCTCCGGAGGGATAAGGTCAGCCTACAAGTTCGGCAAAGGCATGGTGAGGGTAAGGGCGAAGGCAGCAGTCGAGGAGAACGACAAGAGGGCGCAGATAATAGTCACCGAGATACCTTACATGGTCAACAAGTCCACACTGATAGAGAACATGGCCGAGCTGGTCAACGAGAAGAAGATAGAGGGGATAACGGACATCAGGGACGAGTCTGACAGGGACGGCATAAGGGTTGTCATCGACCTGAAGAGGGACGCATCGTCCGAGGTCATATTGAACCAGCTATACGCGAAGACGCAACTGCAGACATCATTCAATGTCAATATGCTGGCATTGCACAACAACCAACCGAAAGTAATGACTGTAACTGACATCCTCGGCCATTACATCGAGCACAGGAAAGACGTTGTCATAAGGAGATGCAGGTTCGACCTGAACAAGGCCGAAGAGAGGGCGCACATCTTGGAAGGCCTGAAGATAGCGTTGCAGAACATCGACGACGGCGTGCAGACGATAAAGGGCTCCAACGACCCTGCAGAGGCCAAAGAGTCGTTGAAGAAACTGTACTCATTGTCGGAGAAGCAGACATTGGCTATTTTAGACATGAAATTGCAGAGGCTTACTTCTTTAGAGCAGAACAAGATCCAGGAAGAGCATGATTCTTTGTTGAAGTTCATCGCTGACCTGAAGGACATTTTGGGCTCTGAGCAGAGGGTTCTTAACATAATCAAGGACGAGGTGAAGTACCTCAGGGACACTTACGGCGATGAGAGAAGGACGGAGATAGTCGACTTCTACGAGGAGATACAGTCCGAGGACTTGATACCTGACGAGGACGTCATAATCACTGCGACGTACTCTGGCTACATCAAGAAGCAGCCGCTTGAAGAGTACAAGACCCAAAGCCGTGGCGGCATAGGGGTGAAGGGCACGGAGATGAAAGAGGAAGATGTTGTTGAGCATCTATTCACGGCAAGCACCCACAGCTGGATACTTTGCTTCTCGAACATAGGGAAGATATACTGGCTGAAGGCCTATGAGATCCCGACCGGGTCGAGGTACGCGAAGGGCAAGGCTATCATCAACTTATTGAAGATGGAAGAGGGCGAGAAGATCAACGCCATGATTCCCATTAAGCATTTCGACGACAAGCACTTCCTGATAATGATAACGAAGAAGGGATTGCTGAAGAAGACTTCCTTGGATGCATACTCAAGGCCGAGGAACGGCGGGATAATAGCCATAGGGTTGAGGGATAATGATGAACTGGTGAATGTCAGACTGACACCCGGAGTATTGAAGTTCGTCATCGCGACGAAGAAAGGCGTGGCCGTGAAGTTCGACGAGAAGGACGTCAGGCCGATGGGACGCGGGGCTACTGGCGTCAAGGGGATAACGTTGGAGAAGGGCGACGAGGTCATCGGATTGGAAGTTGCCATGGAGATTGGTGACTTATTGACTGTCACTGAGAACGGCTACGGCAAGAGGACGCCTATCACTGAGTACAGGCTGATAAGGAGAGGCGGCAAGGGCGTCATCAACATCCAGACCACTGAACGTAACGGCAACGTCGTAGGGATAAAGACGGTCATGGAGAAGGACGAGATAATGTGCATCTCCGAGAAGGGCGTGATAATCAGGATGCCTGTGACGGATATTTCTAAGATTGGGAGAAATACGCAGGGCGTGAGGATAATGAAGATGAGAGAAGGTGACAGGGTCACCACGCTGGCGAGGGTCGTGAGCTATACGCATCAGGGCTGATAATGTTTTTAGATTAAGTGGACAACAAAACAAAAAACTTTATAAATGTGGACAACATATACTGGATATATGGCCTATATTGAAACAATAAGGAGAGGGAAACAGAATTTCTATTATCTTACGCAAACAATCAGGGAAGGAAAAAAATTCAAGAAGATAAGGAGGCTGCTAGGCAAAGGAAAAATGCCTAAAGAAAGACTAGAATTACTGGCCAAGCAGGCAGAACGAGGCCTTCAGGATAAAGTAAACGAAGCTAAGGCAATAAGGAAGATTATCCATTTCGACGTGGCAACAGAAAAAGAACTGGAGGAGATTAAAAAAAGCTATAAGAGAATCATAAATAAGCTCTCTCCGATAGAATATCGGGTAATTGAAAAGCAGCATCTAATCAGTTTTACTTTCAATACCAATGCCATAGAAGGGTCTACGATTTCGCTCAAGGAAACTGCCCATATCCTAGAAGACGGCATTACCCCAGAAGGGAAAGAGTTAAGGGAAGTGCACGAGGTTGAGAACACAAGGAAGACGTATGAATTCATGAAAAGATATAGAGGAAAGATTTCGGCGAAATTTATTAAGCAAATTCATTATAATCTAACTTTTAACATACTGGAAGAACATGCGGGAAGGTTCAGGTCAATCCAGGTTTATATGGGCGGCTCAAAGCATACGCCGACAAAGCCTTCTGAAGTAGAGCGAGATATGAAAAGCCTGATACGCTGGATTAGTAATCATAATAAGCTCCATCCGGTAATCTTAGTTACATATGTCCACCATTTTTTCATTGCAATCCATCCTTTCATTGACGGAAATGGAAGAACAGGAAGGTTGTTGCTGAATTTTATGCTCCTGAAAGCAGGCTACCCACCAATCTGCATTCACTTAAAAGAGCGAATCAAGTACACTTCTTTCTTAGAGAAAGCGCGAGATGGAGACATTTCAGATTTCTTGGGTTTTATAGTCCAGAAGATAAAAGAAGCACACAAGGAGCTTGTGGACAACACAAGTTATAAATAAATAATTGTGGACAACAAAGTTTAGATAGTGAAAGGCAACCAAATGGGATCAGATACGATAAAACTCATTCATTAAAGAAATACTTCCAGATTCTAAGCATATTCCTTTTGGAATCGTCGATGTTCCCGGAAGTGTCGACGTACATTACTTCCGTCCCTCTGGACCTAAACATATCCTTTATAGTCTCGCCACGGTAGACTTCCTGAAGCGTCTCAAGGAAATGCTGCTCCTCGAACTTGCAGTCGTCGTCTTTCCCGCGCGACTTGGACCTCTCCAAAGCATTCCCGACACTGTCAACGAAAGGGATGACAAGCAGATTAGGCGAATTGTTCATAGCGAACACGTTTCCGGGCATAGAAAGCACAGTATTCATCATAAGCTTCTCGCCCTTGCGTTCAGCGTCCAGCGGCTGGTAAACCAAGCTGGAGCACACCGACCTAGAAGATATGACCAGCTTGCCCATCTGCAGCGCAGGCAGTATGACATTCTTAAGCAGCACCATCCTGTCGTCGGCATATGCAGAGGCTATGTTCAGGGACGGTAT
>ERZ1292640.4634-Hain-H43-02um-R1-4634-length-10412-cov-5_pt1 | contig 10412 bp, 7 predicted proteins | sample MGYA00564404_ERZ1292640 | MGnify/ENA primary metagenome ERZ1292640 (study PRJEB36523, sample SAMEA6512636) | groundwater metagenome | collected 2019-01-08 | study: AquaDiva: Metagenomics assemblies of 32 groundwater samples | reverse complement strand
AGCCAACAGCGTGGTTCTAGCGAGGCGGTCTGAGGCACGCCTCGCTAGAACTCGAAGTCGATCGACATCTGCACACGACGCGCCGTCGCTGCCTCGATCGGACGCCCGAAGCCGCGCAGTGGCGCAGCGAGCGGACCGTACACGGTGTTGACTTGGGTGATGTTGACGCGATTCAACAGATTGAACGCTTCGACCACGAGATCGAACTTGCCATGCGGCTTGATTCTGAAGTACTTGAGCACGCGCAGGTCGAGCGCCGCCGAAAACGGCAGCCGTAGGCTATTGCGCGCGGCGCCCAGCGGGCGCACGGTAACCGGCCACGCGTGCGCGCCGTTGTCATCGCCTCCCGTCAGAGGATTCAGTGGTCGTCCCGATCCGAGCGTGACGATCAGTGCCACATCGATGTGGCTGAGCGCGCGAACCCAGAGTGGCGGCGTCTCCCCAGGCGTCCGATCCTCTTCCTCGCCAATCGGCAGATCGAATAATGCGCTCGCAACGACGCGGTGCCGCTGATCGTAGCGAGAGTCGCTCAATTCGTCGCCGACCGCCCAGGGATTCTGCGGCTGTTCGTCGAAGTCGGATGCCGTGTCGGTCGTATGCGACCAGGTGTAGGCCGCCGACCACGCGATCTCGCTGGCCAGTCGACGATTCAGCGTGACGGTGACACCCCGGTATGTCGATGAAGCCGTCGGCTGCAGCTCGAAAATGTCATTGAATGCGGGATCGAGCCGTCGGGGTCCAAACACCGGACGACCCACTTGTTGCGGCACGGGCGCCTCCACACCGAGGCCTGCGGCGTTGGCTGTGGTGAGGATGGTGGGCGGCGGCACGTTCACGTTCACGGTTCGCGTGAGGTTGTGTCCCCGCACGAAGAGGTAGTTGACCGACATCGTCAGATTCGGCATCAGTTCCCGCTCCACGCCGAGGGTTGCCTGCCGACTGGAGGGATTCCATCGGCCTGATCGAACCGTGTAAATCGATGGAGCGGTGCCGGCCAGTGGTGAGGCGAGCGCGCCTCCCTGAGCGCCTGTGAACAGAGTGGCGGCGGCCGGACCGCTGACGATTTGCTCGACCCCGCGACGCCCATCCACCAGGAACGCACGCTCGAACGCGGCAAGGACGACGCGGTCGGCAAACGTTCCCGCCCCGCCGCGGATCACCCACTTCGCGTTTGGCGCCCACGCCACCCCCAGTCTTGGACTGAACTGGCGGTTCGTGACGCCAAGCCGTGACGGCATGTCCTGAACGTCATATCGCGCCCCCGCGTCGATCGTCAGCCCTGACTGCGGCGTCCATTGATCCTGCACGAAGACGCCAGCACGGGTCACGGCGAGGCTGAGGGTGGGGTCACCGAACATCTGCCGGAACACACCAGGTTGTCCACTCAGAAACGCGTTAAGGGAGCGAAACACGTACACCCCGCCAAGGCCGTCGACGCTGGTAGCGTTCAGCGCGACATGCCTGACGCCGACGCCAGCTTTCACGAAGTGCGAACGGCGGGTGAAACCGAACGTGTCACCGAGATCGACGTACATCTGATCGTGGACACTGTTTCCTGCGTAGGGCCGACCGAACTCGACGACACCCGGGATGAGTACGCCAGGCCCCTGATGGTCAGTGGTGCGCAAGTCAACGCGGCGGGTCGCGACCTGGCCACGCAAATCGTTCGTCATTTGTGAGCCGAGAATCGAGGTCCAGGAACTCGTGAACGCCAGATCCCGCGTCCCGCTCGTGCCACGAGCGCTGAGATCTGTCAGGCCGCCGGCGTTGAACGCATCGGCCGACTCGCGGCGATTCGTCGTGGCAAGTCCGGCGATGAGCGAGTCGCGCGCGGTGAGTCGATCCGTGACCTTGGCCGACCATTCCGTTTCGGTGAGGCTCGTCGGGAACACGCCTGCAGTCAGTTGCCGGGTGCCGAGTTTAGGGAACCCACCGGCTGCCAGCGTGGCGTTAATCGCGGACACCGCCTGCGGATCGATGTCCGAGGCAGCCTCGGCATGCGTCTGCTCCTGCTCCGCTGCCGCGTAGTAAAACGTCCGATCTTTCACCACGGGTCCGCCGAGCGCGAGCCCGGCACGATAGCGCGTCAGCGAGGGCTTCACGCCAGACGTATCTTTGAGGGCGGGCCGGGCATTGAGCACGCCCGACTGGCCAAAGAGAAACGCGTCCCCGTGGATCGTATTTGCGCCGCTCTTGGTCACGACGTTGATGGCGCCGCCAGACGCGCCCCCGTTCTCTGCGGACCAGCCATTGTTGACCACCTGGAACTCGCGCACGATTTCAAGCGACAGTTCCGTCCGGCTGGCACCGCTGAACTCATCGTTGTTGTCGAGGCCGTCAATCGTCAACAGGTTGCTGCGCGGTCGCAATCCAGCGAAGCTGAACCCACTGTCCGGCAGGGTGGAGCCAGCACCCGGCTGCGTACTTGATGGGGACGGCGCAACACCGGGCGCGAGAAGCACGAACTCCAGATAATTGCGGCTACGGACGGGCAATTCCTCAATGCGCTCGGTATCAACGGCGGTCGCGATGGCGGTTTGACGGGCGTTGAGTGGTGGCGGCTGTGCGCTGACGCCGACGCTTTCCACGATGCCGGCCGGGGTCAACTCAATGTCCAGATGCACGGTCTGCCCGATGGCCACGGCGAGGCCGGCGTGTTGATACGGCGCGAACGCCTGATACTCGACGCGAATCTCATAGGTCCCGACGGGCAACTCGGCGGCTCGAAAGCGCCCCCGGTCGTCCGTCAGGAGCGTGCGACCTTGGTTCGTGTTGGGATCGCGCAATCTCACCTCCGCGCCCGCGATCACGCCGCCGCTGCTATCGTGAACAGTGCCCTCCAGCACGGCCGACCGAGTCTGGGCGGCCAGTCCCGCGGCGCAGAGGACAACGTACGCTGCACCGACCACGTAGCGAAATCCACGAATTGAGAAGAAGAATCGGCTCAAGGTTGGACAAGCCATCGCGCCCTCCTCGTTTGCTAGACCAGCGTTGTTGTACCGAACCACCAGGGCGACGACCTCGCGCAGACCGAGGGGAGTGAGCCTCACTCGGCCGACGAGGCACACCCCGGGCGGAATCTCCGAGGTCAGTTCAGCGGGGAGGACTAAACGCGAAGGGTTGTGGGAGGACGACTGCTAGGAATTGGGTTGGCGAGCCAGGCTGGAGCGCTCTGGATTGGATCGAAAGCAGCAGGACAGAAACGCGAGTTCGACAACTGCCGGACGCGTGCAAGGACGATTCCCGGGAGCGACAGCGCCATGCCGACGCAGAGTGCCACCAACGTGAGGCGGCTCTCCGTGTCGTCTTGAAACGTCTGGTCCCACCGATCGCACATCTCAGCGACCAATGAGCCGAGACAGATGAGCAAGATGGCCGCAATGGCGAAACGGCGGCCGCATGCCCGCATAGATGGCATTCGACGACTCCTGCAGGTACATTACGGCAGCGACGGACGCCAGGTTCCGATCGTGGCTCTCTCGAGAACATCTTCCCCATGCCTCCCGACATCTCAGAGGGAGTACAAACCAGGAACCCAGAGAGACGCGGGAGTGTTTTAGCCCGAGAGGTTGTCGCTAAAGAATTGTGGCCAGAATGTGACGCAGGAGAATCATCCTTGTGTCTCGCATGAAGACACCCTCACCTTCGCGGAGGTACTCCTCGATTCGAATGGCGCACTCCAGGATGTGGGCGAGATAGACTCTGGGATCTTTCGTCACAGCGGTCGTGCCTCCCGGAGGATTCGCCGGCGAAGCAGCCAGTACAGCCCGTCTTCGGTGACGACGTCGACGTTCCGTTCGAGCACGCGTTCGAGTTCTGCGACGAGTGCCGCAGGGAACCACGGGCTCGTCTCCCCTCGCGTCGACACGAGAAGATCGACATCGCTGTTCTCGCTCGCCTCACCACGCGCCACCGATCCGAACACACGCACATTGCGTGCACCATGGCGCTCGGCGATCCGCAGAACCTCCTCGCGTCGCGCCCGCAGTACGTCGCTTGTGGTCATCCATGCCTCCGTCAGTCTTCGGCGCAGCGTGTTTGGTCTTCTTCAACACGCGGCCGGACGCTGCCGGCGCGGGTCGCAGATTCCCAAGGGACATTGTAGGCCAGGGTCATCGCGTTTCGTGTCCACCTGCGCCCTCCATCGATATCATAGGTCTTACCGGCGGGACCATCCGGATCCAGGAGCATTGGGAATTTCGCTTCCATATCCCGTGCAAAGTCTCCAACCACCTCTTCCGTCTCCTGCCGCTTGATAGCGAGAAAAGCGACACCGTCGCTCTTCATCCGGTCATAGAGATCTCCCAATCATGACGGATGCTCACTGCCCCCCGCTGTTGTCTACTTCCTTCGGTTCATCACGAGACCGCCGGCGCCGAGCGCGAGGAAGATGATGGACTGCACCGCCGTCTTGTATTGCACGGGGTCCGCTGTCAACGCCACGTAGCAGAACGCCAGCCCCACCACCAGCAGGACCCACGACACTCCCATCATCGCGGAGCGCGCCGCGCGCCTGGTCTCCGGAGTGTCGGTGCCGAACTTGCGGGCAAAGACAATCAGGCCGATGAACGCGACGACATCGAGCCCGGCGAAGAGCAGCCAGAACAAGCGGGTCGCCGGTTCGCTGCCCGCCTGCCCGATCAACGGCTTCAGCATGCGTGCGTACAGGTACGCGCCAAGATTCGAGCCCAGCAGCGAGCCGAACACGCCATACAGGAACGCGTAGCCCATGTAGACCGCCTTGCGATCGGCGGGCGCGACCAGCCCCACGAAGCTGTAGTACTTGGGGTGTGCGGTCATTTCGCCGATCGAAAACACCGCGATGCCCAGGATGAACACCCAGGGGCTACGCGAGGCCGCCAGCAGCAGGAATCCGACGGCGCCGATCGCCATACCGGTCACCATGGTTGGCAGCGCCGGCTTGTTCTTGACGATGCGGCTGACCAGGACCTGGAGCAGGATGATGGTGCCGGCATTGATCACCGTCACGTGCTCGGCGTCGAACTTGAACGTCCAGTTCACCCCAAGCGCGCCAAGCAGCGAGGCCATGGCCGCATCCACCGGAGCCTTGTCGATGAAGTCGCGCAAATACCACAGCACGGATCCGAAGTTCTGGAAATAGAGAATCCAGAATCCGGAATACACCACAATCATCAGCATGAACCGCGAGTCGCCCAGCACCTCGGCGGCTCCCATCAGCACCTGCTTCAGCGTCTTGGTGTTCTCGGGACGCGGCGGATCGGTGTACATGAACAAGGTGGGCAGCAGCATCAGACCGCAGTAGAGCGACGACGCCAGGAAGACGTATTGCCAGGAGAAGCCCTTCAGCACACTCACGACCAGCGGCGCGAGAAAGGCGCCGAGGTTGATCATCCAGTAGTAGATGCCGAAGCCGAATGCCGAGTTGCTGTCGTCGGTCGTGCGAGCGATCGTGCCCGAGATGACGGGTTTGAAGAGGCCCGAACCGGTGGCCATCACGAGCAGCGCCAGAAACACCACGGCATAGGTCGAGCTGTGACCCGTGGCGAAATAGCCGGCCGTCAACAGCGAGAACGCCACGATCAGCGTCCGCCGGTAGCCGTAGCGGTCGGCCAGCGCGCCGCCCAGGATCGGCAGCACGTAGGTCGTCGCATACACGAGGCTCAGCAGAAGACCGACCGACTGCTCGTCAAAGCCCAGGCCGCCAGAGGCCACCGTGGCGGTCAAGTACACGGCGAGCACGGAGTTCATCCCGTAATAGGCCGCTCGCTCGAACAGTTCCATCACATTGGCGGTCCAGAATGTGCGCGGAAAACGGCTGCGGGGCTGGGCCTCGGTCATAACGGACTCCTTTTCGCGGGTGTCGACTCGGAGGGGCACGCGCGGGATTGTATCGCGTTCAGCGCTGAGACGGATCTGCGAGGGCCTGATGCGTGTCGAAGGCCTCCGTCGTGGACGGGCAGGGAGTCCACGATTCGTCCCGCCCTCGCGCGTCAACACGAATGCCACGCGATCACGGTGTTATAATCCACCCCTCCCATGAGCGACACGCTGCTGAAAAAAGTCTGGGATCTGCACGCCGTCCGTCGTCTGGCCAGCGGGCAGACGCAACTGTTCATCGGCCTGCACCTGGTGCACGAAGTCACCAGCCCGCAGGCGTTCGACATGCTTCGCCTGAGAGGACGCGGGGTGGCGTTCCCGGATCGGACGTGGGCCACCGTCGATCACATCGTGCCGACCGACGGTCAACCGAGGCCGTTTCTCGATGCGATGGCCGAGCAGATGCTGGCATCGCTCGAGCGCAACTGCCGCGAGTTCGGGATTCCCCTATTCGATCTGGACAGCGCCGACCAGGGCATCGTGCACGTGATTGGCCCCGAGCTCGGCCTGACGCAGCCTGGCCTGACCATCGCGTGCGGAGACAGCCACACCTCCACGCACGGGGCGTTTGGCGCGATTGCATTTGGCATCGGAACCTCTCAGGTGCGCGACGTGCTGGCCTCGCAGTGCCTCGCCATGGAACCGCTCAAGGTGCGGCGCATCTCGGTTGACGGCGCGCTGGGTGGTGGCGTCTACGCCAAGGACGTCATTCTAGCCATCATCCGGCGTCTCGGCGTGAACGGCGGCGTGGGCTTTGCCTACGAGTACGGAGGTCCGGCCGTCGACCGCATGACGATGGACGAGCGGATGACGCTGTGCAACATGTCGATCGAGGGAGGAGCGCGGGCGGGATACGTGAACCCGGATGCCACCACGTTTGCGTATCTCAAAGGCAGGCGTCATGTCCCGTCGGGCGCCGCGTTCGATCGGGCTTGCGCGTGGTGGGCCAGCCTGGCGTCTGGCCCGGACGCCTCGTACGACGATCGGGTGGTCGTCGATGGCTCAGGCATCCGGCCGATGGTGACGTGGGGCATCAATCCCGGCCAGTCGGTGGGCGTCGACGAGCGCGTGCCGCTGCCTGACGCGCAGCCGCTCGAGGCACGCCAGGGCCTGGCCGAGGCGCTTGCGTACATGGGGCTCGAGGCAGGCCACCCGATTGCGGGCACGCGTGTGGACGTGGCGTTTATCGGCTCGTGTACCAACGGCCGGTTGTCGGACTTGCGCGAGGCCGCCCGTGTCGTCCGAGGGAAGCGCGTGGCCTCGCACGTGCGCGCCCTGGTGGTGCCCGGGTCGCAACGGGTTCGGGTGGCGGCCGAGCAAGAAGGCCTGCACGACGTGTTTCGCGAGGCCGGCTTTGACTGGCGCGGGGCGGGCTGCTCGATGTGTCTGGCCATGAATCCCGATCGCCTCAACGGCCGCGAGATCTGTGCGTCATCATCGAACCGAAACTTCAAGGGCCGGCAGGGAAGCCCGTCGGGGCGGACGCTGCTGATGAGCCCCGCCATGGTGGCGGCCGCGGCGGTGGCCGGCGAGGTGATTGACGTGCGGCACGTGCTGCCGGCCGGGGAGTCGCGATGAGCGTCCAGGACGACCCGCGCGTGCGACGCGTCGAGGGACGGGCGCTTCCGCTGGCCGGTGGCGACATCGACACCGACCGCATCATGCCGGCCAGGTTCCTCAAGGCCGTCAGTTTCGACGGCCTCGAGGTCCATCTCTTCGAAGACGATCGCCGTGCGGCCGCCTCCGCGTCTCTGGTGCACCCGTTTGACGACCCCCGGTTCGCCGGCGCGGGTGTGTTGGTGGTCGGCCGGAATTTCGGCTGCGGGTCGTCTCGCGAACATGCGCCACAGGGGCTAGCTCGATGGGGCATCCGGGCGATTGTCGGCGCGTCGTTTGCCGAGATCTTCTTCAGCAACGCCACCGCACTCGGTGTGCCGTGCGTGACGCTGACCGGCGATGATGCCGCGGTGTTGACGGAGCTGATTGAACGCGATCCCTCGATCGCGGTGGTGGTGGATGTGGCCGCCCAGATGGTGACGGCAGCCGGCCGGGCGTGGACAGGCGCCATCGCCGCGTCCGCCCGAGAGGCGTTGCTGACCGGTACCTGGGAAGCCACGGTGCTGCTGACCGCCGACTTCGATCAGGTGAGAGCGACGGCAGCGCGATTGCCTTACGTGGGCGGGTTTTGATGGTGCTGGGCCAGTTCCTGGGCCACCGCTAGAAACTCGCGGGCGGCGTGCGAGTGGGCTCCTGTTTTTCTGAAGACGAGCCGTAGCTGCCGACGCAGTTTCAGTTCGGGAATCCTGACCGCCACCAGCTCCCCCCGCGCGATTTCGGTGACGGCGCACCGGCGGGGCAGAATCGCCAAACCCAATCCCATTTCCACGGCGCGCTTGATCGCGTCCAGGCTCGGTAATGACACGGTGATGTTCAGCGCCTCGTGCCGTTGTTCGTAGGTGCGCAGCACCCGGTCGCGGGCGGGCGACGGGTCGTTGTGCGCCACGATCGACTGCCGGCCCACTTCATCCATGTGCACGACGCGCCGGTTTGCCAGCGGGTGCGCGCGCGGCACCAGCAGCACCAGGTCGTCTTCGTCGATCACCAACGTGCCGAGACCAGGTTCGGCCGGGTGAAATGTGAGCAGCCCGAAATCGAGGCTCCCCTGGGCGACCTCGGCGCCGGCGTGCCGGGCCTGGATGCGCCGTACATCCACGTGCACGCCCGGGAACCGTTCGCGATACCGGGCGATGAGCGGCAGTAGGCCGTGAACGGTCCCCTCGTTGGCGCCAACCAGCACGCGGCCACGGCGCAGGTCGCGCAGCTCGCGCACCGCATGATCGGCCTCATCGGCCAGGCGCATCAGGCGTTCGGCGTAGTCCTGCAGCACGCGCCCCGCGTCGGTCAGGCGCCCCTCCTTCGATGCGCGATCGATCAGGCGTTCGCCCAGCTCGTCTTCCAGACGCTTCAGCGCCTGGCTGATTGCGGGCTGCGTGCGGTGCAGCTTGCCGGCGGCCTTCGAAAAGCTGCGCTCGGCGGCAATGGTGAGGAACACCTGCAGCTCTGCCAGAACCATGGCCGGCAGTATATCAATACAAGTTATGAAAACGTAAGAATTATAACTTTGCCTGCATTGGTCAAACCAGCGTACAACAGACGCCATGGAGACCCCTATGGCTGACGCACCCTTGACGGTGTTCGACACGACGCTGCGTGACGGCGAGCAGGCACCCGGATTCTCGATGCGGATTCACGAGAAGGTGCGGCTGGCACGGCAGCTGGACCTGCTGGGGGTCGACGTGATGGAGGCGGGATTCCCGATTGCCTCCGAAGCCGACGCCGAGGCGGTTCGCGCCGTCGCCATGGCCGTTCGTCGGCCCGTCATCGCGGGCCTGGCGCGGGCGTGCGCGGGGGATATCGAGAAGGCGGCGTGGTCGCTGCGGCCCGCGGCGCGATCGCGCATCCATACGTTTATCGCCACCTCCGACTTACACCTGGCCCGCAAGCTGAACATGACCCGCGAGCAGTGCCTCGAGGCTGCAATCAGCGCCGTGAAGCTGGCCCGCCGCCACACAGACGATGTGCAGTTCTCGGCTGAGGATGCAACCAGAAGCGACCTGGATTTTCTGTGCCGGGTGGTGGAAGCCACCATTGCAGCCGGCGCCACCACGATCAACCTGCCCGACACGGTCGGCTATTCCACGCCCGATGAGATCGCGGAATTCTTCACCACGATTATGACCCGCGTGCCCAACGCCCACCGGGCCACCTTCAGCACGCATTGCCACGACGACCTCGGACTGGCCGTGGCGAATTCGCTGGCGGCGGTGCGGGCGGGCGTGCGCCAAATCGAGTGCACGATCAACGGCATCGGCGAGCGGGCCGGCAACGCCTCGCTCGAAGAGGTCGTGATGGCCATCCACGTGCGCCCCGACCGCCACCCCATCCCCACACGCATCAACACGCGGGCCCTGTTTGCCGCCAGCCAGCTCCTGACTGAGGTGACCGGACAAGCCGTCCAGTCCAACAAGGCCATCGTGGGCCGCAACGCCTTTGCTCACGAGGCGGGTATTCATCAGGACGGCATGCTGAAGGATCGGCGGACCTACGAGATCATGAGGCCCGAAGATGTCGGCGTTCCGGCGACCACGTTGGTGCTCGGCAAGCACTCGGGGCGGCACGCCGTACAGAAGCGCTGCCAGGAGATGGGTTTTGCGCTGTCCCGATTCGCGATCGACCGGGTGTACCGGCTGATGGTCGCCATGGCCGATGCGACCAAGATGGTGACCGACGCGCAATTGCGGGCAATCGTTGACGAGGTGAGAGCCAGCGAGGCCGGCGGAAGCACGGCGCCCGCACCAACAGCTTCATCCGCTAGACCAGCCAGCAGTCCTGACAGCGCCGCTACGTTGGCCGAGGCCGGATACGGACATGGCGTCTAGCGAAACGCCGTCCCGTCATCCCGCTCTCCGTTCGTCATTCCCAAGAACGCGGGAATCCAGCCTGGACCCCCGCCCCGCATCAAGTGCGGGGCAAGCTTATTGCGGGGGTGACAG
>ERZ1292640.4633-Hain-H43-02um-R1-4633-length-10412-cov-6_pt1 | contig 10412 bp, 8 predicted proteins | sample MGYA00564404_ERZ1292640 | MGnify/ENA primary metagenome ERZ1292640 (study PRJEB36523, sample SAMEA6512636) | groundwater metagenome | collected 2019-01-08 | study: AquaDiva: Metagenomics assemblies of 32 groundwater samples | reverse complement strand
CTGCATGGAAAAAGCGTTTACCTCGTTTTTATCATTAAGGAGATGGAATGAAAGATGAAACTTTAGAAATAAAAAATAAAACCCCTTTTTCTAAGTTGAAAAGAAATATATTAATTTTTGCTTCAGTTTTTGGTCCTGCAACGATAACCGCAATGTCTGACAACGACGCTTCTGGTGTCGCTACATATTCCGTCGCCGGGGCAAAGTTGGGATACCCAATCGTGTTTACTTTAGCTATGGCGGCTATACTTTTGGCTATCACTCAAGAGATGGGAATGAGATTGACTCTAGTAACAAGGAAAAGCCTAGCCGATCTAATCAGGGAAAAATATGGCGTTAAATCAGCTATTTTTATCTTTTCCAGCCTGCTTATTGCCAATGTGGGAACAATAATTGCTGAGTTTAGCGCTATTAAGGTTACCAGCACAATGTTCCATCTTCCGCCTGTTCCTGCGATTATATTTATAGTCGTAGCAACCTTCTTTTTTGTTACTAAAGGGAGTTATAAGCTTACCCAAAGTATAATGCTAGGAGCATGTCTTATCTTCTTTTTATATATTTTCTCAGCTTTTAAATCAAAACCTGATTGGTCTCTTGCGTTAAGCAATATTGTATTTCCGCATGGAGTTGACTTCACAAGAGAATATTTAGGAAATTATATTGTAATTGGCATAAGCGTTTTAGGAACGACCATAACACCTTGGGGACAATTTTTTGTGAGCAGTTTTGCCTCAGATAAAAAAATTGATCTTAACAACATTAAATATTCTTTATTTGAGACGTATTGGGGAGCTTTTTTGACAGCCTTTTTTGCCTTTTTTATGATAGTTGCCACAACTGCAACGCTTTATATTCATAATATCCCTCTCACGTCTGGAGAACAAGCCGCTCTAGCAATTGAGCCATTTGCTGGGGAACTTGCGGGAACTTTTTTTGCTATTGGGATTCTGAACGCTGGATTTATGGGTATCATAGTTGTATCTCTTTGCACTGCTTATGCCTTGTCTGAATTTTTCGGCATATCTGGAGGTCTTAATACACCCTATAAACAGAGCAAAACTTTCTATACAGTTTTTTTATTACAGCTAATAATTGGTGCTTCTGTAGCCTTGATTCCCGGCGCATCAGTGTTTCAAATTGCTATTGTCACTCAATCCTTAAATGCGATGTCTCTTCCACTGGTTTTCTATTACTTGATAAGATTGACCAACGACAAAAAAATTATGGGAAAATATGCGAATAATCCCTTCCAAAGATATTTTGCGACTATATGCACTATTGTCATTATTATTGCGTCCATTATGGCACTCGTTGTAACAATACATAGCGTTTTAACGTGATGTTAGCAGGTAGGCTGGGTTGAGGAACGAAACCCAACATAACTAGGCAAGGATACTGGATGTAAGATGCTAGAAGACGCAAATTCCGTGTTCCAAATCTCAAGTCTCGTGTCTCAAGTCTGATTTCTCAAATTTAGCCTTGTTTTATACCTGATTAAGTATTAAAATGCTTGTATTGTCTATAGCAAAAATAGGGAGACTTAAACAATGAATAAGCTTTTGGAACGCATTTCTATTGATCCAAATGTCTGTTTTGGAAAGCCATGTATACGTGGAACACGTATATGGGTATCCTTGCTTCTTGACTTTCTAGCAGATGGAATGAGTTTTGACGAGATTCTCGCAGAATATCCACAGCTAACGGAAGAAGATATAAGAGCATCCATAGCTTATGGTGCGGAGATGTCACGTGAACGTTACGTAGAAATCTTAATAGAGGTATAACTATGTCAAAAAAGACCGCGTTTATTTTAAGCCTACTCTTATTAACAAACATGCTGGAGGTATCAGTTATGTCAGCAGAAACGATCTTTTACGTTGCGACCAATGGTAATGATTTATGGTCAGGCAAACTTTCATCACCAAATCAGGGCAAGACCGATGGACCCTTTGCGTCATTGACTCATGCGAAAGACATGGCACGTCAGGCAGGCGGGGGAACCGTCTGCGTCAGAGGTGGAACTTATTTCCTAAACGAACCGCTAAAGTTGGCTCCCGAAGATTCTGGAATTACATTTTCCGCATACAAGGACGAAAAACCAGTCATTAGCGGAGGGCGTGCAATAAAAGGCTGGAAACAAGCAGAAATTGACGGCAAAAAGCTTTGGGTGACTGAAATACCTGAAGTGAAAGATGGCATAAGGTTTTTCCGTGAGCTTTGGGTAAACGGCGGAAGACGAATCAGGGCAAGACATCCCAATAAAGGTTATCTGAAAGTCGCTGGTGTTATAGAAAAAACAGAGCAATGGTCTCAAGGACAGTCTAGCTTCCAATTCCACGATGACGATATAAAAGCATGGAAATCTATGGAAGATGCAGAAGTCGTTGCCATGTGCCGATGGGTTGAATCGCATCTGCCGATAAAGAGCGTTGACGAATCTCAAAAAGTCGTCTATTTCCCATATAAAAGCGTATTTCAGCTTGCGACAAATGATCCATATTACGTTGAAAACGCCTTTGAGCTTTTGGACTCCCCTGGCGAATGGTATATGAACAAAAAAGAAGGCAAACTCTATTATATGCCAATGCAAGGCGAAGATATAAACAAGACGGAAGTTATTGCACCATCGCTGATACAAACTGTTCGCCTTGAAGGAAAGCCCGAAAGCGGTCAACTCGTGAAAGACGTTAAATTCAAAGGCTTGACGTTTGCACATACGGAATGGTGGCTACCCGAAGGTAGCAGTGGATTCGGTCAGGCGGCGATTGGGGTTCTCGGAACTGTTTATGCGGAAGGCGCTGTTAATTGCTTATGGGAAAATTGCGCTGTCGATCATGTTGGTAATTATGCCATTGAACTCGGTAAAGGATGCAAAAACAACAAAATCGTCAACTGCGATCTGTTCGATCTAGCAGGTGGCGGAGTAAAAATCGGTGAGACCGCAATCCGTGAAAACGATGTTGAAATCGCATCAGGTAACGAGGTTAGGGATTGCCATATCCACGATGGCGGAATAATTTTTCATTCCGCTATCGGTATATGGGTCGGTCAAAGTCCCAACAACCGCATGGTTCATAACCATATTCACGATTTCTATTATACAGGCGTATCAATCGGCTGGACTTGGGGATATGGAAAAGCCCTTGCCACAGGCAATATTCTTGAGGACAACCACATACATCACATAGGCATAAAATCTAACGGTGATGGTCCCATACTGAGCGATATGGCTGGAGTATATACGCTTGGATTGCATGAAGGCTCGGTTATCCGTCATAACATATTCCACGACATAGCCGGTATCCAATACGGCGGATGGGGAATATATTTTGACGAAGGCACAACGCATATATTAGCGGAAAATAACCTCGTTTATAATACGACTCATGGCGGATTCCATCAGCACTACGGCAAAGAGAACATTTTCCGCAACAATATAATAGCCTTTGCTCGTGACTATCAGATACAGCGCAGCAGACCGGAAGAGCATGTCAGCTTTACCTTTGAGCGAAACATTGTCTATTGGGATAAGGGCATTGCTTTCTCCGGTAGTTTGGGCAATCTCAACATCGTGTTTGACAATAACTTATACTTTGCGGTTGGTGACGGCAAGATGCTTTTCAATAATCTTAGTTGGGAAGAATGGCAGAAAAATGGCATGGATAAAAACTCCATCATATCTGATCCGATGTTTGTTGATCCGGCAAAGCGAGATTTCCATCTGAAAAAGGGTTCTCCCGCAGAAAAAATCGGCTTCGTGCCGTTTAAGTTTTAGGGAATTTTCGGAAATAGAACACAGATTTGGCGGATTTACGCGGATTTTATTTTTCTTGATCCGCGAAAATCCGCCAAATCAGCATCATCTACATTTTATTATTGATGCAAAGGAAATGAAAAATGGAAAAATATGATCGAATCACCACTAATCCTGATGGATCACTGACTATTCGTGATACAAAAATTGCGATAATTGATATACTTGAGATGATTGCCAATAACAAATCTGACAAGGATGTTATTGAAAAGTATAAGGAACTTGAGGCTGATGATATTCAACAGGCGATGAGATACGCCACATGGACTGTATACAATCTGATTCGTGTAACAGCAGAAACGACAATTACACATCCTTACGATATAGAACGCCACCGTCTAAAAAATAAAGGGTGTTTTGTAATAATGCCTTTTTCGCCAAAATTTGACCTTGTTTATGAGACGATAAAAGAAGCACTTGATGGAATTATGGAATGTCGCCGTGCAGATGATCTTGCAAGCTCCTCAATACTCGAAAATATTCTCAAAGGTATTGCTTCTGCTAATTTTATAATTGCTGATCTAACAGGAGAGAACGCAAATGTTTTCTATGAACTTGGTTTTGCGCATACGTGCACAAAAAATGTCTTACTACTGACACAGAATATTAATGATGTGCCATTTGATCTAAGATGGTTAAACTGCAAAATTTATAAAGTCAATTCAAAAAGCAATTTAGATGAACTGAAAAAAATAGTAAGAGAAAAAGCTGAGGGATTACAGGAAATACCTGCACCAATATTGATTGAAGGAAAACTGAATAGAACAAAGAAATTAGTTGAATATATGGATGGTTTGCTTAAATATCCTCCTGATAAATTGAAAGATATAATTATAAGACATGGAGCGGCTCTTTCTTCATTTTCAAATCGTATAGAAATTTCTCTTTCCACCAATTATCCTGACTACGAATATGAAGAATCGCTTATGGAAGAACGAAAGTTGTTGACTAAACTTTCAGGGGAAGTTGCCAAAGTTAAAGTCATAATATCTCCATTTGCGTCATTCATTATAGGTGGGAGTTCTAGAACAAAAGAACGATTAGGGAGATTGGGGGAATTTTTAGCTGGCAATAATTCAGAAAAATATGAATTTGCTATATCTGATTATGTTGGAGCTAATCTTTTCTTCTTTGATGAATATGTTTTGTTTGAGGGGCGCCATCCTAGTTCAGAAAAAGGATTTGCTTGGACAGTAGTATATTCTGATAAAGAGAGTATTAAAAAAGGGATTGCGGATTTTGATTACAATTTTGATGAGTCCCGTAAAAGAACCATTGAGAAATATGGATCAAAAGGCGATGATCCTTATAATCCAGGGCATTTAAGGAAGGCTGTTATTAATGCAGTAAACAAGGCATTAGAGGAACTTAATAAAAAGGCAAGCACACCATAAGAAAATTGAGCGTATTGGAGAGTGAAAATTATGGAAAAAGAGATTGAAACTATAAGCGTTTCTATACCAGCAAAGATGATTGAGGAGATCAACCGATTGGCAAATGTAGAAAATATTAGCGTTGATAAAATCATGGTAAAAGCCTTATCACAATATATACGAAATAATGAAGTCTGGCAACATATCTTTGAGCGAGGAGAAGTTTGGGCAAAAGAATTAGGAATTGAAAGCGAAGAGGACGTTGATGAACTTATTCATGAATTCCGAAGAGAGCAATCCACCAATAAAAATAGTCTTTGACACAAATGTTTATATCTCTGGAGATCGTCATCATATACAACCATTAATTGAATATCATGGAATAAGAATTTTGACTCCAGCGGAATTTCTAAATACGTTTATATAGTAATCGTTGAAAAATGCTATTTTACACAACCCCCTTAATCCCCCTTTAATAAGGGGGAATAGATGGCGACTTGATTTATTCCCCCTTATTAAAGGGGGCTAGGGGGTTGTTTTTATTGACTTTTTTGTATTTTTCAACGATTACATATAGGGAATAAAATGACTAAAGTATTATCTTTAACAACACCATTAACAGACGAAGACATCGCAAAGCTAAAGGTTGGCGACAAGGTTCTCATCAACGGCGTGATATACACAGCACGGGATGCCGCACACAAACGGATCGTTGAAGCCATAGACTCAGGCAAGGAACTACCATTTGATCTCAAAGGGCAGATTATATACTATGCTGGACCCTCTCCCGCAAAACCCGGCGCAGTTATCGGCTCATGCGGACCCACGACAAGCTCGCGCATGGACGCTTATACACCCAAATTGCTTCAACATGGCTTAAAAGGTATGATCGGCAAAGGCAAGCGTTCCAAAGAGGTAAAATCCGCCGTCCAAGATACTAAGTCAGTCTATTTTGCGGCGGTTGGCGGTGTTGCCGCATTATTATCAAAAACGGTTGTTGAATCAGAGATCATCGCCTATCCAGACCTTGAGCCTGAATCAGTCAGACGGCTTGTAGTAAAAGACTTTCCCGTTATCGTCGCCCTTGACATTCACGGCAATGACATATACGAATTAAGATAGCGGATTTCTATTAGCCACGGATTAAACACGGATGGACACGGAAAAGATATTAGATATTAGATGCTAAATGGGGGTTCTTATCTAACATTCAATGTCTTTTTTCTTTCCGTGAAAATCCGTGTCCATCCGTGGCTATTTAAATTGCCTAATATCTTGTCAATTCGTCAGGATATAGATGGCTATATTGATCGCCATTCGCAAAGCCTGTTCACGTTTTTCTGGTGGATCGTTATGGACCTCCGGGTCTTCCAAACCATCGGCAATATCGCTTTCATAATCATAAAAAACTATCATACGCCCTTCGTGAAATATGCCGTATCCTCTTGGAGGCTTTCCATCATGTTCATGTATCTTTGGAACGCCGTTTGTAAAGTCATAATAGCAATGGTATATCTTATGATCAAAGGGAACTTCCACTAAATCTTTTTCCGGAAAAACTTTTTTCATTTCTCTGCGAAAACTCTTATCTAATCCATAATCATCATTAGCCCAAAGAAATCCTCCCCGCATGAGATAAAGCCGTAAAGCCTTGACTTCCTCATCAGTCCACGAGACATTGCCATGGCCTGTCATGTATATAAACGGATAGGAGTATAATTTCTTATCAGTCAATTGAATAACTTCCTGCTTTGTTCCAGCATCAATATTTGTCCTTTCTCTGAGTCCCTTTAAAAGATTTGGTATCTGTGTTTGCCCGACATACCAATCCCCGCCTCCGCCATATTTCAACCTAGCTATTGTGAATTTATCCTCATTTTGTGCTAGAGTTGTAAAAGGTAAAATCACAATTAGAACTATGGCAAATAAAATTTGGCTCATGACAATTTTTTGTGAAAAGAAAGAGTGATAGATTAAGTGAATGTCTTTAAATCCCCCTTTATCCCCCTTTGATAAAGGGGGAAACTGAACTCCCTCTTTGGAAAAGGGGGGAAACCGAACTCCCTCTTTGGAAAAGGGGGGAAACCGAACTCCCCCTTTGGAAAAGGGGGGAAACCGAACTCCCCCTTTGAAAAAGGGGGGAAGGGGGGATTTAAAAGCATCTTTTTTCACGATAACTTTATATAAGCCTAGAATTTTCATACAAGCCCTTTCCTTTTACGCAAAAGCCATTCTGTTGTCAATAAAACCAGAACAATTCCCAACATCCAAGCATTATCCCATATAGAACGCTCTTTGATAGATATGTTGGATTCTTTGATTTCTTTTATTGATTGTGGAAGTTCTGAAATATTGCTTATATTATAATAAGAACCGCCTGAAATATCAGCTATTTGTTTGAGCATTGACTCGTTAAGTTGAGTGCTTTGATATTCAAGTGTCGCAGTTTGAACAATAAATTCCGCAGAACCTTTGCCAATGGGTCGTCCCAATCGTTCTGCTTCTACCTCAACTTTATGGTTTCCGTCCATTGTTGGCAGAAACTCTGCTGAGTATCGTCCATTTTCCTCAAATACAAATTTTATATCGCGCAAAGTTCCGGCTGGAGTGCGAACCTGAGCTTTTATTTGTGCATCGCTTACGGGGTCATAGTTTTCGTTATAAACGTAAGTTTTTATATTTACTATTTCGTCTCTTGTATATGTCTGTTTACTCGGCTCAACGTTCACTTGATCAGCCTGAGTGCGGACAGATGAAAGCCAACGTATCGTTCCTGACCAGAATCTGCGATAATATGAATCGTCCTCCCCTAATGTATATACGCCAAACGCCCATGTCCAGAGATCATCGCTAGTTATCATAAATGTCATGCCTTTGCCATATCTCTGAAAGGCGATCAACGGTTTTCCTTTTTCTTGCTGATGTTCCGCAAGAACCGTTGCCCCTGATTTTGTGCCTACGCCTGAATAGAAGCTATTTAATGATGGAAGGTCTTTCCATATAGCGATATTTTCCATAGAATCATCGCTAAGCCTTGTTGAGGGATGGGTAAAGCCTTGCTGTGTTAAAACGGGATTAAATGGGGAATTTAAATGTCTTGCGCCGCCCTGTCCTATATCTATGGGCAACATATCTTTGATAGAGCTTTCACCAAAACCGTTGTCGCCAAAAGAATTTTTTCCTGCAAGAAGAACTAGCGACCCACCCTTATTTTCAACAAAATCCTTAATCATGGATAGCTGATCGCCCTTAAAAAAATTTGGGCTTATATCTCCGATAACTATAACATCGCTAGAGAACAATTCATTTCTGGTGGGAAAGTTTTTCAGCGCAGATTGTGGATAGAAACCTCCCTGTTTTGTCACAACTAAGTATGATAATTCTATATTAGGGTCTTTTTGTAAGGCTCTATTAAGAAAAGTTGATTCCCATCTAGGCTTGCCTTCAATATACATGACCTTGATTTTAGTCTTTACTACTCTGACAAAGAAAGTATAAACGTTATTTTGTGTGGTAAGTTCATCGGGCATTGAGGCAACTGCAATATTGAGTTTCAATATTCCCTCTTGCTGAGGTTTCATCTGAAGCTCAACGATCTGTTCTCCATTTTTACTATCAAGCTTTAATGCCGAACTATCTTTTAATGATGAGCCTCCAGTTGAATCAACACTGTTAAGCGTTATGCGCACTTCCCGACTATCATATCCTCCGCTATTTATCGCTACTTTTATTGGAAATATGTGGTCTATGTATGCGATTGGACTGGCTTCAACTCTCGTTATCTGGATGTCACGGATCACTTTTGCTTGTCCGACTCCGACAGTATAAATAGGTATGCCTGTTTTTTGAACGGTTTTGATAGGGTCTTCGCCTGAATTATATCTGCCATCAGTGACAAGAACGACTCCTGCAATCGGCTGACCTTTCCAATCGTCTATCGCAGTCAATAAGGCTTTACTTATATCTGTCAGCGTTCCTTGTGCTTTTAGTGACAACTCTTTTACCGATGAAACGTCTGAGCTAAACTGATATAGTTGAACGCTGAAACGATTCATAAGGTCTTCAATGATAGGCTTGGGTGAACCTTCAGTTAAGGCTTTTTTTACAATATCAATGCGTGTGGTTTTTTCTTCTGAGTCTGTCAATGACATACTTTGAGAATTATCAACCAAAAACAGAAGGTTGGTTTTTTTGAAAATCTCCTCTTTTTTTGTAAGTGTTGGATTAAGCAAACAGAAAATCAGTCCAGCGATTGAAAAAATCCTAAAACCGGTTAGAATATACCGATATTGCCGACTTAGTGGCTTATCGATTCTATAATAGAAAAAGATTACAATAGCAGACGATATTAGTAAAAATAATAGCGCTGACCATAATGGAAACGATTGAGAGAGTTGTAAATTATTCATAATGTTTTACTTTTACGAGTTTTTCACTTATGGCACAAAGAAGACCCTTCACTTCTTTCAGGGTGACATAAAATGTCATTCTGAGCGCAGCGAAGAATCTTCTTTTATACAATAATGTAGCTAACTGAAAAACTCGTATCACTTTTACGATTTCTTTTGTCTTGGCGGTCTTTTCAACTCCATTCTTCTGAGTTTCTTTGACACAGAAGCGGGAGTTGTCAATAGAGCATCAGCCATATCATCATCGGACATTTTAAGATAATTATCTAACAAGAATTTCTCTGAATCAGGAGTCCATTTAAAAGTGCGCCGAAGTCCAAGCCTTATAATTCTATTGTTTATAGCAAGCGGGGTTGATTTTAGCCTCTTTGCAAGCACTCTATTGGTCATTATTAGATAATTCTTTTTTATGTAGTTGTCTTTTCTATCATTCCAACTGTCAATCCTGCGCAAATCCATTTTTCGTAATTGGAATGCGATAGAATCTATTGAAGTGCCAAAATGCTCTGCAAGTTCCGCATTGCTCATATTTATATAGTTATTTAACAGGAATTCACGATCTTCTTCCATCCATCGTTTTCTTGATATGCGATCTTTTTCCAATAATTTTCCGTTCATAATAATCATCAAAAAATAGCACGCGGATTGGCGCGGATTAGACGGATTTTCGCGGATTTGATCTGTGCAAATCCGTCCCAGTCCGTGTTTATCCGTGTGCCATTTTATAGGTAGCAAAGTAATATAATTTATGTTTGAATTACCGGGATGGTTCATTTTCCCTATAAATTCGGGTAACACTATAAAATGAAAACAACC
>ERZ1292640.4632-Hain-H43-02um-R1-4632-length-10416-cov-7_pt1 | contig 10416 bp, 9 predicted proteins | sample MGYA00564404_ERZ1292640 | MGnify/ENA primary metagenome ERZ1292640 (study PRJEB36523, sample SAMEA6512636) | groundwater metagenome | collected 2019-01-08 | study: AquaDiva: Metagenomics assemblies of 32 groundwater samples | reverse complement strand
ACCCTCCAGACCAAATTCTCTAATTTTTGTAATTTTAACCTTAATTATCTGACCTGTCAAATCCCTATCAGACATTAATTTGACTGTCTTAAATGTCCTCGTTTTCCCAAACAAAACTTTTGACTTTTGACTTGAACTTTTCACTTTTTCCGCCGGAGGCGGATTACTTTTAACTTTTTCCACCAGCGCCTCTACTTCTCTCCCAACATACTCTTGATTCCTCTCCAGCGCGCTCTGGCGCAAAATACGCTCTAATTCCCGCTCACGCCTCTTTTTTTCTTTTGTTGACACATTGTCTTTCATAAAACGAGCAGCAACAGTGCCTGGGCGAGGGGAGTAGCGGGCAATATAGGCCATGTCAAATTTGACTTTTTCCATTACTTTAGCTGTTTCTAAAAAATCTTTTTCTGTTTCACATGGAAATCCGACTATTATATCGCAAGTAACAGCAACATTAGGAATTTGCGCGCGAATTTTATCAACCAATGTCAAATATTCTTTTTGGCTGTAGCGCCGATTCATCTTTTTTAAAATTTTATCACTCCCAGACTGCAAAGGCAAGTGAACATACTCACAGACCTTTTGACATTCAGCAACTGCCTTGATTATCTCATCACTCATATCCCATGGATTAGAACTAATAAACCTGATCCAAAAATCACCATGAATATCATTGATTAACTTTAATAAATCGGCAAATTGAACTTTTTGACTTTTCACTTGATCACAATAAGTGTTCACATTTTGACCTAAAAGAGTTATCTCTTTATAGCCTTGTTTAACTAAATTTTTCACTTCTTGAACAATTTTTGTGTACGGACGATATTGCTCAGGTCCTTTGGTGTAAGGAACAGCACAGTAAGTGCAAAAATTGTTGCACCCTGTTTGAATCGGAATGTAGCTTCTAAATTTGGAACTGTATTTAGGCGCGAGAGCAAAAAAGTCGTCATCGGTAATTTCTACGCTGTTCTTGCCTGCTAGCCTCTTTGTAGGGACAGTGGTCAAACCGTTAATTCTCTGGACCAATTCTTGCCTTAAATGATTTGTCTCGCACACCAAATCAAATTGTTTCTCAAAAATTTTACGATCCGCCGGCAAAACACAGCCAGTAAGCGCTGTCATTAAAAAATTGGAAGCAGGACGCCGCTTTTGCTCCGCTCTCCATCTATCAACCCGCCCTTTAATCCTATCAACCGCTGACTGCCGCACAGAGCAAGCTTGCGCGCAAATTAAATTCGCCTCTTTTTCATCAAAGGTTTGGACAAATCCAATCGACTCTAAAAACGAAGCAACGCGCTCCGCATCAGATTTGTTCATTTGACAGCCGAGTATTAGCTGATAGTACTTTAGAACCATAGTAATCATTAAATCAAAATCTTGTCCCCAAGTCAAACTTATGATAAACTGTGAACTGTTTGGGAGCGGTAAAATAGCATCATAAATATTAACAAACGGGCGAGTAGTTAAGTGGTATAACTCCGGTCTCCAAAACCGGGATCGCGGGTTCGATTCCCTCCTCGCCTGCCAATATAATAGCCTAAAACCATGCCCAAAATCATCTCAATAGTCAATCAAAAAGGCGGAGTTGGGAAAACAACCACGGCGATAAATTTAGCCAGCTTCTTAGCTTATTTAGGCAAGAAAATACTTTTAATTGACATTGATCCGCAAGCCAATGCCACAAGCGGACTCGGCATCAAACATCAAGATTTAACAGTAAACATTTACCATTCTTTGATTGACGAGCATCCAATAGATAAAATTATATTAGGCGAAGAAGAAGATAGGCTCCACCTGGCGCCGGCGGGAAATGATTTGGCTGGAGCAAATATTGAATTAGTCAGCCATCCGGAAAGGGAATTCAGGCTTGCTGAAAAATTATCCATTGTCAAAGATAAATATGATTATCTTATAATAGATTGTCCTCCGTCTTTAGGATTGCTTACAATAAACGGCTTAGTGGCGGCAGACGAACTGTTGATACCTGTGCAGGCGGAATATTACGCTTTAGAAGGATTAGGACAACTATTGCAGACAATTGATTTAATCAAGGCCCATCTTAAGCCAAAACTGGAAATTCTAGGGGCCGTGATTACCATGTACGACAGGCGCACGGTTTTATCCCAAGGCGTGATGGAAGATCTTTACAAATATTTTCCAAATAAAATTTTAAAATCAGTGATACCCCGCAATGTGCGCTTAGCAGAGGCTCCTTCTTTTGGCCAGCCAATTTTAAATTATGATCCTTTATCTTCTGGAGCTAAAGCTTATGAGAGGCTGGCAAGGGAGATTTTGAGTATCCATGATGAAAACTCAAAACTTTCATTACTGTCCTGATCACTCAGATCACTCTCACTGCTATTATTAATTGGAAACACATGACTAAAATTTTATTAAAAATTATTTGTTTAATAACAATCTTTACTGTTACTGGATGCACTAATACCTTATCTAACAATGACAAAGGAAACAACGCAGCTCAATTAAACATTAATAATAGTGATGAGGATAATAATGAAAACTCGGACATCATCATCTTGCAAATTGATTTTGGAGATGATAGAATAAAAAGTAATTTTCAATTTTCAATTTTCAATTTTCAAAATCAATCATTATGGTCAATAATGCAAGAAACCTTAGAAAAAAACAACATTTATCTTGACTATCAAGATTACGGCGGAGACTTAGGAGTATTTATCAAACAAATAGGAGATAAAAAAAACGGACAAGACAGCAAGTATTGGCAATATTTAATTAACGGAGAGTATGCAAAAATGGGTGTTTCTAGTTATAAAGTGCGAGCCGGGGATGTAATTTTGTGGAAATTCACAAATAATGTAACTGCTGAATAACTTTTCTTTGCCCAGCTTTAACTTTTTTCAATGTCTAAATTCATTATACAAGGACCGAAAACTTTAAAAGGAGAATACCGAGTAAGCGGTTTTAAAAATGCGGCTACCCCCATAATCGCGTCAACTCTTTTAATTCAAGAAGAATGCATCTTAGATAACATACCCAGAGTTGCCGATGTGGAAAAAATGCTGGATATTCTAAAACTATTAGGAGCTAAAACAGAATGGACTGATAAAAATCAAGTAACAATCAATACAGCCGGAGCAATCATTAAAAATATTGACGAAAAACTCATCAAAACAATGCGCTCTTCAATTCTGTTGGTCGGTCCTTTGCTCTCCCGCTTTAAAAAAATAACCATCCCGGAGCCTGGAGGATGCTTCTTAGGCAACAGGCCGTTAAACACACATTTATCCGTTTTAAAACAATTTGGCGCTAAAATCAATAAAATAAAAGATAAAAAAGGGAAGACTTGCTATGAAATCTCTGTAAAAGACTTAAAAGGAACTAATATAACCCTTCCTGAATTTTCCGTAACCGCGACGGAAAACGCCATAATGCTGGCAGCGCTGGCTCAAGGACATACTACTATTAAATTAGCGGCCTGCGAGCCTCATGTGCGAGATTTAATTAAATTTTTAGATGCGGCCGGAGCTAAAATAGAAGAAAAACCCGGCTCAATTATCGCAATAAAAGGCGTATCTAGACTGCGCGGAATAGCCCACCGCATTATTCCAGATATGCTGGAGGCAGGTACATTGGCGGTAGCCGGAGCATTAATAGGCAAAGGAATTGTAATTTACGATCTTAATCCTGATGATTTAAGCATAGTCCTGTATAAATTAAAACGAATCGGAGTTAAATACGAAATTGGACAAGATGCAACTAAAGGATCGTATTTAAAAATATTGCCCCAAAAAAACAAAAATTTAAAATCTTTTAAAATTCAAGCCTTGCCTTATCCCGGCTTTCCAACGGATCTGCAAGAGCCTTTTTCTCTGCTGGCTACCCAATGCGAAGGAGTATCTTTAATTCACGACCCTTTATTTGAAGACAGGATGAGGCATATTCCGGAATTAGCCAAAATGGGCGCTAAAACTTTAGTCTGCGATCCTCATCGCTCTATTATAATAGGTCCTACTCCTTTGAATGCTTATGAAATCAAGAGTCCAAACATTCGCGCCGGCGGCATGTTTGTAATCGCCGGCCTTTTGGCTCAAGGCGAAACTGTTTTGCATGACATAGAAAATACTATTGACAGAGGCTATGAAAGGTTTGAAGAGAAGTTGAACGCGCTGGGAGCGGGGATTAAGAGAATTGAAAATTAAAAATTAAAAATTGATGATATATAAGCTAAGTTTTACAATCATAATATTGTCTTTGATGTTCGCTCCTTTCCCAGCGCTCGCTTTACAAGTCATTCCCAATGACCCTCATTTTGATACTCAATATTACATTAAACAGACTCAAGTTGATCAAGCATGGGAATATTCCATTGGCTCTCCTAACATAATAATCGCTGTAATTGATTCTGGCGTAGATTTAGATCATCCTGATTTAAAAGACAATATTTGGATTAACAAAGGCGAAATTCCAAACAACAATAAAGACGATGATAAAAACGGCTATGTTGATGATGTACACGGGTGGAATTTTGTAGAAAATAATAATGATCCAAATCCGCAATTTGCAGATTATTCCACAGAAGGAGCCAGCCATGGCACGCTCGTTGCCGGCATCATTGCCGCCAGCGGCCACAATGGCAAAGGCATAGCCGGCATCAGCTGGAATTCAAAAATTATGCCATTGCGAGCATTAAACAGTTTAGGCGAAGGAAATATAGAAGAAGCGGCAAAAGCCATTAAATATGCGGCAAACAATGGCGCGGACATTATCAATTTAAGTTTTGTCGGCTCTAATTATTCAATAGAGTTAATAGACGCGGTAAAATACGCCTATAAAGCCGGCGCGGTTTTAATAGCGGCTGTGGGCAATGATGCTATAGGAAATTCTTCGCTGTCAGGGGGCAATTTAGATGTTCAGCCAATTTATCCGGCTTGCTTTAAAACCTCTTTTGATGATTTAGTTATTGGAGTCGGCTCTGTGGATCAAAACAATCAAAAGGCCGTGTTTTCTAATTTTGGGCAAACTTGCTTGGAAATCAATGCTCCATCAGTAGATATAGTAAGCACTCAAGTGATTGAGCCTGAATTAGGGACGCCTTTTAACGCGGAGTACAGCGGCTTTTGGAATGGAACCTCTTTTGCCGCGCCTCAAATCTCTGGACTGGCAGCCCTTATCAAATCAGTTAATAAAAATTATAATAACAAACAAATATCCTCTTTAATTTTAGACACGGCTGATAAAATAGAGTCTTATAATCCAGAACTAAAAGGAATGATGGGACGCGGACTCGTGAATGCCAGACGCGCTCTTCGAGCTGCGGCGCCTGTTGATTTTATTCCTCAAGATCCTTTAGAAATTATTAATCTGCAAACAAATAATTTTAGCCTTTGGATTAATGATCAAATCGCAGCAACCGTTCCAGCGTCTAATTTTATGCCGATCAGCATTAGTTTTAAAAACAAAGGAACCATTACTTGGCAGCCGCATCTTTTAAAATTAAAAATCACCGACAAGTTAGGACAGCCTCTTGATTTTAGCCCTTCGGAATTTACTTATCAAAACTCACAAAATGTACTGCCCAGCCAAATAGCCGCTTTCTATAAAAGTATAAAGACCCCGAGCAAAGCCGGCTTATACGAAATAAAATTTCAACTCACTTACAAAAATCAAGATATCAAAGGCGGCGCCCTCTATAAAAAAATTCAAGTCACTTCTACCAAACCTGCGGTTTTAACTGATCTTGCGATTCCTCTGACTGTACTAAAAAAGTGGGGGAGTATGCCTGTTACTGCAAAAATTAAAAATAACAGCGGCACAAGCTGGCTTGCGGACTCAATATCATTAAAAATAGAAACTAATGATAAAAATATTTACATGTCTCATTTAAGTAAACCGCAAACTGTGGAGATAGCTCCCGGCACAGCGGCTAATTTTTCTTTTATTGTGCATTTTAAAGACAGCGCATTGGGAATCAAATATTATACTTTAAAATTGCAGATTGACGGAAAAGATACGGCGCTGGAAGGAGCGGAAAAAATTATGCGCATTGACTAAATATGAAAAACATTTTAATAACAGGCGGAGCCGGATTCTTGGGTTCCAATCTTGCCGCTAAATTAATCCAAGACCAAAATACTAATATTATAATAGTAGATAATTTTATTACCAGCGATTTTTATAACATAGAAGCGCTCGTGCGCAAACCGAATTTTGAATTTGTAAAACACGATCTAATTTATCCTCTAAATTTAGAAAAATTTGACGAACTGAATAAGTTTAAAATTAAAATTTACGGCATTGAAGAAATTTACCATTTGGCATGCCCGGGCTCGCCCAAAGATCACAAACATCTGCCTTTGCAAATCTGCTTAATTAATTCTTATGCCGTTAAAAATACTCTGGATTTAGCTAAACAATTTAAATCTAACTTTCTTTTTGCCTCATCCAGCGCTGTTTACGGCATAGTTCCGCCGGAGAATCAGCCGGTTGCCGAAACACAATGGGGCAGATTAGAAAATTTAGGGCCGCGCTCTTGCTACAGCGATGGCAAAAGATTTGCCGAAAATTTGGTTGTGTACTTTGGTTCTGAATTTAGCTTTCCAGCTAAAATCGCCAGAATTTTTCAAACTTATGGCCCTAAAATGCGCCTGCGCGATGGCCGCATTATACCTGAATTTATATCCAAAGCTTTGCAAAGCCTTGACATAGTTATCTATGGCGACAAAGAAACTGCCGACGCTTTTTGTTATATTGATGATATGATAGACGGTTTAATTAAACTAATGGATTCCGAGGAATCAAGCCCAATAAATTTAGGCGCGGAGCATCTATATAAATTAACTGATATAGCGCAGGCTATTATTGATATTACAAAATCCCATTCTAAAATTATATATAAAAAACCTCTATCTTACATGGATCCAGAACCTATACCGAATATTAGCAGGGCTAAGGAAATATTAGCGTGGCTGCCGGTTACTCCGATAGAAAACGGACTGGTAAAAACCATTAAAGAAATGGAAGCCGGCCAAATACATAAATTTAAAAATAATATATGACTATAATAGATTTTATCATTATATTTCTGCTTGCCTTTGCTACTGCTTGCGGTTTCTTTTTTGGCTTAATCAGGGTACTCGGCGCTATCGCCACTATTATTATCAGCATCGGAGCGGCCGGATTATTTTTTGAAATTTTAGCGCCGATTTTACAGCCCTATATTTTAAATAATGAAAATTTAGCCAGAGTAATCGCTTTTATCGCTATTTATTGGATCTCATCTTTATTTCTGTCTTTTGCGGTAAAAATAGCAAATAAAATTTTTGATCTGCCGGTTCTAAAAACAGTCAACCGCCTACTTGGGGGATTTGTATCTTTGTTGGGGTCAACTATTATTTTATCTGTTTTGTTTTATTTAATTAACAAATACGCGTGGACAGTAAATCTAACCCAACTGCTTGGCCAGTCGGTCTTAATAAAATATTTGTTAGAAATAGGGAAGTTTGCGAGCTGGGTGATACCGGGACTATAAAATTAAAAGCGCTCGCAATGGCAGATATTAATAAATATCAACTCATAACGAGTTCTATGTAAAGGAGGTGATAAATGATTAAAAAATTTAAAACAATAATTAACAGCAATATAGGATTTACCCTTGTTGAACTAATGGTTGTAATTAGTATGATTGGTGTTTTAGCAACCATTGGTAGTGTTAGTTTTGCAGGAAGTGTGTCTAAAGCAAGAGATGCCAAAAAAATGAATGATCTAAACATAATCGCTTTAGGTTTACGGGTTTTTGCTACTAGCGCAGATAAATTTCCTACAGCCAGCGAATTATTACCAGACGATATAAGATGGGCTAACTTTTTAAGTACGATAGGAGGAATTAGTCTGATGCCGCCTAATTCCATTTCTTATTATTGTTATTTTGTAGATAAAACAGATTGGACCAATGCTGTAATAATAGCTACTGATTTTGAGGGCGATATTCCCAGTTATTCAGTAGCTATAACACCGACCAACCTTTATTCGGTTTATGAGTTTGGAGCCGCTACTAAAAGCGTAGATAATTCAGAGTGGTGCGGCAGCGATGATTCTCATAGTGTGAACTGCGTGGCTGGCGGTACTCCTAAAGCTGCAGGCCAAGACCTTTGCATTACAGTTTCATGGAAATAAATGCTATACGACACACATTCCCACCTCAACTTCAAAGCCTTTGCTGATGATTGCCAAACGGTAATTAAAAACTCCCTAAAACAAGGGATGTTTTTAAATATAGTCGGGTCGCAATTTTTGACATCCAAACGCGCGGTGGAAATCGCTAATGAATTTAAAAATGATCCTGTATATGCCACCGTTGGTTTGCATCCGAGTCATGTTGGTCAAAATGACATTATTCACGGCTGGGACTATGAAAAATATAAAAAATTAGCAACAGATGATAAAGTAATTGCAATAGGGGAGACTGGGATTGATTATTATCGTCTGACTGATGTCATTGCGAATAAAATGAAACAATCACAAAAACAGATCTTCTTAGAACACATCCAGCTCGCCAGCGAACTTAAAAAACCTCTCATAATCCACTGCCGTCCATCAAAAAATACTTTTTCGGCCAAAGGCCGACCAGCCTCTGGCTGGGACGCGTATTTTGATTTAATTGACATTTTAAACCAAAAATTACGAGTTACGAGTTACAAGTTACAAGGAGTAGTCCACTGCTTTCTCGCCAATTGGCCAATCGCCAAACAACTGCTTGACTTAAATCTATACATCTCTTTCACCGGCATTATCACTTATAAAAATATTGATGACTATCTGATTGACGCAATCAAAAAGATCCCGCTTAACCGCATAATGATAGAAACCGATTCCCCGTATTTGACGCCTGAACCGCATCGCGGCAAAAAACGGAACGAGCCGCTTTATGCTGAATATGTAGCGAGAAGGATTGCGGAAATTAAGGGAATTGATGGTAAAATAGTGATTGACGCGACGACCAAGAACGGCAAAAATCTTTTTGACATTAAAAAATAAGATTGCTAAGCTATATTCAAGATGAATCAAATTTCTGAATATTTAAAGAAAAAAAATAAATTTAAAAAGGCAAAAAAATCCGGCCGGAAATTTAAGGACTCAGACAATGATGGCTTAACTAATTCTGAAGAGATAAACATTTATGGCACCGATCCTAATAACCCGGATTCAGACGGCGACGGAATAAGTGATGGAGAAGAAGTAAAAAAAGGACGCAACCCTTTGGGCAAAGGGACTTTGCGCGATTTATTTATTCCTCACCATGGAAACGATTATACGCCAAAAATGTTAAAACCAAAACGGCTTTTATTTCATGTTTTTAGCGTCTTAGCCGTTAAATTTATTGTCATCGCTTTTCTCTTCTTGTATCCATTAACAGCCTGGCTTAGCCCGGATTTAGCTCTAACTGAATCAAAAAAAATAATTGAATTAACCAATAATTTAAGAGGGGGGGTTAATTTAGCACCTTTAATTGAAAATCAACAGCTAAATCAAGCGGCTTGGGAGAAAGTTCAAGACATGCTTATTAACCAATATTTTGCTCACACCAGCCCCTTTGGAATGAATTTAGAACACTGGCTTAATAAAGTTAATTATAAATATTCAACTGCCGGTGAAAATTTAGCAATGGGTTATTCTAATGTCAAAGAAGTAGTAACTGCTTGGGAAAAAAGTCCGACCCATTATGACAATATTGTTGATAAAAATTTTAAAGATATCGGCGTTGCGATGACAAACGGCAGTTTTAAAAATACTGATACCGCTTTTACAGCCCAATATTTTGCTCGTCCGCAAACGCAAGAAATACCTCAGGCTAATGCGGTAAAAACTGATTCAAATACTGCCGGCGAGCCATTATCAATTAGCAGTATTGCTATTAAAGGCGATATTTTAAGCGATGTGAAAGTTTTAAAAGCCGAAGTGAACTTGCCGCCTGAGACAGTGGCGGCCGCTGTCATAGTTAATAATAAAAGAATTGAACTGGACAAAGTCAGCGATACTGATAAATGGCAAGGGGTGGCGCTGATTAATAAAGAAGAAGAGAAAAAAATAATTCAGCCTTTAGTGCCGGCAACCGTTGCCAGGCAAAACAGCGCCGGGCAAACTATTGTTAGTCCTCTTGATTGGCAAGAAATAAAGCCTATCAAAACATCTGCGGCAGAGCGATATCAGCTTTTTAAAAATAGCCCGTCTGCAAATATGCTGCCGGTTTTAACTTTTAGCGGCACTTATTTTAAAATTTTACTGATAATTTTTGCTTTCGCGTCTATGCTTAATATTTTTATTGAAATCAAGAAACAAAAGCCCCATATTATTTTAAGCAGTTTGGGCATGGTGGCGTTGCTGATTGGAATAATCGTTTTTTAAAATAGGCGGTAAAGCATTAAAAAAATTTAATAA
>ERZ1292640.3124-Hain-H43-02um-R1-3124-length-13011-cov-5_pt2 | contig 10417 bp, 13 predicted proteins | sample MGYA00564404_ERZ1292640 | MGnify/ENA primary metagenome ERZ1292640 (study PRJEB36523, sample SAMEA6512636) | groundwater metagenome | collected 2019-01-08 | study: AquaDiva: Metagenomics assemblies of 32 groundwater samples | reverse complement strand
TAAAAAATGGACGAATAATCTTTGGCGCTGGCTTGGCAAATTATCAAAAGACCGTTCAGCCATATCATCAAGCAGGTATTTTTTTTAACAATAATAATGATCCTGATTTTCATCGTAAAACAGTTTTTAACGTTAATTTTCGTAGAACGCACTGGCAACCAACAGAAATTTATTTATATCCCCATAATATTATTCTTAATTTTTGGAGTGAACTTGGGTTAGCCGGGCTGTTGCTGTTTATTTGGATTATTGGAAAATATTTTTATATTTCAGCCGCAAATTGTAAATCGCAAACTGCAAACTGTAAATTTTTAAATTTGGGATTATTGGGCGCTATGATTGTAATTGTTGCGCATGGCTTTGTTGATGTCCCATATTTTAAAAATGATTTAGCAATTTTATTTTGGCTATTGGTGGCAATGACGAGTTTGGTTAATGCCTACAAACATCCCTTAATTTCAGTTAGAAATTAAATGATTTAATACGATGTCCTCGTGGTGAAATGGATATCACGTTTGGCTTCGGACCAAATATTCCAGGTTCAAATCCTGGCGAGGGCGCTAAAAAAATTTGACAAATTTATAGGGTATGCTATTGTGAAAATAATCCCTGAAATGGGTTTTAATTCTTAAAAGTTCTTGCAAATTTGACTTTATTTAAATTGTCAATTTGAAAGAAAAAAGAAAAATTTATGGCAGACCAAGTAACAGACAAATCGTTCCTGGAGTTTGTTGTTAAGTCCATTGTTTCCAACCCAAAAGCAGTATCGGTTGAAAGAACAGTGGATGAAATGGGCGTATTGTTAACCTTAAAAATTGACCAAGCTGACATGGGCTATGTCATCGGTCGCAAAGGTCAAACCGCTCAAGCCTTGAGAACTTTATTAAAGATCATTGGCGCTAAAAACAATGCCCGCGTTAATTTAAAAATTTATGAACCAGAAGGATCAGTAAGGCCTGTTAAAAACACTCGTGTTGACATTGACACTTCCGCGATTGATGATCTAAAAATATAAATTAGAACAATTAAATAAACAAAAAACCACAGCAATGTGGTTTTTTGTTTATTTGTTTTTTTGAGAATATTATTGTTAAACGTGTCGTATCTGGCATAAAATTTTATATTCAAAAGAACGTTTGACAATAATTATAATGACAAAAAAAATGACTTTCCATATAATCACTATTTTCCCCAATATCTTTGATTCTTATTTTAACGAGTCTATTCTTAAACGCGCGCAAAAAAATAATTTAATTAAAATAAAAATTTATAATTTGCGCGATTGGACTATTGATAAACATAAAACAATTGACAGCCCGCCTTATGGCGGAGGCGCCGGCATGGTTATGAAAATTGAACCGCTGTATAAAGCTATATCAAGCATAAAATATAATATATTAAAGGATAAAAAAAAAATTAAAAATACAAAAAATACGATAGATAATACAAAAACTATTCTCCTTTCCGCCAAAGGCAAAACGTGGGATCAGCAAATGGCTAAAAAATATACCAAAATAGATAATCTAATTTTGATTTGCGGTCGCTATGAAGGCGTGGATGAGCGGATTAAAAAATTTATTAATAAAGAAATATCTATTGGAGATTATGTTTTAACTGGCGGTGAAATAGGCGTTATGGCAATAGTTGATTCAATGACAAGGTTGTTGCCTAACGTTCTCGGCAATGCTAAAAGCGCTGTTGACGAATCGCATTCTTTCCCAGGCATTTTGGAATATCCGCAATATACCCATCCGGAAATTTTTATTGCTGGCGGAAAATCTTATTGCGCGCCAAAAATATTATTATCAGGCAACCATCAAAAAATAAAGGATTGGCGGGAAAGAAAAAAGAAAAATAAAAATATATAAAGAATTTAAAGATAAAATGTTTCTTTTAAAAAAAGAAGCGGGGCGTGTCTTGCAATTTTTTTTAGCGCGTGCTAAAGTTTTATTAATTAATCATATTTTATATTCAGCATAAACTTTCCCAAACTCCGAGTTTTCGGAAGTAGCCTCGTTTAACCGCGCGGTTAAAGGTATTCTCAATCTCCCAGAATCGGTTTGCTTAAGCAACCAGTAGAGAATGTCTGGGATTTTTTATTTAATAAATATTATGTCTAAAACAAAATCGTCAGCCATTCCTCATTATGAACTTCTTTATATAATCCCAAATAAGTATAGCGAAAATGAGGTTAAGCCAATCATAGAAAAAGTTAACAAAATTATTATTGATAGGGGGGGTAAAATTACTTTTAACCAAGAGTGGGGGAAAAAACGATTAACTTACCCTATTAAAAGTTTTAATTTTGGGTATTATAGTTTAGTGGAGTTTGATTTAGTCGGTTCGTTATTAGCGCAAATTGATAAAGATTTGCGTATGATGAATGAAATTTTAAGACACCAAGTTGTTGTTAAAAAAGTTAAGACAGAAAAAGAAATCGCTAAAGATAAAAAAATCGCAGAGAAAATTATTGCCAGAGGTTTAAGAGAAAAAAAAGCAATGGAGATAGAGGATCATGCTAAAATAAAAAGTAGAAGTAAAGACAAAATTAAAATTGAAGTTGATTTAGAAAAACTTGATGAAAAATTGGACAAGATTTTAGAAACAAACGACTTATTATAAAAGAGCTTTATTACTCCGAGCCATAGGCGATAAATTACAAATTTATAACAAAATACATTATACATAAACCATTAATTTTTAATTTTGCCAGCAACTATTTTTAATAGCTAACGGCAAACAAACTAATTTTATGAACCTAAACAAAGCTATGATTATTGGCAATTTAACTCGAGACCCTGAAATTAGAAACACCGCGACTGGTCAATCAGTTGCTTCTTTCGCCATAGCCACTAATTTAGTTTGGAAAGATCAATCTGGTCAAAAACAGGAGAAAGTTGAATTTCATAATATCGTCGCGTGGAGAAGATTAGCTGAAATTTGCGGACAATATTTAAAAAAAGGCGCTAAAGTTTACATTGAAGGTCGTTTGCAAACTAGCGATTGGGTTGGTCAGGATGGCGTTAAAAGATACCGCACTGAAATTATTGCTGAAAATATGATTATGTTAGACAGAGTGGCTGCTGGAGGCAACCAAGCAATGCCTAATAGACAAACAATTGCTCCAAGCGAACCAGTGGTTGATGTTGATGAGCAGTTTGAAAACAGTGGAGCTGGTCCTGCCGAAGAGGAAATCAGAGTGGAAAATATTCCTTTTTAATATACACGTTTGTAGAAACATTACAGATTATAATTTTATGGAAAATATAATAAAAAAAACCAAACTATGCTTTCTTTGTCTAAATAATATTAATGATATTGATTACAAAGACACTCAGCTTTTACGCCGTTTTATCAATTCTTATGGTAAAATTTTATCAAAAAAACGGACAGGAACTTGCGCCACCCACCAACGCAAATTATCAACAGCTGTTAAGCGAGCCAGAGCAATGGCGTTATTGTTGTTCACTAATAAATAATAACAGTTAAAAAACTATTCGGTTGTTAATTTAAAAACGGCAATTAATCAATCATCTAATCTTATGTTAAATTTAAATGAAATAAAAACTGGTAAATTACTTAAGATTGCCGATGAACCATATATGGTGATAAAAGCCGATCACCATAAAATGGGGCGTGGCGGAGCGGTGTTAAAGACTAAATTAAAAAATTTAATTAGTCACAATGTTATAGAAAAAACTTTTCAAGGAAATGACAAGGCCGATGAAGCAATTACTGAAACTGAGAAGGCGAGTTATTTATATAAAACAGACACAGAGGCTTGTTTTATGAATAGTGAAACTTATGAACAATTTAACCTTCCTGTTAAACAAATTGGCGAGAAATTAAAATTTTTAAAAGAAGGTGTTGATGTTGATGTTTTATATTTTCAAAATAAACCCGTTGTCGTAAATTTGCCCGTTAAAATAGATCTTAAAGTAATCAGCGCTCCCCCGGGAGTTAAAGGCAATTCAGCCGGCAATGTTACTAAAATCGTTGAGCTGGAAACAGGAGCGCAAATTAGTGCGCCAATGTTTATTAATAAAGACGATATTATTAGAATAAATACTGATACAGGCGAATATGTTGAAAGGGCTTAAACTGATTTTTAAAAATATTTAATTTAAAAAGCCGCTATTTTAAACCGCGGTTTTTTTCTTTACGGGTCTGTCGCCGAATGCCATATTCGGCATAAAATTCAAAATTTTGGTAAATTTTTTTAAAAATATTTTCGCTAATATATTCATATTCCCTCAAACATTTTTTAAAAAATTTCCTTAAAATTTAGAATTTTCTACTCGAAAGAGCATTTAACGACAGGCCCATATGAAATATTACACTAAAACAGAAAAAGAAACTTTGGTTTTGGCAAAATTTTTTGCTAAAAAACTAGAAGGCGGAGAAATAGTTGGCTTAACTGGAAATCTTGGAGCTGGCAAAACTATTTTTGCCAAAGGAATAGCGGCTGGTTTAAAAATCAAAAAAAATATTACCAGCCCGACTTTTGTTTTAATGAAAATTTACCAAGTAAGCGAACATAAACAAATTAAATTCTTAACGCATATTGACGCTTACAGAATTAAATCCGCGAACGATTTAATTTCCGTTGGAATTAACGAACACCTCAACCGAATAGACACGGTAACAATTATAGAATGGGCTGATAAAATAAAAAAAATTCTGCCAAAAAAAACAAAATTTATTAAAATTACTATAAATAAAACAGGCAGAATTATTAATTTTTAAATGATTTAATAATCAGCAATAAAAATATGCCTGATACAATCATCGCGTCAGATAAATTAAATACTGTAAAATATTTTAAATCTAAATAATCAATCACAAAGCCATATTTGATTCTATCGTATAAATTACTGCTGGCGCCTAAAATAATTAAAGATAATGGAATCAACTCTCTGTATTTGCCCTTTTTAACGCAATGCAAACAAAATAATGCCAAAACTATTATTATCAGTTCAATTAAAATTATTAGAGCTTCGCCTGCTAAAGGCAATGAAAAAGCGATATAATAATTTTTTTTAAAATTGAATTTTAAAATTTCTCCAATCAAATTAAATTCATGTCTATTGTTGCTAAACGCTAAAATTTTTAAAAACCGATCTGCGCTAACAAAAAAAATAGCGACTATTATAAAAACCGCTATTTTTTTAAAATATTTAAAACGCATAAAAATTAAATCGTTTTTTGCAATTTAATTTTACAAGCAACGCAAGTGTTAGCGACTGACCTGGCTAATAAGCGCTTCTCGCCAATTGGCTTTTTGCAGTATTTGCAGATTCCATAAACATTTTTAGTTATTCTATCTAAAGCATTATTAATATCTTCCAATGTGTCTTCTAAAACTTTCTCCGTGGCTATATTGGTTGAATAATCATCTACCTCCTGCACGCTGTCATCGCTCTCATCTCCGTAATTAGGAAATTTAGCGTGATATATATCTTTTTCATGAACATCTTGCTTGGTAAAACTTTTCAAATCTTTTATAATCTGCTTTTTTCTGTTTAATAAATTCTTTTTAATTTGGTCAATAATTTTTTTATCCATAAAGTTAAGAATAATGTATAGCAATTGTTTTTAAAGTCTATCGTTGAATGCTCTTTCGAGCAAAAAATTTTAACCCGGTTAAATTACGCAAATCACCTAACAAGGGTGACAAGATCGGGAATAAATAATTCTGTACAGTTAATTGTTTAAAACCGTTAACAAGAAACGCCTTTCTAATAGAATTAACAAAATTTTTTGCGTTCAAATCTACAAATAAATTCAAATTACAAATAATAAACTCTTTATAGTCTAAAGTATATATTAAAAAACTAATTTTAGCAAGGCGAGTATGAGACCGCCATGTTTTAGCCTTAAAGCTCTTTGAATTAAGAAATGAATAAAAATTTAAAAAAGTAAAAGCATTTATAGCGCTTTAAACTTTTTGTTTGTTTTTAATGTTTTTATGGTTTTATCCTGGATTCCCGTTTTCACGGGAATGACAAAAGAGGGGGAATGACAAAAAGAAAGGTTTTTTTTATTTTTAAAATGGATGAATGGAAAATCATACTACTATACGTTATAATAATTAAAAGGAGAATCTATAATCGCCAAAAACGCGCGGACAGTTGAAGTTTGAATATAAAATAGGTAAAAATATTTTTACAATTTTTAAAAAGCAATATAAAAAAATGAAAATTAATTCTCAAACAAACAATAACATTAACGATATTGATTATTATTCAACTTCGTCGGTTGCTAATGTTTTTAAAAAATTACAAACCTCAAAAAATGGGCTTACTGACAGTGAAGCTAAATTAAGACTTGCGCGATATGGGCTGAATAAAATTTCGGGGAAAAAAAAGTCGGGAGTAATATTGGAATTTTTGTCGCATTTTAAAAATCCTTTGATTATTATCCTGCTGATTGCCGCTATTGCCTCGGCTTGTTTTAAAGAAATTATCAACTCAACAATTATTATTATTATGGTGCTATTCAGCGCTGTTTTGGATTTTTTTGAAGAACATAGCGCTAATAACGCCGCTAAAAAACTTAAAGACAAAGTTAGTAGCACGGCTACTGTTATACGTTCTGGAAGCAAGAAAGAAATCAAATCAGCAGAGGTTTGTCTTGGGGACATTATTTTTTTAAGCGCTGGAGATTTAGTTCCTGCTGACGCGAGGGTTATTGAAGCTGATGATTTTTTTATTAATCAATCAACTCTTACTGGCGAATCGTTTCCTCGTGAAAAAACAGCTTGCCAAATTCCAACCGGTCAAACTGATAATAAAGATGATAATTTGATTTTTTTAAGTTCAAATGTGATAAGCGGAACCGCGTTGGCAGCGGTCTTTCGCGTTGGCAAGGATACGGAATTTGGTAAAATTGCTAAAGATATTTTAAAAAAAGACATAAAAAGCGATTTTGAAATAGGCATTGCTAAATTTGGTTTTTTTATCATGAAAGTGATAATTTTTTTAGTTCTGTTGATTATGCTATTTAATTCATTGATCAAGCAAGATATCGTTGGCTCGTTTATTTTCGCCATTGCCATCGCGGTTGGAGTTACGCCTGAATTGCTTCCAATGATTATATCTATCACAATGGCGCGCGGTTCGCAAAGAATGGCCAAAGTCGGCGTTATTGTAAAACGGCTATCAGCGATTTCCGATTTTGGCAGTATGAATATTTTATGCGCGGACAAAACAGGTACCTTAACCGAAGATAAAATTCAATTAATCACTTACACGGATATTTTCGGCATTCATGATGAGCGGGTATTTTTATACACTTATTTAAATAGCTTTCACCAAACCGGAGTAAAAAATCCACTGGATAAAGCGGTAATGGAATATAAAAAAGCGATTATTAACAATTATCAAAAAGTTGAAGAAATTCCTTTTGATTTTACGCGAAAAATGTTAAGCATCGCGGTAGTTGGTCCAGAAGGCAGAACTTTAATTACCAAAGGCGCTCCCGAGGAAGTGCTGAAAAAGTGCGATTATTATTTTGAAAATAACAAAAAAAAGCCATTAACAGAAAAATACAAAAACATCGCAATCGCTTATTATCACAAATTAAGCGCTGAAGGATATCGGGTGCTGGCCATTGCCGTTAAATTTAATTTATTAGCCAAAGATAAATATACTTATTTAGACGAAGATAAATTAGAATTGCTTGGCTTTATATCTTTTCTTGATCCGGCTAAAAAAGATTTAGCGCCCACTTTAGATCAAATAAAAAAATACGGCATAGAAGTAAAAGTAATTACAGGCGACAATGAATTGATTACGCAAAAAATTTGCCAAGACGTTGGACTGGAAATTAAGGGAATGCTTTTAGGCAAGGATATTGACGGCTTATCAGACAATGCTTTGTTTATTAAAATTAAAAAAACAACTATTTTCGCAAGATTTTCTCCTAACCAAAAAAGTAGAATTATCACTGTTTTAAGAAATAACGGGAATGTGACTGGATATTTAGGCGATGGCATTAATGACGCTCCGTCGCTCAAAGCCGCGGATGTCGGCATTTCTGTTAATACCGCGGTTGACGTTGCTAAAGAGTCGGCTGATCTTATTTTAACCCAAAAAAATCTTCAACCGATTATTGAAGCTGTTATTGAAGGTCGACGTTCTTTTGGCAATACAATGAAATATATTATGATGGGTTTGAGCTCCAACTTTGGCAATATGTTCAGTGTTTTAGGCGCGATTTTTTACCTTCCTTTTTTGCCAATGTTGCCTATTCAAATTTTATTAAATAATTTTATTTATGATTTTTCGCAAATTACAATCCCTTCGGATAATGTTGATAGCGCTTGGGTAAATAAACCAAGAAAATGGGATTTGAATTTTATTAAAAAATTTATGTATATTTTTGGACCCATTAGTTCTATTTTTGATTTTTTAACTTTTTTTCTTCTTTTTTCAATATTTAAACTTGACGAATCAGCCTTTCAGACAGGCTGGTTTATGGAATCGCTTGCCACCCAAACTTTAGTTATTCATATTATTAGAACCAGTCAAGTTCCTTTTTTGCAAAGCAAGGCAAGTAAATTTCTTATTGTAAGCACTTTTTTAGCGGTTGCTGTTGGTTGGTTAATACCATTTACTTTTCTTGGAAAATTTTTTCGTTTTTCGCCGTTGCCGATAAATATTTTGTTAATTATTATTGGCATGGTAATCGCTTATCTATTTTTAGTGGAAATAGTTAAAAGAATTTTTTACAAACAATACGGCTTTATGCGTTAATTTAATGTATAAAATTATCAACGGCCAGTCTTTGGCTGAAAAAATTAAAAACAATATTGCTCAAGAAATAGTTAAATTAGGCAATGCTCGGCCTAATTTAGCTATTATTTTAATTGGCAATCGAGCAGATTCTAAACTTTATGTTAGCTTAAAAGAAAAAGAAGCTAAAAAAGTTGGCGTTGACACTCATCTATATAAATGCGATGAAGATATTAGTGAAACGGAAGTTTTGAAAATAATAAAATGTTTAAATAAAGATGAGTTGATTGACGCGATTTTGGTTCAATTGCCTCTGCCTAACAATTTAGACGTTGACGCTGTTATTAAGGCGATTGATCCGTTAAAAGATGTTGATGGTTTTCATCCAGACAATTTGCGCGTTTTAATGAGCGGTTGCGAACACAACGAATCAATGCCATTAATTTTTTCCGTTATCTTAGAGATATTAAAAAGTATAAAATGCGATTTAACAAACAAGAACGTAACTGTAATCGCCAATTCCAATGTTTTTGGAAATAGTTTAGCGCAAGCGCTTGATTGCCACGGCGCTAAAACAACAGTTTGTCATTATAATGATAAAAAATTAATTGATAAAACTTCTTTTGCCGATATTTTGGTAACAGCTGTTGGTAAAAAAGAATTTATTAAAAAAAATATGGTTAAGCAAGGAGCTGTTGTGATAGATATAGGAATTACAAGACGGAATGGCAAAATTTTTGGCGACGTGGATTTTGATGATGTTAAAAATAAAACAAGTTTTATTACGCCGGTGCCTGGCGGAGTCGGACCAATGACAATTGCTATGGCTTTTAAAAACACTTTGGATTTATATAAAAAAAGACATTCTGTAAAATAATTTTCGCTTGCTTGACAATAATTTTTTTGTTAAAATATAAATAGAAATAATTTTAAAAAACTTTTTTGTAAAATTTATTAATTGGAAAATAATAATTTTTACAATTGGACGAAAGGGGGTGAACTATTATGGCAAAAAAAATCGTGAAGAAAAAAGCGGCTCCAAAGAAAAAAATCGTGAAGAAAAAAGCGGCTCCAAAGAAAAAGAAATAACGATTTATTAGAAAAACTTTCTAATAAATAAAAAACAACCCTGATGTAATTTCGGGATTGTTTTTTATTTTAGAAAAATTTACCAAAATTTGGAATTTTATGCCGAACGTGGCATTCAACGGCAGTCTCTTAAAACAAACTTGATTGTTTATTATTTTGTTTCTCGCTGTCTTTAAAAATTTTAATTGTTCCATACTTGCCGTCAAATCCTGATTTAATAATTAAATTCCCTTCGCGCGCTTGTTTTATTCCCTTTGCTATGGTTTTGCTTGTTATTGTTATTAATTTTTCTAAACTAATATTTAGTAAAATATTAAACTCATTATCGCCTTGTTTAATTAAATTGTTATATTCTAATTGAACTTTTTTAGAATGTCTTGATTTAATATTTAAAGCTTCCGCGATGATTTTATCAAGTCCGACTAATTTTTTATAAGGAACAACATTGGCTGGATGACAGCCAATCGGACGATCCGCTAATTTTTCAACTTGGTTCATTACTCCGATGGTTAATTTTTTTTTACAAACAGGACAAATGCCTTTGCGTTTTTTTGTTTCTTGCTGTGTTGGTGATTATTTTTTTATATTTAATA
>ERZ1292640.4631-Hain-H43-02um-R1-4631-length-10418-cov-5_pt1 | contig 10418 bp, 9 predicted proteins | sample MGYA00564404_ERZ1292640 | MGnify/ENA primary metagenome ERZ1292640 (study PRJEB36523, sample SAMEA6512636) | groundwater metagenome | collected 2019-01-08 | study: AquaDiva: Metagenomics assemblies of 32 groundwater samples | reverse complement strand
AAAGATTGCAGCGGAATAGTCCGATCCGTTCCGGCCGATCGTCGTTGTCCGGCCGTCTTCCGTCGATCCGATGAAACCGGTGACGATCGGAATAACGCTCTCGTTCCTAGAGAACAGTTGCTTGAAGTATGACTGTATCTTCTTGTTCGTCTGGTGAAAGAGAACGGTGGCGTGCGTAAATTGATCATCCGTGACGATGAGGTTCCTTGCGTCCACAAACTCTGAGGGATGCGTCTGGCGAAAATGCGCAGCGATGATCAGCGCTGAGAGTCGCTCGCCGAAGCTCGCCGTGACATCAAGAGCACGTGCCGGGGAAAAGCGGAGGAGGTAAATGCCATGCAAGACGTCCTTCAGTTCGTTCAGAAGCTCCTCAACGGCAGCGAGGGTGGTTTTCTGTCTTGTTTTGCTAACGAGATGATTGACTGCTTCGCGATGGCGCCGCGCGATTTGATCGAACAACGTTCGATAGTCTGTATCTCCTTTTGCAGCAAGCCGTGCACACTCCAGGAGCTGATTCGTGATCCCCTGGAAGGCAGAGACAACGACGATAACGCGTTCCTTTTTTCCTGCCTTGAGAACAATCGTCTTTACATCTCGAATGCGCTCGGGATTGGGAACAGAAGAACCGCCGAACTTCAGTACTCTCATAAGCGTTTTCTTACTTTCTCGAACCAGTATCTCAAATCCACGGCGCCGATTTGTGATGAGGGATTATTGATTTCAGACGGGAGTGGTGTCTCCAGATCGCAATCTCTCATCTGTCGTCCTGGGATCTCACCGACTTGGTCGTTGAGTCACCCGTTGTTCCAGCTCAACCCGCCCCGCATCAGGCGTATAGGTCATCACAAACACCTCTTCCAGCTTCACAAAATCCACCCCAGGGGTCACAAGCACGTTCTTGAAGAGACTTCCCCGCTGCTCCGTTACTTCGTGGGCAACGCCGATCCGAATGTTTGGTGGATAGGTGCTGCTGTATTCCGATGTAATGACGACGTCGCCCGCTTGAACGTCGAGCGTCTTTGCAACGTTCGTAAGCTTAAGGGCTTTTCCATCCCAGGCGACAATGCCGTCGACGCGGCTTCTCTGGATCTTGGCGCTGGCGCGGAAATCCGCGTTCGGCAAAATTCGCACAACAGCATAGTGGTCGGTGACGTGCGACACGACACCGACAAGTCCTCCATCGCTCACCACCGGCATGCGCGGTTGAACGCTATCGAGCCGGCCTACGTTGAGTGTGATAGTATTCCGCAGAAGCGTCAGGTTCTTTCCCACAACTTTTGCCGCGATGAGTTTATAGGGAAAAACTTCTCTAAGTCCAAGAAGTTGCCTCAGCCGAATGTTCTCGAGTTTTGCTTCCCGCAGTTGGTTTGCCTCGTCCGCCAGATCAATGTTCATTCTTCGGAGCATGTGGTTCTCGCTGCGCAGGGCGAAGTACTGCGGAATGAATGCAAGCTGCTCCTGCGCCAGGCCAAGCACAACCGTGGCAACTCCTCGGATATGCCTGATCTGTGTGTTGTCGTTCAGGGCCATCAGAACAAGGGACATGATCAGGAGCAGGGAGAGGACAGCGTATTCTTTAAAGAGGAGAACGAAGTTGTAGATGCGGTTGAACATGCGGAGCCGTGTGAATCCGGCAAAAGGTTGTTAATGATACAGACTGGAATTTGCGTCGTGAGCCAAGGAGGGAACATCAGCATGTCAGGTGGGCACTTGGGCAGAGCATGCAGTTCCCATCCTCGGCACGCTTGCGAAATCGTGATCTGCACTCAATAGCGTTTGCTTTTGATCAAGACTTTTGAGTAGTGTCGAAGGTCTTCAAGAACCTTTCCCGATCCGCGCACCACGCACGTCAGCGGATCTTCTGCAACGTGAACGGCAAGGTTCGTCTCGAGCCGTATTCGTTCGTCGAGGCCCTTCAAGAGAGCGCCGCCGCCGGTGAGCATGATGCCGCGGTCCAGGATGTCGGCCGAAAGCTCAGGCGGAGTTCGCTCGAGCGTGATCTTCACGGCTTCAACAATTTGTGCAATGGGCTCGTTGAGCGCTTCGCGGATTTCAACTGAACTTACCTCGGTGGTCTTTGGAACGCCGTTGACAAGGTCGCGACCCTTTACCTGTATTGTAATCTCTTCCTTCAACGGCATCGCCGATCCGACTTCACACTTGATCGCTTCAGCGGTTCGTTCACCGATGAGGATGTTGTGATTACGCTTGAAGAACTGAATGATGGCGTTGTCTTTCTCGTCACCTGCGACGCGAATGGACTCTTCTGTTACAATGCCGGAAAGCGCAATAACCGCAATCTCGGTTGTTCCGCCACCAATGTCGACAACCATGTTGCCTACCGGCGCATCGACATCGAGACCGACGCCAATCGCGGCTGCCATTGGCTCGGCAAGCAGATGGACCTCCTTCGCTCCCGCATGCTCTGCAGCGTCGCGGACTGCCCGCTTCTCAACCTCGGTAATGCCCGAGGGAACCGACACAACGATCCTCCGGCTGGGAACCCAGCCGACACTCGTCTTCTTGATGAACTCACGGAGCATTCCTTCCGCGATTTCAAAATCCGCAATGACACCATCCTTCAGCGGGCGGATGGTGCGAATGTCGCGATGCGTTCGTCCCAGCATCTCTCGCGCCTCATGGCCGATCGCAGTGATCTTTTTCGTGTTCCGGTCGAATGCAACGATCGAGGGTTCATTGAGAACGATCCCCTTGCCCCTCATCCAGATAACGGTGTTCGCTGTGCCGAGGTCAACAGCGATGTCTGCAGAGAACAGTGAGAGGAGGCCCATTTAGGTAATCGAAAATTGAAGATTGTAGAATGCAGATTGAGAGACGCCAGCGCGAATTAGCTGCAGATCGTAGATTGACAATTGTGAACTGAAAGTTGTTGGTAGAAATAGATGACCAATCGAAAATTGAAAATTGTAAATTACTAGTGGCGGAAGTGCCGAACACCGGTAAAAACCATCGCGATGTTGTTTTCATCGGCAGCCTTAATGACTTCCTCGTCTCGCACCGAGCCGCCCGGCTGGATCACCGCAGTGGCACCGCCTTTGATCGCCTCAAGTAGACCATCGGCAAACGGGAAAAAGGCGTCGGAAGCAACAGCACAGCCGGTCAAATCCATTCCGGCTTCCATCGCTTTCATAGCGGCAATCTTGGCTGAGTCGACGCGTGACATCTGGCCCGCACCGATAGCTAAGGTTCTGTTCCTTCGAGCGTACACAATAGCGTTCGATCGAACGTGCTTGACGACGCGCCACGCAAAGATCATCGCTTCAAGTTCTTCTTCTGTCGGCTTCCGTTTTGTGATAACCCTCAACTCGTCGCGGCCAATCCGGCGTTGATCCTGTTCCTGCAGAAGTAGGCCGGCAACAACGCCACGGATGTCGAACTCCTTCGCTGATCGAACATCAATCGTCTGTTGAATCAACCGGCGGTCTTTCTTTTTCATCAGGAAATCCAGGACGCCGTTGAGGTAGCTTGGAGCAATAATGACCTCGGTAAAGATGTCGTTGATAGCCTCGGCTGTCGCCATGTCGAGCGGGCGATTGAGAGCAACAATTCCACCAAAGGCCGACTTCGGATCAGTGGCAAGAGCAAACCGGTAGGCATCGAGCAGCAGCTCACCCGAACCGACACCACACGGGTTGTTGTGCTTCACAATGACAGCGGTGGGTTTTTCGAACTCCGCGGATAGGAACGCCGCCGCGTTAATGTCGAGAATGTTATTATACGAGAGCTCCTTCCCGTGAAGCTTCCTGAAGTAGGTATTGAATTTGCCGTAGAGTGCGGCTGCTTGGTGTGGGTTCTCACCGTAGCGCAGTGTGTCGGACTTCTTCATCGAGATCGTCACAACGTCTGGGAGCTTGCCGCTCGATTGGATCGTACTCAGATACGCTGCGATGACCGTATCGTACATCGCGGTGTGCTGGAAGGCTTCACGCGCCAGCTCAAAGCGGGTCTGATACGTAATGGCGCCGTCATTCTTGAACAGCTCTTCGAGGAGCGGTTGATATCGTCCGGGGTTCACGACGACGACGGTGTGGCGATAGTTCTTTGCCGCTGCCCGAACCATGGCCGGACCGCCGATATCTATCTGCTCAAGCGATTCTTCGAGTGTTGCGTTTTCTTGTGCGATGGTCTGCTCGAAAGGATAGAGGTTGACGACGACGAGATCAATCGGTTCGATATGATGATCGTGGAGTTGTTTCATGTGAAGCGGATTATCTGCGGCCACAAGAATGCCTGCGTGGATGTTCGGATGGAGGGTCTTCACGCGACCGTCGAGGATTTCCGGATACCCGGTGACCTCAGAAACTGGCTTGACTGTAACCCCTGCGTCCTTCAGTGTGTGGTACGTGCCCCCCGTAGAAATGATCTCAACACCGAATTGCTGGAGCGTTTTCGCCAGCTCGACAAGCCCCCGCTTGTCAGAGACACTGATGAGCGCCCGGCGAATTTTGAGCAAGGATTCCTCCCTGGTTGAACCAAGAGTGTGATGATCAAACGTTGGTACTTTGAGCTGTGTTAATGTATCCACACCGATCGTTCCTTAATCAATACCCTGTTCTCCACAAATGCTTTGATAGCTTGTGGATAGATCTCGTGTTCAATAGTGAGCACTTTCGCTGCAAGCGTTTCTGCCGTGTCGTGTTCTTCAACCGGGACCGATCTCTGCAGGACGATCAGGCCGCGATCGTACTCTTCATCAACAAGATGCACTGTCGCGCCGCTGACTTTCATCCCGGAGGCGATGACCGCTTCGTGAACATGGTGCCCATACATTCCTGGACCCCCGAACAGTGGAAGCAAAGCAGGGTGAATGTTGAGAATCTTGTTGCGATAGGCGCGAACTACAACTGTTGGGATCTTCTTCAAATAGCCCGCGAGCGCAATAAGATGCACATCATGCCCTCTCAGCACGTTCAGCATTTTTGCAGCGAACGACTCTTCATCAGGGAACTGTTTCTGGCTGAGATGGATTGTTGGGATTCCGTTGGAGCGAGCAATCTCAAGAGCCCCGGCATCAGATTTATTGCTGAGCAGGAGCGTGACGCGTGCTGGGAGAATACCTCGCTGGATTGCGTTGAGAATTGCCTGGAAATTCGACCCGCGCCCGGAGGCGAAAACACCAATGTTCATGAAAACACAATCACACTTCGACGTTGAAAGTGCGTCAAAATGTAAGGAGAAGTTGAAGGATAGTCAATAAAAAGTGAGGCTTTCGCCGCGAATCACGAAGGAACTTAGCTGACTCCTCCCTCCAAAACCTCCAACACTCCATGCCGAGTGTCCAACAGGGCTCGAAGACCGATGGGCAACGTCAGCTTCCTAGGGATGTGACCATACTGGAAGTTCGTCAGAACGGGAGAGGAGATTTTGAGGACGGCTTCCTGAAGAACCTGCTCGATTGTTAAATGCGGTTTGGTGGGATCGCTTGGCACGCAGTCGATAAACTTTCCAAGAACCAGTCCGGAAATCTTCTTGAGAATGCCCGAGTGAGACAGCTGGGCAAACATCCGATCGACGCGGTGCGGCGCCTCATCGACATCTTCAAGAACCAATAACGATTTTCGGAGGTCAGGGAAGAAGGGCGTCCCCATGAGGGACATCAACAGAGAGAACGTGCCGCCAAGAAGTCTGCCAGCTGCTTTGCCTCTATTGTAACAGGCAACCCCTTCCTCCGCTGAGTTCGCCAGAACGCCAATGCGGGCCTTGGAGGTGACAACACGCCAGAAGTGTTCCTCGGTGAACGGATCAATGTTTTCCCACATCTCAACACCCACCATCGGGCCGGAAAATGTTATGAGCCCGGTCTTCTTGAAGAGCGCAAGCTGAAGTGCAGTCAGGTCGCTGTACCCAACAACGATTTTAGGATTTCGCAGCATGGCCCGGTAGTCGATAAGATGAAGTAAGCGCGGCGTTCCATAACCGCCACGAATGGCAAAGATAGCTTTGACTTCACGATCACGGAGCATGTCATTAAGATCTGCTGCGCGCTGCTCGTCGGTCCCAGCAAGATAGCCATGCTGTGCCATGACGTGGTGCCCAACCTTGACACGATAGCCGAGCCGTTCAAGATACTGCACGCCCTTGTCGATTTTCTCCTGAGCAGACGGAGGGCTTGCGGGTGAGACCACGCCAATCACATCTCCCTTTTGCAGACGGGGAGGCTTGAGGATCTTCATAGGAATACTTTCGTAGAGGGTCGAGGGTCTTTGCTATTGGAAAGATAGAAAGAATACGCAGGAATGCAACTTGGCAAGGTTTGGATGATATGGAACCTTCATGCGATTATGCGGGTTCTTCCAACGTGAGCCTATCTGTCCCACCACGACAATTCAATCCAAACGTCCTCGAGATGATGGACCGTCCTGATGCCGATGTACAGATGCTCCGCGACGATTTGAAGAATCTTCGAGTCATCAACAAGCTTTTCGGCGGGCTGTCAGCCGTCCGCAAGAACATTCTGCCGTTGATGAAGTATATCAACGACGGGCAGGAGATTCGGATCCTTGACTTGGCCACGGGCTCAGCAGACCATCCTATCCAGTTGGTAGAGCTCGCGCAGAAATTGAACCGCAGGGTTCACATCACGGGGGTGGATCGAAATCCTATGATACTGGAGGTCTCGCGCGAGCGAACGAGGGGATACCCAAACATTGTCGTCGAGCAACAAGACCTCCTCAACCTCAATATCCCGGCCAGGAGCTACGACATTGTCCTGTGCTCGCTCGCGATTCATCATTTCTCTCGCGCAGACGCAGTGCGTATCTTGAAACAGATGGATCGCTTGAGCCGGGTCGGATTTATCGTCAACGATCTTCATCGGACTTGGGTCGCCGCGTGGATGGCAAGGCTCTACACACATCTCACCACGCGCAATCCGATGACGTTGTTCGATACGTACGTTTCCGTGCTGCGAGGATTCACCCCCGCGGAATTGAGCGAGATGGCGGTCGAAGCGGGGATCAAGAAGTTTACGATCAGAAAGGAACCGTTCTTTCGTCTGCTGCTTATCGCGGAACACTGATGCACACGGAAAACTCGATTGTCATGCATGCGCCGTTGGAGAAGATCTTTGAGACCGCAGCGGATCTTTCCCTCTGGCCGAAAATTCTTTCTCACTATCGGTGGATTCGGTATATCGAGAAGTCTCCGACAAAAAATGTTGTGCAAATGGCGGCGATGCGAAGTTGGATTCCCGTTCAGTGGACCTCGGAGCAGGAAATCGATCGCAATGGCATGCAAGTGCGATTTCATCACCTTAAAGCGTTTACGAAAGGAATGGACGTCGTCTGGACGTTCACACCATCTCACGATGGAGTTGAAGTTCGCATCCGGCACGATCTGAAGCCTACTATACCGCTCATCGGGAGGTTTGTCGCAGAAAAGATCATCGGTCAGTTCTTTATCAGCCACATTGCTGGCCAGACATTGGCTCATTTAAAGAGATACGTGGAGAGGACATATGGAGCGTAGGAGAGTTGTGGTTACCGGGATTGGGGCGATTACGCCGATTGGTCACAGGAAGGAAGGTTTGTGGGAAGGTGTACGAACCGAGAAATCGGGTGTGCGAGCGATAACGCGGTTCGATACATCGCAGACCCGGTGCAAGGTCGCAGGGGAGATAGATGGCTTTGATCCGCTTGACCACTTTGACGCCAAGCTTGCTCGGCGGATGGATCGATTTGCTCAACTTGCCCTCGCTTCTGCGGATATGGCCATCCAGGATGCAGGACTCCCATGCGACGAGAAGAAACCCAACAGCCGCGTGGGTGTGACGATGGGGACAGCGCTCGGCGGCGTTGCTGGAGCCGAGCGACAGCACGAGGTCTACCTGCAAGACGGCCTGCGCGCTGTGGATCCCAGCCTCGCCCTCATGGTGTTCGGAGGGGCAGGATCGAGCAATATTGCCATTCGATATGGCTTCACGGGTCCTAGCAACGCAAATTCCAACAGTTGCACATCGGGAGCAATTGCGATTGGTGAAGCATTCCGTTACATCAAAGAGGGATATGCGGATGCCATGATTGCCGCTTCCGCAGAAGCGCCGTTGTATGAACTGACCTTCAGCGCATTTGCTCTCATCAGGGCGATGACGACAAATCCTGATCCGGCGACAGCATGTCGGCCGTTCGATAAGCAGCGCGATGGGTTTGTTATGGGAGAGGCTTCAGCGGTTCTCGTGCTGGAGGAACTGGGTCATGCACTCCGGCGCAGCGCGAATATCTACTGCGAGGTTCTTGGCTATGCATGCAATAACGATGCCCACCATATGATTGCTCCTAGGCCAACAGGTGAGTGTGCCGCGCGGGCGATGGCAGATTCTCTATCGCAGGCGGAGCTTCAAGCGGGAGACATCGGCTACATCAACGCGCACGCGAGCTCAACGATTCTAAATGATAAAACGGAGACGATTGCCATCAAGCAGGTCTTTAGCGAGCATGCATACAAGATTCCGGTGAGCGGCACGAAATCCATGCACGGACACGCCCTCGGCGCTTCCGGCGCAGTTGAAGCAGCCATCTGCGCGATGATGTTCGACCGTGAATTCATCCCCGCAACGATTAACCTCAAAACTGCCGACCCAGAGTGCGATCTTGACTATGTACCAAATGAGGGCCGGTCCGGTCGGGTTGACTATATTCTGTCAAATTCCTTCGGCTTCGGCGGCATCAACGCAGCGCTGGTCTTTGGTCGCTACGAGCAGTAGGATTCCAAGTGAACGAATGAAATCCACCCAAGAAGTTGACGTTCTCATTGTTGGCGCGGGGCCAGCGGGTTCCGCGTGCGCCACGGTTTTGTCCCGATCCGGCGTTAGCGTTCTCCTTGTGGATAAGGCAAGGTTCCCGCGTGAGAAGATCTGCGGAGACTGTATCAATCCCAAATGTTGGAAGCTGTTTGAAGCGCTGGGTGTGGCAGATGAGCTACGCATGAAGCAGCTTCACGTCATTGATGCCGTTCGGGTCACCAACTCGCAAGGGGCGACTATCTCCAGTTTGGTTTCCAATCATCCCCCCTCCCCGTTCTTCTCGATTGCCCGAGGCGAATTGGATACGGTGCTGCTGAGGGAAGCTCAACGCAGCGGCGCGATGCTGCTGGAGGAAACAAGTGTCGTCGATATTCAATGGGACAAGCGATGGCACGTTGTTACACGCGGGGGCCAGAGCGCATCTCGATCTACGGTCAGTGCGCGGTTTCTTGTGGGGGCCGATGGAAGAAACTCGATTGTCGCCCGCAAGCTAAGTGAAGATTCCTACCGAGCGAATGGGAGGAACAAAACCAAGAGCGGAGAGAAAGCGCGAGTTGGAATTCAGTGGTATGCACATTACCAGCCGCGGATCGATTCAGCGCTTGAGATGTTCCTGTTTGACTCAGGCTATGGTGGCGTTGTCAATGTTGATGAGAAGCGCGCCAACGTGGCGATGGTGACCACGCCGCAACTCGCTCAACTCGCGAAGACAGATGTTCAGAGCTTCCTCAGCAAGACGCTTCTCAGTAATGTACGCGCGAACAAGAGACTGGATGATCTTCAACCACTCGGAGACATCTCTGCTGCATCGCCGATCTTTCCATCGTCTCATCGCTCTCATCATCGCGCGGCATTTCTCGTAGGCGACGCACGTCGGACAGTTGAGCCGTTCACAGGTGAGGGAATCTTCTTCGCGTTGCAGGACGGCTTCTCTACCGCATTACGTCTTCTCAACGTGATACAACCCTTTCTGCATGCGCAATCTCATTTCCTCGACAGCCGGTTCTGGGTAAACCAAATCTATTCTCAGGCGCTGCAACATCAATGGCTCGCTGATCGGCTTGTTGCCTTTGGCGAGAAGATTCCCATCTTGATACCTTTTGCAGCGAAGCCCATTTTGAGCATGCACGTTGTCTCATGATGAGAAATCCTTGTGAGGTAGATCAAGACTCGCAAAAGTTTCATTGACATTCAGTGCCGATTTTCTTAAGTACAGTGAGAAGTTCTTATCGGCTGACGGGATCTCTTCGAACGCACGTTCGACAACGAATCACTATGCACCTATGGTGAGCAGCCCACTATGGAGATCCCATCATAATCCCTTGGAGATAATAATGAACAAGTTGACGCTATGGTTAATCCTAGCCGCGCTCTTAATGCTCGCCGGTTGCAGCAAAGATGACTCTACTCCTGTTGGACCGGTGGCCAACGACCAGCAACAAAAAGTTCAAACTTTACCACAAGACACCTTGAAGGAGTGGGAGAATTTCGATTGGGCGACAGTAAAGCCGTACATCAAAAGCTATCCGGCTCCGGCAAAAAAGAGCGGCCTGAAGAAGACGATGTCACCGGACATTGTTACGAACGGAGGGTTTGAGAATGGGTTTGCCGGATGGACGACCTTCGTGAGTGGGTTTGGTATCGACAACGATATGAC
>ERZ1292640.4630-Hain-H43-02um-R1-4630-length-10419-cov-5_pt1 | contig 10419 bp, 7 predicted proteins | sample MGYA00564404_ERZ1292640 | MGnify/ENA primary metagenome ERZ1292640 (study PRJEB36523, sample SAMEA6512636) | groundwater metagenome | collected 2019-01-08 | study: AquaDiva: Metagenomics assemblies of 32 groundwater samples | reverse complement strand
GAGGAATTCGCCGACATGTCGAACGCACAGCATCCCACCTACGTCCATCTCTGCTCACTCGCCCGCGAGGGAAGCACGCTCGCGTCGATCGGAGCCCTGTTGTCCTGGGATCAGGAAACCTACATGCCCCCCGCCGGAGCCGACGGCCGCGCCTCGCAGATGAGCGTGCTCGCGGGGCTGATCCACGAGCGGCGAATCGACCCCAAGATCGGCGAGGCAATCACCGTGTGCGAGGCCCAGGTCGGCAAGACAATCGCGCCCGAGTCGCCCGAAGCGGCGAACATCCGGGAGATGAGGCGGGACTTCGACCTCGCGACCAAGCTGCCGCGCTCGCTCGTCGAGGACTGGGCCAAGACGACCAGCCAGGCCAACGACGTGTGGAAGAAGGCACGAGCGCAAAGGAAGTTCAAGGACTTCGCCCCCTGGCTCGAGAAAGTCTTCGCCCTGGCCCGCCAGAAGGCCGGCTGCTATGGGTGGGATTCAACCGGCGAGCCCTACGACGCCCTCCTGAACCTGTACGAGCCCGGCGTAACTGCCAGAGAGGTCGAGACGGTCTTCACGCCCCTGCGCAAGCGCCTGGCGGACCTGATCGCTCGCGTTGCGGCATCAAAGTCCAAGGTCGACACCAAGGCTCTCTCGATCCCCGTCGATCCGGCGGTGCAGCACGCATTCAACATCGCCATGCTGGGCGCGATGGGGTTTGATCTCAACGCCGGACGTCTCGATGTCACCACGCACCCGTTCTGCGAGGGACTCTGGGCCGGCGACACGCGCCTCACCACACGCTACAAGGGCGATCGCTGGGTCGACGCGCTCTACGGCACGCTCCACGAGATGGGACATGGCCACTACGAGCAAGGGCTGCCCAAGGGCGACGAGACCATCGGTGGCACGCCGCTGGCCGAAGCGATCAGCCTGGGAATCCATGAGAGCCAGAGCCGCATGTGGGAGAACTTTGTCGGGCGCGGAAGGCCGTTCGTCGACTGGCTCCTCCCGCAGCTCAAGAAGAAGTACGCCAAGGGCTTCGCCAAAGTGAAGGCTCCGGCCCTCTACGCGGCGGTGAACACGTGCACCCCAAGCTTCATCCGCGTCGAGGCCGACGAGGCGACGTACAACATGCACGTGATGATCCGCTTTGAGCTCGAGCGGGCGGTCCTCCGCGGCGACCTGGCGGCCAAGGACGTGCCCGGCGAGTGGAACGCCAAATACAAGGAATACCTGGGCGTCAAGGTCCCCCACGACGGCGTCGGATGCCTGCAAGACATCCACTGGGCGAGCGGACTCATCGGGTACTTCCCGACCTACACGCTCGGAAACCTCTACGCCGCCCAGCTCTGGGAAACGATCGGCAAGAAGAACCCCAAGATCGAAACGCAGATCGCCAAGGGCGATTTCGCCCCGCTCAAGAAGTGGCTGAACAAGAATATCCACACGCACGGACGTCGCTACCGCGCGGCCGAACTGTGCAAGCGCCTCACGGGCAAACCCCTCTCGGCCGACCCGCTGATGCGCCACCTGGAAGGAAAGCTGAGCGCGGTCTACGGGATCTGATCGAGTACAATCTGTGCGATGTGGCTCAATCGGTTCATCCTGACCGAGCCGGCGTTTCTGCGACTGAATCGCGCGGGGCGTGCGTCGCTCGCTCCCGCAATTGGGCTGGGAATCATTGTGGCGATCTGGATGCTGCCCTTCGGGCACGCGGCGGCGACGCTGTGGATGGGTCTGGCGGGGACCTGCCTCCTATGTCGCAGATGGAGTCGCGATCGCGAAATCTGGAGGCTCTTCTGCGTGCTTGGTTCGATGATCGCGCTCTACGCGTGCGCAGCGACCAAGGGAATCGCCGGCGATCTGCTTCGCAAGCCGCAGGATTTCTGGCCCGAAGGAATCGACATTCTGGTGGGAGACGCGGCGGCATTCGTTTCCCTCTGGATGATCTGGACCGCGAGTGTGTGGAACTGGAGATGGTTCCACCGCAAGGACGGAGAGACCCCCCAAACACCGCCCTCCGAGCCCTCGCCCGTTCCCTCCTGGCCGCACGAGCCGCTGCCGTCCTTGTCCGCCAAAGCCCGCGCTCCGGTGGAACAGGAAGCCGATTCTGTCGCTCGTGGTGTGCAATCCTGACGCACGTTTCGCCCTGGCGTACCGCCGGGTACACTGTCGCCGTGAACAACGAGACACAGCCCGCAGGCTCGCCGGTCCCCGCTCTGCGACTTCGCGGGCTTTCAAAGACGTACGCCGACCTCACCGCCGTCAAGGACTGCTCGCTCGATCTCTACGCGGGACAGGTGCTGGGATTCGTCGGCCCCAACGGCGCAGGAAAGACCACGACCATGCGCTGCATCGCCGGGATCCTCAGCCCCACGAGCGGCGAGGTCTTCGTCAACGGACACGACGCCGCCAAGGACCCCGTCTCCGCAAAGGCCGCCCTGGCGTACATCCCCGACGACCCCAAGCTCTTCGACGGCCTCACGGTCTGGGAACACCTGCGCTTCGCGGCTTCGGCGTACGGCGTCGTGGACTGGAAAGCCGGGCCGAGGCCCTCTTGAAGCGCTTTGAGCTCTACGAGAAGCGCGACACCCTTTCGATGGAACTCTCGCGCGGGATGCGCCAGAAGCTCGCGATCTCCTCGGGTTACTTGCACGACCCCGCCCTGATCCTGCTCGACGAGCCGCTCACCGGGCTCGATCCCATGGGCATCCGCGTGATGAAGGAGTCCATTCGCGAGCGCGCCCAGGCCGGGGCGGCCCTGATGGTCTCCTCGCACCTCCTGACGCTCGTCGAGGACCTTTGCACGCACGTCCTGATCATGGCCAAGGGCACGCAGAAGTTCTTTGGCACGCTGGAGGAGGCCCGCGACGCGTTCAGCACCGACGGCGAGGGCTCACTCGAGGACGTCTTCTTCTCGGCGACCCAGGAGCCCGAGTCGCCCGCGAGCCCGGGTCCCGGAGCAATCACGGGGACCAGGCCATGAACGCGGCGACCACAGACCGCGTCGACCGCACACTCTTCCCGCGCGCACTTCGCCTCCTGGTGCTCCTGCGGTACAAGGCCCACCTGCGCCGGATCTTCGGGCTCAACACCAAGCGACTGCTCTTCACGATCGCGGGATTTTGCATGATGGGCGTCTACGTGGTCCCGCACATCATCCGGGGAGGCTCCAAAAACCCCTTCCCGCCCGATCAACTCGCCCGGTGGTTGCCCGTGGCACTTCTGGCCTTTGTGGCGTCGCGCCTGGTCTTCCCGGGCTCGGGGTCGGTCGTCACTTTCTCGCCCGCCGAGGTCGATCTCGTCCTGCCCGGACCCTTCTCCCGCAAACAGCTCGTGCTCTACCAGGTCTTGTACATGGTTGGCCCGCTCCTGCTCATGTCGCTCTGGATGGCGGTCTTCGTCCGCGGCATGGGCAGCTACCTGCGCTCGGTCATGATGCTCGCGGTCGTGATCCAATTCGTGCAGCTCATGAACCTCAACGTCCAGGCCCTTCGAGACCTGGCCGCCCAGCGGATGCGCATGCTGGCGATCACTCTCGCCGCCCTGATCGTCGGACTTCTCGCCTTTGCTTGCGTCCAGGCCTGGTCGGCGATCGTGCTCATCCCCAAGGGCGATTCCGCCGCGTTCTTCGCGTACATCAACAGCGTGCGCGACTCGGCTTGGGTCAACGCCGTCCTCTCGCCCTTCACTCCACACTCCAATCTCGTCGCCGCCCAGGGCCTGGTTCCAAGCCTCTCCTGGTTCGCCGTCTGCATGGGAATGAACATCGTGCTCATGGGCTCCCTGGTCGTGCTCGACAGCGGCCAGGTCGAGGCCCTGGTCATCGCAAGCCAGAAGAAAGCCGACAAGCTCGCGCGGATGAAACAATCCGGTCGCGCGAGGCTGACCGCCAAGTCTGCGCGGCGCCGCGTGGCGATGCTCCCGCGCTGGGGTGGGGTCGGCCCCATCGCCTGGCGACAAGTGGTCGGCGTCTATCGATGGGGCGGGCCTGTGCTCTTCTCCGCGGTCGCGGTGCTGCTCTTCGCCGGCTTCTACGCCTTTGGATATCTGGGCCAGGAGGCCGTCGCGGGCTTTCTGCCCATCCCGCTGGTCTTCACCGTCTTTCTCTCGGGGGTGCTTCGCATCGACTTCCGAGGTGACCTGGACCACCTCGCCCAGCTCAAGACCCTCCCGATCAGCGAACGCCTGATCGCCATCGGACAGCTCGCAACCCCCGTCGCGGTGCTCACGCTCGTGCAGGCCATCTGCATCGCGGGCCTGGCCGCCGGATCGCAATCGCACCTGGGCTTCGCGCTGGCGGCGCTGGGGCTGACGATTCCGCTCAACACGCTCCTCCTGTCGATCGACAACGCCGTCTTCCTGTTCGCTCCCACCCGCCCCAACCAGCAGGCCCAGGCCGCCGGCTTCGACCCCACCGTCCTGGGACGAACCATGATCCTCACCCTCGTGAAGCTCCTGACCCTGGCCGGAGTCGCCCTCGTGGTCGGCGGGCCGGGATTCCTGGTGTACTGGCTCACCGAGTCGATCCCGCTCGCTGTTGCGACCGGCGGAGTGATCATGACCGCCCTCATGCCCGTGGGAATCCTGATCGTCGCCGAGAGCTTCCGTAAGTTCGACCCCGCGACCGACATGCCCTCGTGACGGTCGGTCCGGGCCGATCTACACTCGGGCATGACACACCCACTCGCCGGCGTTGTTGTGCTCGGGACCCTCGTCGTGGTCGGAGCCCTCGCGGCGACCACCGCGTCCACACACACACCCGCAGGATCCACACTCCTTGAACTTGGGCCCGCGACCGGGATGCTCTTCAAGAGCATCACCCACCAGGGGGTTGAGTACAAGTACGTGGTCCACGTCCCAAGGGACTACGACGCCGCGAAGAAATGGCCGACGATCGTCTTCCTCCACGGAGCGGGCGAATGCGGCACCGACGGCTCCAAGCAGGTCGTGCAGGGGCTTGGGGCGGCGGTGCTCATGAAACCGGCCGACTGGCCGTTCATCGTACTGCTTCCCCAGAAGCCCGACGTCAAGAAGCAGTGGGAGGACTACGACGCGCCGGTGATGGCCATGCTCGACTCCGCGAAGCAGGAGTACAGCGTCGACGCATCCAGAATCTACCTGACCGGCTTGTCGCAGGGCGGGCACGGCACCTGGACGCTGGCGGGAAACCACCCCGACGTGTGGGCCGCCATCGCCCCCATCTGCGGCTATGTGAACTTCAAACGCGATGGCGGGGTCGATCGCGACGCGGCCGCCGCGATCGCCGACAAGGTCAAAGGCCTGCCGATTTGGACGTTCCACGGCGAGGCCGACGACGCGGTGAAGCCCGAGCAGACGAGGGCCGTCGTCGACGAACTGACGAAACTCAAGGCGGACGTGAAGTCCAGTTTCTACCCCGGGGTCAACCACAACTCGTGGGACAAGGCCTACCGGGAGGAGAAGCTCGGCGCATGGTTTCTGAGCCACACGAAGAAATAGCCCCGCCCCAGACGCCGTTTCCCGGCTCTGGTATGCTCCCCAAACTCGCCGGGGCGGGAGATCGCCGCCCCGAGAGCTTGGAGGCGTGGTCATGTCGCAGCGTGAACTTCGGCTCGGTTTCGCGATGGGCGGGGGAGTGTCGCTGGGGACCTTCTGCGGTGCGGCCCTCTGCCAGTCGATCAAGCTCGCGATATTGCGCGGAGTCGACAGACAAGGACATCCCTACGACCGCGTCGTGGTCGACGTCTTCAGCGGGGCAAGCGCGGGCGCGATGGCGCTGGGACTGATGCTCAGGGCGCTCATCGAGTCCCCGACGTCCGTCCGGGCTCAGGCCGAAGCCCGGCTCGGCGCGGAGTTCGGTCCCACTGGCGAGTTCGGCACCACCAAGCCCACCGGCTGGCGACGCGACGCCCTCATCCGCGCCGAGTGCGCGATGATCATGCAGGAACGGGCGTGGGGAAGCGAGATCACCATCGACGGCCTGCTCGGGCGGGCACCCGGCGGCGCGCACCGCGAGCCCGGACACGTCGGCTCGATCCTGGACCGGCGCGAGGTGGATCGGATCGCTCGCGATCTCTTGATCGCCGCCCGCCGGCGCCTGGGACCCCTCCGCAGCCCGCGCGGGACCAGGCGGGGGCCTCCTGGCCGATCGCGTGCTCTTTGCCTGCACCCTGGCGAACCTGACCCCCATCGTCAGCGACGCGCGGAGCGAGCTTGCCATCACCGAGGCGGGATTCATCGGGCTCGCCGATGGAGGCACCTCGCGAACCCACCGCGAGCTGCGGGTGTTCGACCTGCACCTCAACGACGCCGCGGGATCGCCCTTCGCCGAGGACGACTCCAACCCTCGCCGGTGGTGCAGGTACCACGCCGGTAACGAACTACCCGGCGAGATCGGCGACCTGCGAGCTCACAAGACGTGGAAGAAGATCGCCGCGACAGCCGTGGCCGCCGGCGCCTTTCCGCTGGCCTTCGAGCCCGTGGTGCTCAACCGCTCGAGCTACGAGTTTGGGCCCAATCTCTGGCCGCCGGCCTGCGGCCCATCGCACGAGGACGACGGAACCCCCCGCAAGTTCCCATTCACGTACATCGACGGCGGCACCTTCAACAACGAGCCGATCCGCGAGGCGTTCAGGCTGGCATCGTTCATCGACGGCCAACCCCTGGCCCAAGGCTTGGAATTCGACCGGCGGATCGTCTTCGTCGATCCGTTTGTGAACCCGGATCCGCCCTCGGTTCGCGTCCCGGTGCACACGCGGTTCGGCATCAGCGAGGGCGCGTGGATCGCCAAATCGAGCCTGGACCGCCTGGTGCCCGGGCATCTCCTGACGCTGCTGTCGGCGGTGATGGACGAGTCCCGGGTGATCGAATCCGACAAGGTCTATCAGGTTCGCGACGCGTTTAAGCAGCGAAAGGACCTTCGAGAGCGCCTGCGTGGAATGCTGACCGCCAAGCCCACACACCCCACCCTCAGCGCGCTGCGCGACTTCGCCCACAACGCCCTGCAAAGCGACAGGCTGCGATCCATGATCCCGTCGGGGCCTCTCACCGTGCCCGGAGAGCTCGACCGGATTCGTCGCGAGGTCGCCGAGTTCATCGAGCAGAGCCCCAACTTCGAGCTCATGGGCGACGCGCAGACGTTTCTCGCACGGACCAACATGGCGACCGACCCGTCGGCGGGCGAATGGCTCTACCTTCTCGCGTGCCTCGCGCTCGACATCACCATGGACCTCATCGGCAAAAATGATGAACGATGCCTCATCGCCGTCGCTCCTTTCAGCTTCCCCAGCGACGGATCGGCCCCGACGCCCATACCCCTGCCGGGCTCGCCCCTGCAGGGCTTCGCGGGGTTCTGCTCGCTCGCGCACAGACCCCTGGAGTTTCGAGTCGCGCGATTCTGCGCGCAGCATTTCCTTGAGCTCTGCGGTGCCATCGCCCCCGGGCCCACACCGCCTATCAGCCAGCCGGACCCCTCGGGCAGGTTTGTCCTCTCACCCGACGACCTCCGGCGCTTTGAATCCGACTACGCCCGCGGCCTCAACCTGCTCGCCCTTCGCGTCAAGGACATGGTCGAGTCGTCTCACCTGCTCTCCATCGGCTGGTTCACAGGCATGGCGCTCTCCAAGATCGGCGACATGGTCGCCAAGATGATCCGCGACATGGGCAAGCCCCGGGTGCACCCCGCCCTCGACACGCGGGAGTACGAGATCCGGGTCGTCGTCGAACGGGCCGGCCTCGAGGTCGACACTTCCGACGGGGGCGACGTTCCCTCGATGCCCGCCGAGGTTGCAGACAACGTGCCGACCTGGTGGATCCGAAGCACCCTTACCTTCGATCCCGCAACGGGGCGCTGGAGCGGGCCGGGCGTGCGAGCCGACGCCGGCACCGATCATCTCCGTGTGGACATCGACGGCTCGACCATCTTCCAGGGCCCCTACACCATGCTCAAGCTTCCGACCGACAAAGACCTCCTTGATCACGCGTGGCAAACGCCCAACCCAACGCTCGTCGTGAGGCTGACACCACAGGGAGGCGATCACGCTAACGTCGGCCCGTGGTCGTTTGATCCTGGTGTCACCGCGCTCGAAGAGACGCTCTGATCGCAGCTCAAGCAACTCCCCGGCGACGCCCCGTCACGGGGGCGTCGACTCTGCGCTCCAATGAAAAGCGAAGACGCGACCCGCTCCCCTCACGTGACCCGCATGACCTCCTCAACGCACCGCCGCGGCGTGGGCTTCACTTCCTTGCCGTGCCCCAGGCGAATGAGCATCTGCGGATGCCCACGCTCGTCGAGAAGTTTGGCGAGCTTGGGACGCATGGCGTCGAGGTGCATCGGTTGGTTGAGGAACGAGGCGGAATAGCCCGCCGAGGTCGCGACCAGGAGCGCGTGCTCGAGAGCCTCGCCCGCGTGGAGCCAATCAAAGGGCGAATCGCCCGCCGTCCCGATCACCGCCAGCGCCGGCGCGAGCTTCGCCAGCCGGTGGTCCTTCCTCGCCTCCGACGCGCCCGTGTTCAAGAACCGCAGAATGAACGGATCAAGAATCGACGCCAGATCGCCGATCCCACGCTCGTGCCCCGGCATCCCGTCCTTGCTGTGGCTCCGGTTGGGGTGGCTCCACAAGGCCAGTTCCCGCCGATATCGCCTGTCCTGGAACTGCACCCGGTCCGACTCCGCAACAAGCTCCGCGATCTGGTGCTTGGTCGAGAAGTCCGCCACCACGTGGCACCACGCGTGCTCGGCCTTCGTGCATTGCTCGAGCGAGTGCAGCACCGACTCCTCGATGGGCTTCTCATCAAACGGCATCCCGTGCGTGCGACGCCGTGGGATCGACACGAACAGGCGGTTCTCGTCCCCCGTCGGGTCCTGCCGCTCTCCAAGCCTGATCGTCGCCAGGAGATCGGGGGTCTTGGCGTCGGGGAATCGCTCCACGATCGGGAGGAATCCAAAGTGCCTGCACGCGATGCAAAGGTTGAAGAGCGCCGCTCCGCACGCGATCGTCAGCTCTCGATCATTCGGATCCGACACCGGCAGAGCCCGCGTGCGATCGGCGTGCAATTCCAGCACCCCATCCTCCGTGCGGAACCACCAGGGCTGCGTGTTCATCGACGACGGCGCGAGCACCGCCCAGTGCACGAACGACCGCAGAATCAGATTGGGATGAGCATCACGCCCAGGAAAGAGCTTGGACGAGACCTGCCAAGGCTTGAGCTCGACAGCGAGAGTGGAGGCTTCCATGCTGAATCTCCGTCCAATCAAGGAACGGGACCCGTCGGATGCACGCACGCCCGGGTGGGGGGTGGCCGCGAGACTGCGGTCGAACCCCAGCATACCACAACCGCTCCCCCTGTCAACGATCTTCGATTGAGCCCCAAACCGGCAACTAAAGCTTGCGATCCAGCAACCGGTAATTCACCGCCTCGGCCACGTGGTTCATATCCACCCGCTCCGATCCCGCCAGGTCCGCGATCGTCCGTGACACCCGCCTGATCTTGTCGTACGCCCGGGCCGAAAGCCCCATCTCGCTCATCGCATGCCCCAGCACGGTCTGCGCAGGCCCGTCCAGGGCCGCCCACTGGTCCAGCTGCCGCCCCGAAAGCCGCGAGTTGGTCGTCGTCGCCCCCTGCCTCGCCGCCTGCACCGCCCTGGCCGCCAGAACGCTCTCTCGCATCTGTGCCGTCGATGTACCGCGCGGAGCGGCCGAGAGTTCCTTAAACGGCACCGCCGGCGCCTCAACATGCATGTCCACACGATCCAGCAAAGGCCCCGAGATCCTGGACAAATATCGCTCCATCGCCCGCTGCCCCACCTCCCCCGCCTCCACGTGCCCTTTGGGCGTTGGATTCATCGCCGCCACCAGCATGAAGTTCGCCGGAAACCGAACACTCGCATGCGCCCTTGCAATCGTGACGCAGTGATCCTCCATCGGCTGCCGCAGCGTCTCGAGCACATCGCGCGGAAACTCCGGCAATTCGTCCATGAACAGCACGCCCCGATGGGCCAGCGAAATCTCCCCAGGCTTGGGAACCACGCCGCCTCCGACCACCGCCGCACTCGACGCCGTGTGGTGCGGCGAACGCACCGGACGCGACGTGACCAGGCCTTGCCCGGGTTGAAGCGCGCCCGCGGCCGAATAAATGCGAGTGATCTCCAGAGCCTCTTCAGGCGTCAAAGGCGGCAAAACGCCCGGGAGGGCCTTGGCCATCATCGTCTTACCAGTACCAGCCGGACCCAACAGCACAATATTGTGTGCTCCAGCCGCCGCGATCACAACCGCCCGCTTCACCCCCTCCTGCCCACGAATATCAGAAAAGTCGATCGACGGCGTCACATTCATCAGCAGCGACGCAACATCCGTCGGCGGACAAGGCTCCGGCGGCAAGTGCCCCGTCAACAGCCCCACCACCTCCGCCAGCGTTCGCGCACCAAACACGGCGATCCCCCCCCCCCCCCCC
>ERZ1292640.4628-Hain-H43-02um-R1-4628-length-10419-cov-13_pt1 | contig 10419 bp, 9 predicted proteins | sample MGYA00564404_ERZ1292640 | MGnify/ENA primary metagenome ERZ1292640 (study PRJEB36523, sample SAMEA6512636) | groundwater metagenome | collected 2019-01-08 | study: AquaDiva: Metagenomics assemblies of 32 groundwater samples | reverse complement strand
GCAAATTGTTTGGTGGCGGTGGGGGACATTAAGGTCCCGGCACTATGGCAACTTTCCTTGATGTAACCGGCCTTCAGCACTTCTCCAGTATTTTTGTTTTTCTTTTCGTTTGGATAGTTGTGTATGCAATTCTCGCATGGACAAAAGTTCTCGGCCAGAATAATCTTGTAACTGTCTTAGTCGGCTTATTGATGGGGATTTTTGTTTTGATATCTCCTCTTGCAACAAGTGTTGTAGCCAATACGGCGCCTTTTCTTGCAGTTATTTTTGTTCTCATAATGCTGATGAGCATAGCCTCAAAAATGCTCGGAGGCCATGGTGAAGCAGTTCCCGGGCTTAAAGGAGTTCTGCTAGTTTTCATTGTGTTTGTTATTATAATCGGTGTTGGAGTTCAGATCAGAAGCCAGATGGATTCATCAACGGCAGATACCAGAGACCAGTCTAAAACATTTAATATCCTGTTTAATCCCACTTTTATGGGAGTTGTTTTGATTTTCGCAATTGCCATTTTTACAATCGCCCTTCTCGCCCAGGGCGGCGTGCATTAGAAGAATTATTTGATTCTAATTTTGTTAATACTTTCAATCAGTTATTGTGATTTAATCAATTTTATTATTCTCTAATATTATTTAGAATTAAAATTACAAAAAATTTTATTTGCTTTTCTGCGCAGGCTCTTTATACCCTTTTGCCATCCTGTCAAGCTTGTTAACATTCTCCGTCAATGTCGGAAGAACTTTCTGGAATACCTTCTCCATTGCTTTTATTTCAGTTCCTACATCAAGTATATTCTGGTCGTAAGATGTAATTTTTCCCACAATGCTTTTGGTCAAAGAATCAATGCTCAATCTTAAATCAATCAGCTGCTGTTCGACCTTTGCAATCCTGTCCTCGCTTCGGTCTTTCCATTCGATAACTCTGCGCATGTCGCCCGCAAATTCCTGCCATTTCTCTTCTATAATCGCTTCTGTTATTTCCTGTATCCTCTCGTCATCCATAGTCATTGGGTTTGAAATTTCATGCGGAGGCTGGAAATTCTGTGGCTGAGGCTGAGTATAAGGCTGTTCATAGTTGCTTTGCCCATAGTCAGACATTCCCGTCTCCTGCCTTGCGTTTTCAAAATTTCCGCTTAGGTTCCCTTGATTGATGGCATCAGAAATTTGCGTGGTAGTGTATCCCTGGCTCTGCAGAAGCTGTGTAATCTGGCCGTTGGTGTAGCCCTGCTGTTTCATCATAACTACTTGCTCCACGGGCGAGCTTGGTGCCTGGGGCTCAGAATCCGGTGGCGGCAAAGAAAGATCTAAAGGTTCTTCTTTTTTCTTCTTACCTAAAGTAAATAAAGCCATTACTACACCTCTCTTTTCGAATAACACTTTAAATAAATGTATTTAAAGCTTTCTATATACTATTGTTTATCTTTATGATATAAATCAAGAATCATTATTTTATCTTCTTCTTTTAAATAATAATATGAACACCTGTAAGAGGACACGTACAATTCCCTTGTGCCTTTTCTTCCATACATCATCGGCTTGCCGATTTCCGGATTTTCCCTTATCTTTGCTATTTGCTTGAGTATTTTCTCTTTTGTAGTTTTGTCTTTTATTTTAGAAAATAGTTTCCGAAAGGAATCATCGAATACTACTTTTACCATTTTTCGGCTTCTTTCAGAAAATCATCAAAATCCATTTCTTTGAACTCGCCTTTTTCGTATCTTTTGTATGCTTCTTCCGTCCTCCTTGCAAACTCCAGGTCTTCAGCAAGATTTTTGTCCATTTCTGAAGCTTTTTTCATTATAATCTGATTTTTGTTTTTTATCAAGACAATCTTTTCCCCTTCTTTTAGATTTTCCCTCATTTCAAGCGGGATTACAATCTGACCTTTCGAACTCATTTTAGTTATGCTTATATCCATTCTTAATCACCAAGTAAGATTAGTCTTACTAATATAAAAATCTTTCGGTTTATTCAATTTCCGTCTTATTCTCTTTCTTAACCTTTTCTCTTTTATCAAGAACTTCATTGATTATGCCTTCAATCTCGTTCTGGCTCACGAATTTGACCGGATTCCACAAATTAATATATTTTTCAAGAACCTTGACTTCTTCTTTTCGCGCAACGGACTGCAGCTCCCTTATCACAAGCATTAATTTGTCTTTTACGTCCTGTATTTCTTTTCTCATCTCGCTTATGTCAGAATTTATTGTTTTCAGCTCCGCAGAATAATGCTTGTTCTTGGCAATTACATTCTCTTCAGTTACCTGAAAAAATCTTCTTAAGTTTGTAATCCCCTCTTCAAGAAGCTTAAGCCTTCTGCTTAAGGAATTAATATCCCCTGTAACTCCGCTTAAATCCGGCCCTTGAGGTGGTAGAGCTTTTCCAAAGCCCAGCATCCCCTTCTTTGGAGGCGGTGGCAACTGCTGTTCTTCTTCAAATGGCATGTTTATCCTCTTTTTTACAACACTTGAATAGTGGATATATAAAGGTTTATTTTTTGTGTTTGAATTTAGTTACCCTGACAGTAGTGCCTTTTTTTAACCTTTCATTTAATATATTATCGCACTTTATTTCCAGTTTTTTGATGAATTCGTCCGGGATTTCTATTTTTAAGTCTTCCTTTAGCTCAAACACAAATTCGTAAAGGCTTAAAGGAATTACATCCCCAACCAGATTCATTTGATTGATTGACTCTTCAACCAAAATATTCCAGTTGATGTTTGTATTTTTTATTATGCTGCCCGCATCTAACCTGTCACCTGCCCTGTCTGTTGCGCATTTCAGGATTATGATGTCTTCCGGTGATACAATATTTGCAATCAAATTCCCATACTCATAAACAATCTTTGACCTTTTTTCCATATTTTCGCTAAATCTTAAATTTATGATTGTTCTGTTAAACAAATCAAATCTATCATCGCCTCTTTGCATCAGTATAGGCACATTTTTCTTGTTTACGTATAGTATTTTTGGGTTTCTCTCGGCATACCCAAGTTCTTTCATAGTATTCAGGATGCATTGCCTGTCATTTTCACTGCATAATACAATATCAATATCCTTGGTAACATTTTTGAGTTTATAATAAAGCATAGCTGAACCACCGATTACATAGCACTTTATTTTTTTCTTTAAATTAGACCCAATCAAATTGAAAATGTTCTCCTGCTCTTTTATGTCCGTCATTCTTTGTACCTCATTAAATCAGAGTTATTGAACGGGATATTCACATTCCATTTTTTTTCTATGTTTTTATAGTCTTTTGTTCTTGCATACTGGACTATGGCTTTATTTTTTACTTTGCTTTTAAGTAAAGCGTTTCTTGTTCTTTTATCCATTCTTTTAACTCTTATAATAGTTTTCGCTACATCATATAAAGCGCCTATTTTTCTTCCTGCATCATATTTTTTAGCATAATGGCAAAGCTCTGGCCAGTCTTTTATGTAATTAAATAATCCCAAAGAAGCAAGCACTAATCTGAAATTGCCATCTTTTACAGCCATTGGCAAAGCTTCCTCCACGCTTAATCTCCTGTCCATTATTTTGTGCTCAACTGGCTTTGCAATCTTTATCTTAGAGTGCTTGTTTATTATATCATAAAGCCCAAGATTTTCCTTTCCTGCAATCCTTATCGGGCTTATTTTGTACAGTCTTGGCTTCTTGCCCCCTCCAAAAGTTTCAACATAGCCTTCTTTTCTCAAAATGCTCAGAATCTTTATAGCCGTGGATTTCTTTACGTTAAGCTTATTTTGCACCATCTTCAAGGTGCTTAGCCCTTCAAGCCTTTTAGCCAATTCGATGGATTCCATATGTAGGGTAATGCATCTGAAGTAATATATAAAGATTGCTAAAATTTATTCAAGAATTCCCTGTTTCTTGGGCGGTGGTGGTAGCTGCTGCTCTTCTTCAAATGGCATATTCATCAACTTTTTGCATTTTAACCATGCTTATTTTTATAGTTTATTATTATCTTCTTCTCCAAACTTTTCTAAGGCTTTGATTTACGCGTTTTTGCACTTGAGTTCTGTAATTTACTTCCCCTTTTCCAGGAGATCTATTTAAACCGCCTTTTTTGACTCCACTAGTTCTGCTGGTTATCGATGTTTTACCGCCTCTATTTGAAGTTGTAAAGCCACCGCGCCTTATCTGAGGAGGAACCGGCGAAGGAACAAATTCAGCAGGCTGTAAAATATTTTTGTCTCCTAAATTCCATCCAGTCTGCTGAAGGCTCGGAGACAACTTCATTAACCTTGTTCTGCCGGTATATTTTATATGCTCTTCTCTTAAATATTCAAATTCGTCAGCAATGAAATTCAATGCACTGCTTCCTCTTCTTCTTAGCGTATTAAACCACCTAGCCGCCAATTCAAATACAGCATTTGCTTTCTGAGCATTCTCTTCTTCAACTGCTTGTGCTTCTAATTCACTATCTCTTCCTGATTCCTCGTTTTTTCTTATTTCATCTTCAGTTTTTTCTGCCGCTTCTGCCACTTTTTCCGCTGTTTTCTTATCTTCCGGTGGCAATTCTTCCCTGGCTTCAACTGCCATTCCTTGTAATCTTAAGAGATTTATTCTCATTGTCGGTACATATTTCTTTTCCCTTAGGTCTTTTATTATCTGTATAACTCTCTGCCACAGTGGGAGCAGAAGTTTTTTATTCTCATCAGTGGTTTTTATTGCCTGAATTTCAATAATCCCTTTAAGTGTCTTCTCTGTTGCGTCTATGTGTCCACTGAATTCTTCATACATTATTCTTATTACTCTCAGATTTATTTCTTTGTTTGAGGACATGCCTTCAATATTTCTGGCTATACCAACCAATGTTTCATAAGCTACCCAGAATGAATTCTCGCCAACCCTTCTAACTTGATCTCTTATTATCTCTAAAACTTTATTTTGGTCTTCTATGGCTCTTAAGATGTAAAAGGCAGTTGCAACATCTTGGGCGCGATACCTGAATTTGACTCTGAGATATTCTAAAGCTTGCCAGATTTGTGCAATTTCTTCCGCCTCTTTTTCATTTTCAGGAAGCACTCTTTCTCTTTCAATCTCTTTATTTATTTCTCCATCCAATAATTGTATTTTTCTGTAAAGCTCTCTTAATTTTGGGACTATTTCATCTTCGGTTAATTCCTTTACTCCTTCCTCAGTCTGTTTTTTACCAGACTCTTCGCCTTGGCCCAAAGCCCCTAATCTTTTATCTTCAAGCATCTCGAGCTGTAACGCCTCGTGTAAGAATCTTCCCCTTACTTTTTCTCTTATCCAGCCCGACAGGCGCACTATTTCAATGTTCAGATTTCGTGAAATTGTTCCAGCGTACATAGTTTTGTTTAGTCTGTTTACCTCGAATTCATGTAGTGCTTTCATTAATGACTCTAGCTTGTTTCCAAAAGCTCCTCTTAATTTTTCAAGAATTTTTCTTTCTTCTTTTACTATTGCTTCTACAGTAAGTTTTTCTATTTTTACATCAATGCTGCTGCTTAAAATTACTTCATCATTCTTTTTCACCTGCACTATTAATCTTGCATATCCTTCCCTGAAACTTTCATCCACAACTCGATCAGAATGGATTTTCATTGGCCTTCTTTCTCCAACAAAAATCGGGGCAATGAATTCTGTTACTCTGCCTTCATGTACCTTGTCCAGTTTAGGGGACTTAAATGGATTTAAAATGCGCCATCTGTTACTTTGCTCGATATACCACTCGAATGTGTAACCTTCCTCCCTGTTAATTTCTTCAGCAAGTTTCTTTACGCTTCCATCTCCTCCGACAACTTGTGCTTCCAATGACAAGAAATTTTCTATGTATAGTATTGTCGGGGATTCTGGCGTGAATACGGGCTCGGTTATTTTTAATGTTAAACCTTCTCTACTAACCTCTTGCGTAACTACTGATTTACCTGCTTCAAGTACAACATCAATTGAGTTTCTTGCAATTTCAATAGATTGTGTTTCTATACTTCCATCATCTTTTCTAACGTTTGCTACTTTCCTGACTACAACTAACAATATTGCATTGCCATTTCTTAAATTTTCAGGTACTGTCCCATATGAATGCAAAACACAAATACTTTGATTTTCTTCTCCAATATATTCAGGAACTGTTGTTCTTGTTCTTCTTCCAACATGTATTGGAACTTCATAATTGCCCCTTAAGAAGATTAATTTAAGCGGATTTGCTTTGGATTGCACTACATACCACTCAAAACTATAACCTTTTTCATTATTTACATCATTTACTATTTCATCTTCGCCCTCAACTTTGGCTTCTACTTGGATGTTTAATCCTTTTATTAGCACTGGAGTTGGAGTAGGTTGCGGCTGGATTATTTGAACAGTCAATGCTGGTTTTAATTTTTCAATCTCAGGTTTTGGCACGGCAGGAGATTTCTTCAATACAACATCTATAGAGTCTGACAATATTTCTACAGGATTCCCTAAATTATCATTTCTTATTACTTTTACTATGAGTTTTGCCGGCCGTTCATAGAATTCTTCAGGTACTGCTCCGTAGGAGTGCAGCACACAAATGCTTGCTTCTTCACCTATATACTCAGGAACTTCAGCATGAGTTCTTCTGCCAATATGGATAGCTGCTTGTCGCTTTCCTTGGAATAGCAACAATCTCTTTATGTTGGAACCTTTCTGTTCAATGAACCATTCAAAACTGTGCCCTCTTTCTTCATTTATTTCCTTGGTTAAATTCTCAAGCATTGTATCTTCTCCAATAACTTCTGCTTCTAGTGTTAAATTTTGTCCCATGAAGAGTGTTGGAACAGGACTTCTTTCGGGTCTGATTATCTTGACTTTTAATAATTCCACAACTTCTATCTTTACGCTGTCAAACGGCTTTTGGTTTTTCTTCGTTGTATCTTTTGTTAAATAACCAATCAAGCGGTAAGAACCTTCTTCTAGTTTTTTATCAATATCCGATATGATATGATTAATAGTTCCATCTTGATTTAGAATTCCATTTGTTGTAAGTGGTATTGTTAAAGTTTCATACTCAATTTTTTTATCTAGATTTTCTTTTCTAATAATTTTGCCTTTTCTATATTTGTACACCCTATAGAAGACAAATTTATAATTGTTATTTTCAATAACAGATTCAACTGACTTCAATCCAATAGACTTATCCATTCTAACAATTTTTTGTTGATTTACTTCATTACCATTGACTTTAATTATTTTAGATTTGCTTGGAACTGTTTCAGTTTCTTTTCCGCCTTTTATTATAACAATAGATTCTTTGTAATCCCAGCCGTATCTTTTTAATGCCGAAGGGGGCATACCCTCTAATTTGGAAGATTCTATCACTTCAGGGGGATAGAAATTTTCTTGGCTTTCTTGTTCATTGTAGTCCCTTCTTCCTCTGGTCATCACTATGAATTTATATTCGCCGGGATCTAAATCCCCAAATCCTTTTTCAGGATCGTCAGATGAGAATACAACTTCTCCTATAACTTCTGGAACTGTTTCTGACTTTTGCGCTAATTCTAAATTGTAATCTTTTAATTTTTGGGAATACTCTGCTTCAGCAGTTGCATAAGCCTCTTCATTAACGGTTCCATCAGGCAGTCTGAAATCTTGCCGTGATGGGATCGCTGGCGGCACTCCAGGTGCGACATAGGTGTATTTTGTTTCTCTTCCCGGATATGGAACTTTATAGCGGAAATCCGCTGTAGGGTCAGGACTGAAGTTAGCGTTCCACCACTTTAATTTCCATACGCTTCCGGATTTTTTGTAAATGAAGCAATTTGCAGTAAAGTTTGGTTTTCCCTGCGCAACTCTGGTGTATATTTGAATTGGAGTTCCATAAGCAAGTCCTTTTGTTCTTGCTTCTTCAGTTGCTTCCACCCATTTTAATTCGCCTTTTTCGTCAACTTTCTTGTTTACCCTTAAATTTTGTATGATTGTTTTTAGTTCTATGTCATTTAGCAATTTGGCAAGCCAATAAATATATTTCAAATGATTTTTTTCTTTGTTTAATTTCATGAATAATTCTAATCTCAAAAATCCGGGCTCGCAATCTTTATCTTTTGCATTTGTCAGGAAATTGGATATTCTCCTGTAAGCTTCAGGATTATTTGATTCTCTGTCTTTCATTGCAATTAATTTTACCCATCTTTCTTTTGCATTCCTCTTAATCCATTTTTCCAGTTCATCAGGTTTTAATAATTCTTTCAATTCTCTGTCAGCTTTGATGCTGGCGCCGGTTATTGAATAGTATTGCTGCACTGCTATCTTTGCATCATTTGTTACATCTTGCAGGCTGTTTAGATATTCTTGCAGCTTGAAAGCGTATTTTTGATATACTGGGCTCTGTAATCTTAAGAACTCAGGCTGTTCAGGCGGCTTGATGAATATTTTTTCAATTGTTTCTTTCCATTTGTAGGTCTTGCCTTTTTCCCATTGCTTTATTTTACCGTTTTCGAATATTGGAGTTTTTCCATTATATCCTGAAATCTCGTATTCGATTCTTAAGAGTTCTTTAAGGTCGTCATGAAGCTTAATTTCTTTTTTTATTAATTCATCAACATTGGTGCCTGAGTTTAAGAATTCTTGGTGCAACCTGTGGTCTGGGTCTAATAAGAGCGAAATGTCTTCATCTTTTTTTAGTCCATATATTATGCCATAAAGTTTTTTGTGATATTCATCAATCTTATCTTTAAGTTTCTTCTTTCTTCTGTAAATATCATATAACTTAACCAAAAATTCATATTTTATTTTGAAATATTTTTTTAGTTCCTCTAAAACCTGCTCGATAGCTATCTGCTCTTTAGTTGTTTTTTTTCTTTTAAACAAATCTTTCACTCTGCCTAATCTTAATTTATTCCTATTCCTCCACCCAAAAAATCCACCTGTTGCAAGCAAGGCAAGTAAAGGTAGTAGCCACCACCAGCTTGAAGCCGTTTTTTTCTCACCAGTTGTAGCAGTTGTTGTGGTCGTAGTAGTTTCCTTAGTGATTTTCACAGTTTCTTTCGGAGTTGTTGTTTCAGTTACAGGGCCTGTTATTTTTGTAGTATCAACCTTCCCAAACAAATTGCTGCCCCAATCAGAAACACCTCCCAAGCCCGGAGTTGTAAATTGGGGTATTCCAATTGTTCCGAAATTATTGCCCCAGTCCTTGAAGAAATTTCCGAATCCAAATCCCGACGTATCAGGAGCGCCTATTGTCCCGAATTGCGGCGCGGTTAATGTATTGAATAATCCTTGTATTAACCCAATTGTTAATAGTGTCAATAACAATGCCAGTATAAATCTCCAGAAGTTGTTCTTGATACCCTTAAGCAGCCACCAAAATAATATGAATAATAATAGATAGAAAAGCCAGTGTATAAAGGGCAGCAGCGCAACAGCAGATACATTGGCTAATACCAGCAGGAATGCCGTCATTAATCCAAGTAATATCACAATCACCTGCTCAGGCCTTTTGATTTCCTTGAACGCATAGCGGGCGCCCATCATATATATGGCTATGAATAAAAATGAAAAGAAGAAAAAATCAATTGCTTTCGCATACGGCTGATATTGCTGGCCTGCAAAGAAATTATTTACCTGAACCAAGCCGCCTCTTATGCTGTCAAACGCAGCGTCTGTAACGGGCCTTGCATAAGCAATTGTGGATAATAATATGAATAGTGCTAAGATATTAAATCCAATTATGATTTTCTTATTATCCATTTTTTTAAAACCTTTGAGCGCAATTTTTTATTATATCTGCAAATTTCTCTTCGCCGAAAAGCACAGCGCCTTTTTTCAAAATCTGCAAGCTCTCGGAATCTTTTCTTCTCAGCAAATCCGTAAGCTCTTCTTCTGTTCTTGTAATTACATTTACATTCGTAATAGTTAAATTAAGAACGGTGACATTATCAACTATCAGAAGCAGATTTTTCTTGTCAGAAATTGCAGCTTTTGCCTGCTTAAACTGTTCACTATTCATTGAAATTTTATCATCCGAATACAGCAAAACAATTTCAGCTATGTGAACTGCAATTTTATTTTCAAAATTTATAGAATAAAACAACCCAGTTCCAAGCTTTTCTCCTTTCACAATATTTTGCTTTTCAAGCTTCTTTAATATATTGAATACGCCTGCAGCGCTGAAATTAAGGCGCTGTGCCATATTCCTTATAGTCAGCCTTTCAGTGAAATTTCTAACCAGAAAGCTAAGTACACTAAATTCATTATCCGATAACGATAACATGTCTTTTTTTAATAAATACTTATTTATTTTTTATGTATTATCCTATGTTTTATATTAACTTTTAAATGTTTTTATCAATTGAATAATCATTTTTTAAGTTTTTTAGTTTATTTTTTATATTTATATAACTATTTTTTTAATGTTTAAGTTTAAAATTAACATTTAAATAAACATTTATTAAGAACTTATGTTCAGTATTTTTAAATCTTTCGTTTTATA
>ERZ1292640.4627-Hain-H43-02um-R1-4627-length-10419-cov-13_pt1 | contig 10419 bp, 7 predicted proteins | sample MGYA00564404_ERZ1292640 | MGnify/ENA primary metagenome ERZ1292640 (study PRJEB36523, sample SAMEA6512636) | groundwater metagenome | collected 2019-01-08 | study: AquaDiva: Metagenomics assemblies of 32 groundwater samples | reverse complement strand
CCCCGCCGCAGCCTGACGACAATCAGATCATCGCCGAGCGGCGCGCCAAGTTGAAAGCGCTGCGCGAGAAAGGCATTGCGTTTCCCAATAAATTCCAGCGCACCGATTTTGCCGCCGATCTGCTGGAAAAACACGAGGAGCGCGACCGCGACTCGCTCGATCTGAATCCGGTCGTCGTCAAAGTCGCCGGGCGCATGATGCTCAAGCGGGTGATGGGCAAAGCGAGCTTCGCGACCATTCAGGACATGAGCGGCAGCATCCAGCTCTACCTGACCGACAGCTATCCCGGCAAGGAACAGCACGCAGCGTTCAAGCATTATGACAGCGGCGATATCATCGGTGCCGAGGGCGTATTGTTCAAGACGCAGAAAGGCGAGCTCACGGTGCGCGTGAAAGCGCTCCACCTGCTGACCAAATCGCTGCGGCCGCTGCCGGAGAAGTTTCACGGCCTGACGGACCAGGAAAGCCGCTACCGCCAGCGCTATCTCGATCTGATCGCCAACGAAGACACGCGGCTCACGTTCGTACTGCGCTCGCGGATTGTGCAGGGCGTGCGCGAATTCCTGCTGAACCGCCGCTTCCTGGAAGTTGAAACGCCGATGATGCAGCCGATTCCAGGCGGCGCGGCCGCCCGCCCGTTTGTGACGCACCACAACGCGCTGGACATGAAGCTGTATCTGCGCATTGCGCCCGAGCTGTACCTCAAGCGGCTGGTGGTCGGCGGCTTCGAGAAAGTGTTCGAGCTCAACCGCAATTTTCGCAACGAAGGCATTTCGACCCGCCACAATCCCGAATTCACCATGGTCGAGCTCTATGTCGCGTACCGCGACTATCGTTACATGATGACGCTGCTGCAACAATTGATCAGCGACGTCGCGCAGGCCGTGTGCGGCACCCGCGTGTTCACCTATCAGGGCCGTGAAATCGATCTCGAAAAACCGTTTGCGCGGCTCACCATTACGCAGGCGATCAGGCAATTCCACCCTGAAATCCCCGAGGCGCTGCTGAACAGCCGTGAGGCGTTGATCGGCAAGCTCAAGGAACTCAACCTCCCCTGCCGCGAGCAGGACGGAATCGGCGGGCTGCAGCTGACGCTGTTTGAGGGCACGACCGAGTCCGAGCTGTTTCAGCCAACCTACATCATCGACTATCCGGCCGAAGTGTCGCCGCTGGCACGCCGCAGCGACGCGGACCCGAATCTCGCCGAGCGCTTCGAGCTCTATATCGCAGGGCGCGAAATTGCCAATGGCTTTTCCGAACTCAACGACCCCGAAGACCAGGCCGCACGTTTCCAGGAGCAGGCGAGGCAGAAGGACGCGGGCAACGAGGAAGCCATGCACTACGACGCTGATTACATCCGCGCGCTCGAGTACGGACTGCCCCCGACCGCCGGTGCCGGCATCGGCATCGACCGGCTCGTCATGCTCCTGACCGACAGCCCCAGCATCCGCGATGTGATCCTGTTTCCGCAAATGCGTCCCGAATAATCCGCCGTTGCCGGGCCGCCATGAACCAACCCTTGTGGCAACCTTCTGCCGACGCGATCGCCGCGTCCCGCATGACCGCATTCATGCGCGCGGTGGAAAGCCGGTTTGGCGTCCGGTTACCCGATTACGCGGCGCTCTACGACTGGTCGCTCCGGGAGCCTGAGCGGTTCTGGCGTGCCGTGTGGACGTTTTGCGGCGTGATCGCCGAGCGGCAGGGCGATGTCGTGCTCGAGCACGGCGACCGCATGCCGGGCGCGCGCTGGTTTCCGCAGGCGCGGCTCAATTTTGCGGCGAACCTGCTGCGGCGCGACGATAGCGGCCCCGCGCTCATATTCTGGGGCGAAGACCAGGTCTCAAGCAGCATCACGTTCGCCGAGCTGCATCATGAAGTCTCCCGCCTCGCCCAGGCGCTGCGTGCCGCCGGTGTCCGGGCCGGCGACCGGGTCGCCGCTTACATGCCGAATGTGCCCGGCACCGTAATCGCAATGCTGGCCGCGGCGAGCATCGGCGCAATCTGGTCGTCGTGCTCGCCAGACTTCGGCGTGCAGGGCGTGCTCGACCGCTTCGGCCAGATCGAGCCCAAAATCCTGTTCAGCACGGATGGCTATTTCTATAACGGCAAGACGATCGAACTCATCGACCGCCTGGTGGAAATAGCCAGGCATCTGCCGTCGGTGCAAAAAGTCATCGTCGTGCCTTACATCCGGAGCGATCCCGGAATCGACGCAATTCCCAACTCCGCCATCGTGCACGACTTCATGGCGCCGTTCACCGCGCGCGCCATCGAATTCGCACAGCTGCCGTTCGATCATCCGCTCTACATCCTGTATTCATCGGGCACCACCGGTGTGCCGAAATGCATCGTTCACGGCGCCGGCGGCACGCTGCTGCAGCACTTGAAGGAGCACGTGCTGCACGTCGACGTCAGGCGTGATGACCGCATGTTCTATTTCACCACCTGCGGCTGGATGATGTGGAACTGGCTCGCGTCGGGGCTTGCCGCCGGCTGCGCAATCCTGCTCTACGACGGCTCACCGTTCGTTCGCAACGGCACCATCCTGTTCGATTTCGCCGACGCGGCGGGCATGACCATATTCGGCACGTCCGCCAAATTCATCGATGGGCTCGCCAAAGCCGGATTGAAGCCGGCGCAAACGCACCGGCTCGACCGGCTGCGCGTGATGATGTCGACCGGCTCACCGCTGACGCCCGAGGGCTTTGACTACGTTTATCAGAACGTCAAGCGCGACCTCAACCTCGCGTCGATCTCCGGCGGCACCGACATCATTTCCACTTTCGTGCTCGGCAATCCGCTGCTGCCCGTATGGCGCGGCGAAATCCAGTGCCGCGGCCTCGGCATGAAAGTCGAGGTCTACAACGAGGACGGCAAGCCGGTGCGCGGCGAAAAAGGCGAGCTGGTGTGCAGCGCGCCCTTCCCATCGATGCCGGTCGGTTTCTGGAACGATGCTGACGGCGCAAAATACCATGCTGCGTACTTCGATAAGTTTCCTGACGTCTGGTGCCACGGCGATTATGTCGAGCTCACGGCTCACGACGGCATGATCATCTATGGCCGCTCCGACGCAGTGCTCAACCCGGGCGGCGTGCGCATCGGCACCGCCGAGATTTACCGCCAGGTCGAGCGACTGGATGAGGTGGTCGAAAGCCTGGTCATAGGCCAGGACTGGCCGCCGGAAAGACCCAATGATGTGCGTGTCGTGCTGTTCGTGCGGCTGCGCGAAGGCACGACCCTCGATCAGGCGCTCTCCGACCGGATCAGGCAACACATCCGCATCAACACCACGCCGCGCCATGTGCCCGCCAAGGTCGTGCAGGTTGCCGACATCCCGCGCACCAAGAGCGGCAAGATTGTCGAACTCGCGGTGCGCAATGTCGTACACGGCCGGCCGGTCAAGAACGTGGAAGCGCTGGCGAACCCGGAGGCCCTTGAACTGTTTCGCGACCGCCCGGAACTTGCGGTGTGAAGCCGCGGCGCTAATAGCTCCAGTTCCAGAACTGCCACCAGGGCTTGCCATCCCCGGCTTGGCCGGTCAGGTACTTGCTCTTGGGAAAATTGGCTTTCATTACCCGCTCGGCGTCGTTGCGCAGGTCGGTCATGCCGAGCTTGTCGTAAGCCTGGACCAGGATCAGCAATCCCTCTTCGTTGGCGGGAGCCTGCGGGTAATTCTTGAGCGCGTATTGGGCCCGGTTCGCGGCGGCAACGAAAGCGCTGCGTTTCATATAGTAACGCGCGACGTGCACCTCATGCGACGCCAGCGTGTTGACCAGGTAATTCATGCGCTGGATCGAATCCGGCGTGTATTTGCTTTTGGGAAAGCGCGTCACCAGGTCCTTGAACGCCTGGAATGCCTCGCGCGACGCTTTCGGATCGCGCTCGGTAATGTCCTGGCCGGCATACGAGCCGAGGATCCCCAAATCGTCGTTGAAACTGGCGAGTCCCCTCAGGTAATAAGCGTAATCGACGCTGGGATGGTTGGGATGCAGCTTGATGAAGCGGTCCGCAGCCGCGATTGCCGAGGCAACGTCCTTGTCCTTGTAATAGGCGTAGGCAATTTCAAGCTGCGCCTGCTGCGCGTAGCGGCCGTAAGGATAGCGCGACTCCAGTTTTTCGTAGAGCTTGATCGCTTTTTCGTAGTTGCTGCCGGCGAGCTCGCTTTTCGCTTCGGAATACAGCTTGCTCGCCGACCAGCCCTTGGTTTCGTCGATCTGCTCCGGAAGCAACCCGCACGCCGACAGGCATAGGGCAAGAAATAACGCTAAACTTAATCGCATAAATGGGTCCCGCGGAAAAAGCACAAAATTATAACGCAACCAGCGCGTTACCGGCGCCAGTCGAATTGACCGTGTCGCCGGACTGCGCGGGTCAACGGTTGGACCAGGCGCTGTCGCGTTTGTTGCCGGAATTCTCCCGCAGCCGGCTCGCGCACTGGATCCGCACCCGGCGCGTCGAGCTCGACGGGCGTCCCGCGCTGCCCAAGGCCAAGGTCTGGGGCGGTGAGAAAGTCCTGCTCTATCCCCTACCCGACCCGGCTGCGACCGCGGCCGCGCCGGAGGACATAGCCCTCGATATCGTTCACGAAGATGCGGCGCTCCTGGTGATCGCCAAGCCCGCCGGCCTGGTCGTGCATCCTGGCAGCGGCAATTGGAGCGGCACGCTGTTGAATGCGTTGCTCGCGCACGCGCCGCAGCTCGCGAGCCTGCCGCGCGCAGGTATCGTGCATCGTCTCGACAAAAACACCAGCGGCCTGCTGGTCGTCGCGAAAACGCTTCCCGCCCAGACAGCTCTGGTGCGCCAGCTGCAAACGCATACCGTCAGGCGCGAGTACCTGGCGCTGGTGCACGGCCACGTTGCGCGCGCCGGCAAGGTCGAGGCGCCGATCGGCCGCCATCCGGTGCAACGCACGCGCATGGCGGTGGTCGCGCGCGGCAAACCTGCCGTCACCCACTACCAGGTACTGGAACGCTACCTGAACGCGACGCTCCTTCGCTGCCGACTCGAAACCGGGCGCACGCACCAGATCCGCGTGCACCTGCAATCGCTCAGCCACCCATTGGTGGGCGATCCGGTCTATGGCAGGAACCGGAAGAGCGCCGATGCCGTGCTGGCCGGGTTTGCGCGTCAGGCATTGCACGCCGAGCGGCTCGAATTCCTGCATCCTGCCAGCGGCGAGACAGTGGCGTGGCAGGCGCCACTACCGGCGGACCTGCACGCCCTGATTGCCGCATTGCGAGCGCAATCCGCGGTGACGGCGTGAAGGCTCCCTACGACTGGATCGTTCCCGACTGGCCTGCGCCGCCCGGCGTAAAAAGCCTGATTACGACCCGCAATGGCGGAGTCAGCTCCGGCGCCTATGCCAGCTTCAACCTGGGTCTGCGCACAGGCGACGACGAGGCCATGGTGCACGCCAACCGGCAGCTGCTGCGCGCATGGCTGCCGCAGGAACCCAAATGGCTGCGCCAGGTGCACGGTGCGAAGGTGGTCGGCGCCGATGGCCTGGTCGGGATCCCTGAGGCGGACGCCAGCATCGCGCGTAACGCCGGGACCGTATGTGCGGTCATGATCGCCGACTGCATGCCCGTATTGCTGTGCGATGAAGCGGGCAGCGTAATCGGTATTGCACACGCCGGCTGGCGGGGCTTGAGTTTGGGAGTCATCGAAAACGCAGTGCGTGAAACAGGTGTCGCGCCGCGCGAACTGTTCGCGTGGCTCGGCCCCGCGATCGGCCCCGACGCGTTTGAGGTTGGCAGCGACGTACGGGAAGCATTTCTCACCGCGGACCCCGCCGCGGCTGAAGCATTCACGCCTTATCGCGCAGGCAAGTGGCTTGCCGACCTGTTCAAACTCGCGCGCCAGCGTCTCGCGCGTTGCGGCGTGCGGCAGGTGTTCGGCGGAGGATTATGCACCCACCGCGATGCCACACGTTTTTATTCCTACCGCCGCGACCCGGTGACCGGCCGCATGGCCGCGCTGATCTGGCTCGATCCCGCTCAGGCACACCCGGAATAACGGTGCCGGCTTGACACGTCATTTATAATGTTTGATCTACCCTCCCTCGAATGAATTCGCCGCCCCGGTCAATGCAGGCGATGTATGAAGATCTGGACCTCGCCAGCCGCAAGTTGTTCGAGGATGTGCGCGGTTCGCTGTCAACCGGACAACAGCTCGAAAGCGCGGCGGCTTGGCAGGCGCTGGCGGCGGATCTGGCGCAGAACAGCGAGCGCTGGGCCGCGCTGCAGCAGCGCTATTACCAGCGCCATCTCGAACTTTGGACAGCCACAGTCGCGCGCGCGGATGCGGCAGGTTCCGCCGCGGCCCGGCCGGCGCCGGTCGCGGTGCCCGATCATGGAGACCGGCGCTTTCAGTCGCCGGAATGGCGGGAGCTGCCGTTTTTCGATTATTTGAAGCAGGCCTACCTGCTCAACTCGCGCTGGCTGACTGAAGTCGTCGAGGCCGCGCGGCTCGACGCGCCGGTCAAACGCAAACTGCGCTTTTTTGCGCGCCAACTGGTGGACGCCGCAGCGCCCGCGAACTTCCCGGCGACCAATCCCGACGTCCTGAAACTCGCGTCCGAGACGCGTGGCGAAAGCCTGCTGCGTGGCCTCGAAAACCTGCACGATGACCGCAGGAAAGGCCGCATCTCGACGACCGATGAATCGGCGTTCGAAATCGGCCGCAATATCGCGGTCACGCCCGGCGCGGTGGTCTACGAAAACGAGCTGATGCAGCTGATCCAGTATCGCCCGGCCACCGATTCCGTCCACGCGCGGCCGCTGGTGATGGTCCCGCCGTGCATCAACAAGTACTACATCCTCGACCTGCAGCCGGAAAATTCATTCGTACGCCATGCGGTCGCGCAGGGACACACCGTATTCATGGTGTCGTGGCGCAACGTGTCAGCGGACATGGGGAGTATCACCTGGGATCAATATCTCGAACAAGGCGTGATCAGGGCGCTCGAGGTTGCCCGCGCGATCTGCGGCGTGAGACAGCTCAACGTGCTCGGCTTTTGCGTCGGCGGCACGCTGCTCGCCGCCGCGCTCGCGGTGCTGCGCGCGAAACGGCGCAGCCTCGCGGCGAGCGTTACTTACCTCACCACGATGCTCGACTTCAGCGATGCCGGGGATATTTCGGTATACATCGACGAAGCTTACGTTTCCCGGCGCGAAAAGGATTTCGCGCAAGGCGGCGTGCTCCACGGCAAGGAACTCGCGCTCAGCTTTTCCAGCCTGCGACCCAACGATCTGATCTGGAATTATGTCGTCAACAACTACCTCAAGGGACGCAAACCGCAGGCCTTCGATCTGCTCTACTGGAACAGCGACAGCACCAACCTCCCCGGGGCGATGTTCGTCTACTACGTGCGCAATACTTATCTCGAGAACAATCTGCGCGTCCCGGGCAGGCTGACCAACTGCGGCGTCAAGGTGGATTTGTCGAAAATCAGGCTGCCGACTTTCGTCCTCGCCTCGCGGGAGGACCACATCGCGCCGTGGAAGAGCGCCTACCGGACCACGCAACTGGTCGGCGGTAAAATCGAGTTCGTGCTGGCCGCCAGCGGGCACATCGCGGGCGTGGTCAATCCGCCGTCGCAAAACCGCCGGCATTACTGGCTCAATCCGGCTTTGCCGCCGGATCCCGACGCCTGGCTCGCCGGCGCGCGCGAGCATCCCGGCAGCTGGTGGAACCGGTGGAGCGAATGGCTGGCCGGATACGGCGGTGGCAGCGTCGCCGCGCGCCCTGAGTTGGGCAGCGCACGCTATCCGGCAATCGAGCCCGCACCCGGGCGTTACGTAAAACAGCGTTGCGATTGACCAAAACACGATTTGGAGGCTTCATGTTAGTCTGAAAGATTGTTGCTTGCAGAGGAGACTACACAATGTCCAGAGTAGCGGTTGTTACCGGCGGCATGGGCGGCCTCGGCGAGGCTATCTGCGTCAAGCTCGCAGGCATGGATTACCGGGTGGTTGCCACGTATTCGCCCGGCAACACCAAGGCTCAGCACTGGCTCGCCGACATGAAAAACCAAGGGCACGAATTTCATGCCGTGCAGGTTGACGTCGCGGATTTCGATTCGTGCGCGAAAGCGGTCAAGCAGATCGAGGCCGAGGTGGGCCCGATCGACGTGCTGGTCAACAATGCCGGCATCACGCGCGACATGACCTTCAGGAAAATGGGCAAGGCAGACTGGGACGTGGTGATGCGCACCAATCTCGACAGTGTTTTCAACATGACCAAAGCGGTGCTCGACAATATGGTGGACCGCGGCTGGGGCCGCGTGATCAACGTCTCTTCGGTCAATGGGCAGAAAGGCGCGTTCGGCCAGACCAACTACTCTGCCGCCAAGGCCGGGATGCACGGTTTCACCAAGGCGCTGGCGCTGGAAGTCGCGCGCAAGGGCGTGACGGTGAACACGATTTCACCCGGCTATATCGGAACCAAAATGGTGATGGCGATCCCGAAAGAAGTGCTTGATGCCAAGATCATCCCGCAAATCCCGGTCGGACGCCTCGGCAAGCCGGAAGAAGTCGCCGGCCTCGTTGCCTACCTGTGTTCCGACGAGGCAGCCTTTGTGACCGGCGCCAATATCGCCATCAACGGCGGCCAGCACATGCAGTAGCCAATGCTTTCGGTGTCGCCGCCTTGACGCTGCGTATGCTGCGGCGCACAATCCAAATACATTCTTTTGCCGTTGAGGTCAGATATGAGCGAGCATCTGCGCATCATCAAAAAATATCCGAACCGCCGGCTTTATGACACCACGACCAGCAGCTACATCACGCTGGCGGATGTCAAAAAGCTGGTGCTCGATCATATCGAGTTCAAGGTCGAGGACGCCAAGTCCAAGGAGGATCTGACGCGCGCCATCCTGCTGCAGATTATTCTCGAGGAAGAAAGCGGCAACGGCTCGCCCATGTTTTCGTGCGACGCGCTGTCGCAGATCATCCGCTTCTACGGCAATGCGATGCAGGGGATGATGGGCGGTTACCTCGAGAAAAACATCCATACCTTCGTCGAGATCCAGAAAAAGCTGCAGGAGCAGTCGAGTGCAATTTACGGCGGAACGCCGCCCATGCTCAACCCCGATGCGTGGGGGGAATTTCTCAAGATGCAGGGCCCCGCGATCCAGGGCCTGATGAGCAGTTATCTCGAGCAGAGCGCCAACGCATTCCTCGAAATGCAGCAGCAATTGCAAAAGCAGACGCGCAACCTGTTCGGCACTTTCCCCTTCCCCAACTTCGCCGCTTCCAATCCGTTCGCGCAGCCGCAACGCGAGGATGCCGCAGGCAACTCCAGCAAATCCGCGCCCAAGGATGAAGGCGGCAAAAAAGACGGCGCCTGATCAAGCGCGCGCGCGGCCCAGGGCTGCGCCCAAAGTCGGTTTCGTCTCGCTCGGCTGTCCCAAGGCGCTGGTTGATTCCGAACGCATCCTTACGCAGTTGCGCGCCGAGGGTTATCTCATCGCGCCGGCTTACAAGGATGCGGACCTGGTCGTCGTCAACACGTGCGGCTTCATCGATGCCGCGGTCGAGGAATCGCTCGAGGCGATCGGCGAAGCGCTGGCCGAAAACGGCCGCGTGATCGTGACCGGCTGCCTTGGCGCCAAAGGCAATATCGTCAGGGAGACCCACCCGCGCGTGCTTGCGGTCACCGGCCCGCATGCGACCGACGCAGTAATGCAGGCGGTGCACGCGCACCTGCGGCAGCCGCATGACCCCTACACCGACCTGATTCCGCCGCAGGGAATAAGACTGACGCCCCGGCACTACGCGTACCTGAAGATCGCCGAGGGCTGCAATCACCGCTGCACGTTCTGCATCATCCCGTCGCTGCGCGGGGATCTCGTCAGCCGTCCTGTCGGCGAAGTCATGCAGGAAGCGGAAAACCTGGTCAAAGCCGGCGTGAAAGAGCTGTCGGTGGTCTCTCAGGACACCAGCGCCTACGGCGTCGATGTCAAATACCGCACCGGTTTCTGGCGCGGCCGCCCGCTGAAGACGCGCATGACGGAACTCGCTGGCGCGCTCGGCAGCCTCGGCGCGTGGGTGCGGTTGCATTACGTATACCCCTACCCGCACGTCGACGACGTGATTCCGCTGATGGCGGAAGAGAAAATTCTGCCGTATCTCGACGTGCCGTTTCAGCACGCGAGCCCGCGAATACTGAAAGCGATGAAACGCCCGGCAAGCTCGGAGAACAATCTTGCGCGCATCAGGCGCTGGCGCGAGATCTGCCCGGAGCTCACCCTGCGCAGCACCTTCATCGTCGGCTTTCCCGGTGAATCGGAAACCGAGTTCGAGCAACTGCTGGAATTCATCGAGGCAGCGCAACTCGACCGTGTCGGCTGCTTCGCCTATTCGCCGGTCGACGGCGCGAAGGCGAATGAATTGCCGGGCCACGTGCCCGCAGCAATCA
>ERZ1292640.4626-Hain-H43-02um-R1-4626-length-10420-cov-4_pt1 | contig 10420 bp, 7 predicted proteins | sample MGYA00564404_ERZ1292640 | MGnify/ENA primary metagenome ERZ1292640 (study PRJEB36523, sample SAMEA6512636) | groundwater metagenome | collected 2019-01-08 | study: AquaDiva: Metagenomics assemblies of 32 groundwater samples | reverse complement strand
GGCAAGACAGAACAAGACCGTTGCGACAATGCGGATTCTGCGATCCGCAACGCTGTCAGGGCAAGCGACAAGCTCCGCGCACGTAGTATCTTAGTCTTTGCCCATGGCTCTTACCGGAATAATACAAACGTCCGCAAGGACAGTGACGTTGACATTGGAATCCTCTGCACGGACACCTTTTTTTACGATCCACTTCCCGAAGGTCTGACTCAACAAACGCTGGGATTCTTAGATGCCACATACCCTTACGACCAGTATAAGAACGAAATCGAAGAAGCCCTTGTGAACCATTTCGGACGCTCTGCCGTCAAGCGGGGCAACAAGGCGTTTGACGTGCACGAAACGAGCTATCATGTCGAAGCCGACGTTGCCGCCTTCTTTGAGCATCGACGATACAACACCAACGGAACTTATTTGAAGGGTGTTGAGCTTAGGACGGACAAAGAGAACCGGCGCGTCATCAACTGGCCCGAACAGCACTACGAGAATGGTGTCAGCAAGAACAAGGAGACCGGGACGCGCTTCAAGTCGATGGTGCGTGTTCTCAAGGCGCTATCCAACGAGATGACTGGAGGGGGAGTCAAGGCTGGCGACATCCCCGGTTTCCTGATTGAATGTTCTGTCTACAATGTGCCAAACGACCATTTTCAGCACTATTCCTACACCGACGACGTGAAAGCAGTCCTTGTGTTTCTCTACGAGAACACGAATACAGATGATACATGCAGTAAATGGGTTGAAGTCAGCGGCTTAAAGTGGCTCTTCCGTCCTACGCAGAAATGGACACGGGAGCAGGTAAACAGCTTCACTTATGCGGCGTGTAACTATGATGGGATCGGGCGGTAATCATGAAGAATCTGAATATGAAGTCTTTTCTCTACATTCTGGCTGCGTATTCCGTGCTTGTTCTGTTTCTCGCCGCCCTGGTTCAGGGCTTCGACCTACGGAACTTCCTCGACCTTGTTCGTCTTGTTCCTATTGTCGCCAGCGCGGACATTGTCGCCTATGTCGTGTTCACCGTCTGGCTTTGGCGCTGGAAGTTCCTCCATGTCTGGCTTGTTCCGTTCCCGGACTTGAACGGAACCTGGCAAGGGCAGATTCAAACGGGTTGGAAAAATGCCGAGGGCCAGATACCGGGTCCTATTCCCGTCATACTCACGATCAATCAGACTTTCGGGCGGATTAGTTGCGTCATGCGAACCGCCGAGATGGAAAGCCACAGCTATGTCGAAGGTTTCTGCATCGACAAAGAAAGACAGATTCGTCAACTCTGCTACTCCTACACGAGTAAACCGAAAGCAAGTCTGCGGGAGCGGAGCACACCGAACGATGGTACGATTCTTTTCAACATCATTGGCAAGCACGTTCAAAAACTCGAAGGAGAATACTGGACGCAACGTCAGACAATTGGAACGATAACACTGACTTTCCTAACAAAGGACCTTCTTGACGAGTTTCCTTCAGATTCTGCGATGCGCTCCTTGTCTAATAGAAGTATATATTCCTATGGTGAGAAAGAATAATGAAAGACGCGACTGTAGCTTCTTTGGCTGCTTGGAAGAAGTCTGCCCAACCCTGGGCGTTTTTGGGGTGTTGAAGAAGTCCTCGGTTTGTGATATATATGGATACATCTGTTTTGTGAAATTATTGCCGGAGATGATGTATGACGGAGAACGTTTTATATTATGGTGACAATTTTGACATTCTCCGGCGATATATCAAGGACGAGACAATAGACCTTATCTATTTAGACCCGCCCTTTAAGAGCGACCAGGACTACAACATACTATTTGCGGAGCGCAACGGCAGCAAGGCGGCGGCGCAAATGAAGGCGTTCGACGATACGTGGCATTGGGACAAAGCGTCAGCGGCGACATACGAAGAAGTTGTGGAGACCGGGACACCCCGCGTGGCGCAGGCAATGCGTGCATTTCGCACATTTCTTGACGAGAGCGATATGATGGCATACCTTGCGATGATGGCCCCGCGCCTTGTGGAGTTGCACCGTGCCTTAAAACCAACCGGCTCGATTTATCTGCATTGCGACCCGACGGCAAGTCATTACCTAAAAATCCTCATGGATGCTGTGTTCGGGCCGGTGAATTTTAAGAATGAAATAATCTGGCGCCGGACCGGCTCTCATAATAGCTCAAAACGATTCGGACCAATTCATGATGTTATACTTTTCTATTGGAAAAGTCCTGCGGGATTTTTCAAACAAGTGCATCGTCCGTATCTTAAAGGTCATGTTGATAGTTATTTCAAGAAGACAGATGCAAGAGGCCGATATTGGACGAATGCTCTTACTGGTGCAGGGACGAGAAACGGGAGCAGCGGTGAACCGTGGCGCAAGTATAATCCGACAGTAGTTGGCAGACATTGGGCTATCCCAGGGAAAATCATAACTTTTCTTGGTATTGATGAGGATTTGACCCCACAGGAAAAATTGGATGCGCTAGATGCTTTCGAGTTTATTGACCATCCTGCCGAGGGGTCAAAGGCGATGCCTACATATCGCCAATATTTTGAAAGGTCACCCGGTTCACCTATACCCGATCTATGGATATATCAACCACACACAAATGGTTGTCTATATGGAACGGAAGAATGCATTGATGAAGATATCCGCTGGTTGGCTGCACAAGGTGATAACGAACGTCTCGGATACCCTACCCAAAAACCAGTCGGTCTCTTGGGAAGAATTATAAACGCAAGCAGCAGAGAAGGAGACATTGTTCTCGACCCATTCTGTGGATGTGGAACAACAATAGCAGCAGCCGAAAAACTTAATCGAAAGTGGATCGGAATCGATATTACCCATTTATCTGTTGCGCTGATGAAACACCGGTTGTACGATATGTTTGGGGACGAAGTTCAATATAAGGTGGTCGGCGAGCCGGTATCATTGCCTGATGCAAAGGCTTTGGCGCAGACTGACCCGTATCAGTTCCAGTGGTGGGCGCTGGGGCTTGTTGGCGCGAGGCCGATAGAGGAAAGAAAAGGTGCGGACAAGGGTATTGATGGTCGTCTTTATTTCCACGATGAAGCGGAGAGCAAGAAAAGGAAAACAAAGCAGATTATTCTATCGGTGAAATCGGGGAATGTTGGAGTCAAAGATCTCCGAGATTTGCGAGGAGTCGTGGAGCGAGAGGAAGCACAGATCGGCGTGCTGATTTGCATGGAGAAGCCAACTCGCAATATGCGCAGAGAAGCCGCCAGTGCAGGCGTGTATAAGTCCCCCTGGGGTTCCCATCCTCGCCTCCAGATTATGACGATAGAAGAACTGCTGGCGGGGCACAAGATAGACTACCCGCCTGCACGGCAAGTCAATATAACCTTCAGAAAGGCCCCAAAGGCCAGAGGTCGTGGACACACGCAGTTGGAGCTTCCCGGGACATAGAAACATACCGTACATTTTCCCAATCTCGTTGGGGCCATATTTCTATTTCGGGAAATCGGGGGATGCCATATTTTCTGTTGATGGAAATGGTGCGATTCATCGCACCCTACATGCTTTTTATCTTCGCGGTTCTCGGTGTTCTTCGTGGTGGAATTTTCGACGGGATTACAGGATGACCAATCATTTAACTCGTGTAAATCGTGTTAATCCGCCATACGTTGGGCGGATTAATCCTGTCTAAGTAAGTTGCTCCGGGAAATTCAGGACGGCGAACTCGCCTCGATGTTGCTTGGCGACCCGGTCGTACGCCTTCGCCGCTTCGACCTCGTCGGCGTAGTAACCAAACGACTCACGCCGTCCGTCGATCGTTAAACGCACTTGCCACTTCTGTTTGTTCTTATCCCAGCGAATGCCGTTATAGCGCGTTTTTCCCCCTTTTCTGACGAACTTGCGGTTCCAGACGTTCTGTTTGTGCGTCGCCGGCCGCAGATTCGCCTTGCGATTATCAAGTGGATTGCGATTGATATGATCGACGAACATGCCGTCCGGCGCCGGACAGACTAATCTGTGCATATAAACTCCGGCCTGCTTGCTGCCTTTGCCGGATTTGTTCGGTACGACCCGTTTTGCATAATCCCCGTGCGTGCAGTGCCATTCATATTGATTGAGCCGCTCGAAGTCTTCGACATCGACGATGGTGTATTGGCCGCGGGTCAGTTTGATCCGGCGGAATGTATAGCCGTACCGCAGCCGCCGGTACAGCAGAACGAGCCATATCGCTGCGCGTATCAGGATCGTCGGGACCGGCAGCGAAAAGGAAATGTCAACCTTTGTCAGTGCGGACATGAAGAGTTGAATGAAAACAAGGGTATCAGGATACCGGATGATCAAAATGCAGGCTATCAGGGTGTCAGTGTCTCAGGGAGCAGATAATTGGTGCGATTTCATCGCACCCTACCGCTACCGATTACAGCCCACAAATCTTGGGACGATGTTGATTATCTGGAGCCGTGTTTGCGCCAAAGGGTGTGTCATCTCGACTGAAGCCGAAGGCGGAACGGAGAAGCCTGCCCTGAGCGAAGTCGAAGGGATCTGTTCAAAAAGATTCCTCCGCTTCATCCCCCCGCTCTTGTCTTCGACAAGAAGACGCGGGTGGACTCCGGTCGGAATGACAGCAGCCACAGAGTGCTGAATTCATTAACGACGACATTCGAGTGGACCTGCTGGTCCTAAAAGCCGTGTGGCTTAGCCACGTACAGACATGAGAACTGAAATGTCAATTCATCTCCCGCCCCCGGGCGGATTACGTTTGTCATCTGACAAACTATTAAAAATTTTAACAATATTGAAAATATCAGTCAACAAAAAAAGCGGCTAATAAATACAATTATTTTTTAGCCGCCCTGAGCTGTGTTAAAGGGTAAGAAAACCGTGTTCATTCGTGTTTATTCGTGGTTATGAGACAGGCCGTGATATGCATTATGTTCCGGAGCCAGATGCTTCGACTCCGCTTCGCTCCGCTCAGCATGACAAGCCGCGGTGGGGCAAGCCCCACCCTACACAAAGCCCGACAGGATAACAGGATAGGCAACGAACGACGAAGTACGAGGGACGATTGACGATGGACGAGTATCAAGTATCAAGAATCGAGAATCGAGCGTCTAATGATAATATCGAATCCGTCAGAACGACCGCCGGACAAGTATCGAACACCGAATGCCGAATGTTGATGGCCAGGAATCTTTATCTATTCGTGGCTAAACTCAATCCGTGCAATCGGTGAAATCTGTGGCAAAATAATTTTGACGTGATTACAGGATTATCTTGTCTATCCTGTCTGAAATTCTCTGTGTTCTCTGTGCTCTCTGTGGCCTAAAGATTGTATTCTTTGATCTTGCGGTAAAGGGTTCGTTCGCCGATGCCTAAGATTTTGGCGGCTTTTTCGCGGTTGCCTGCCGTCTTGGCCAGGGTATCCTGGATGGCCTTTTTTTCCAGCTCGTTCAATGAGAAGGTCCCTAAAGCGGCGGCCGGTGGCTGGCTGGCGCCGGTCAGTTGTCTTCGCTGCGTAATCTCCGGCGGAATGTCCTGCACGTCGAGCTGGTCGCGGTCGCACAGGACGACCATCGTTCGGATAGAGTGTCGAAGCTGGCGGATGTTGCCCGGCCAGTCGTAGCCGGCAAGGGCTATCCGGGCGGCCTCAGTGATTCCCGCGACCTTCGAGCCGACCTCCGCGGCGGCCTCCTTGAGAAAATAGTCAACCAGCTCCGGCATATCTTCGGCCCGCTCACGCAGGGACGGCAGAGAGATATTGACCCCTTTGATCCGGAAATACAGGTCCTGCCTGAATTTCTTCTCTTCGATGAGTCTGGTCAAATCCTGGTTCGTTGCGCTAATGATGCGAACGTCCACCAGGGTGGGCCTGTTCGAACCGACGGGAATGACGATTCCGTCTTCGATGACCCGCAGCAGCTTGGCCTGCGAGTTCGGGGACATATCCCCGATCTCATCTAAGAACAGCGTCCCCTTATCGGCGATCTCGAAAAGTCCCTTTCGGTCCTCGGCGGCGCCGGTGAAGGCGCCTTTGACGTGGCCGAACAACTCGCTTTCCAGCAGGGTCTCGCTCAGGCCGGCGCAGTTGACCGGCCTGAAAGGCTTGTCCCAGCGCGGTGAATTGTTGTGAATCGCCCGGGCGAGCAGCTCCTTGCCCGTTCCGGACTGGCCCTCAATCAGGACGGAGATGTTGGTCGGCGCCACACGCCGGAGCACCTCGAATATCCCTTCCATCGCCGGATTTTTGCCCCGCACCCCTTCGAATGCGAATTGCTCCTGGCTCGCTTCGGGTTTGCGAGTCCGGCGGGCGTAGGCGGCGGCCTTTTGGCCCGCCTGCGCGACCAGCGTGCGGAGCTGGCCGATGTCGATGGGCTTGACGAGATAATCGTAGGCGCCGCGGCGCATCGCTTCCTTGCAGGTCTCGATCGTTGCGTAGGCGGTGATCAGGATGACTTGTGTCCGGTCGTCGTATTTCCGGGCCTCGTCGAGTACAGTCAGCCCGTCGATGTCGCCCTCCAGCTTCAGGTCGGTCACGACGACGTCGATCTGCCGGCTGCGCACGATCTCCAGGGCGTCCTTGCCGCTGTACACCGCGATGGCTTTCTCGCAGAGTTTCTCGAGCGCTTCGGCGATTCCGTCCGCGTGGTCGCGCTCGTCATCGACGACCAAAATGACACCTGCTTTTTGCCTCACGTGGATACCTCACGGAGCCTGGAGCGGCAATCTTATCGTAAAAGACGTGCCTTTGCCCGGCTCGCTGTTAACCGTTATGGTGCCTTTATGTGCGTCAATAATTTTTTTGGCCGTCGGCAGGCCCATGCCGCTGCCTCGCGGCCGTGACGAGCGGTACGCGTCAAAAATCTGCGGCAGCCTTTCGGGCGCGATGCCGTGGCCGGTATCGCTGATCTGAATGACCGCGTCCTGGTCCCGGCGGTCGGTCCTGATCATCAGCTCGCCGCCGTCGCTCATGGCCTGCTGGGCGTTGATGAACAGGTTCAGTACAACTTGTTTTAACATATCAGCGTCCACCCTGCAAACAAGCGGCTCCGGATGCAGGCCCTGGCGTATGGTCACGGAGCGGCTGTATGCCTGGGGCGAATAGAAATCGATCATGTCGCCGACCAGCTCGTTGATGTCCGTGCTCGCCGGGTGCAGCTCCGTCCTGTCGATGTAGCGCAGGAATCCGTCCAGAATATGTTCGAGCCGGTCAGTTTCTTTTTGAATGACCGCTATTTTCCTTCTGGCCCTTGCGAGTCCCGGCTCCTCTTTATTGGCACCGCTCCGGCTGGAAGCCGAGCCGGCCAGCTCCTCACTGACAAGCTCCAGGCTAAGTTTTATTGTCGAAAGAGGGTTCTTGATTTCGTGGGCCAGCCGGCCGGTGAGCTTGCTGAGCTCCTGAAGCTGCGCAAGATGATCATCACTCTTTTTTAAGCTTCTGAAAATCCTTCGATATAGAAACAGCGCAGCACCGGTCAGTAAGCCAATAGCAAAACCACCAACAAAATGCAGCACCTATTTTTCCTCTGCCTGTTCTTTCTTGCGCATCTCGATAAGAGCCTGCTTACGGGAGAGTTTCAGCCGGCCCTGGTCGTCGATGGAGATCAATTTGACCGGGATCATGTCGCCAATCTTACAGACATCCTCGACGCTCTTGACGTAGCCGTCGTTCAGCTCGCTGATGTGGCACAAGCCTTCCACGCCTGGACTGATCTCGACAAAGGCTCCGAATTCCTTCACGGTTACGACTTTCGACTGGTTGTATATTCGTCCGATCATCGGGGGCTGAGTAATCGATTCGATGATCTCTTTGGCCTTGAGATGACCATCCCCGCCGAAGCAACTGATGTAAATCGTCCCGTCCTCTTCGACTTCGATGGTCGTGTCGGTTTGTTCCTGAATGCTCTTGATGACCTTTCCGCCCGGCCCGATGACTTTGCCGATAAGCTCGGGGTCGATTTGGATACTGACCAGCTTCGGGGCGTACGTGCTCAACTCGGCTCTGGGCTTATCCATGACGGCGTTCATCTGCTGCAGAACGTGGAACCGTGCGGTTTTTGCCCGCTCCAGGGCCTCGACCATAATATTGTGCGCCAGGCCCTCGGCCTTTATATCGAGCTGTATCGCCGTGACGCCGTCCACCGTGCCGGCCACCTTAAAATCCATCTCTCCGAAGTGGTCTTCCTCGCCGGCGATGTCGGTCAGCAGCTCATATCGGCCTTGCCCGTCGCTGATCAGGCCGACGGATATGCCGGCCACGGCTTTCTTCACCGGAACACCGGCGTCCATCAGAGCCAGCGAGCCGCCGCAGACTGTAGCCATCGAGCTGGAGCCGTTCGACTCGGTGATATCCGAGACGATTCTGACCGTGTAGGCGAAATTCTCGTCCGGCGGCCTGATTGCTTCCAGCGCCTTTTCCGCAAGGGCCCCGTGCCCGATTTCTCTTCGTCCTACGCCGCGGACGGGTTTGACCTCGCCGACCGCAAAAGGCGGGAAGTTGTAATGCAGAGTGAAGCTCTGAGCGTATTCGTCCAGCAGGCCGTCGATGATCTGTGCGTCTCTAATCGTGCCGAGCGTCACGGTTACAAGGGCCTGTGTTTCGCCCCGCGTAAACAGCGCCGAGCCGTGCGTTCGGGGCAGAATTCCCACTTCGCAGGAAATCGGCCGCACGTCGTTGTACCCTCTGCCGTCGGGTCTCTTGCCGTCCAGCAGCAGTTTCTTGACGATCTGACCCTCGATCTCGACGAGGACTTGCTTGATCATCGTTTTGTCGTAGGTGGTCTGCGCCGGCGGCTGCGAGCCGTTGCTTTCCGGGCAGTATTGCGCCGTTACCTGCTCGAACAGCTCCTCGACGGCCGTGTTGCGCAGCTTCTTTTCGGGAATTTGTTTGAGCTCGTACAGCTTATCCGCGATCTCGGAATAGATTTTTGAGCGGAGCGGCCCGTCATTTTCCACGACGGGAATCTCCTTTTCGACCCCAACCTTCGCCTGCAGCTCCTCGATCATTTCACAAACCTCGCGGACCGTATTGTGGGCCGTTGCAACGGCCTGTGCGATAACGCTTTCGGACAGCTCCTTGGCGCCGATTTCGATCATATTCAACGCGTCTTTTCGGCCGCCCAGGAGCAGGTTCAGGTCGCTTTCAGCAATCTGGTTGTGCATGGGGTTCACCACAAACTCCCCGTTTATGCGGCCCAGGCGGCAGGCGCCCGTCGGTCCCATGAAGGGAATCTTGCTGATCGATAGCGCCGCGCTGGCTCCGATCATGGCCAGAATGTCCGGATCGTTCTCGCGGTCCGCACTGAGCACGTTGGCAATGATCTGCACTTCGTGAAAGTACCCTTTGGGAAACAGCGGACGCAGCGGCCTGTCGATCTGTCTGGCCGTCAGGATTTCCTTCGTGCTCGGCCTTCCCTCCCGCTTGATGAATCCGCCCGGAAACTTGCCGGCGGCGCTCTGCTTCTCACGATACTCCACGCTCAGGGGGAAAAAATCGATATCCTCAAAGCGCGGGGGCGCCACGACCGCGGCGACCAGGACGACGGTATCGCCATACTGAACAACGACCGCTCCATCGGCTTGTTTTGCAATCTTGCCGGTTTCAATGGACAGCGTTCTGCCCCCAATCTGTCTTTCTACTCTGGAAACTTCAAACATGTGTTACCTCATTAAAATCTTCCGCAAAGGATACTTGGCGCACGAAATTTCGGCGCCGTGGTAAATGACGGGTGCTTGTGGGTATTGTACTCCGCTATTTTCGCAAGCCAAGACGGGATATAACATCCTGGTAGCGTTTGGCGTTTACATTGTTTACGTATTTGAGCAACGCGGATCGCGTGCCGACCATTTTCAGCAAACCCCGTCTGGACGCATGGTCTTTGCGGTGAGTCTTGAGATGCTCCGTGAGGTCATTTATCCTCTTGGTCAACAGTGCAATCTGCACTTCGGGCGACCCGGTATCGCCGTCGTGCGTCTCAAAATCATCAATAATCTTCGTTTTGTCCTGCTTTGTGAGCATTTTTCCAACTGTTCCTTTCTCACATACCCATCTAAAACCTGTCAAAACATCATTTTCTTCAAACGGAGAATTATACTCTGTATTTGGGTATTTGCAAACTTTTTCTGCTACCCCCGAAAAAAAAGAATTTGACCCTCCAAACCCACCCTCCTGCAGGGGCAGGCCCGTATGCCCCCGTGAGGGACGCCTTACGGTGCCGCCCTATGCGATTAAGGGGAGAATATCCTCAGACAGGATTCGCACGATAGACTCCGAAGTCCAAACGGCCTGCTTGTTAGACGCAAAGAAAAGTACCGTAAACCTTTGATTACATCCACCTTTAATTACCTCTTTTTACTAATTGTGTTTGTTCCCAGTTGGGACAAGGGATATAATATGGTTCAGCGAAATTGAGGAAACAACAGAAGACGAAAGTGAAGAACACGAGTTTTTCGGGCGACAGACGGATTTTCCAA
>ERZ1292640.4625-Hain-H43-02um-R1-4625-length-10421-cov-5_pt1 | contig 10421 bp, 7 predicted proteins | sample MGYA00564404_ERZ1292640 | MGnify/ENA primary metagenome ERZ1292640 (study PRJEB36523, sample SAMEA6512636) | groundwater metagenome | collected 2019-01-08 | study: AquaDiva: Metagenomics assemblies of 32 groundwater samples | reverse complement strand
AAAACGAGCCGAAGGTCATCACGTAAGTAATCGTGCAAAACCAGGTATGCTTGTTCTTAAAGATATCCAGTTGCTCTTTAAATGAGGCCCTGACCGGCACGCTTCTCAGGAATATCCAGGCAAGAATACCCATAATAATGAGCAGGGGCACATAGACGAAGGAGGCATTTTGCAGCCAGATATTTTTGGTTACTCCGCCCTTGGTAAATACCTGAGGGTCACCAGCCAGAACGCCTAAAGCGGCAAAGCCAATAATCCACGGAGTCAGGAATTGAACTAAGCTCACTCCGAAGTTACCTATGCCTGCCTGAATCCCAAGAGCCGTGCCCTGCAGACGTTTTGGGAAGAACAAACTTGTGCTGGGCATAAAGGAAGAAAAATCACCACCTCCCAGACCGGTCGAGAACGCCAACACCATAAACAGCCAGAAAGGCGTCTGGGGATTAATTACTGCCAGCCCCAGACCCACCGCTGGAAATAGCTTGAGTAAGGTAGCAATAGTGACGATACGGCGCGTCCCGAACATGGGAATAAGGAAGGTATGGAGCATACGTAAAGTGCCGCCAGCCAGCCCGGGCATGGCCGCCAGCCAGAATAACTGCATTTCGGTGTACTTAAAGCCGATGTTTGGCAGCCGGACGACGATGGCGCTCATTAAGAACCAGGTGGCAAAGGAGAGCACCAGAGTGATAGTAGTAATCGTCAACGTGCGCCAGGCCAATTTACTGCCCGTCTCTTTCCAGAACTGCGGCTCTTCCGGAGTCCACTTCTCAAGCCAGGTAGTCATAGCTTTTCGTTACCTCCCCAATTATATTGCCTTTGTAAAACTGTCTACTTTTCAATGACCGTCTCTACTCGCGGCGATGTGAGATTTTGTCTCCCCTTCCGGAGCTCCTCTATCTCCGCCTTAGTAAGGGAGTGGTCGTCGGCCAGATGTAGCCAGACAAGACAAGAAAAACTGAAGAAAAGGAGAATAATCCATGTTGCCTCGGGGAAGCCAGCGATAGTTTCACCATAGGCAAAAAGAGGCGGAAGGAAAATCCCTCCGGCGGCGCCGAGCAGCCCAACGAGACCGCCGACCGCCCCGACATCCCGGGGGTAGTAATCAGGAATAAAACGGTAGACTGATGCCTTGCCTATCCCCATCGCCACGCCGATGATGAAGACGAGTGTGGCAAAAACAACTGCCGAAGTCACGAGCCCAGGTATCGAGAGGAATAGGCCCACGCCGGCCATGCTTCCAAAGGAAGCGTAGGTGACAACACGCGGACCCAGGCGGTCGGAAAGCCAACCACCCAGAGGGCGCAGTAAGCTCGCCGGAAAGATGTAGAGGGTGGTGAGCAGCGCTGCCACCTTAAGATTAAGCCCGAAGACATCCACGTAGTATCTGGGTAGCCACATTGAGAGCGCCACGTAGGCACCAAAGACGACGACATAGTAAAGCCCAAACCGCCAGACGCGCAGGTGGCGCAGCGGCCTGTGCATCTCCATAAATGAGCGGCCCTGTCCCGGTTTTCGGTCAGGATTGGGGGCAAGCCACCAGATAGCGCAGGCCATACCAACAAGCATAAAGATATATACGAAGGCGATGAACCGCCATCCGCCCGGGACGAGTCCTCCAAAGAAGCCGGCTACTGGCACAAGCGCAAGCAGTGTTGGGCCGATGAGTTTGGTTATCGCCGCCCCCACATTGCCGGCGCCGAAAACGCCGAGTGCAAACCCTTGACGCTCCGGTGGATACCAAGCAGAGCACCAGCTGATGCCGACCGAAAACGTATTGCCGCTGACGCCTGCCCACACGGCTAAAGCGAGGAGAGCATCGAATGATTTTACGAATAGCATCAGGACTAAAGCAGGCACGGCCATAAGGAGAAGAACACAGAAAACGATGCGCCCACCGTATTTATCGGCCAGAATACCACTCCACATTCTGGGCAGTGTGCCACCGAGCGCCGCCGCTGCCAGCAGCCAGCTCAGTTGTGTCTTGCTCAAGCCGAATTCCTCGCGGATGGGTATCGACAGGACTCCGAACATCATCCAAACAGCGAAGGCAATGGTGAACCCAATAAAGGCTAGAATTAGAACCCGGCGGGAATTATGGTCGCTTTCTTCCCTCAAAGACTAATTACCTCCATGTCCGTCCTGTGGCAGGTGGCAATCTAACACTACTGCTGAACTCTGCGGCGGCGCCAGATTACTATCTGGTACGGACGCCAGAGGTAAGCTAACGGCACGGAGAGCATATGAACCAGTCTGGTAAAGGGGAAGACAGCCAGTATAATAAAAGCATTAACGGCATGAATCTTCACCAATAACGGTAGCGATGCCATATATTCAACTTCTAGTGAGAAAGTGAAGAGAGACCGGAGATAAGGTGTTGCTGTTTGCACATACCAGCTAGAGCCCCAGCGATAGAAGATGGCCGTGCCAACACCCGTAACTATCGAAAGCAGTAGTAGCAGCAGCAGCACCAGATCCATACGGGAAGTTACCGCACGGACGCGCGGGTTGGTGACTCTTCTTAGCAACAAAAAGACCAGCCCAATCAGCACCATTAATCCCAGAGTAAGCCCCGTCCCTTCTAAAATATAGAGTCGGATTGGCAGTCCGTTAAATGCCATTACGCTGGAAGGGAAGAGTATCCCTATCAGATGGCCAAGGAAGAGTGAAATAATGCCGTAGTGCCATGGTACCGATCCCCAGAATAACTGACGATTCTCAAGGAACTGGGAGGAGACACTGGAAAAAGAGAACTGGTTAGTCCGGTAACGCCAGATTAGACCAACTATGGCTATGGTGACAGCCACATAAGGTAAAATAGCGAACAGAATGAGGTCAATCACGCTAACCCTCCAACTCTCCAACTTTTGTTAGTTTCCGACTTATTTGTTTTAAGAACATCTTTAAAGAACTGACTGCCGGGCCGTAGCCATTTTTACTTTTCCGAAAGTCCTCAGCCATCTTATCAAGCACAGGCAGAATGCATTCCTCCAGAAGGGGAAGAACAAACTCAGCATCCTGAGCAATACTGAAGAACCTGAGCAGGACACAGAGGTGGTCAGCCAACTCAGTGCCGCTATCAAAACCGTGAGACTGATAAGCCTCCTCAAGTCTCACTAAAAAAGCACTTCGCTTTGGAGTTTCACCAAAAAGATGATAACCGATATAGAGCGTCAGAGCCGGAGCCAAGTCAAAGGTTTCAGCGTAGAGTTCCTCCAACAATCCGCTGCTCTTACCTTCGACGAAAACTACAAACGGTCGCACCTGTTCAGCAATTTCGGGGAAGGAACCACCAAGTTGTCTCAGGCATTCATTTGCCGACTCTGGCAGAGCATCACTGGGATAGCTCAGCATCTCGGCAAAGAGCCGGCAAAGCTGCTTGTTCTCTTCCGGTATCATTAGGGACCTCTCCTTGGCGGCGCACTATAGCCGAAACCGACCTGACCTTTGTGCTGCTGTGTGTTCCCCATTAATTGTTCGATGGCTTCTTCACGATGGTATGGCGGTAGTACATATCTGTCGCTAATGCGGGGTAGAGCCGTTAGTCGTGAAATCTGTTCAGCATCCTCGACAGTACAGCCCGCCTCTGTTAATTGGGCCGCAGCCTGGCTTTTATCAATGTTTCCGGCGCGGCTTGCTTGCTGATAGCTTCGTACCGCCCACAGCTTCCTGAGAACGCTTTTGATTATCTCTTCATTACCCGCTGAGAAAAGGCGGGCCATATATTTTATCGGAATACGACTGCTCTCGACATTACCGAAGAACTCGCCATCGGCCAGATTGTAATTACCGTTTTTTGTCGAGGCGATAACGGGCAACAGAGGAGGTATGTAGAAAAGCATTGGTAGAGTGCGAAATTCCGAATGCAGAGGTAAAGCCAGCTCCCATTCTTTAACAAATCTATAGATGGGGGACTTCTGCGCGGCCCCGAGCCACTCGTCGCTGAGCCCATTATTTCTGGCGGCAACTTGTACTGCAGGGTCTGCGGGATTCATAATAATGCTGCGTTGGGCAGTTACAAGCTCAGATTCCGGAGCCTTAGCTATCTCTTCAATGCGGTCCGCATCGTAGAGAAGCACTCCCGCATAGCGGATACGGCCAACGCAGGAATGGAAACAGGCCGGAGCCTGACCCGTTTCCATCCGTGGATAGCAAAGAATACACTTCTCGGATTTTCCAGTTTGCCAGTTAAAGTAAGTTTTTTTATAGGGACAGCCGCTGATACAGAAGCGCCAACCGCGGCACTTCTCCTGGCTTACCAAGACTATGCCGTCCTCAGCCCGCTTATAGATAGCGCCGCTGGGACAAACACCGACACATCCCGGATTGAGACAGTGGTTGCAGATACGGGGAACGTAAAAGAAAACCATCTGTTCAAGACGGAACAGCGCCTGCCGTTCCCCTTCGGTCAATTCGGCAAGGTTAATATCGTTTCGAGCGTATACCGGTGAGCCTCCAAGATCATCATCCCAGTTAGGGCCAGCCTCGATATCGATATATTTGCCGGTTACCTTAGAGATCGGTTTCGCGGTAGGTTGGTCAGGTCCTTGAGGTGAGCTGAAGAGATGGTCATACTGGTATGTCCACGGCTCATAGTAATCGTCCATCGTAGGCAAGTAGGGATTAAAAAAGAGGTTGGTCAACATCCCTAACCGTCCGCCAAATCTGGGTTTTAAAGAATTACTCTTTAATTCCCAACCGCCACGATATTTCGTCTGGTCCTCCCACAGAGTCGGGTATCCGGTGCCCGGTTTGGTTTCTACATTGTTCCACCACATATATTCGGTGCCGGGCCTAGAGGTCCATAAGTTCTTACAGGCCAGACTACAGGTATGACAACCGATACACTTATCTAAATGAAATGCCGTGGCAAGTTGAGCTCTAATATTCATATCGATCTCCTTTTACCAGGTTGGTTCACCCTCCAGCTTTCGTACCAGAATATGAGTATCCCGGTTAACTCCGGTGGGTCCCCAGTAGTTGAAGCCAAAGGTGAATTGACCGTAGCCACCAGCCATCAGTATAGGCTTAAGTCGAGTCCTAGTAAGGCTATTGTGTCCCCCGGCTCGCTTGTTATTGCGTAAGGGAGACTTGGGTACGGAGATAGTCCGTTCCGGTGAATGGTAGAAGATGCATGTCCCTTTAGCGACTCTGGCGCTTATCACCGCCCGGGTGACGACCACACCATGATCATTATATATCTCTACCCAATCGTTGTCCTTAATACTAATTTCCCTAGCGTCTGCCTCACTAATCCAAAAAGGTTCGATGCCGCGAGAAAGGGTTAACATCAGCTCATTATCGTAGTAAGTAGAGTGGATATGCCATTTGCCGTGGGGAGTAAGATAGTTAAGCATAATACTTTTGCCGGTAGGACTGGTCTGCTTGAAATCCCCGTAAAGTTCGGGGGTGGGACCAAGTTTGTAAGTGGGCAAGTTTTCGCCAAAGGCAAGATAAACCTCGTGGTCATGATAGAACTGCTGACGCCCGGTCAGCGTCCGCCAAGGCACACGACGTTCGGTATTGACAGTGAAGGGTGAATAACTACGGCCATTGTTAATAAGCCCTGACCAGCACGGGCTGGTCAACAAGCGAGCCGGTTGTGCCTGAATGTCCATGAAGCTGGTGTTGATGCCCCGCGTTTTCTCGGCTAGGTCAGCCAGTGGCAGGCCTACTTTTTTTTCAAGTTCCTTATAGGAACGATAGGCAACTTCGCCATTCGTCTCAGGGGCCAGATGAAGGATAACATTAGCCGCGTCCTTAGCGTCACTCAATGAAGGATATTCTTTGCCACCCCACTTCTGGGTAGGTCGCGACTGCAATAGCTGGTCGTAGAATTCCTCGATGCCCCACCAGGCGCCATGAGCTCCAATGCCATTTTGTCTGGCTAGAGGTCCGAAGGAGATAAATCTCTGGTACAGATTGGCATAGTCTCTCTCTACCACTTTTAAATGAGGCATGGTCTTGCCGGGGATAGGTTCACATTCACCTTTTCCCCAGTCTTTGACCGATGTCTGCGCAATCTCGTCAATGGTATCATGCTTTAATGGGGTGCAAACAACCTCCTTAATGGGCTCAGGAGAGTATTGCTGTGCCAATTCACTAACCTTTTTGGCGAGGGATTTAAAGATTTCCCAGTCGCTTTTTGATTCCCAGCAAGGTGGCACCACCTCGGAGAGCGGGTGCATAAAAGTATGGAGATCTGTGGAGTTAAGATCATTTTTTTCATACCAAGTGGCCGTGGGCAATACTATATCCGAGTAGAGAGCGGAGGTATCCATACGAAAATTAATATCTACCACCAGGTCCATTTTCCCCTCTGGGGCTTTAGGATGCCACTTGACCTCACTCACTTCGCCTTCGGCACTGTCAGTAGCAATGAGGTTAGAGTCCGTACCTAAAAAGTGACGGAGAAAATACTCATGTCCCTTGGCACTGGACATTATGGCGTTACCCCTCCAGATCAGCCATAGGCGCGGCCAGTTCTCAGGAGCATCAGGGTCTTCTACGGCGAAACGTAATTTACCTTCTTTAAGCTGAGCCACTACCCATTTAATGATGTCTCCATCACTCTCCGCGCCGGCAGCCTTGGCTTCCTTAACCAACTCGAAAGGATTGCGGTTAAACTGCGGGTAGAAAGGCAGCCAGCCCATCCGCACAGCTTTTACTTGCTTGTCCATAGTGTGTCCTTGAGCCAGCGGGTTGTCATTGGAAGAAGGTTGGTACTCGTTGAAGCTGCCTTCATAGCGCCATTGGTCGGTATGAACGTAATAGTATGAAGGTGCATTTTGCTGTCGTGGCGGAGCTACCCAATCGGTGGCAAAAGATATACTGGACCATGGGGCGACGGCTGCCAGTTTTTCCTGGCCGACATAGTGGGCCAAACCACCGCCATTACGCCCGATGCACCCTGTCAGCATCAGCCCAGTGATAGCCGAACGATAAATCAGGTTGTTATGATACCAGTGATTGACACCAGCACCGATGATGACCGTACATTTGCCTTCGGTCTTCTCGGCGGTACTGGCGAACTCGCGGGCAAATTTTATTACCGTCTCCCGGTCGATTCCGGTAAGTTTTTCCTGCCAAGCCGGAGAGTAGGTCTTTTCGTCTTCATAGCTATCGGGGTAATCGCCAGCCAAGCCTCGAGCCACCCCGAATCTTGCCATCATCAGGTCGAATACAGTGGTAACCGGAATCTTACCTTGTTCCGTTACTAGGTACTTAACCGGCACCCCACGCCGTGAAACCGTTTGTTGGTCAAAATTGGTGAACTCTACCTGAAGCACCTCATCTTTGTCATCAACAAAGGTGAGGATCGGCTCAAGCCCAGTATCATCTACGCCGTCCTTCATCTCAGTATTCCATTTGCCTGTATCCTGAGTTGCCCAGCGGTGCCCCATGGCTCCTTTAGGCATCCGCGGCTGTCCAGATTTTGTGTCATAAACGAGGAATTTCCATTCCCCGTTCTCTACGTCTTTATAACGAGAGATAGTTTGAGCACGTACGAACCGTCCCGTCTGATAGCTGTCATTATTTTTATCCAGAGCTACCAGAAATGGGCTGTCGGTGTATTGTTTAATATAATTAATAAAATATGGAACCTGTCTATCCACATAGAATTCTTTGAGGATGACATGGTTGGCGGCCATCCAGAAAGCGCCGTCCTGGCCGGCATTAAGCGGTATCCACCAATCGGCATACTTGGCCACCTGGCTAAAGTCTGGCGACAGGACAGTGAATTTGGCACCATAATAGCGGCCTTCGGCGACAAAATGGACATCGGGGGTACGTGTCATATTCAGATTCGAGCCCATAGACACAACATATTTAGCATGGAACCAATCGATACTTTCCTGCACATCAGTCTGCTCCCCCCAAATCTCAGGAGAGGCCGGCGGAAGATCGCAGTACCAATCATAAAAGCTGAGGTTAACTCCGCCAAAAAGCTGCAGCAGACGCGAGCCCCCGCCGTAGCTCAGGTATGACATGGCGGGAATAGGGGAGAAGCCGGCAATACGGTCAGGCCCATGTTTTTTGGCGGTGTAAAGCATGGATGCAGCAATGATTTCTCTGGCTTCATCCCAGGAAGCACGTCGGAAGCCGCCTTTACCGCGCGCCCGCTGATAGCTAGCGCGGGCATCGCTGTTCTCGACCACTGACGCCCAGGCTTGAATTGGGTCCGCATGTTGTTTCCTGGCCTCTCTCCAGAGGTCCACCAGTGCTCCTCTAATGTAGGGATACTTCACCCTGATGGGGCTGTAGATATACCACGAGAATGATATCCCGCGCTGACAGCCGCGCGGTTCGAAAGGAGGCATATTCTGGTCGAAGTCAGGATAGTCCAAAGCCTGCGTCTCCCAGGTAATTATGCCGTTTTTAACATAGACATTCCAAGAGCAACCTCCCGTACAGTTAACGCCGTGAGTGCTGCGGACAACCTTATCATGTTCCCAGCGTCTACGATAGAAGTCCTCCCAGCTACGTTGCTGTGGATTTATTATATCCTGAATCCAGCTCATCTCGAGCCCCCTTTAACTAAAGATTGGCGAACTCCGGAAAGCCTCCCCCTCCAAATAACTTGCAGTATTATAGCGATGAGCAGCAGGCCGGTAATGCCAATCACAATGAAGGGGAGAGGACTAGTCTTTGCTGCTGTTTCACTAGCGGTACTACTCTCCTTTAGAAACGATACCAGATTAGCCACCTCGTCATTCCCCAATGGTCGGGGACCAAAAACAGCCTTCATTATCGGAAACGGAGTTTTGCTCAGAACGGAAATAAGGCCCTTCTCATTAAGGCCCTTCCCATCTAAAATATTCGTTAGGTCTACAGCGAAGGAACCGCCACCAAGGGTAGCGATACCCTCAACATTGTGACAGCTAATACACGCTGCTCCACCATTCTTGAGAAGAGTTTTACCAATAAAAACATCCCGGCCCTTGTTGGCATCACCAGCGGTAGCTACTACTGCCGGCAGTACACCCTTTGTCGTCTCCACCTTAGGAATTGTCTTGTCAGGCTCCTGGACAGGCTGGTTAGCAACAGGGGCATCCTGGACAGGCTGATTAGCAACAGGGGGGGCACCCTGAACTTCAATATAGGCCAGAATCCATTCAATCTGCTCCACAGAAAGCGGATGGTCAGGCATTACTTTGGTACCTTCGCCAGCCTCTCTGACAAGCTGTAAAGCAATTGGGTCACCCGCAGCAATCATCCGCTTTGGTGAGATAATAAAGCTGATAAGCCAGTCCTTCTCCCGCCGGCTGGTTACACCTTCAAGGTCAGGGCCAACCAGGCGACCACCGCCGATTGTGTGGCACTCCGTACACAGTTTCTCAAAAATAAGTCCACCCCGCTCGTCTGCTACAGCGGCACGAGTAGCTACGGTAGTAACCAGAGAAGCAAATAAAGCCACGATAACCGTGCTCAATAAAACCAGACCCGAATATGCGGTAAACTTCACCCTCACGGACATCGGCGTTTCTGCCATTTCCCCTCCTTTTCTCCAAAGCCAGTGGGAATGATTCAATATTAGTATAAAATTAGTATAAAATCAAAACCCCATTATAGTAAGTCAGGAATATGACAAAAACCAATAATGTGATACAATTCCTACATGGGTTTACACGTTGATAAATTAAAAGAATGAAACATGATCAGTACCTCTGTTAACCTTCTGAAGTCGATTGCCTGTTTTGCCACCCTCAGTAGTGAGGTTTTGGAACGGTTAACGGACTTGGCAAGGGAACGGAATTTTGCCAAAGGAGAATTCATACTTCAGGAAGGAGACCCATGTCCAGGCCTGTTTGTAATTCGCTCGGGGTCAGTGAAGCTATACCGGACTTCATTGGCAGGGAATGAACAGATAATGCGTATCGTAGGTGCCGGGGGATGTTTCGAATGTACGCCTCTTTTTGATAAAGGACCAAATCCGGTCAGCTCCCAAGTCCTGGAAACCTGCCACACGGTTTTCATACCAGCCGTCAGCTTCGAAGCCCTGATTAATAAATATCCAGAAGTGAGTCTACAGTTCGCCCCGATTCTGGCGATGAGACTTCGCGACTTCCTTAATACCATTGAAGATTTTTCTTTCAAACCTGTGCCTATCCGGATTGCCAAACTCCTCCTCCAGTTAGGCGGGCGGGAGAGTAAAAACCAGCAACTATCGCCATCGGTGCCGCTCACCCAGTACCATCTGGCTTGCATCGTAGGCTGTTCACGGCAGGTATTAAACGGATATCTTCGGGAGTTAATCACAAAAGGAATTATTAGAGTAGAACATCGTCGTATTAGCGTTCTCAAGCCAAAGATATTGCTCAAGCTGACCGGTTCTATAGTTAAAGATAAATAACAACCTCTTTAACAATCTGAGTAATTGTTATTGGATGTAGTGGTGACCTTCCCCAGTATGCTCAATA
>ERZ1292640.4623-Hain-H43-02um-R1-4623-length-10423-cov-5_pt1 | contig 10423 bp, 6 predicted proteins | sample MGYA00564404_ERZ1292640 | MGnify/ENA primary metagenome ERZ1292640 (study PRJEB36523, sample SAMEA6512636) | groundwater metagenome | collected 2019-01-08 | study: AquaDiva: Metagenomics assemblies of 32 groundwater samples | reverse complement strand
CACGTAGTTTTGTTTCTTTTGATCCTGCCTCAGTTTCCAAGTTTGAAATTTCAGACTGTAGCGACTGTTTACGAAACGTGAGCTGCTCCAAATTCAGCGCAAGTTTTTCATGTGAACTGATCGCATCCGCCTTTTCATCCTCGGCCTTTTGGATCTCCTGCTTGAGCACGCGGAGTTCATCGGATGCGGACGCGGCCATTTTATCCGCGTGTTGTGCATCTCGCTCTTTGGACAATACGGCGAGTTCGGCTGAGTGCAAGTTTTCAATTATGTCATGATGGCTCTTGGTTTGTGCCGACAACTCGGATTTAGCGGTGGCAACCTTGGTTTCCAAGTCTTTATAACCAGCTTCAGCCAGCCTCACTTCTTCTTGTAGTTTGGTAATAATTTTCTTACGTTGAAGGAGTCTTTCGCTGACGTCGTTCTCACGGCTTCCACCGCGGAAAACCGTCACAGGCCCTGTACAATCAACGGCGCTCCCATCCATCGATACAACGGACCAGCCGCGGAAAAAATTCAGTGGTGGCTGATTAAGCGATTTTACGACCACAACATTTTTGATCGCCGGAAGAATCGCCGCTTGGGCTTTTTGAATCACCGTTTGCGGCATGTCCGCATTAAATCCTATAAACTTGTCTAGTGTGCCCATCACTTCAAAGCCATCTCGCCTGAGGATGGCGCAGATATCTTCTTCACTGCACGAAGAAGCGGTGCCTGAAACAACAGCGGTAACTTCTTTGGGTAAATATACAGATGTAAGGCCTGCTTTTGCGCCGCTGATATATAAAATCGTTTTGGATGCTATATCATTGTTCAATGCTATAAGGCTTTCAATCCGTGTATCGAGCCAACCGGAAACCGCCTTTTCGAAACCTTCCTTCACTTCCAAGAAATCCGTAACAGCGAGCAAATGCCCATCGCCAGAATTGTTTCTTGCCCACTCGAGGGCGGCTTTTGGCCCGTCACCAAATCCCTCATATGATGCAGCAAGTTCTTCAATGCTCTGAAGCCTTGATTTAAGTTGCGCATGTATTTGAAACGCATTGTTTAGCTGACTTTCAAGTCCCTCCAAGATTTTTTCGTGCTCGCACAATTCCTCAGACTTGAGCTTCAAGGCTTCTTCATGGATTGATAGCTCATTCTTAGTGCTGGCCCATACTAGATGTGCGGTTTCAGATTCTGCGCGAACCGCATGGAGTTTTTTTAACGCCGCTTCTGATCTCTCGTTTAGCTTGTTTAGTTGCTTTTCGACTGCCTCTATACGGCTGGACAAGGAAGCACTGCTTGCCGAAAACTCAGACCCAGCCTCTATGGCTTTCACATGATCCTGCTTGCACGTATCAAGCAACCGGCGGGCGTCATCAAGATCGGATCTTAGTTTTGATACGGCGGTTTCTTTCTCTGAGCTCGAAGTAATGGCCTTGTCATGAGCGGCTGACATCTCCACAAGTTCCCGCTCCAGAAAAGCTAGTTGCTCACTTTCGACTGCAATGGATTTTTCAAGGTTGCTTTTTTCAGAATCAAGAACTTTAAGCCTGGTCGCCAGGTCTTCCTTTCGTTTATGTGATAAATCTAAAGCGCTTTGCTCTTTGGTAAGTTCATTTGAAAATTCTTGAATGCGGGCCTGTGACTCTTCAAGAAGTTTCGTGTCAATAAGTTGGGCGACCCTGTCAACTTCGATAGCATTCTCAGTAGCTTGAAGCTGTGCCTTAAGACCGGCGAGTTCCTGTTCAAGTGACTCTTTTTGCTTAAGAAGTGAATCACGCTTGCCAAGAATTGCCGCTCTTTTCCGCCTACCCCACATTATTTCCTTCTCGAAAAGCTCGTCCTTATATTTTTTGTAAAGGCGCGCCTTCTGGGCCTGTCTCTCAAGTGAGGACAGGTTTCTTTCAATCTCAATAATAATATCACGCAGGCGTGAGAGATTAGCCTGGGCGGCCTCCATCTTTCTCATGGACTCTTTCTTGCGGGCCTTGTATTTCGCAATTCCAGCGGCCTCTTCGATTAGCAGGCGTCGCTCATCGGGTTTCGCATTAACGATCTTACCAATCTGTCCTTGTTCGATAACGGAATATCCTTTGGTACCGACACCGGTATCCATGAAAAGTTCCTGGATATCCTTAAGACGCGCGGGAACACCATTTATGAAATATTCACCATCCCCGGAGCGGAAGACCCTTCTTGTCACGGCGATTTCTTTTTCACGCAGATGTGCAGGCAATTCATAGCGCGCAGCTCCTGTAGCCGATCCATTCATATCCATGCCCACAGCCTGATCACCGCTCTGAGTGCGGCTGCTTGCAACTTCAACATCAGTCTCCAAAACAATGGTGGCCTCTGCCATTCCCAATGGCACGTGTTTGGAGCTCCCGTTAAAAATCAGGTCCTCGCTCCCGCTGCCGCGCATGTGCTTGTAGGACTGCTCACCCATCACCCAAAAAAATGCGTCCACAATATTTGATTTACCGCAGCCGTTCGGGCCAACAATCCCTGTTATATGATGATCAAAATGAATTACGGTCTTATCTTTAAAAGACTTAAACCCTTGTATTTCAAGTCTTTTTATTCGCATGAAAGAGCCATCCTTGCTTAATACCTCCTCCAAAAATTACCTGAGCTTTTTAGATAATGTAACAAGCACACTTTAAAAGGCAAGGGCTGAAGTGATTATTTCTATCACCAGAAGAGGGTGGCTTCCCTTATATCGACAACCCTCACCCATAAGTGCTACCACTGGCTAGAGTTATGCCTACGGTTTTTCGCAATTTATTGTCTTCTTATTCGTCTCTAAAGTATCCCATCCTAATATTTGATCGCAGGCTGGATTCGGCATATCTACCCTTCAAAGCCTGGAGAAAATCATTCAAACATGCGTTCCCGGTCTATGCAGGAGAAAACCTGAAAGCTCTCGAATCATTTCCTGCCACGATGAAACAAATCATCACAGCAACCAGCGGTGTTTCGCGATCCGCCGTCACGGTGGTATCCGCTGGAGGAGGTTCCGTTGGTGATTTTTCCGGATTCGTCGCAAGCATCCTCAAAAGAGGCACCGATCTCATACATATACCATCTACATGGCTTGCAGCCATGGATTCAGCCCACGGGGGCAAGAACGCGCTTAATGTCGGGGAAATAAAAAATCAGATCGGGACTTTTCACCATCCGTCATCGGTTTATCTTACAAGAGATCTGTTATTCACCCAGCCACGCGAACGCGCTATCGAGGCTCTCGGTGAACTAACTAAAACCGCTTTAATCTCTGGAGAAAAATGGCACAAAGACCCATTAAATATCTTGCTGGAACTCGCGCAGGTGCGTGATCAACATGAACCATTACAAAACAAGCTTTGGGACCTCCTTCCAACAACGATAAAAAGCAAAAGCCGTATCGTGGCACAAGACCCTTTTGATGAACTCGGAATCCGTTCAAGCTTGAATCTTGGTCACACCATGGGACACATCATAGAACCGTTCTTTGCTATTTCCCATGGTGAGGCAGTCGGTCGCGGACTGCTGTTCTCGCTTACATGGAGCAAGAAACTGGGCTTCCTTAAGCAAAGCCACCACAAAGAAATCATAGGAGCACTTGAAAAGCTTTACCCAGAAGAATGGCTCAAGCCACAAAAAAACTGGAATATATTGGAGAATGATTTTCTAAAACTCGCCAGCCATGACAAGAAAGCAACCGGGATAGCTTCAGTAAATTTTGTATTTATCAGGAAAATCGGCCATGTTTTCAACAAACGTGTCAGGCTAAGTGATTTTTTTAAGGAAGCTATAGCCCAAGGCTGGGTTGGGGAAAAATAATATGCGAGCTGAGTTCAGCTTTACCGGACATATCCCACCATCAAAATCCATGTTGATACGATTCCTACTTGCAAGTGCATACGGATCTAACGCGATGGACACACAATGCAGTGATTGTGATGACGTAAGATCAATGCAGCAAGCCCTCGAGGCGTTTAAAAAATGTGATAACACGATCCATTGCGGTAGGGCTGCCTTGGTGTTCCGCCTCATGGCCGGGTTAGCGTCACGCACTAAAGGAAATTTTCTTATTACAGGACACGAAAGCCTGCTTGCACGCCCTCACGACAAACTTAATTCATTCCTCGGTCAGCTCGGCGTGGATTGCAAATGGTCATCCAATAAGGGACTCCGTTTGAATTCTAAAGGCTGGCAAAAGCCATCCATGCCTGTGATGCTTGATATGTCAGTTTCCAGCCAATTTGCGAGCTCTGCGGTGCTGAATGCCTGGGATCTCGATTTTCCGCTTGAATTAATCCTTTCAAAAGAAAAAGTTTCAACCGGCTATTTTGAAATGACAGTAAAAATAGCCAGAGCACTTGGCATGCGCATTGAAAAAATTAAAAAAGGATCCGATAACTCCATCCGGATCCCCGCATACCAAAAAGTAAAAGGATATGATGTCATGATCGAGCCTGACATGAGCTCAGCTTTTTCTGTTGCTGCGCTTGGCGCTTTGGCCGGCGAAGCGCGGATTCTCGGATTCCCCACAAAAAGCATCCAACCTGACAGTGGCTTTGTTCGTGTTCTCGAGGAAATGGGATGCCAGGTCTTGTTTAGCGATGGCGCACTCATCGTCAGAAAAACCAAACGGCTTGATCATATTGAGTTGAATATCAGAGACATGCCGGATCTTTTCCCGGTACTTAGTGTGCTTTGTTCATTCGCCTCAGGGGTATCTAAAATATCAGGTGCCCCTCACCTGGCGCATAAGGAATCAAATAGGCTTTTAAAAACCGCAGAACTGATCTCATTGATCGGGCGCAAAGCCGCTCTTTGTCCTGATGGAATAATTATAGAAGGTAAGCCCCTTGATAATTTAAATGATAATTCCAAAACAGCGCGGCATTTTGATTTTAATCCTGCTGATGACCACCGGATGGCCATGGCGGCACTGATCGCCAAGCGTGCCGGCATAAATTGCAGCATCATTAATCCACAGGCGGTTAAAAAAAGTTTCCCAGAATTTCTTTCAATCATAGGCGAGGAAGCCAGGCCATGATCACACTTATAATAGGCCACAGGGGTTCTGGTAAAACAGCCTTACTGAAGCGCATAGAGCAATACAGCAAAACCAGTTTGGAGCCGGTGGTACTGATCGACTTAGATATGGCGATTGAAAAACGGGAGGGGATGTCGATCACTGAAATATTTTCAGTGAAAGGTGAGCAGTATTTTAGAAAAATTGAAAAAAAATATCTCGCTGACATCGTGGCCGAGTATTCCAAGCAAGATAAGAGAGTGTTTGTCGCGGCAGGAGCGGGGTACGAAGGGCCGCCGCCACCAAACACGCACTGTCTATGGGTAAGAAGAACGACAGACTCACTCGGTAGAATTTTTCTAGACAAACCAAGGCTTGAAAGCGCCATTACGCCGCGTGAAGAATATTTTAAAAGACATGCCGAGCGTGAGCCCAAATACCGCAAGTGGGCGGATGATGTATTATTCGTGCCAGAAGGAACCGACGGGCCAAGCATTTATGAACAAAATTATTTCACATCCGGCATTAATAATATCGGTGGAACACTGACGCTTTTGCCAGAGCATTTTAAAACACTGAAAAATAAAATTTCATGGGGAGTTAAATTTTTTGAAATCCGTTCTGACCTACTGACAGACGAACAGATTAAAACAGCAATAGCTTTAATCCCTCCAGAAAAAATCATCCTTAGCTTTCGCCGCCACATTGATCATCTTGGCTCTAATGACAGCTTACCGGAAAATATACTTTGGGATTGGCCGCTTGAATTCGGACCTACACCAAGTGGGAAGACTCCTCCTATTGTTTCGTTACACGAGAGGGAACCACATGAGTCCATTTCGGCATGCCTAAAAAAATTCAACGCTGTAATCGGGCGCCAGCATCTTAAACTTGCCATACACATAAATGATTTTTCGGAACTGTACGAAGCACACCAGTGGTGGATGGAAGTGCCTGCGCAAAGGTCATTTCTACCTTGTTCTGATAATAGCCGATGGGCCTGGTATAGGCTCCTGATGCGGCAAAAAATGTTCCTTAATTTTTTCAGGGAAGGTGACGGAACAGCAAAAGACCAGCCAGTTTTATTGGATTGGTTAAGAATGAGTGATTTATCCGCGCACGCTTTCGCAGCAGTCCTTGGCGACCCCATCATTCATAGCCACACGCCGATCGAGCATGGTGATTTTTTTTCAAGCCGCGGCATCCCTGTATTTGCAATTCGCGTATCAGCGCATGAATGGCAGGAAGGCGCAATTAACATACTTAAGAAGCTTGGTCTAAGATATGCCGCCATCACTTCCCCATTAAAAAAACTAGCTTACCAGATTTGCAATAAGACCGATGCACAAACAGTTTCGCTACAATCTGTCAACACACTATACTGGGACAATGAAGCCTGGCATGGAACTAACACTGATATTGCAGGACTACAGATACTGACAGAAGATCTTCGCGCACACTACCGGCCCGAACAAATAGCGGTATGGGGAGGAGGAGGAACGCTAAATACCTTGCTTAAAACATTGCCCGAGGCTTCTTTTTATTCCGCAAGAACCGGCGAGCCAAGGAACGATGGTCGCATGAATATAAAACCACATGCAGTTATTTGGGCAGCGGGACTTGCCGGAAAAGATACGCCATTCCCACCATCCGAGTGGAAACCTAAAGTCGTTTTGGATCTTAATTACAGTGACGATTCACCTGGAAAAGAATATGCCTTAATGGTTGGAGCGCACCACATATCAGGGCTTAAGATGTTTAAAGTTCAAGCAGAAAAACAACGTATTTTTTGGGCTAAAAAAAATGAGCGCTAATTCCTTCGGAAACAGATTCGTAATCACCACTTTCGGTGAAAGCCACGGACCAGCCTTAGGTGTAGTTGTTGATGGCTGTCCCGCCGGAGTGCCTTTCGATGAAGCACTGCTTAACCAGGAATTAAAAAAACGCCGCCCTGGTAGCCATGACGGTGGAGCCGAGACACCGGTTTCATCACGCAAAGAACCTGATATGCCAGAAATTTTAAGCGGTGTTTATCAAGACCACACCCTAGGCACCCCTATAGCGATTATTGTCCGAAACATTGATGCAAGGCCTGATGATTATAAAAAAATATTTAAAAATCCGAGACCAGGGCACGCCGATGATTTATGGTCATCTAAGTTTGGTATAGCTGACCTCCACGGTGGCGGCCGCGCCTCTGGGCGCGAAACCGTGGCAAGGGTCATGGGTGGAGCAGTTGCAAAAATGTTTTTGAAACAGGCCTGCCCCAGCCTCAGTGTCATGGGTGTTATAAAACAAATCGGGCCGTTAAAGCTTACTGGGCAAGAACCAACAGAGTTTCTTGTCGAAGCAAAACAAAGTGGCAAAAGTTACGGCGGAATTGCCGAAGTCATAGTCAATGGGGTGCCTGCATTTCTAGGCCAGCCAGTGTTTCACAAATTAAAATCTGATCTAACGGCAGCTATCATGGGCATCGGCGCGACTGCTGGTGTTGAAATCGGCGATGGATTTGACTCCGCCTCGCAGGAGGGCTCCGTTTTCCATACAGGGCAACAATCAAAATATGGCGGCATGCGCGGAGGCATAAGCGATGGACATCGCATAATAATCAAAGCAGCTTTCAAACCACCATCTTCAGTGCTTGAAACCGCCACTAGCGGCCGCCACGACCCATGTGTTGTTCCACGCGCCATCCCGGTAATGGAAGCAATGATAAATTTAGTAATCGCGGATCATTTATTATGGAGCAGGAGCGACAAATTATCGTGATAATTTCTCAACCAGCTCACCCATCTTAATCTTCCCTAGCGGTGACCGAGGCAAAACAGGTAGGCCAGGTGGGCCCGGTATAAAATGATGTTCCCTGATTTTTTCAAACGGCAAAACACGTTCGTTATAAGCTTTGATTATTTCCTTAGCGCCAGTTTCATCAGTTGAAGCCATGTGGATCGCGTGCCCAAGCCTAGCATCAGGCATAACTATAATAGCAGCATCAAATGCAGGTCGGATACGCAACATAACTTCTGAAAGAATAGATTCAAGACGGCGCAAGTTGATGCTCTCAGCACCAATCTTAAAGAAATCACCGATCCTACCTTTCACAAAAAGCCTGCGTCCTTCAACATGACCTATATCGTCGGACAAAAATGCGCCATCCGTCTTTGGGTCGATAAACTTAGCTTTCCCGTTTTCCTGGATAATATAGCCGCTAAATAACGACTGGCTGCTTATTCTAAACCTCCCATCGCATGAAACCGACACCTCCATATGCGGGAGTATTTCTAATGCGTCATTACACAAATGTGATGTAGCTACTTGTGAAGAGCATTCCGTCATTCCGTAAGTCACCGCTAATTTCCAGCCCAGGTCGATAGCACGACGATAAAGCAGTTCATTCATAAAACTGCCGCCAACAAAAACTGCGCGTAAGCCCGGTGGTGAGCGAAGTCCAGCCGCCACGATATCATGGATCTGGGCGGGAACCAATGATGTCAGAGTGCCGCTATTTTCTAAAACAAACTCATAAAATTTAAGGCAATCCCACTTCCCATACTCGGCAGTAAAGTCAACTACACGTGCTTTGCTAAGATGGCTTCTTGCATAAATTGCTAACCCGCCGACATGGAAAACCGGGAGCACATTTATCCATATGTCCGAACTATCACTCTGGATGGTGGCATTTACAGCAGTGGCGGAAACAAGCATCGATTGTTTTGAAATAGCGACCCATTTATGACCCAAAGAATTTTTTACCGAAGAGCCGGATGTCATAAGAAGTATATGTGATCCAAGATCAGGAACATGATTAAGAAGGTCAAACATCATTTCCTGATCATGAGAAGGCAGACGTGGGTTAATGAACGCTTCCGTCCCCGGCGCTTCCCAGTCCGTGATGCCGTTAATTATAATTTTTTCCAATTTAACCTCTGCAAACACTCATCGAATCCGAACCCAAGGCCTTCAGGTGGGATAAGCCTGGCTGCACTTACCTCAAGCTGCTCAGAAAATTCATTTTGTTCATAAACGAGGTGTGACAACAAGCCGCATATTTCCATACGCTCAGGGTGTGCAGCCGCAAGTACCGCCGCCTCATATGCCGCGCAAACCTGGCCTAACGGATGATCAAGGTAAGAAGTGACCACGAGCTTGCCATTTCTCCTTGAGAAAAAATCATAAGCACGATTGCGCTCGATCACGGCCGGCTTCCACACCAGTACTGATGCAGCATCGGGGACTCCGTCGCTGCTATCCCTCCAATTGTCAGCAGCAAGGCGGATCCCTGACATTTTTGAAAGTTCTGCCCATTTTTCCTGGTCATAGGGGATAGGGTCCTCGATAAAATCAACAATTGATATGGCTTCGCCAAGTTCTTCAATAAAGCAAATACACTCTTTAAAACTGATCCTTGAATTGAAATCCAACCGTAACCCGATGCCACGTGACAGCAGTTTTTTATGAATTTGCTTAATAACCATGCTCTCATGTTTTAAGTCGCGGCCGGTTTTGACCTTTATCTGCTTAAAGCCTCGCTCTGAAAGCCTGCTGATTAATGATCCACTTAGGGAACCACTTAAGTTTTTAATGTCGATTACTAAAAAATGACTTGTTGGAATTTTAATATCGTTAAAACAACTCTTCCCAGCTGATCTAGCTTCCGCATCCATCTGCGCGAACCGCATACTGCAACAGGTAAGCGGCGTCATCACTCCTTCAGCTAAAAGCTTTAACTGCCGCTCTAGCGATAGATCTCCCAACTCAGGCCAGGGATGGCAATCTGCATACCCAAAGCCGATACCCGGAAGCTCCACTTTAATAAGTGCGCCAGCTCCACTATCGAAATATCTACTAAACCAAAGAGAGTCCTGCATATAACATCAAGCCAAATAAAAAATGTGTAAACGCGGCAATTGCCAACAACCGGTTATATTGGATACCAATCGTATTATTAAAAACAGCATCGTTGATAACGCGGCCAATACCGCGCGCAACGCTGATTGCCGGTGGCAATGCCATAAAAGGCAATAAAAAAGCTGCGATATATCCTTTTGTAAGCCAATAGAAATTTACGAGGAACGGCAATATAGCGAGTAAAATGATCTCATTGATTGCGAAACCTTTGCCAAAACGTACCGCGAGCGTACGCTTCTTAGCCACTAAGTCTCCATCAATATCGCGGATATTGTTCACTGCTATTATCACCGTTGCAAGACACCCCACCTGTGTCCCCGCAATGAAAGAATCCAAATTCACACCCCCGGTCTGCAGGTAAAAAACACCACATGTCGCCACAAACCCAAAGAAGATGAAAACAAACACTTCGCCAAGCCCTATATAAGCTAGCGGCAATGGGCCACCGGTATAAATATAACCAAAAAAAAGTGAAGCAAGCCCGATAGCTGCAATCACCCACCCACT
>ERZ1292640.886-Hain-H43-02um-R1-886-length-24866-cov-13_pt2 | contig 10424 bp, 7 predicted proteins | sample MGYA00564404_ERZ1292640 | MGnify/ENA primary metagenome ERZ1292640 (study PRJEB36523, sample SAMEA6512636) | groundwater metagenome | collected 2019-01-08 | study: AquaDiva: Metagenomics assemblies of 32 groundwater samples | reverse complement strand
GGGGAGAGGAGAAGAGGTGAGATGCGCACCTACTTGTCGAGCCAGACTTTTCGGAGGGGAGCGAGGAACTCGGGGGCAGAGGAGAGCGGCGAGCGCTCGAGCCCTTTCACGTATGGCTTGATCAGGGCGCGGCTCGTGTAGTGGTAGAGGGAGATCCACACCGCGTCGTCCAGCACGACCTGCTCGGCCTCCTGGTAGCGCCTGAAGCGGGTCGGGCCGGGCGCCATCCCGTCGGCTTCGTCGAGAATACGGTCGAGCGCCGGATTCCGGTAGCGGGACGTGTTGCCGGCCGCCCCGACGTTCCGCGAGTGGAAGAGCACCGTGAGGAAGTTCTCCGGATCGGGGTAGTCGGCGATCCATCCCTGGCGGAAGAACGGGGCCCTGCCCTCGTCCACGAGCTTGATGTGGGCGGCCCAGTCCAGGCGCCGCAGCTCCAGGATGATGCCGATCTCCTTCAGCTGGGACTGGAGCAGCTCCGCGATCCGCTGGTTGAGATCGCTCGTGTTGTAGTGGAACGTGATCGGATCGAGCCCCCTGCCGCCGGGGAATCCGGCCTCGGCGAGGAGGCGGCGGGCCTCGGCGCGGTCCACGCGTGGGCCGGAGACGCCCGGGTTGAATCCGGGCATCGCGAGCGGGAGAATCCCCTTCCTCCCCTCCACGCAGCCTTCCAGGAGGCCGCCCACGATCGCCTGGGGCTCGATGGCGTGCGCCACGGCCAGGCGCAGGCGCCGGTCGCTGAACGGGGGACGCTCCACGTTGAAGCGCACCGCGTGAGTCCCCAGAATGGCCCAGATCGCCACTTCGTGCTTGAGGCCCGCGTCGCGCTGAACGGCGCGGCAGTGGCCGGTGGGGATGTCGCTCCAGTCGAGACGCCCGGTCTTGTACTCGTTGAAGCGCGTGACCTCGGCGGGAATGATCCTGAACACGACCCGGTCCAGGTACGGCGCCCCCCTGAAGTGGCCGCCGAACGCTTCCAGCACCACCTGGTCATCTCGCCGCCACGAGACGAAGCGGAAGGCGCCGGTGCCCACCGGGTGGCTGGCGAACTCCGCGCCGCGGCGCTGCGCCTCCTCCCGCGGCACGATGGAAGCGGCATCGTACGCCACCAGCGACAGAAAGGGCGCGAAGGGCCGGTCCAGGGTGATCTCCACGGTGAGATCGTCCAGGACGCGAATGCCGCTGATCTCGGAGGCCTGGCCGTGGAGGAAGGCCTTTGCCCCCGCGATCTTCTCGAACACCCACGGGCGCTTCCCCTTCGCGGCCCGCTCGAAGGAGAACTTGACGTCGGCCGCCCTCAGCTCGCGGCCGTGGTGGAACCTGACCCCCGCGCGCAGCGCGAAGGTGTACACGCGCTGATCCTTCGAGACGCTCCAGCGCTCGGCCAGGGCCGGCACGGGGGTGAGCGTGGCGTCGAGCTCCACCAGGGTATCGAAGATCTGGCGGATGACCGCCGACGAGGTGGTGTCGGTGGCCTGGGCCGGATCCAGCGTCGGCGGGTCGCTCCCGAAGGCGGCGCGCAGCGTCCCCCCCTTTTTCTGGCCCGCGGCCGCCGCCGGCAGCGCGACCAGCAGGGCGAGGGCAAGCAGGACCGCGATCCGACGGGCGCTCACCGGGGGAGGCCGCGCGCGTCCGCCTCGAAGCCGACGCGGTCCAGGCGATGAAAGCCGCTTGGGTGCAGCCGGAGGTTCCGCACCTCGGGCCGCACCACCGCCCAGTGGAGGCGCACGTAGAGCGGGATCCACGGCAGCTCGTCGGCGAGGATCGCCTGGGCGCGCTGGTAGAGGCGAAGGCGCTCGGGCCTGAAGGCGAGCTGGCTCCCCCGGATCAGGAGATCGTCCAGGCGGGCATTGCGGTAGAAGGACAGGTTCAGGGCGGCCGGCCCCTTCGTGGCGCCCTCGCTGGTGGAGAGGGGATAGAGGAACAGATGCGGGTCGCCCCCCATGACGTGGGCCTCCGTCAGCACCATCTCGTGATCGCCGACCTGGGAAATCTGGGCGGCGACCTGAGGGCTCTCCGTCCTGACCTGGAGGGAGATCCCCGCCGCCGAGAGCGCGACGCCGAGCGCCTCGGCCAGGCGCGCGTGATCGACAGCCCCCTGAGCGTCGCTCACAAGCAGGGTGGCACTGAGATCGGCGGGCGCCCTGGCCTCGGCGAGAAGGCGCTGGGCGCCGCTGGGGTCGGCGGTCAGGATCGGTGAGCCCTCCCGCCGCCCCCAGACGCCCGGAGGCAGGAACGACTGGAGCGGCACCGCCACGCGCTCCACGGCCACTGCGATCAGCGCCGGGTCGATCCCCGCGGCCACCGCCTGGCGCACCTTCTTTCTCGAGAACGGCTCCTTCTCCGTCTGGAGCGCCAGCAATCCCACTTTCCACCCGGGAATCGAGAGGGCTCCCTCCAGCTTGCGGGGAGCCGTCGGCGGGATCCAGACGTCGAGCCGGCGGCTCTCCAGATCGGCCTCGGCCTGCTCCTCCGCCACCTCGAGGAAGACGATGCGATCCACGCGCGGCGGTCCCCCCCAGAACCCCGGATTGGCGTCGAGGACGACCCGGGCGGGCGTGACCTCGGCGATGCGAAAGGGACCGGTGCCGAGCCACCGGGTGGGTCCGGCGTCGCCCGGGACCGCGTGGATCACCGAGAACGCCGGATGGGCCAGCAGGGTGAGGAGCGGCGCGTACGGGAGCACGAGGGAAATCTGGAGGGTTTTCGCGTCCAGCGCGCGGATCTCCTTCACCACGCCCGGCACCCCGCGCAGCACGCGCGGCCACACGGCCACCGGGTTCGGGTACAGCGGGTGATCCGGGGAGACCTGGCGCTCCAGGCTCGCCACCACGTGCTGGGCGGTGAGCGCCGTGCCGTCGTGGAATTTCACGCCGTCCCGGAGGGTGAAGGTCCAGCTGAGCCCGTCCTTCGAGGGCGTCCAGCGAAGCGCCAGGCCGGGCTCGATGTCGCTCGAGCCGTCGCGGTACTGCACGAGCGTGTCGAACACCTGCCTGGCGATGAGCGGCAGCGTCCCGTCCAGCGCGGTGGCGGGGTCGGGGATCGCCGGGATTCCCGTGACGCCGACGCGCAGCTCGCGCGCGGGCTGCCCCCAGGCCGGCGACGTCGCGGCGAGCAGGAGGAGGAGCGGGAGGACGAGAAGCATAATGCTGTTATACGGGGCGGCCGCGCGAAGGGCAAGTCGGTTGGAACCGGCTCCCGCCGCGCGGTGTTTCACAGTCAAACGTGGCATTCATGATGCACCACCGAAGGGTGAGCCCTTCGGGGCGCCGCATCGGGTGCGGCGATAGCTGAAATGGGAAAAAGGTGCGCAATTTCAGGGGGTCAGAAGCCCTTTGGGGCCGATTATATCTTGACTTTTTTTCCGGGCGACCCCTATACTGAGGCACAATCTTCGGCACTCTCTCTGACAGAGTCTGGCAACGCGTCGTAAAAGCCAAAGGGACGGCGACAGGCAAAGGGACGGGAGGCCATGAAGGAGTTCGAGAAGAAGGGGAATCCGAATCGGGAGCCCACGTCCGAGACGAAGGGGCTCTCGAAGTTCCTGCCGATGACCGACTCGACCTACCGGCGCCGTCTGACCGAGTACGAGATCCAGGTCCAGGACCTGCAGGCCTACATCCGCTCGCTGGAGGCGGAGACCGTCCACCTCCGCAAGAAGCTCGAGGACGCTCCCAAAGAATTCATGGTGCTGGAGAACAAGCTGCGGGAGGCCAACCGGCAGCTCGTCCAGGCGTTCAACCAGAACGAGAAGCTGGTCAACGCCCTCTACGAGTCCCGCGAGCAGATCCAGTCCCTCAAGGAAGAGGTGGACAAGCTCTGCGCGCCGCCCTCCACCTACGGCGTGTACCTGTCGCTCAATGAGGACGGCACCCTGAACATCCTCGCCCAGGGCCGGAAGGTCAAGGTCAACCTGCACCCCTCCATCAAGCCGGAGTCGCTGAAGCCCGGGCAGGAGCTCATCCTGAACGAGGGCCTGAACGTCGTCGAGGCGGCGGGCTACGAGATCCAGGGCGACGTCGTCGTGCTGAAGGAGGTGCTGGACTCCGAGCGGGCGGTGGTCACCCTGCGGGCGGACGAGGACAAGGTGGGGATCATCGCCGACCCGCTGCGACCGCAGAAGCTGAAGGTCGGCGACCACATCCTGATGGACTCCAAGTCCGGCTACCTGCTCGAGAAGCTCCCCAAGAGCGAGGTCGAGGACCTGACGCTGGAGGAGGTGCCCGACATTTCCTACGAAGACATCGGCGGGCTCACGACCCAGATCGAGGCGATCCGCGACGCCGTGGAGCTCCCCTACCTCTACGCCGACTACTACAGGGAGCACAAGCTCACCCCGCCCAAGGGCGTCCTGCTCTACGGGCCGCCCGGCTGCGGCAAGACCATGATCGCCAAGGCGGTGGCCAACAACCTGGCGGAGAAGATCTCCGAGCAGCGCGGCGAGAAGATCAAGGGATACTTCCTGAACATCAAGGGGCCGGAGCTGCTGAACAAGTATGTGGGCGAGACCGAACGGAAGATCCGCGAGATTTTCATGAAGGCCAAGGAGAAGGCCGCCGAGGACGTGCCGGTCATCGTGTTCTTCGACGAGATGGACGCCCTCTTCCGCACGCGGGGCTCCGGCATCTCCTCCGACGTGGAGACGACCATCGTGCCCCAGCTCCTGGCGGAGATCGACGGCGTCGAGGGCCTGAAGAACGTCATCGTGATCGGGGCCTCCAACCGGCAGGACCTGATCGACCCGGCCATCCTGCGCCCCGGGCGCCTGGACGTGAAGATCAAGATCGAGCGGCCGGACAAGAACGCGGCGGCCGACATCTTCCAGAAGTATCTCACCGCCGACATCCCGATCCACGAGGCGGAGAGCCGCCAGCACGGCGGGGACATCCAGCCGACCCTCGAGCGCCTCACCGCCTCGACCATCGAGGAGATGTACGCGCTCACGGAGGAGAACCGGTTCCTCGAGGTGACCTACGCCAACGGGGACAAGGAAGTCCTCTACTTCAAGGATTTCTCTTCCGGAGCCATGATCGAGTCCATCGTGCGCCGGGCGAAGAAGCTGGCGCTCAAGCGCTACATCGCGACGAGCCAGAAGGGGATCACACTCGACGATCTCCTGACTGCGGTCCGCGAGGAGTTCAAGGAGAACGAGGATCTGCCCAACACCACGAACCCGGACGACTGGGCGAAGATCGCCGGCAAGAAGGGCGAGCGCATCGTCTACGTCAAGCCGCTGATGGGCGAGTCCAAGGACAAGCAGCGGACCGTGGAACAGGTGATCACTACCGGCCAGTATCTGTAACCTCTCCGGGGTGGGGGGAAGGCTGGATGTCCCCCTACCCCTTTTCCGTCTGTAGCGACGAGGCGCGCATGGCCATTCCGAAGGTAATGGGGATCGAGACCGAGTACGGCATCACAGTCAAGAACCAGCCCGATTTCAACCCGATCCTGTCCTCGCTGCTCCTCATCAACAGTTACGAGACCCACATGTCCCGCATCCGCTGGGACTACGAGGCGGAGAGCCCGCTGCGCGACGCCCGGGGCTTCGAGTACATGGAGGAGAAAGACGTCCCCTCGAAGGAGGAGTCCCGCCTCATCAACCTCATCCTCTCCAACGGGGCCCGCTTCTACGTGGACCACGCCCACCCGGAGTACTCCTCCCCCGAGTGCACCAACCCCCGCGACCTCGTCATCTGGGACAAGGCCGGCGAGCGGATCCTGAATCTCTCCCGGAGCCGCGCCGAGGCGATCTCCCCGCCCGAGCAGCGGATCCTCATCTACAAGAACAACACCGACTCGAAGGGCAATTCCTACGGCACGCACGAGAACTACCTCATGGACCGCCGGGTGCCCTTCGCGCGGATCGTCCAGCATCTGATGCCGTTCCTCGTGACCCGGCAGATCTTCACCGGGTCGGGGAAGGTCGGCGCCGAGAACAACACGGAGCCGTGCGAGTACCAGCTCTCCCAGCGGGCGGATTTCCTCGAGACCGAGGTCGGGCTCGAGACGATGCACAGCCGGCCCATCATCAACACGCGGGACGAGCCCCACGCCGACCCGGAGAAGTACCGGCGCCTGCACGTCATCGTGGGGGACGCCAACATGAGCGAGGTGGCCAACTACCTCAAGGTCGGCACCATGGCCATCGTGCTCAGCATGATCGAGGACGACTTCATCGACCGCGACCTTTCCCTCGAAAGCCCCGTGCCCGCCTACCGGCGGGTCTCGCGGGACCTGACCTGCCGGGAGCCGATCCGGCTGAAGGACGGCCGCACCCTGACCGCCGTGGACCTGCAGCGCCAGTTCCTCGAGCTCGCCCACGGCTACTACCGGGACCGCGAGGCCGAGGCGTGGGTCGGCGACGTGCTGGCCCGGTGGGGTTCCACCCTCGACCGCCTCGCCGAGGACCCCATGACGCTCTCCCGGGAGCTGGACTGGGTCATCAAGCGGGAGCTCATCGAGAACTACATCGCCAAGCACGGGCTCGGCTGGACGGACTCGCGGGTGGCGATGATCGACCTCCAGTACCACGACATCCGCCCCGGCAAGGGCCTCTACGGCAAGCTCGAGGAGACGGAGACCGTGGATCGCATCGCCACCGACGACGAGATCTCCAAGGCCATCTACGACCCGCCCAAGGACACGCGTGCCTATTTCAGGGGATTGTGCCTGCAGAAGTACTCGGAGGAGATCGTCTCGGCGTCCTGGGATTCGGTGATCTTCGACCTGAAGGAGGGGCCGCTCAAGAAGATCTTCATGCTGGAGCCGCTCCGGGGCACGGAGGCCCACGTGCGCCAGCTCCTGAACGAATCCCCCACGGCCGCCGACCTGCTTCAAAACATCTCGCGCCCCAACTTCGGCGTGTGATGACAGACGAGCAGTGGCAGGCGGTCTTCGCCAACTATTCCAACGCCAGCTTCGTCGAGTTGCTGCGCGCCACGTCGCCCCATCTGCTCCCCGCTCTCGCGCCGGGCGCGCCCGACGAGGGCGGGCATCCCACCGCCCCCCACGGGACGACGGTCCTGGCCGTGAGGTATCGCGACGGCGTGCTCATGGCCGGGGACCGGCAGGCCACCGAAGGCTTCCAGATCGCCCACCGCAGGATCGAGAAGATCTACAAGGCCGACGACCTGTCCGGGATCGGCATCGCGGGGGCCGCCGGCCCCAGCATGGAGATGGCCCGGCTCTTCCAGACCGAGCTGGAGCACTACGAGAAGGTCGAGGGTGAAGGCCTGTCCCTGGAGGGGAAGGCCAACCGCCTGGCCCAGATGATCAGGATGAACCTGCCCGCGGCGCTTCAGGGCCTCGTCGTGGTTCCCATCTTCGCGGGGTTCGAGGAGAAGGCCGGGGTCGGCCGCATCTTCAAGTACGACATCACCGGCGGCCGTTACGAGGAGACCGAGTACTTCGCGCAGGGCTCGGGCGGGAAGGACGCCCGGGACACGCTGAAGAAGCGGTACAAGAAGGACATGTCCAAGGCCGAGGCGCTCAGCGTGGCCCTGGAAGCGGTGCTGGACGCCGCCGAGGAGGACATCGGCACCGGCGGCCCCGACCTGGTCCGCGGGATCTTCCCCACGGTCAAGACCATCACGCGCTCCGGCTTCGGCGAGGTGCCCGACGACGAGGTCCGGACCGCCTGCGAGGCGCTCCTGGCCGAGCGCAGAGGACAGCCGTAATGCCGCTGCCGTACTACGTCTCGCCCGAGCAGATGATGAAGGACAAGGCCGAGTATGCCCGGAAGGGCATCGCCCGGGGGAAGTCCATCGTGGCCATCGAGTACCGCGACGGGGCGCTCCTGGTGGCCGAGAACCCCTCCACGCTGCTTCACAAGATCTCGGAGATCTACGACCGGATCGCCTTCGCGGGGGTAGGCAAGTACAACGAATTCGAGAACCTCCGCGTCGCCGGGGTGCGCCACGCCGACCTCAAGGGATACAGCTACAGCCGCGGAGACGTGACCGGCAAGGCGCTCGCGAACGCCTATTCCCAGGCCCTGGGGAACATCTTCACCCAGGACATCAAGCCCTTCGAGGTGGAGGTGCTGGTGGTGGAGGTGGCGGAGGCCGACGGCTCCAAGAACGAGATCTTCCGCATCCTCTACGACGGCACGATCGAGGACGAGCGGAACTACGCGGCCATGGGCGGCCAGGCCGACGAGATCCGGCGGTTCCTCAAAGACAACTACCGGGAGGGGCTGTCGCTCGAGGAGGCCCTCCAGCTCGGGGTCCGGGCGCTCATGGTGACCCAGAACAAGGCGCTCACCGAGCGCGATCTCGAAGTGGCGGTGCTGGACCGGGCCAAGGAACGGCGCCGGTTCCGCCGCATCCCTCCGGAGGCACTGAGCCAGCTCCTGGAAGGGAGCAAGTAGAGCTTGCGCGCCGGCCCCGGCTGCCGGTAAGCTGGAGCCAGGATGAAGCGCCGCATCTTCGGCCTCGAGAACGAGTACGGTCTGACCTGCACCCTCAACGGGCAGCGCCGCCTGTCGCCCGACAACGTCGCCCGGTACCTGTTCGAGAAGGTCATCCCCGGCGCCCGCAACGCCAACGTCTTCCTCGAGAACGGCGCGCGCCTCTACCTGGACACCGGCTTCCATCCGGAGTACGCGACCCCGGAGTGCGACAACGTCGAGGAGCTGGTGATCCACGACAAGGCCGGCGAGCGGATCGTCGAGGACCTCCTTCACCAGGCGGAGAAGCGGCTCCGGGAGGACGGCATCTCCGGCAACATCCTACTGTTCAAGAACAACACCGATTCCGCCGGTAACTCCTACGGGTGCCACGAGAACTACCTGGTCTCCCGCGACGTCTCGTTCCAGCGGCTGGCCGAGTCGCTGATCCCCTTCTTCGTGACCCGGCAGATCTTCGCCGGCGCCGGCAAGGTGCTCCAGACCCCGCGGGGGTTCCACTACTGCCTCTCCCAGCGGGCCCAGCACATCTGCCAGGAGATCTCGGGGGCCACCACGTCCTCGCGCTCGATCATCAACACGCGGGACGAGCCGCACGCCGACGCCGAGAAGTACCGCCGCCTGCACGTCATCGTCGGCGACTCGAACATGTCGGAGGTGGCCACGTACCTCAAGGTCGGCACGACCGCCCTCGTCCTCGACATGATCGAGGACGGCCACTTCGACAAGGACTACAGCCTCCAGTCCCCCGTCCAGGCCATCCGGGACATCTCGCACGACCCGACGCTCCGCGAGACGGTCAAGCTGAAGGACGGGCGGACCATCACGCCGCTCCAGCTCCAGTGCCTGTACCTGGAGCACGCCACGCGCTACGTCGAGAGCATCGACCCGGACCCGACCACCAAGGACGTCCTGGCCCGGTGGACGGACGTGGTCGAGAGGCTCGAGGACGACCCGATGCAGCTCAACCGCGAGGTGGACTGGGTCATCAAGAAGGAGCTGATCGAGGCCTACATGGTGCGCAACCGCCTCTCGTGGCGGGACCCCAAGGTCTCCCTGATGGACCTCCAGTACCACGACATCCGGCCCGACCGCGGCATCTACTACCGCCTCGTGCGCCGGGACCAGGTGGACCGCATCACGGACGACGACACCATCGAGCGCGCCAAGCACGTGCCGCCCCAGACCACCCGCGCGCGGCTCCGGGGCGAGTTCATCCGCCAGGCCAACCTCAAGGGCAAGGACTACCGCGTGGACTGGGTCTACCTGAAGCTGAACGACCCGGAGCGCGAGACCATCCTCTGCAAGGACCCCTTCCAGTCCCACGACGAGCGCGTCGAGCGCCTCATCCGGTCGTTCTAGTCTCGCCGGCGTCCCGTTGCCAGACCCCGCTCCCTCCGTGTAGGATGGGGGCGTTTTTGTCGGTCCCCAAGGAGGCTCCGATGACGCCGAATCCCGTGAAGCGGAAGCTCAAGGAAGGCAAGGCCGTGATTGGGACGTGGTTGAACCTGCCTGATCCGTTCGCGGCGGAGGCCCTCGCCGCCCTCGGCTTCGACTGGCTGGTCGTGGACACCGAGCATAGCCCGATCGACCTCGCCGTGATGGCCCACATGTTTCAGGCCATTGGCCGCTTTCCGACGGCGCCGATGGTCCGCATCCCGTGGAACAATGAGGAGAACGTCAAGCGGGTGCTGGACGCGGGCGCCTGGGGCTTCGTCGCCCCGAACGTCAAGAGCCGTGAGGAGGCCGAGCTGGTCGTCGCCGCGGCCAAGTACCCGCCCCAGGGGATCCGGAGCTTGGGCGGCGGGCGGCACTCCCTGTCCTTCAAGACGGACACGGCGACTTACTACCAGAGCGCCAACGATGAGATCGTGGTGGTGCTCCAGATCGAGCACATCGACGCCGTGAGGAAGATCGACGACATCCTCTCCGTTCCCGGCGCGGACGCCTGCTTCATCGGCCCCAACGACCTCTGCGCGTCCATGGGGCTCGCCCCGTCGCTCGAGCCGCCGCACCGCGAGTT
>ERZ1292640.4621-Hain-H43-02um-R1-4621-length-10425-cov-5_pt1 | contig 10425 bp, 10 predicted proteins | sample MGYA00564404_ERZ1292640 | MGnify/ENA primary metagenome ERZ1292640 (study PRJEB36523, sample SAMEA6512636) | groundwater metagenome | collected 2019-01-08 | study: AquaDiva: Metagenomics assemblies of 32 groundwater samples | reverse complement strand
ATCGCCCGGAAGGCGATCTTCACGATGGCCGGGGACCACGGCGTCGTCGCCGAAGGGGTGAGCAAATACCCGCAGGAGGTAACGCCCCAGATGGTTTATAACTTCGTCGCAGGCGGGGCGGGGATCAACGCCCTGGCCCGCCAGGCGGGCGCCACGGTCACCGTCGTGGACATGGGTGTAGCCGCGGATCTCAGCGAACTGGCCGCCGCGGGGAAGATCGTCTCCCGGCGGATCGGTCCGGGCACGCGGAACATGGCGCAGGGCCCGGCAATGAGCCGGGAGGAGGCGATCCGCGCCCTCGAGGCCGGCATCGACATCGCCAGAAGGGCGGCGGAAGCGGTCGACGTCTTCGGGACGGGAGACATGGGGATCGGGAACACGACCCCCAGCAGCGCGATCGTCGCCGTCTTCAGCGGCTGCCCCGCAGCGGAGGTCACCGGCCACGGCACCGGAATCGACGAGGAGCAGTTCGCCCGCAAGGTCCGCGTCATCGAAAAATGCCTGCAGGTGAACAGCCCCGACCCGCAGGACGGTCTGGACGTTCTCGCCAAGGTGGGCGGATTCGAGATCGGGGGGATCGCCGGCCTCATCCTGGGGGCCGCCGCGCTCAAAAAGCCGGTCGTCGTGGACGGCTTCATCTCCACCGCGGGGGCGCTCATCGCCCACTCGCTCTGCCCCACGGCGGCGGACTACATGATCGCCGCCCACCGGAGCGTGGAGAAGGGGCACCGCGTCGCCCTGGAGATCTTAGGCAAGCAGCCGCTCATCGACCTCGACCTCCGTCTCGGCGAGGGAACAGGGGCGGCGTTGGCGATGAATTTCCTGGAGGCCGCCGTCCGGGTCCTGACGGAGGTGGCCACGTTCGACGAAGCGATGGTATCGAAGGCAAGCTCATGAAAGACGACTTCGCCGTGCCCCAATCATGGCTTTTGGCGCTTCTTGCGAGGGCATCATGAAAAGGTTTTTAGCGGCGATCCAGTTCCTGACGATCCTGCCCCTCGCTGCGGGTCTCAGTCCCGACGAGCGGACGCTGGGGGGATCACTCCCCTTCTTCCCCGTCGTCGGCATCCTGATCGGGGGGGCGGTCGCCATTCTGGACTGGGGACTGGGACATCTCTTTCCCGTACCGGTGACCAGCGTCTTCGCCGTCATCATGCTGATCGCAGTATCCGGCGCCCTCCACATCGATGGCCTCGCCGACACGGCGGACGGCTTTTTCAGCGCCCGCCCCCGCGAGCGGATACTCGCCATCATGAAGGACAGCCGGACCGGGCCGATGGGTGTCGTCGCTATCGTCTGCGCGGTCTCCCTCAAGATCGCGCTCATCGCCTCGGTTGCCGGCCCCTGGCGCTGGTGGGTCCTCCTCCTGACGCCCCTCTCCGGTCGTTGCGCCCTGCTTACGAACATGGCCCTCCTCCCCTATGTCCGCCCGGAGGGGGGGCTCGCCGGGGTCTTTCACCGGCGCCGGTCACGCCTCCACGTCATCTGGTCGCTCGCGGTTCTTCTTGCCGTGGGCGGTCTCGCTGGTCGCGTTCCGGGGCTGATCGCGGGCGGGGTTGCCTTCCTCGCCGCCCTCCTCTTTGCGGCCTACAGTTTCCGGCGGATCGGCGGGCTGACCGGCGACACCTTAGGGGCAGCCTGCGAGCTGACCGAACTTTGCCCCGCCCTCGTCGCGGCGGCGCTTCTCCACGGAGGCGTCTTATGACGGACCGGCACGGTGGAAACATCACGAAACTCGCGGCCGCCACAGGGAGACCTGCCGGGGAGATCCTCGATTTTTCGGCCAACATCAACCCTCTGGGCCCCCCGGAGTGGCTCCGCCCCCTGATCAGCGCGCAGGTGAGCTCCCTCGTCCACTACCCCGATCCTGACTGCACGGATCTCGTCCGGGCCTTCGCCGGGCGTTTCGGCGTCGCGGCGGAGGAGGTCCTCATGGGGAACGGCGAAACGGAGCTCCTCTATCTTCTGCCGCGGGTCCTCGGAAAGGGGCTCGCCGTTATCCCCGTCCCCGCCTACGCCGACTACGCCGCCGCGGCCAAACTGGCGGGGCTGACTGTGGAGCGGATTCTCCTCCGGGAGGAGCGGTGCTTCGTCCCGGACCTCGCGGAGATCGAGGCCGCCCTCCGGGGGGATGAGATCGTTTTCTTAGGCCGGCCGAACAATCCGACCGGTTCTTTCTCTCCCGCCGACGCCCTCCGGCAACTCGCCTGCAGCCGTCCGGAAACGGCCTTCGTCGTCGACGAAGCCTTCGCCGACTTTGTCGCGGAAGAGAGCCTCCTCGCGAGGGAAAGGCCTTCGAACCTTATCGTTTTGCGGTCGCTCACCAAATTCTATGCCATCCCCGGTCTCCGCCTGGGCGGCATCGTTGCAGACCGGGAGATCATCCGGCGACTGCGCGCCATCGCTCCGCCCTGGTCGGTGAACACCCTCGCCCAGGCCGTCGGCGCGGCGGCCCTTCGCGACGTCGAATACGCAGAAGAAACGCGTCGCTTCGTCCGCGAGCGGCGCGCGGAGCTCACCGGGGAACTCCAGGCGATCCCGGGGCTGGCCGTCTATCCGGGGACGGCCAACTTTCTCCTGATCCGCATCGATCGCGGGGACGTCTCCGCCCCCGCGCTCGCGCGCCGCCTCCTCGCCGACGGGATCGCCATTCGGGTCTGCGACAACTTCGCCGGCCTCGATCAGCGGTTCTTCCGCGTCGCCGTCCGGACGGCCGACGAGAACGGCCGCTTCTGCGACTCCCTCCGGAAGGCCCTGGGCGCTACGTGTAAAAATAAGGTTCGGCGGCGGACTCCTGTGATCATGTTTCAGGGGACCGGCTCGAATGCGGGGAAAAGCATCCTCGCGGCAGCTCTCTGCCGGATCCTCCTCCAGGACGGCTGCCGGGTCGCCCCGTTCAAGGCGCAGAACATGTCCCTCAACTCGTACGTCACCCGCGGCGGCGGCGAGATGGGGCGGGCGCAGGTCGTCCAGGCGCAGGCGTGCAAAATCGATCCCGACGTCCGGATGAATCCGGTGCTGCTCAAGCCCAACAGCGACACCGGCTCCCAGGTCATCGTCCTCGGAAAGCCCGTCGGGAACATGGACTTCTGGGAGTACACCCGCGACCGGACGCCCCCCTTCGCCGCTGCGCGGGAGGCCTTCGATTCGCTCGCCGCCGAATACGACGCGATCGTCATGGAGGGGGCGGGAAGCCCCGGCGAGGTCAATCTGAAGAAGCGAGACATCGTGAACATGAACATGGCCCTCTACGCGGATGCGCCGGTCCTGATCGTCGGCGACATCGACCGGGGCGGCGTCTACGCCTCTTTCGTGGGGACGATGGAGGTTCTGAGCGAGCGAGAAAGGGCGCTGGTAAAGGGTTTCGTCGTGAACCGCTTCCGCGGCCAGGAGGCATTCCTCGCGGAGGCCCACGAATATGTCCTCCGGCATACGGGGCGGCCCGTCCTCGGCGTTGTCCCTTACCTTCGCGACCTCGGGCTCCCCGAGGAGGACTCCGTCAGCTTCAGGGACGGCCTCATCGACGGCCGCGCCCCCGAGGGCGAGCACGTGGAGATCGACGTCATCGACCTCGCCCACATCTCGAACTTCACCGACTTCGATCCTTTCCGGATCGAACCGGACGTCCGCCTGCGCGTCGTCCGGTCCCCATCGGAGCTGGACACGCCGGACGCCGTCATCCTTCCCGGGAGCAAGAACGTGATCGGCGATCTCGAGGACCTGAAGGAGCGCGGGATGGCGCAGAAGATCATGGAGCTGGCGCGCGGAGGCCGGACGGAGATCGTCGGGATCTGCGGCGGCCTCCAGATCCTGGGAATGGAGATCGCGGATCCGTTCGGGATCGAGTCCGCCGGCAGCCGGACGCTCTCCGGTCTGGGGCTTCTCCCCGTCCGAACGACACTCGCCCGGGAAAAGACCCTGACGCGCGTCGCCGCCAGGCACCTCGCTTCGGGCTGCGAGGTTTACGGCTACGAGATCCACCACGGCCTCACCGACAGGGGCAATCTTTCCCCGCTGCTCCGTAGGGAGGATGGCGAAGGCATCGGCGTTGGCGCGGACGGCGGACGTCTCTGGGGGACCTATCTCCACGGGGTTTTCGACGCGGACGGTTTCCGCCGCTGGTTCATCGACCGCCTCCGGGTGCGGCGAGGTCTCGCCCCCCTCGGCCGGATCGCGGCCATCTACGACCTGGAGCCGGCCTTCGAGAGGCTCGCTGCGACGGTCCGGCGATCCCTGCGGATGGACGATATTTATCGGATCATGAGGCTTTAATGATGGCCCTTGTTTTTTGGGGACTTTTTGCGGAGTCGCCGTAAATGAGACTGGAATACCAGATCCTGATCGCCATTCTTCTCGACCTCGCGCTGGGGGACCCCCGGTGGTTTCCCCACCCGGTCCGCCTCATCGGCCGCCTGATCGCGGCGCTGGAGGGTCCGGCCCGGAGGGCGATCCCCGACGCCCGCGCCGCCGGGGCCGTGACGGCCCTGACCGTGATCCTGGTCACTGCCCTCGCGACGGCCGCCCTGATCGGAATCGCGGGGCAGATCCACCCCCTTTTTGGGGATGCGATCGGGATCGTCGTCCTCTACACGACCATCGCCGCCCGGGATCTCGCCCGCCACAGTCTTGAAGTTTACCGGGCGCTCGAGAGATTCGACCTGGCGGAGGCGAGGCGTCTCGTCTCGTGGCTCGTCGGACGAGACACGGAACGCCTGACCGAGACCGAGGTCATCCGCGCCGCCGTGGAGAGCGTCGCCGAGAACACCGTGGACGGGATCATCGCCCCGCTTTTCTTCGCGGCGCTCGGGGGGCCGGTGGCGGCGATGGCCTACAAGGCAGTCAACACTCTCGACTCGATGATCGGGTATAAGAGCGAACGCTACCTCGATTTCGGACAGACCGCCGCAAAGATCGATGACGGGGCGAACTACCTCCCAGCCAGGATTGCGGCGCCGATCCTGACCGCGGCTGCAGCCCTCCTCGGTTTCCGGACCTCCGCCGCCTGGCGTATCGCCAACCGCGACGGGCGGAAGCACCAGAGCCCGAATGCGGGGATCGCCGAGGCGGCGTTCGCCGGGGCGCTCGGGGTCCGTCTCGGGGGGGTCATGGAACGCCGGGGGCGGCCCGTCGACCTGCCCGAGATCGGCGATCCGGTCGTGCCGCTCGCGCGCGGGCACATCCTTGCGGCGAACCGCCTGATGTTCATGGCCACGGTGATCGCCGTGATGACCTTCCTCGCGGCAAGATGGGGGTTTTCGTCGATCCGGGCGATATTGTAGAGACGGAGAAAAACGGAGGCGGGGTGAGGGTGAAGAGAGGAGGGGTTGAATTGTGAGTGAAGAGGGACGGATTCTGATTTTTACCGGTGATGGGAAGGGAAAGACGACGGCCGCTCTGGGAATGGCCCTCCGGGCGCACGGCCACGGCATTCCGGTCGCGGTCATCCAGTTCGTCAAGTCCGACGTGAAAACCGGGGAGTTCGCCGCCCTGAGCAAACTCCCCGGAGTCGAGATCTTCGTGGTAGGTCTCGGCTTCGTCCCGCCGGAGACTGATCCCCGCTTTGCGGACCACCGCCGGGCGGCACAGGAGGGGCTCCGGATCGCCTCGGAGGCTGCCTCTTCGGGACGCTACGGCCTCGTGATCCTGGACGAGGGCTGCTATGCCGTCGCCCGAAACCTGGTCGCGGAGGAACTCGTCCTTCGCCTCCTCCGGGAAGCGGCCCCCGGCGTCACCGTCGTCCTGACCGGACGGGGCGCTACGGAAGGGCTCATCGCCGCCGCCGACACGGTCTCCGAGATCAGCTGCGTGAAGCATGGATTCGATATCGGCCGGAAGGCCCAAAAGGGGGTAGAATTCTAATGCCGCGCTGTCCGACACTGGTCATCGCCGGGACACACAGCGGGTCGGGGAAGACCTCGCTTGCGCTCGCGCTCACCCATGCGCTCACCCGCCGGGGACTCGCCGTCCAGACCTTCAAGGTGGGCCCTGATTTCCTTGACCCGACCTACCTCGCCCTCGCTTCCGGACGGCCCTGCTACAACCTCGACGGCTGGATGGCCGGAAGGGAGCACGTCTGCCGTCTCTTTGAACGGGCCGCAGCGGACGCCGACGTCGCCCTCGTCGAGGGGGTGATGGGGCTTTTCGACGGCGCGGACACAGCAGGACCGGAGGGGAGCACGGCGGAAATCGCCCGCTGGCTCGACGCGCCAATTCTCCTGGTCGCCAATGTTCACGGGATGGCCCGGAGCCTCGCCGCCCTCGTCAGGGGATTCGCCACCTTCGAGCCCGATCTCCGGATCAGAGGCGTCGTCGCGAACCACTGCGGCTCGGAGCGCCACGCGGAGTGGCTTGCCGACGCACTCCAGGCGGCGGGCCTGCCGCCGCTTGTCGGGGCAATACCGCGGGGGGCCTTTCCCCAGCTCGCCAGCCGCCACCTCGGTCTTGTCACCGCCGATGAACGGCTCCTGCCTGAAGCCGTCCTCGACTCCCTCGCGAACGCCCTGGAACAACACCTCTCCCTGGAGACGCTCTTCCCAGTGTGGGTTGAAAAGAAAAAGACCACCCCCTTTCCTGCCACCGGGTTTCCTGCCCGCCTGCGAATCGGCGCAGCGCGGGACGCCGCCTTCCACTTCTACTATCAGGACCTCTTCGACACACTCGCCGCGGCGGGATGCGAGACGGTTTTCTTCTCGCCGCTTTCCGACCGGCGACTGCCGGAGGGGATTTCCGGCCTCTATCTCGGCGGGGGATATCCCGAGGCCCACGCGGAGGCCCTGGCCGCCAACGGGGAGATCCTCGCCGCGATCCGCGAATATGCCGCCTCCGGAAAGCCTCTCTACGCGGAATGCGGTGGCCTGATGTACCTCTCCCGAGGGCTCCTGGAGGCGGGCGGCCGCTTCCACCCCTTTCTGGGGATTCTTCCCGCCCGTACGCGGATGCTGGACGGAAAGAAGGCCCTGGGCTACGTGGAGATCACCCTGACGGCAGACTCTCTCTGGGGACGATGCGGGGATGTCTTCCGGGGCCACGAGTTCCACTACTCGGAGCTGATCGACGACCCTGTTGCCGATCCGGCCTGGCGGACCGTCTATGCGCTCCGGCGGCGCCGCTCAGAAGCGGCCGAAGCCGAGGGATTCCAGAAAGAGGCGATCCTGGCGAGTTACACGCACCTCTATTATGCGTCCCTGCCGGCGGCAATCGACCATTTCATCGCTCATTGCGGAGGCACACCATGAATGAAACACCTGTCCGGCCGTTGATGCGCGCCTTTCTGGAGGCGCCCCTGAACGGCCCGGAGATCGAGGCGAAATCGATGGAGATCATCGACCGGGAAGCCCCGGCGCATTCGTTTCCGCCGGACGAGTGGCAGATCGTCCGCCGGATGATCCACACCGCCGGCGACTTCGGGATCATGGAGGCGGTCCTGTTTTCTACGGATGCGGTCGCAGCCGGTGTCAAGGCCCTGCGGGGCTGCCGGTCGATCTATACCGACGCGAACATGATCCGCACGGGGATTTCCCTGGCCCGGCTCAGGAGCGTCTGCGAATTCTACCGGCGGGAGAGCATTATCTGCCACGTTGCCGACGAAGACGTGGCGCGCAAGGCCCGGCGGAGCGGCCTCCCCCGCTCCCTCCACGCAATCCAGAAGGCGAAACCCCTTCTGGACGGGGCGATTGCGGTCATCGGGAACGCCCCGATCGCCCTGATGGAGCTCAGCCGGATGATCATCGAGGAGGGGCTCCGGCCCTCCCTCGTCGTCGCGATGCCGGTCGGCTTCGTCCACGTCGTGGAAAGCAAGGAGGAGCTGATGTCGCTCGACGTTCCGTTCATCGCCACGGCGGGCCGCCGCGGGGGCAGTCCGCTCGCGGTCAGCGTCATCCACGCCCTCTGCGGCCTGGCAGGCAGGGACGGAGCAAGATCATGATAGAGCAAGCAATGAGAGCGGAGCGTGAAAATGGAAAGCAGGCCGTGATCCTGATCGGCCACGGAAGCCGCGCCGCGGGGGCTGACGACGATATGGCGCGTGTCGCCCGGGGTCTGCGGGCGGCAGGAGACGGGATCGTCGAGATCTGCAGGATGTCGGGCCGGGGGACCCGCTTTGTCGAGGCATTTGAAAAATGCATGGGGCAGGATGCGAAGGAAATCATCGTCATCCCCTATTTCCTCCACTTCGGCGTCCATCTGCGTCAGGACATCCCGGAGATGCTACGAGAGGTTGTCGCAAAACACCCGGAAGTCCGCCTGGTCCTCGGCAGGCACCTGGGCTACGACGACGCTCTTGTCGCCCTCGTCGAGAGGCGGATCGCGGAATCGGAAGGGCTCTGCGATGTCCGGGATCTTCCCCAGTCGCCGATCGACCGCCGTCCCGGGGAGATGGTCGGAGACCCACGGTTGGAGTAGGTGAGGGTGAACCATACGCCGGGAGAAGCAGTGAAAGGGATCTGCACAACGGTCCGTAGGAGATCCCGGTTCCACCTTGCCGGTGTTACAAAAGCAAAAGGGTGTATGTACGCAAACCACGCAAACAAAGGAGGAGAGATGAACGGAATTTGGACAAAGAGACGAAACGTAATCCGCTGGGCGGCGGCCGTTGCCGCAACTGCGGGGACGCTGATCGCACTGCCCGCCCAGGCCTTTGCCATGCACATATCGGAGGGGATACTGCCGGCTTTTTGGGCGGTGCTCTGGTACGCCGTTGCCATCCCCTTCGTCGCTTTGGGGCTCCGTGAGCTTCAGCGGCGCAGCGTAGAGTTCCCCTACTTCAAGCCTCTCGTCGGCCTCGTCGGAGCGGCGGTCTTTCTCATCTCCTGCATGCCCATCCCCGTCCCGACCGCCGGGACCTGCTCCCATCCCGCCGGGACGGGGCTCGCCGCGATCCTCATCGGCCCGGGGCTCACCGTCGTCGTCGCGAGCATCGCGCTCACCCTCCAGGCGCTCTTCCTCGCCCACGGGGGGCTCACCACCCTCGGGGCGAACATCGTCTCGATGGGGGTGGCCGGGGCCTATGTCGGTTATGGGGCTTACTGGATCATTCGTCGCCTGGGGCTCCCGTGGGTGATGGCGGCCTTCCTGGCGGGACTTCTCTCCGACTGGGCCACTTACGCCATGACCTCCGTCGAACTTGCCGCCGCCCTCCACGGCGGGGGATCGTTTTCAGGAATGTTCTCGCTGATCCTGATCGCGTTCGTACCGACGCAGCTCCCCCTGGGCATTTTCGAGGGGATCCTCTGTGTCGGGGCGCTCAAATTCGTCCGGAGCCGCAAGCCGGAACTGCTCAGGATGGCGGCGGCGGGAGGTGCGGCATGAAGAAAACTTTATTGATTCTGACGTTCGCTGGACTTCTCCTCGCCGCGCCGGCGTGCCCGCCCGGCCGAGCCGCCTCCTGGTCCGGCGTTGACGAAACGGTGATCGAGAAATTCGCGGAAAAGGCCGGTCGGACGGCCCGCGAGCCGTTCATCAACACCGACCAGGGCGATCTTCTCCTGTTCGTCTTTTTGGTCGCCGGGATCGTCGGGGGATTCATCGGAGGATACAACTTCCGGGTACTTTTTCCGCCAAGGCGCGGCGTCGGAGACGAAAAGCATGTTTGACCTCTTTTCGGATATCTTCACCTATCGGGACAACGCGCTGACACGGATCGATCCGCGGGCGAAGCTCCTGATCGCCCTTGCCGCGCTCATCGCCGTCGTGACCGCGGAGCGGATCGTCCTGCCGCTCGCCGTCTTCACGTTCTGCCTCGGCGCCGTCGCGATCCTCCGGATCCCGGCAAAGCTCGTCGTCTGTCGCCTGGCCGCGCCGCTTTCGATCGTGGCGGTCCTGGTCGTGATCCAGACATTCGTCACGGGGAAGACGCCCCTGTTCGCCTTCACCTTCGCCGGGTGGCAGTTCACGGCGAAGGCGGAGGGATTCCGCCAGGGGACACTTTTAGGGGCCCATGTTCTCGGCGCCGTCTCGGTGGTCTTTCTTCTGAGCATCGTCACACCGGCGCACAGGATCTTCCAGGCGCTCCGCTGGTTCAGGATCTCCCGGAACTGGCTGGAAATCGCGATCCTCATGTACCGCTACATCTTCGTCCTGATGGACCGCGTGGCGGACTTGGCCGCGGCCCAGAAACTGCGCCTGGGATACACGGCGCGGGGGCGCGCCCTGAGATCCTTTACGACGCTCGCCGGGGCGACGATCATCCATTCGCTCGAACAGGCCCAGCGGACGCATGACGCGATGCGGCTGCGCGGTTACCGGGGTACGATGCCCTTCGGGCCTCTCCCGGCCGTAAGCGGGAGGGACCGCCGGATCCTGGCCTTCTGCCTGATCACGATCGCGGCCGCCCGGCTCCTGGAATGGGGGGTGAGCGGATGAAGGCAATCGAGGTCACCGAGGTTCACTTCACCTATGACGACGGCACCGAGGCGCTCTCCGGGGTCG
>ERZ1292640.4620-Hain-H43-02um-R1-4620-length-10429-cov-8_pt1 | contig 10429 bp, 13 predicted proteins | sample MGYA00564404_ERZ1292640 | MGnify/ENA primary metagenome ERZ1292640 (study PRJEB36523, sample SAMEA6512636) | groundwater metagenome | collected 2019-01-08 | study: AquaDiva: Metagenomics assemblies of 32 groundwater samples | reverse complement strand
GACGTGGGGGAACTTTTTACATGCTCAATTAAGAGTCAGAGAATAGGACAGACTCTAGATGGATGAATATAGTATCTATTTTTTATATCTTTAATGCAACTTTTAAAGCGATTTCAAACTATAATTCTGTTTTTTTAAACTGATTAATAATCGCTAGTAACAATAAAATAGTCCAGAATATTATTGTTAAATCTGGCGAATTTAGGAAATTAGGTAGTCTAATCATCGCATAGATTGGAAAAGTCATAGCTGATAAAGTAATTAAAGTACGAAATGCAACCAAACTTATTGTTACGTTCCGGACTTCTCTTGAATTTAGTGATATTAATAAGAATTGCGTGATTAATCCTGATATTAAAGCAAATATTGTATCTAAATTAACACTTGAATTCGATAAAGTAAATGTTAAAGTAGCGAACAAAGCAAGGGCTGTTAGAGTATATTGTTTCTCTTTGAGATATTTCTCAAGCTTTACTTTAACCATCTCTATTCCCCGCATCCAGAACGAGTGGTTTGCTTGCAGCTCGTGCAATAAATTGCGCAATTGCCCATTCTTTTAGCTGGACCGCCGCAATGGGGGCAGACTAATCCTTCATTTCCAAAATCAGTCAAAGATTTTTGCTCTTCGATTTTACTATCTGAAGAGAGAGGCAGAATACTTCCTCCGCCAGAAGAGCTAAAATCAATTTTTGAAACGCCGACTCCAAAATTGTTAAGCATGAATTGCGAAACATAATCAACAATGGATGAGGCGGTTCTTATCACTGACTTTCCCTTGTCCAGTTCACCGCCGTCGCAGTTTCTTACAAAACCTGAAGGTTCAAATTTTTGATGCCTAAACTTACTGAAAAGCAAATCAATAGGAACCCCATATTGCAGATTAATTGAAATAGAAGTCGCCCATGAATCAACAAGCCCGTTTATTGTAGAGCCGACTTTATGCATAGTAACAAACAATTCTCCTGGTTTTCCATCATCATAAAGTCCGATAGTGATATACCCCTCATGTCCAGTAATATCAAACTTATGTGTTATCGACCTTCTTGTTTGAGGAAGTTTCATGCGCTCCCCCATTAATTTTTCTTCTTTTTTCTTTATAATCTCTCCATCTGTTTTTCTAGTATTCAGAGGCTGGCTTCGTTTGCTGTTCTCTCTATAAATAGCAACTGCTTTAAGCCCCTGCTCCCAGGCGTAAATATATGACTCAGCAATTTCATCAACAGTTACATTTTCAGGCATATTAATTGTTTTGCTTATAGCTCCTGAAATAAAAGGCTGCACAACACTCATCATCTTAATATGCCCCTTATAATTTATTGACCTGCTTCCTTTAGCAGGCTTAAATGCGCAGTCAAAAACTGCAAGATGTTCTTCCTTTACGTCTGGAGCACCTTCAATTGTGTCATTTTTATCAACATAACTTATGATATTCTCAATTTGCTCTTCAGAATATCCTAGAGTTTTCAGTGCAAATGGAACACCCTTATTAACTATCTTAAGCATTCCTCCGCCAGCAAGAACTTTATATTTGACCAAAGCAATATCAGGCTCAATTCCAGTTGTATCGCAGTCCATCATAAAAGCAATAGTGCCGGTTGGGGCTAAAACAGTTGTTTGTGAATTTCTATATCCAAAGATTTCACCAAGCTCAACAGCATCACTCCAGCTGTCCCAGGCCTCATTGACCAGATATCTTAAATGGGGAGGCATTTTATTTACATCTATCTTTTTTACACATCCCAAGTGCATTTTCATAACTTCCAGCATAGGTTCTTTATTTTTTGGATATTCTTGAAATGGTCCAACTAAACTTGCAAGTTCAGCAGAAGTTTTGTAAGCTTCTCCAGACATTATGGATGTAATTGCAGCGGCAACTGCTCTTCCTTCGTCAGAATCATAGGGCAAACTTAAGCTCATCAAAAGTGCGCCGAGATTAGCATAACCTAATCCCAAAGGCCTGAAATTATGCGAATTTAAAGCAATTTTTTCAGCAGGATAACTTCCGCCATCAATAATCAAATCCATTGCGATTATAAAACTTCTAATTGCACTTCTAAATTTTTCAACATCGAATTTTCCATCATTAGTTCTAAATTTTAAGAGATTGATTGAAGCTAAATTACAGGCGCTGTCATCTAAAAATACAAATTCACTGCAAGGATTGCTTGCGTTTATTTTTCCAGAATTTTTGCAGGTGTTCCATTTGTTTATTGTAGTGTCAAATTGTATTCCTGGGTCTCCGCAAATATAAGTGCCTTCTGCAATTTTCATTATTAATTCTTTTGCTTTAAATGTCTCGCATGGCTCCCCTGTTTTGATATATTTTGTTTTCCATTCTCCGTTTTCCTTAACTGCTTTTACAAAATCATCAGGGACTCTCACAGATAAATTGCAATTTTGGAAAGCAACTGTTGCATAAGCTTCTCCGTTCATGCCTCCGCCATAACCCTGCTCTATCAAAGCCCATGCTTTTTTCTCTTCTTTTTGTTTAGCATCAATAAAATCAATTATATCTGGATGGTCTATGTTTAGGATTTCCATTTTTGCCGCCCTCCTTGTTTTTCCTCCTGACTTTATCAAGCCAGCATATGCATCAGCTCCTTTCATAAAAGCAATTGGACCTGAAGCTTTTCCTCCTCCCGTGAGCCTTTCTTTTGAACTTCTTAACATGGAACGATTTGTGCCTGTGCCAGAACCTGCTTTGAATAAGTTTGCTTCGGAGACTTGAAGAGCAAGAATAGAGCCCATGTCATCAGCAACGCCCTGAATAAAACATGCAGAGCACTGAGGAGATTCTTCAGTTTTTAAAGTCATTATAATTTTATTTAAATTAGAATCCCATCTATATTGTGCGACACCTCCCGCATCTTTATTATATTCCTGAATTCCCACATTAAACCAGACAGGTGAATTGAAAGAAGCAAGCTGATTCAGGCAAATGGATGCAATTTCCTCTTCAAGGATAGTGCTATTTTTTTCATCAAAATACTGCTGGAGCAAAGCTTGTCTTTTCATGTATCTTGAAACTCTGCTTATAATCTTTTCAACAGAATCCTCTCTTTCATTTTTTGCTGGGTCTCCCCAAAAGTATTTGCTTGCGACAACTTTAATTGCTAAAGGGCTCCAGAAATCAGGCCTTTTTACATCCGGCTGTGTAAAAACAACTTTTCCCTTATCATCAGACACGCTGACATTTTCAGAAATCCAGGAGATTGGATTGCCATAGCTATCAAATTCAAAAGGATTTTTGCCTTCAAAGCTAAAAAATCTGCTTAATTCCATTTTTCCAGTCTGCAATTGGCTTAATTTATCAGGATTCATTTATTATTCAACTCCTTTATTTCATTTTTAAAATCAGCAACATCATCAAATTCCCTGTAAACTGAAGCAAATCTTATATAAGCTACCTTATCAACTTTTTTTAATTCCTTAGAAACCAAGCCGCCGATAACTTCTGTCTTAACATCTTTTCCTCTTTTTCGCAAGTTCTCCTCAATATTTATAATCATTTTATCAATTTTTTCTGCATTTATCGGTCTTTTCTCGCACGCTTTCAGGATTCCTCTTCTTAGTTTCTCGCGGTCAAATGCTTCCTGCCTGCTGTCTTTTTTTATGACTCGTAGGTTCATTTCTTCAAGTGCTTCCCGCGTATTGAATCTTTTTTTGCACCTGAGGCATTCTCTTCTTCGTTTTGTGATACTGCCAGAATCTCTCTTGTCAGTCACTTTGGTTGTTTTATTTTGGCAGTAGGGGCATAGCATTTTATTCTTTTTTATGTCAAGAAGCTTGACTTCTTGAGCACAAGAAAATCCTTCGGATTTTCTGTTCCGTAAAAAGTCTTCAAGGACTTTTTAGGGCATTCCAAAAACGAGCGCCTACCACAAACTACGGCTTTCAAGCCGTGGTGGCGCATCGTTTTTTTGATACAAAGAACCTTTGGGGTTCTTGACACAACAACTTGTGTTTATACTCGATTTTAACACAATTTATTGTGTGCTCTTAGTCGAAGAAAGATTTGCTATTTAAAGATTTCTATACTTTTTTGTTTATCCTCGATTGTTTTGCAGAAAATTACGTTCTTGTTTTTGCAGTAGTAAAAAGAAAAATCACGAAAGTATTACTTTGCGAGAGATACAGGAAAGAAAATTAATGCATTCTGCAGTGTTGCATAAATATGGCTGTTCAAACAGTTCGAAATTGAACTTTAAGATTTTTGAGGATTTTTTCTACTTTAATAACGTTTCTTTTTTCTACATAAATTACGGTTTTCTTTTCTTTTTTGTATTTAATTTCATCTAAAAGTCCTTTTCGCTTATATGAATAGTCATAATTTGAATTGTCAGTATATCCATAAAGAAGTTGCAAAATTCTTGACATTTGCTTGTTATTTTTGTCTTTTAGGTCATAAATAATCATTCTTTTCATAACCATAATAGAAAAACGAAGTATTCAAATCTTTCTTACTACACCATTATTTGCATTGACTTCAATTTCATCTCCATTCTTAAAAACTTCTGTCGCATATTTTGTTCCAACAACGCAGGGTATTCCAAATTCTCTTGAAACAATCGCTGCGTGGCTCATTAATCCACCTTCATCTGTAACAATCGCTGCTGCCTTTTCAATAATAATTACCATTTCAGGACCTGTCGTTGTGGAAACTAAAATTTCCCCTTTTTGAAATTTATGTAGATATTCTTCAGGATTCATAGAAAATGGGATAATTCTTACTTTTCCTTTTGCAAAACCCTTACATGCAGGAGTTCCAATAACTTCCCCCTTTGGCATTTCTTTTTCTAATTCTCTTATTTTTTTGTATGCCTCTCCTCCTGCAATAATCATTAGCTCTCTTTTTTCATTATCCCATTCAACAAAAGAATAAACATCTCTATCCGAACAATCTTTAACTTTTTCATCCTTCAATAATTTTTCTACTTCTTCAGCAGTCATAGAAATAGAATCTTCCCTATTTGTTCTCATAACTATTTGTCTTAAAACTTCTGATAGAATAGAATTTTGTCCAAGTGCTAAATCATTAATAAGTTTTCGGTATTCAAACTTTAAATGTTGCATTGAACCAATATAATCGGCAAGTTACTCTTTTTTCTTCTGGCCACGAGGCTAAATTAACTTTGTTAGAAAGAACATCTTCAAACGAATTTCCTGTTTCTTCAGCATAATCATTTAATTCTGTTTCAATTTTTTTAAAATAAATAAACTCTGTTTCGTTGTAGGTGTCAAAAAATTCATTTGCAAGCTGCTTAAATTCTTTTAGAAAAGAAATAAATTCTTCTTTTGAGAGTTCTTTTATTTTTGTTTCTTTAAGGTTATTTGTTCTTTCTAAAAATATTTTATATCTTTCCTCAAAACTCTTAAAAGTCCCTTCTTCTAAGGCCATTCGAAAACCTTGTTCAGATACTTCTTCTAATATTTTTTCAGGAAGAAAAAACTCCCACTTTCCATTTTTTATTGTAACAATTGGGCCGAATTGGCTGTATGCTGGAACAAACAAATCAGTAATAAAAATGTTTGAATATGGCATTTTGAATACAGGTTGGTATGTCATACTTATTGAAAGATTTGATTCTTTATAAAATTTTGTAAAACACGAGTGCCCCTACTAACTAAAAAATACTGCGATAATTTCTCTTATGAAAATGGAATTTTGCCAAATTCCCACCATCCAAGCCCCCTGCCACCCTTGCACTTTTTCTTTTCAAGAAAACCTTATATAACGAACATTTACAGGCTCAGACTTTGCAAGTCCTCAGCCCAAATCGCTTACTTATTTTATAGCTTTAATTTTGGTAAGCGACTTCTGTAAATGTCAGATGTTTTATTGAGAAAGAGTACGGGAATCGCGCTAAATAGAACGATTTGAATTTTTATTAAAGTCTATTTTGCACTAAAAGTTCTAATATTTATATGAATGGACCTGCGTTTTTTAACGCTTATAAAAATAAAAATGGAGCCCGAACCAGCAATCTGATTACTGAAAGGGGATGCCCTTCGCAAATATCTGTAAGGTAACATTTATATACCCTAAGATACATAAATGTTTATGTTAGTACAAAGATGCACCTTATGGAAAGTAGCAGAGATATTTTTTCTTGAGCCTACAAAAATTCATTTTGTGAAAGAGATTTCTAGAAAGATTAGTCTATCGCCTACTTCTGTAAGAATACATCTTAGCGCCCTTATTAAAGAAGGACTTGTAAAAGCAGCAGAATCAGAACCTTTTAATGGATATCGCGCACTAAGAGAAAATCAAGAATTTATATTCGAGAAGAAAATCGCTAATTTAATATTTATTAAGAATTCTGGATTGATTGAAGAATTAAAGGAAATGTATCCCAGATCAATAATATTATTTGGAAGCTACAACAAAGGAGAGGATATTGAAAATTCTGATATAGACCTATTTATTGATTCTAAACCCCTAAAGTTTAATCTGTATAAAGTGGAAGATTATATAAAAAGAAAAATTCATCTAATCTTTAAGGAAGAAGCCAATAAAAGTCTGATTGGGAGCATAAATCAAGGAACGATTCTTTTTGGTGAAAGATAATGGATGAAATATTCAGAATAACCAAAGATGAAAGAAGAGCTAAAGCATTAAAGGAAATGGCAAAGAACAGACTAGCCAATATTCTTTCTCTAAAAGAGCCCTACAGAATTATAGAAGAATATTATGAAATAATCAAAGAATTACTAACTGCGTTTATGTATCTTCAAGGGTATAAAACTTTAAGTCATAAACTTCTAATTGAATACTCTGCAAAAAATATTAAATCCCTTTCGCCCCAAGAGGCAAGTTTAATAGATGAATTAAGAGTAAAAAGGAATAATATTGTTTACTATGGTGAACAGACATCAATAGATTTTCTAAAAAGCAGAGAACCGAAGATTAAGGAGATAATATCCAAGCTAATAAAACTCATTTAAGATTTTTAAGGTATATTATCTAATACCTCAATTCTAATTTCAACTATGGTGTCAGGTTTGAGATGTTCTTCGATTAGCCTGGGGATTACTATTATTGCTTGGTCGCCATGCTTTGCGATGCGTTTGGTTATTGTAAACTGCTTGTTCATACTATCTTCCTCCATAAAACTCCTTGGGTATTCTGTTAAAAACTGCTTGTGCTATAGCTAAACTATCAAGTCCTCTTTCAGTTATATCCATTTCTCTTAAATCTCTATCGGATAGGGGCCTATAAACTTTACTAGTCTTTAACTACAGATTAACTTTAGTCTGACTATCATTAAGATTTATATTAACTTTAGTGTGACATCCTCCTCGCCCTGAAGGGTTGCCCTTCGGGCAACTTGCTCACTTCGTTCGCAAGCGAGGCGTCCTTTCGTTTTACGCATGGTGCAACGACTGATTTTCTATGTAATAAAATACCTGCTCAAATTCTGCTCTGACTGAACAACAAAAATATCCAGCATTCCAAAAATGCCCGTTAGGATATCTCTTTCTTAAATTCGGACAAATCCTGAACAAAAGATATGAAGACAAACCTTTTATCATCTGCAAAAGCTGTGCATCAGACATTGTTCTTGGGCAATCAACAATCATATGCACATGATTTACAACGACTTTCAAGATAATAATATTGATTCCATGTTTTTTGCACGCTTCTTCTATCGCAACCTTGCAAAAAACTTCGATCTTGTCTTTTCGCATCATGTTATATCGATATTTTGTTGTTATCTGTACATGCTTGAAGTTATTCCCGATTGAGTTTCCGTAGTTGTTATACATTTTTACCTCCCGATAAGTTTATTTAGTGAGAAAAAGTTACAACTACGACGAAAAAAATTTCAGGGAGTTGCAACAAACTCTCCCTGAATCCAAATATTTCTAGAATAAATACATAACGCAATTCATCCGTTAGCTAAAGCAAACGGATTTCTTGCGGAGACTTTAATATGATCATAGTGTACTTTCATTGCCAAATTGAACTTGCAAATAGACTCAAGATTGAAAGGATATTTTGGAGCGGATAGATTCGTTCGTAATAAGTCATTTTATGTTTATATCAGAAATAACGAAATTATCAAAATATACATATTCATCTTTTTTAGACTCCCAACTTTCTTTACTTCCTCTAAAAAATACTGAGAAGTATAGATTTTCAATGCTGAAAGTTTGATTTTTTCTTCTTAAAGTTAACTTCTTTGAGAGAACTTTCTTTTCATCAAACCAAGATTCAATTAAGTCTTTTCCAGCATTTAACTTTACTCTCATTTTTACTGTATGCCATTTTCCAGGAATAATAAATATCTTTCTTCCTGTTTTTGAGTTTGTCCAGTTAAGATCCAAACCCCATTTTTTATCAATATCTTTTTCAGGATAATATACATATTGGCAAAGATATGCCTTGTAAGAATTCTTAATTTTATGTTTGTTATCAAAATTAATAACTCTCCACATAATCCTTGCTGAAAATCCGTCGGTATCTTTTGAACCTCCAGCAGGTGAAGTTCCCCCACTTAATCCAGGCAATTTACCTCCCCTGACAAAATTGAAACCTTTAGGAAACATTAAATTATATTGAAGATATAATTCATTATACTTTTTATTTAATTTTACTTTCCAAGAACCTCCATTCTCACGACCCGTTTTATTTTTTAAAAGTTTAGCTTGAATTACTTCTTTGCCCTCCAAGTTTACAATTTTAAATCTATTCTTATCATTCTTAATATTGTCTATAGGATTAATTGATTTTTGACTTTTATTTTTCATTTTTTATTATGCGGCGCCACATAAATTTATTTTTACTCTTTGTCATTGCTTTCTTCGTACTGAGCTAAAAGCTCTGGTCATTCTTCTGAATATATTAAGGTATAAAGATATATCGCGTCTCATCGATTATGCAAAAAGGTAAAACGCCCGGACCAAACCTATACACTTTCTGTGATTTTAAAAAACTCAAAGCCTTTTGTAATAATTTGTATTACAACTTGAGAATCTAGGTATAAGCTTGGTTAAAAGGAGTGTCGAGATTGAAAGGATATTTTCATTGGTATGAATGAAGTTCGTGACAAGAGGTCTAACTTTATCATATCATAATTCACCCAAATAGGTAAAATATGCTTTATTGTTTGCAAATCTTCGATAACTCGGTTCTTATTCTTTTCATGTCATTTTCATTCAACTTTGAAAGAACCGCTTTTGATTTGTTTAAGAAAAGCGGGGCTCGAGACATAATGAAATTGACATCATCTTGATTGACAACGCTGTTTGCATAATATTGAGTTGTATCTCGGACATCAAAAGCCTTTCTGATTATTTTTATCTCTTCTTGTGAATAAAAGTCCATTAGGAATTGTTTCATAAACTCGAGTGTGCATTGATGGATTTCAGATTTGACTCCAATTTTGATGAGAACCGCATAAAGAGAATAATACATTGAATAATAGCAAGCAGAGATTGAGAACTGTGGATTTAATGTCTTCTCCCTGTTCATTGTGCCGATGGCATTTTCTGCCATGTTTATAAAGCTTTGAACAAGATTATCGTTTGGAGAATCTATCTTTATTCCAGATCTCTGATTGCAACACCATTTTATGCTTACCATGTTAATTCTATGAATTCCTCTGTTCCTTTAAGAATTATATGGTTATTAATTATTTCCTTTATTATTGGTTCTTGTTTGTTGAACTTGTCTTTTGATGATTTTATTATATTTATTTTTATATTGTATAAGTCTTCTAAATCATGAACTTGTTCTATTTCTCCAATCGAGAAGATATCTAGATCTGATTCTTTATTGCTTTTTCCTTTTGCATAACTTCCGAATATGACTAGTATTCCTTTTGATTTCTGCTCTAGCTTTGCAAATAGATCCTTAATGTTTTTATTTTTTTCAAGAAAATCAATTTTTCTTTTGATTTCAATCATTGCAATAATTTCTTTTAGATGCGAGGTGAAAGTGTTTAGAAAATAATATTTGTTTTTTCCTTCTGTTGTGAACTTTAAGATATTGTCTTTTTCAAGTCTATTCAAAATATTTGAAACAGTCTTTTGATTCATTTTTAATCGCTTTGCAATATCTCGACCATATATCTTTTTAGAATAATCTCCTATGAATTCATTCAAAATATCTTGTTCTTTTGTATTGAGTAACATGTTATTCATATGAGTAATGGATTATTTAAATCTTCTTATTTTATTTGTCCCGAACTTATTCCATGTGTGTCAATGCATGCGTTGACTCTCGACTCTATTTTTAAAACAAAAGAGCCCTCTGTTACTAATCTGCTACTCAAAAGCGGCGGAAAAATGCAAAAAAGGGTAACGCCCAGACCAAGATTTGAACTTGGGAATCGCTTGCGCGAAACGAGGTTAGCAACCTCGCGCAGTAACCGCTGTGCCATCTGGGCATAAAAACTAAAGATAATAAGAGGTTTTAAAGATTATG
>ERZ1292640.728-Hain-H43-02um-R1-728-length-27085-cov-5_pt1 | contig 10430 bp, 13 predicted proteins | sample MGYA00564404_ERZ1292640 | MGnify/ENA primary metagenome ERZ1292640 (study PRJEB36523, sample SAMEA6512636) | groundwater metagenome | collected 2019-01-08 | study: AquaDiva: Metagenomics assemblies of 32 groundwater samples | reverse complement strand
CTGTTTTAGCAACATTCGGTGCCGTTGATCCATCAAACATTATTCCGGACAGGTGTGTCTTTCCAGTTAACTTAGCGTGCACGGATCATTCTGTCGTCATTAATGACACCGCCTCAAATAATGGCTCGGTATCCTTTTCGCTGGTAAACAATGGGGCGACAGAAATCAGAATTACCCGGGTAAATGTAACTGGCCAGGGGATTGCTGTACCTTGCATTGCTACCACAATTCCTTCTGCTTATCCTGTGGTTATGGAACCTGATGATGAGCAACTTTTTGTTGTTACTCCCTGTACATTTACACCTCAGTCATCGAAAAAGATGAAATATGATGTTTTCATTAGCCATGAGCAGGTTGGTTACACTAGCAGTAAAACTGTAAAAGGAGAAATCTTCACCAAACGCGAAGGCGCAGTATCATAGTCCACCACAGTTCAGGTCAAAAAATTGCCATTTAGACGCAATAAAGTCGTTTCACGACAAGACATTGCAGGAATCACATAAGCCCGCGCGGCGAATGAGCGCAAATTAAAATTAGTAAAAATACTCATTATTCCTGATACGACAGAACCTCAAAACCTAAAGTTTATTAACTGTTTTCTTCCTGAATACTGTTGAAAAGAGGAATAATAATGATAAAACGGCTATCTACAAATTCTAAAGGCCAAGCCGCGATGGAGTTTATGATGACTTATGGCTGGGCACTTATGATGGTTCTCGGTGTAATTGCGGCGCTAGTTTACTTCAATTTCTTCAATCCATCTTTGTTCCTGCCGGAAAAATGCGATTTGGGCTACAGGCTGAGGTGCGATGACTATAAAATAGGATACAAATCCGGTACTGGTGTGCAAGTTAGTTTGGCAATAACAAACATTTTTCCTGAAAGTATTGTTATTCGTTCATTAAACGTTTCGCCAATTAAGTCAATGGATTCTTTTACTTGCAATGGGTTTTGGCAAGCACCAGGATTAGGCACGTTTTCTTTAGCACAGGGAGAGAAAAAGGTAATAACTATTGACTGCTCTCCCGCTCTTTACAACCCTAAAGAATCAGGCAAGATAAAATTTTATGTAAACACATCATATTCTTTTAATGATACGGGACTTAATTATGTATATACAATGTACGGTGAACTCTTCACAAAAATAGAGCGCTAGTCCTTCTCAGAAAGCGTTTCGTCAATTAAATCCTGCATTCCCTTTACAGCAGAAACTGAGCCAGCTTTCGAGCAGTAAGGGCAGATTCTAGGTTCTTTCCCAGTTTTAGGCACAAATTTGTATCCACATGCAGAGCACTCGTACTTTGTCATGAGTGTTTTCTATCCTTTAGTAGATAAAAATGTTGCGGATTCTAGACAAGATATTTTACTACTTTAAAAGAGTATCACTGAAAATATTAATAAGCAACCTCGAATTCCTTAATCCATGAGCCTCGTCCAAAAATTGATAGTAAGCGGAACTGTTGCTGTTTTAGGACTCACTGGAATTGTGTGCGGAGGAAATGATAATCTTCCTCAAACCAGCTCGCCGATTGCATACGTGACTTCAATACCGACTGTATCACCATCTCCTACCCCCTCACCGTCTCCTGTTCCAACGCTCTCACCGACGCCTTTGGCTCCGGAATTTCTTGCGTTGGAATCTCAGCTAACCCAAAAAGTAAGGGATTATGAAACCAATTACGGGATGAATATATCAGTTGCTGTAACCGACTTTCAATCATCACAATCAATTTCTGTCGACGGAAATGAGCCTCACGAGCCTGGTTGTGTTATAAACCAGTTCCCAGTTTATTTGGTGGTAAGCGATGCCCAAGCAGGCAAGCTAAATTTAGGCGACATGGACGGGTACATAAAGAATTCTGTTAATCGTAGCAACCCGGATTCTACAGCTGCGTTTCTCTCATATTATTATGGTTCTGAGAGCGATGGCGTATTAGCAGTTCAGAAATGGATGGATGATCATTCAATAAACGGAGTTTACGAACACGTTCCAACTCATCCACCCCGCACCAACAATATGCTAACTGCATTGAGTACAAATAAAGTATTAACAATGCTTGCGATAGGAGAGCTTTTCAATCCTGAGCTTACTGGTTACGTCATAAACGATGTCATGACATATTCTAATTTTCTTTATGCAATCCCCTCTGGTGTTGATGCAGACGAAAGAGTTGCTCACAAGATAGGTTATTTCTGGAAACCTGAAGGTTGGGTGCACAACGATTCTGGAATAGTTTATTTCCCTGGACAAGATGGAAACGAGAAAGCATTTATGATCTCAATTTTCACGTCTGGAGGAGCAGGCAAGATTTATCCGTTCGCAACAATAGCTCAGGACTTGACGAGAACGGCTAATGATTATTTCCGCGGAGCTTATTGAGGGATTGATAGTGAGCATCGACGACAAAATAGACTACGATTCTGCAAAGCGAAGTACTTTAAGAATTTTCGGTCTAGCTGCCTTGACTGGATTTTTGTATTCGTGCGGTATTAGAGATAGTCCGCAAAAGGAAGGCATCACACCAACTGCAACATTTAAACCAGTATATACAAAAAGTCCGACGAGCTCTCCTTCGCCAAGCCAATCTCCAACAGCTTCACCAATTCCTGCGCTTTCTCCCAGCCCAACCGTTGTTCCTACTCCAATCCCAACAATCGAGCCAACACCTGCTCCATCACCGACTCCAGTCACTCTTACTGAATGTATCGACGGCTCGCAGCTCGGTGGTGAATTATACATTTCTCCGATAGAAGGCGTGAGAAGAAGGCTTCAGCCTGTTGTAAGCGCGCCGTATAATGGTGTTGTGCCCATGAATACCCATCTCTCGCTGGAATGCCAGCAGGACGTTTCCGGACAGTTATGGTTGAGAGTTAATGATGGCACTCAGTTCTGGATTCCGCAGGAATGGACGAGCCAGCAGCCGATTATTACTCCAACTCCAGTTCCGACTCCCCCAACAGTAATCAATCCAGGTGGAGGGAATAAAATAATTCTAACTTTCGACGATTATGGAGAATATTCATCGAACATACTTGATATCCTGGCGTCTTACAGTGCAAAAGGACTTTGAGCCATTCAGGAAATTCTTCCAGACTTAAAATGTACTCCATGAATTTAACAGCAGTTTTGCTGTCATAATCATACTCAAAATAAACTGAGTTCCCGATTCTTTCCTTTACTAAGAGCTTTTTTTCTGCTAAAAGATTGCATAACTTATTCACATGGGCGTGATTTAGGCCGAGTATACGGGCTAACTGCCTGGCGTTATGCCTGTCTTTATAGTGCTTGAACAGGTATTTAGCTATCTGAATCTCAACTTTTGTGAATTGTATGCTGTTGGCAGTCATATGTATGCTGATAACATACAGAGTATATAATTATTTCTCTATTACGGAGTCCGAATGTTGTCTCTTAGGGTTGCGATTGTACTGGCAACCTATATAAATGAACTAAATGCTTATTGTATTCACCACTTGTTGATAGGCTGGAAAGGGTTGATTTCTTAGTTTATTCTTTGTATAATTCATCTATTGGTCAAATGAACCCACAATATTTGTGCATACAAACCAAAATTTCGGTTTGTTTTCTGAAGAAATATCTGTTTCTTAACGATGGGTTATACTCTCAATTCTTCAGGTATCTCAAGTTTTTTATCAGAATAAATTATGTCTTCGCTCTGGCTTATTGCTTTTTTGCATATTTTTGCCATGTGCTCATACTGGCTGGATACTGCCTCGCTTTTTGTGCTTGAGCTGTAACGGGCGGTTTCTCGTTCATCGACGTCTGACTTTTCTTCTTTTCCTCTGTATACTGTAATGCGGTCGATGAGCTCATCATCATATTCAATAATGCCTTTGTCTTTGACGTAGTGCAGGAATGCTGCTGTGCATCGCTGGCTTCTTGTTTCTACTCCGAATTTTGCGAGAATTGCCAAAGCACAATAATAAAGCGTGTAAAACCATTCTTCAGGAATTTTGTAATCTAAGCGTTTTTGCATTAAAAGTTCACAGAACTCAAGGTTCATTTTTGCTTTTGTCAGGTATTATTTTGCTTTTTTCTCGTCGGGCTTGGTTATGAGCAGGCCTTTGTGCTTCATTCCTTTCTGTTCGTCTTTGATGGCGTTTTTGAAGCATTCCTTAACTTCGTCTTGACTCATATGGTGTGCAAACTCTTCACGAATTTTATAAAATTTTCCTGGCCTGCCAGCACAATTCCTTTCGTTAAGGCATCCACAAAGGCAGAATTTGGTTTCAATAGTTCCAGCTTCAGCTCTGTTTCTGTGAATATTATCCCATGTATTTTTTTCAGTTGTGTTTTTTGAACTGTTAGCATTTTTTTATCTATATCTGCGTGCTGTTTCACAGGTGCAACTACGAGTATGTCGATGTCATTGGCTTCCTTGGGTGAGTGGGTTATGCTTCCGTAAAGAACCATGAAGTCTGCGCTTTTTCCTAAGCTGGCAAAAGAATCCTTCCATCTTTGCTGTTTTTCAGCTTCAATGCAAAGAGCAAGCTCCAAGTGCTTTTGAGTCAGGCTGTTATCCCAGTTTAGCGATATTGTGAATGCATTTGTTTTTCCTGAGCCGATAGGCGCAAGAAGCAGGATATTTTCTGCTTCCAATCTTTTTAGCAGTTTCCAAGCTCCAACTCTCGATATCTGCAATTCTTGAGCTATTGAGGTTACTGTCTGGCTCTTGTTCACGCTCTTTAGCAAGGCAATAAGGATTTTTTGCTCGTTGTTAGCTGTTTCCATTTTGTTAATAATTATTAACTAAAAGTTAATAGTATATAAAAAAACTTCCGTTTTTCAGTTTACAATTTTCACCACTTATCGAAATGTTGGAAATGCAGCTTTATCCGGGTTAATCTGTTTGGTCTGATTACTACTCGAGAATCCATCTGGACACGGGCAATACGCGTATCTTTTTTCCTTTGTACATTATCTCTTCTGTTTGCTCAAGTGTGAGTATTAGTCCTTCAGGTAACTTGAATTTCTCCATTGCATCATTTAATCCGCTCAGTTCTCTTTCCCTGTTCTCATCATTAAGCTCGTAGCAGACCTGTATCGCGAGGCTTATCCCTGACCCTGATTTTATTACGAAATCGCATTCTGTTTTTTCAGAGTAATAATATGTTTCCGCCTTTTTTCGTTTCAATTCTATAAATACTAGGTTCTCCAGGATTCTTCCTTTGTTCTTCGAAAAATTCAACCCGCAAATCCTGCTGATGGCCGAATCGATTGTGTATATCTTTCTGGGTGAGTTCAGCTGTTTTTTCAGGGAATGGGAGAACCTAAGCAATTCGTAGAAAAGGTACGAATTATTCAGGTAAGAAATGTATTCTTTCACCGTTATGGCATTTGCAAGGCCGAGAGATTCTTTTAAGGAATTATATGTGAATCGTGAAGAGGTGGTTGTGGCTAACAGGTTGACAAGTTCTTTGAAAGTTCTTTCTTTTTTGATGGCGTATCTTGTTATTATGTCTCGGTATAATATGTTGTCAAAAACTGTTTTTATGTATTCGTCGTCGTTATTTTTGAGATATTCCGGGAACCCGCCTGAGTTGAGGTATTCTTCAAATAGTTTGAGCAGCTTCACTTTCTTTTCTGTAACGTAAAAGTCATCTTTTTCTACGCTTATTTTTTTGAAGGTGAGAAATTCCCGAAAGGAAAAAGGATAGACTTCGAACAGTTTGTATCTTCCTGTAAGCCTCGTCCCGAGCTCTTTGCTCAGCAGTGAGGCGTTTGAACCAGTCATCACCACTTTTTTCTTTTGGTCCTGCAGCCTTCTTACAAATGTCTCGAACATTTCCACGTTCTGTATTTCGTCAAAAAAATAGATTTTTGATGGCCCGTAAAATTCTGTTAGTACCTCATTCAGGTTCTCGAAATCATTGGCACTGAAGCCCAAGAGCCTTTCGTCTTCGAAGTTGATGTAGCACCAGCCTGTCTTGTTTTGCATTATCTGCTTCAATAACGTTGACTTTCCGCATCTTCTTATCCCTGTCAGGATTATTATCCTTTCATCATCAAACCAGCGAAGTATGTCATCCAGCAGCTCTCTTTTTACTGTTTCGTCTTTGGCTGTGATGCTCTTTTTTTGGACAATGACGACCTGCCTCATGGCATCCTTTGTAATCATACTAATTAGTAGTTAGTATTATTATATAAATGTTCTCATTGGTGGTTAGTACTCACTGTGAAAGTACTGGTTATTGAATTCACCACTTATTGATGTGCTAGAATATGTTATTTTTTGCCAGGTTTTAAACGATTCATTCTGTCTCTTTTAGAAGTTTTTCGATTTCTTCAAAGAAGGGGATCACGGTTTCATTCAGGATTTTTTCTGCTTCTTTCTTGTTTTCTTCGCTCATCTTGAGATTCATCCTGTAACCTATGCTTTGTCTTGATGTAAAGATGTCGCTGAGGTTTTTTGCCAGGTCTTTTCTTCCCGCTATTCTGCTCAGGAATATTTGTGTGCAAACGTGGCTCTCCACTTTATAACCAAGCTGGGCGAGCAGTTGGTTGGCTTTATGTTCCATCGCAAAATGTGCGATTAGAACAGCAGCCAGAGGTGTCGAGCTTTTTGATATGTTCTTTGCGCATTCAAGAAAATATTCGGAATTGTTTTTATGCTGCGCTGCTAATGAGTTTCTTATCTCTTTCTTGGATATTCTGCTGGCGCTTGGCTCTATAGTAACAGTCCTTTTTGCCAGGCATTTTTCCTCAACTTCCTTGTCCATTTTCCGTCTCCCTGTAGTTTATATCTTCAAGAAACTTGGCCAACTCTTTTTTAATTCTTTTGTTTAGGAGCAGTATTACGCCGTCTTTTTTTATATTTCTGTAAAACAGCGTATTGTTTTTGATTTCTTCATTGAACGCTTCAAAGCTCAGTACCATTAGGTTTATCTTGTTATTCGTTTTTAATTCTCCTGCCGTTTCCAAAAGCTTTTCTTTTGAATTTTTCGTTAACGCCAGCAGGTCTATGTCGCTGCTTAGCGTTGCATCTCCTCTGGCCTGGCTGCCAAAAAGTATTATCGCATCTGATTTATGCTTGATTTTTGAAACTGCGTGCTCCAAAATGCTCCAAGTGTGTGAAAGAATCACTTCCTTTCTTTGTCTTGTCTTCTCAACCTTGAATAGATCAAATAAGGCAGCAGCATAAGGGCTGCCTGAATTAAGCTTATACAGTTTTTCTTTTCGTGTTCCCTTGATTCTGGTCAATATTCTTTCTTCCGTCAATTCTTCAGCAGCTTTGTGGGCTATGCTCAGGCTTAGCTCTGTTTCATCCCTGAGGCTTTTCAAGCTGTAGGCAGTTCTTGTTTCTGTCAAAACTCTCAGTATCTTCACTTTTGCCTTTGAGCCTACTATGTTTTCTATGAACATATTATTTCCGAAATAGTGCAAATATATAAATTTATCGTGTGTTAAAATGTATTTATTTACAAAAAATTGGAAATAAGTCATTTATTTATAAATGAAAAGATTATATTTCCAAAATGATGGAGATTTCAATAGGGTTGCGATTGTACTGGCAACCTACAATAAACGAAGCAGGTTATGTATGTATTCACCACTTATTGATAGTGATAATGGAAAGGTTTAAATACTAAAATGTTTTTCTGCATTTCATGAGCCTCACACACATCGTTGAAAACGAAAGCAGAAAGATGGGCCTCGGCCAGAAAGTTGCATTGTTCTCAGGAGCAGCAATACTTACTGTTCTTGGTTATGCCTGCGGCGGAAGCAATTCAAGCGAGCCGACTCAAAATTCTTTAAATACTCCAGTTGCTACAGCGAAGCCAACACCAGCCGCATCATCTTACTCAGCAACACCCGTGCCGACAGCTGAGCCAACACAATCTCCAACACCTATTAAATATGCTAATGAAGTTGATCCGGCGACATTAGGGCCAAGTGATTTGACTTATTTGACGAGCTGTGAGAGTGGGGTTGAACCGATAGTTGATCCAGCTCAAGGACCTGCTACTCTTTATTCTGGTCTTCCCGTAGGAACGGATATTTTATTTCCTGCTGAATCGGGTACATTGACTTCAAGTAATTTGAATCCTATTAACGATAACTTTATTTATACTCTTAATTCCGGGGGGGCTGTTCAGTTTTTTGCCGCAAGTGGTATTTTAAATCCTAATATGACAACAGTTTCGAGAGGAGAAATTATTGGTCAAGTTGTAGAGGGGATACTCGGAGGTCAATTAGCTAGTCAAAATTTACAATTGTATATGGTCTATTTACAGGATCCTGTAGCAGGTATGATTTCTTCACCTGAATTTACGGGTTGTCTAAATAAATAGTTTTAAGTAAATTTAGATTTCTTGAATTATTTAATTACTCATTCGTAGTAAGTTATGTTTTTATATTCTCATTTAATTGAGTAATTTAGCCGGTAAGGAAAATGAATACTAAGATTAAATCATTGTTTCTTGTTATTCTTACATTCTTAATATTATCAATTTCTGTTACAATTGCTTCTGCCAGTTTTTACCAATTGGTTAGGTGCATAGTTACGAATGCATGTTCTACACCTCCAACCGACAAATATCTGGATCGAACCAACTGGATATGTTATTATAATCCAGTTGGTGTTTGTGATAATGCTGGAGGTTGTTGGTATGGAAATTCTGCCGCATGTAGTTCTGGTGATAGAGCATTTCCAGGTGAAATCGGTGGCACTCAATTGAGATCTGGTTACTGCTCTGCAAGTGGCTGTGGTTATGGTGGATTTTACAAGTTTTGCTGTAACGGCGCAACTGTTCAGTCGGCATGGCCTAATGTTAATAATGCGGACGGGACAAAGTCAGCGGCTTGTTGGGGTGGCGGTCTCCCGCGCGAACCTGGAGATGGCTCTGGGTACGTTCAATGGTCTGCTGCTGCATGCGCCCCTCCTCCTCCTCCTCCTCCAACTTGCAATAGTTTCAGTTTTTTTGGCGGTTCAATGAATGGGTTTATACAAGGATCGGATGTAACTGTAAATCCGGGTGGATCTTTTACAATGACCTGCAATTATGGATCTGCTAGACCCCCCTGTATAGATCCCGCGCCTGTTACTGGTATGTCCTGTAGTTATACTGGATTTGCAGGAGACAATGCAGCTATGTTCTCTTGCACAGCCCCGTCAACTCTTGGCACTTACCCAATTCATTGTATAACCGGAGCAAGAAATAGTTGTTGTGGGGGAAATAATGATTATATAGGGACATTGATAGTAAGTCCTCCTCCTCCTACAACGATTGATATCCTTTCTCGAATCTGGCTGGATAATGATGAAGATGGGGTGAGATATGATGGGAATGGTGATGGTTGGTATCAGGTGGGGGATGAAATGTATATTGAATCTACCACATCTCCTGCTTTGTGTAATGGCATCCCTTTATCTTCTAATCCAAGTGTTGATGGTGCAAGGTCTGGAGGTGGCGGAGCATTTACGAGTCCGTTAACAAATTGCAATCCGGATCCTTACACTGCATCCATGAGTTTGGCACCGGGAACCTGGTTGATTAACGTAGCGGGTCTCCCTGCAGATTACAGCGTGGTTTCAGTTTGGAAACCGGATACAAGTGATCCTACATATACAGTAAATTCTGATAAGTCATTAACGGTAACTGGAACTGCGGGGGCCCAAATAAACCCGTATTTCGGTATCAATAGATGCACAGCTTCAGGCATGGCTTTTAGTTTGAGTCCGACATCGGTTTATCCTTCAGGATCAACCACACCTAGTGTTTCTGGAATATTGAAGGCATGTAGCGGTAGAACTCTTTATATTAAAAAAGACTCATGTACTGGAACACAATTCAGCACTTGCGTGCTAAATAGTGCTGGGGCTTGCACTTCTGCTCTTAATGCATTTACTGCTCCATCTCCCACCGGCGATTATTGGTATTACGGTTGCATTGACGCCAACAAAGACGGGGATACTGCTGATTCTGGCGAGGCTGGTGACTGGGATATTCTGACTGTCAAAGATTTGACTGTCAGTTTTAGTTGTTCGGGAAGCGATAAAAAAGCAGATCTTTCATGGGTTGCTGCTCCGGGTTCTCCTACTTATTATCAATGGTATAAACTTTCTTCAAGTGGTACTTACACTTCATCTGGATCAACAACAGCAACTACAAAGTCTGTTCCAACTACAGGCGGATTGTCTGCTTCCACAAATTATGATTTCAGGGTGACGACTTCAAATTCGGCCACTGCTAACATCTGGGTGGATAAGAATACTCAAAATTCAGGTTCCGCTTGCCAATCTTGCGGAAACAGCGTCAGAGAAGGCACTGAGCAATGTGATGCTGGTCCAACTGGCGGCGGGTGTTGTACAGCGAGTTGCACATATGTGAGTGCTGGTACTTCGTGTCGTGGTTCTGCTGGTTTGTGTGATGTTGCTGAGACTTGTTCTGGTTCAAGCGCTGCTTGT
>ERZ1292640.4619-Hain-H43-02um-R1-4619-length-10433-cov-4_pt1 | contig 10433 bp, 7 predicted proteins | sample MGYA00564404_ERZ1292640 | MGnify/ENA primary metagenome ERZ1292640 (study PRJEB36523, sample SAMEA6512636) | groundwater metagenome | collected 2019-01-08 | study: AquaDiva: Metagenomics assemblies of 32 groundwater samples | reverse complement strand
CGTGACGACGTGGTGCGATTCCATGCCGAGCGGGTACGGCCCGGCGGGGCGCTGTTCGTCGTCGCCGGCGACGTGGACCCGGCGCAGGTCCGCGGCCTCGCCGACCAGGCATTCGCGGCCTGGACCGGTAGCCCGCCCGCGGGAGGCGCGCAGCCCCTCGTCCCGGTCCGGGCCCGCACCGAGATAGTGCTGGTCCACCGGCCGGGCTCGTCCCAGTCCAACGTTGTCGCCGGCTTCCCGTTCGTCACTCCCGCCAACCCCTCGCGCTACGCGCTCATCGTCATGAATCGCGTGCTCGGAGAGGGCAACGACTCGCGGCTGTTCATGATCCTGCGCGAGCAGAAGGGCTGGACCTACGGCGCCTACTCCGGATTCACCAGCCCGCGCGGCGTGGGCGCCTTCTCCGCGACCGTCGAGGTGCGCACCGAGGCCACCGACAGCGCGTTGTCCGAGCTGATCCGCCAGCTCGAGCGCATCCGCACGCAGGCGGTGCCCGACAGCGAGGTCCGGGCGGCGAAGAGCTACCTGGTGGGCTCGTTCCCGCGGCGCATCGAGACGCCCGAGCAGATCGCCCAGCAGGTGGCGCGCGCTCGGCTGCGCGGGCTCCCGGACGACTACGTCATCCGCTACCGCGACCGGCTCTCGGCGGTCACCGCGCCGCAGATGCTCGCGGCCGCACGGCGGTACCTCACGACCGATAGGATGACCGTCGTCGTGGTGGGCGACGGGCCGCGGCTGCTGAACGCGCTCAAGGCCATCGCCCCGGTACGCATCGTGGACGTCGAGGGCCGGCCGCTCACCGAGGCCGACCTGGCGCCCCGCGCCGCGGGCACCGTTGCCTGGGCGGCGGACCGGATCGCGGCCGCGACCTTCACCTACCGCGTGCTGCTCCAGGGCAACCCGTTCGGCCAGGAAGTGCGCCGTCTCGAGCGCACGACCGAAGACGGCCGCGATGTCTGGCGCATCACGACCGCGACCAGCCTCGGCCCGATCGGGCAGCAGGACGACACTACCACGATCGACGCCGCGACCCTCGCGCCGCTCCGCGTGCGCCAGGGCGGCGTGCTCCAGGGCCAGCAAGCCTTCGTCCGCCTCGACTACGCCGAGGGACGGGTGCGCGGCGAGGCTCGCACTCCGGGGCAAGGCGGGCCGCGGGAGTTGACGATCGACACCACGGTCGCGGCTGGCACGCTCGACGACAACGAGCTCGGCGCGGTGATGGTCGCGCTGCCATTTGCCGCCGGCGCGCGCTGGAGCCTGCCGGTCTTCGCCGGCGGCGAAGCGGCCCTGAAGACCTACACCGTGTCGGTCGCGGCCGAGGAGAGCGTCACCGTGCCCGCCGGCACGTTCGCCTGCTGGCGCGTCGAGGTCACCGGCGGCCAGGTGCCGGTGACGTTCTTCGTCACCAAAGACGCGCCCTACAGCGTCGTCAAGCTCGAGCTGCAGGGCGCACCGCTCGCCTTCGAGCTCACCCAGCGGAACTGAGGACCGTCATGAGGATTGCCATCCTGGTCACGGCCGGGGCCGCGCTCGCGTCGGCCTCGTGCGCACCGTTCGTGGCCAGCGCCGCCGGCGGGAAGAGCCCGCCGGCGGTTACCCAGGGCCAGCCGCCTGCCGGCGCGACCGGTGCGGCGCCTGCCGCTCCCGTGGTTGCGGCGGCGACTCGCGACACGCTGTCGGTGGATCGGCCACAGTACGCGTCCACCTACCAGCGGCGGCCCTCGCCGCCGGTCCTCATCCGGAACGCGACCGTTCTCACCGCGACCGGGGTCGAGATCGAGCACGGCTCGGTCCTCCTGGTGGACGGGAAGATCGCGGCCGTCGGCGCCGACGTATTGGCACCTCCGGGTGCGACCGTCGTGGACGCCACGGGCAAGTTCGTCACCCCGGGCATCATCGACACGCACTCGCACCTCGGCGTGTACGCCGCGCCGGCGACGCAGGCGGAGTCGGACGGCAACGAAATGACGAACCCGAACACCGCGCAGGTCTGGGCCGAGCACAGCTTCTGGCCGCAGGACCCGCAGCTGCCGCTGGCGCAGGCGGGCGGCGTGACGACGATCCAGGTGCTGCCCGGCTCGGGGAACCTCATTGGCGGGCGCAGCGTCACGCTCCACCTGGTCCCGGCGCGCACGGTACAGGAGATGAAGTTCCCCGCCGCGCCATACGGCCTCAAGATGGCCTGCGGCGAGAATCCGAAGCGCGTCTACGGCTCGCGGAACACCTTCCCCTCGACCCGCATGGGCAACATGGCGGGCTATCGCTCGGCCTTCATCGGCGCCGAGCGCTACCGGCGCCGCTGGGACCAGTGGCTCACCAACCGGCAGGGCGATCCGCCCGAGCGCGACCTCCAGCTCGAGACCCTCGCCGACGTGCTGCGCGGCCGGATCCTGGTGCAGAACCACTGCTACCGCGCCGACGAGATGGCGCAGATGATGGACCTCGCGCGCGAGTTCGGGTTCCACATCCGCTCGTTCCACCACGCCGTCGAGGCATACAAGATCGCCGACCTGCTGGCGCGCGAGCAGGTCGCCGTATCGCTGTGGGCGGACTGGTGGGGCTTCAAGATGGAGGCCTTCGACGGGATCCAGCAGAACGCCGCCCTCGTCACGCAGGGCGGCGCGCGCGCCGTCATCCACAGCGACAGCGAGAGCGGGATCCAGCGGCTGAACCATGAGGCCGCCAAGGCGATGTGGGCCGGGCGCCGCGCTGGCATCAGCGTCTCGCGCGACCAGGCGCTGCGCTGGATCACGGCGAACCCGGCCTGGGTGATCGGGCTCAACTCGCTGATCGGCACGCTCGAGGCGGGCAAGAACGCGGACGTCGTCGTGTGGAGCGGGGACCCGTTCTCGGTCTACTCGCGCGCCGAGCAGGTGTACATCAACGGTGCGCTCGTCTACGATCGCAGCAACCCGGCCACGTGGTGGCGGACGGACTTCGAGCTGGGCAACGTGCCCGCCCCCGGGAGGGACCGGTGATCGCGATCATCCTCGCCCAGACCATCGCCATCACCGGCGGTACTGTGTTTCCCGTTTCGGGGCCGAGGATCGAGTACGGGACCGTGCTCATTCGCGACGGCGTGATCGCGGCCGTGGGCACCAACGTCGCGGTCCCCAACGGTGCGCAGCGGATCGACGCGCGCGGCAAGATCGTGACGCCCGGGCTGATCAACGCCTTCACCCAGCTCGGCCTGACCGAGGTCGACCTCGCGCCCGGCACCGTCGAGTCGTCGGTGAGGTCCGACGTCGCGGCCGCCTTCAACGTCGCCGAGGGGATCAACCCCGCCTCGACGCTCATCCCGGTGACGCGCATCGAGGGGATCACCAGCGCACTGGTCGCGCCGGTGGACTCGTTCATCGCCGGCCAGAGCGTGTTCATCGACCTCACGGACGGGCCCATCGAGCAGCTGGTGGTGAAGAGCCCGGTCGCGATGCACGTCACCCTCGACGAGGCCGCGAAGCGCGCGGGTGGCGGCTCGCGCGCCGGCGTGGCCGAGCGGCTGCGCCGCATCCTCCGCGACGCGCAGGCCTACGGGCAGCGGCGCTCCGACTACGAGCGGCGCCAGATGCGCGACCTCGCGGCCCCCGCCGCCGACCTCGAGGCGCTCCAGAGCGTCCTCGCCGGGCGCATCCCGCTCGTGGTGACCGCGCACCGCGTCTCCGACATGCGCACCGCGTTGCGCATCGCGCGCGAGTTCAACCTGCGGCTGGTCCTCGCCGGCGCGGCCGAGGGCTGGCAGATCGCCGACGAGATCGCCCGCGCGAACGTGCCCGTCCTGGTCGAGCCGCTCGCGAACATCCCGAGCTTCAACGCCCTCGGGGCGCGCTACGAGAACCCGGCGCGCCTCGCGGCGGCTGGCGTGAAGGTGGCCCTGGTGGCGGGGGCGGGCCCGGGCGGGACGGCCCACAATGCGCGCATCGTGAAGCAGGAGGCCGGCAACGCCGTCGCCTACGGCATGGACTGGGACGCGGCGCTGCGCGCCGTCACCCTCGGCCCCGCCGAGATACTCGGCGTCGCCGACCGGTACGGCTCCCTCGAGCCCGGGCGGGTTGCCAACGTCGTCGTCTGGTCGGGGGATCCGTTGGAGTTTTCCACCGCGGTCGAGCACGTCATCATCCGCGGGCGCGAGATCCCGCTCACCAGCCGCCAGTCCGAGCTGCTCGAGCGCTACCGCACGCTGCCGCCACGCTACTAGCCTGCCGATGGCGCAGAGGGCGGCCCGCAACGGCCGCCCTCTGCGCTTCTTCCGGGGCCCGTTGCACGACCGCAACAGCAGGTGCGGTTGGCCGGTTGACGCTTACTTGACGGGGCCGCCCCACTATCGGATCACGCGGACGGGCGGATCTGTGGCAGCAGGCCGCTTCGGACGCAGCCGTAACGTGGACGGAAGCCGGACCTTCCTTGCCGTGCCTTCTGGCCGGCGCTGCCGGCTTCCGTTCGCGCTGCTAGCCCTGCGGTGGCTCTGCCGGCTTCGTTCCCCGGACCGTCTCGATCTCGGCCTGGAGCCGGTCGATCTCCCGCTCTGCCTCCGCGATGCGCCCCGTGAGGCCGTCAATCTCGCCTTCGGCGGGCGCGGCGCCCTTCGACTGGCGGTACACGACGTAGCCGAGGTCGCGCGCGAGGTTGTCCTTCCGGCGCCGCTGCCGCATGAGCTCCATGCGGAGCCTGCTCTCGTCGAGGAACTGGTTGGTCTTCCGGCCGAGCGTGTCGAGTCCGGCCGTGATGCGTTCGAGCAGTGCCATGCGTCGCGCGGCTCCTTATGGCTTCAGGCCGCCGGGTACACGCTCACCTGGCGCCGCCCCTTGGTCCGCCATTCGAACTTCACGACGCCATCCACGAGCGCGAAGAGCGTGTCGTCCACACCGTGCCCGACATTGCGGCCCGGATGAATCCGCGTGCCGCGCTGCCGGACGATGATGTTGCCCGCGACAACGTCCTCGCCGCCATAGCGCTTGACGCCGAGGTACTTGGGGCCGGAATCGCGCCCGTTGCGGCTGCTGCCGACACCCTTCTTATGAGCCATCCATCCTCCGTCCTCGGTCCGCTGGTCCTCAGCCGAGCTCGACGGACTCGATGCGGACTTCAGTGAACCCTTGCCGGTGCCCCTGCTTGCGCGCGTAGTTCTTCCGGCGCTTGAACTTGAAGACGACGATCTTCTTGTCGCGGCCGTGGCGAACGACCTCGGCCGTGACCTGCGCGCCGGCGACCAGCGGGGTTCCCGCCTTCACGACGCTGCCGTTCGAGCCGAGCAGCACCTGGTCGAACGTCAGCTTCGACCCCGGCTCCGCCTTCAGGGAGGGGATGCGCAGCGTCCGCCCGGGCTCCGCCCGAAACTGCTTGCCAGCCGTCCGAAAGATCGCGTACATGCTAAGCCAATCACCCTGCGCGGTTTACGTTCCTGGGCCAGCCTGAAAGGTTAACCGGGGGCTCACCGCGCGTCAATGGCGCCCGCGTACTGTCTTTCCACGCTGCGGTTCCATAGTTTAGCGCGCCGCATGACGAGCCCGGTCCGCGCGCTCCACACCCTCGAATTCGATCCCCGCCGCTCGCACCGGCGGGCCCTCGTGCTGCTGGCGGTCCTCGTCGTCCTCCATACCCTCGCCGTCTGGGGCTACACGAGCCTCTGGTGGGGCGACCACGGGCGGTGGCTCAACGAGGTCGAGCGGTTCGCGAACGGCGAGGTTCCCTACCGTGACTTCCAGTGGCACTTCCCGCCCCTGGCGATCTGGGTCGTCGGGACGCTCGCGAAGGTGGCCAGTGCCGAGCTCGGCGCCGTCTCGCTGATCACCGCGCTGATCTTCTTTCTGGTGGCGCTCGCGTTCTACCGGTACGTGATCCAGGTCGCGCCGGGTACCGCCGTGCCGGCGAGCGTCGCCGGTTTTCTGTTCGCAACGGCGTACGCCAACCGGTTCGGGTCGCCGCTGCCACTCGGCACAGTGACGCCCGCCGGGCCGGTGGGCATGGTGTTCCTGCTGCTCGCCATCACGGCCACGCTCGAGCTGATCGAGCGGCCCAGTCGCAGGGTTGCCCTCGTCGCCGGCGCGTGCGAGGCGCTGGCCGTGCTGAGCTATCACGCCTACTGGGTCCCGGCCGCGTATCTGTGGATGGCGGCGGTCTACATGCTGGTGCATCGCGACGATCGGCCGGCGGGCACCCGCACCAGCCTCGCCGCGAGCTTCGCGGTAACGCTGGCCATCGGCGTGGCGGCCGTGCTCGCGACCGCGGGCTGGAGCGCGCTCGGGCAGATCGTCACCGGCTGGGGGGAGAGCGCCGCCGTGCTGGCGCAGGCGATGCCCTCCTTCGAGCGGCTCACGGTGGAGGCGGCGGCGGTGAGCATGATGACGCTGATCGGGGTGGCCGGGCTGTGGCTCTGCCTCGCGATGGACGATGCACGGGCGGCGCGCTGGGCCGGCATCCTGCTCGCGATCTTCCTCAGTGCGTGCGCGGTGCACCTCGGGATGACCGTGGCGGCGGGCGCGCGCCTGCTCGCGGAGGGCCCGGCCCGCTACCCGACGCCCATCGAGGAGTCGGTGATCCCGTTGTTGCGCGGCGGGGCCTCGATCGGCCGCGCTGCGCTCTACGTCCTCGACCAGCGGTTCCAGCAGACCCTCTTCCCGACGCTCCTTCCACCGCTGCTCCTCGGCGCGCTGCTGTGGCGATGGCGGCGCTGGGGCGATCACCCGGCGCGCGATCGGCTGCTGTTGCTGCTCGGGCTCGCCGTCGCGCTGCGCCTGCGGCGCGGCTTCGCGGGCGCCGACTGGTATGACGTGCTGGTCGAGGTCCCGGCGTACGCGCTGTTCCTGCATTTGGTCGCGGGGACCGCGGGGCGGGACGCGCGCCGCAGCGTGTCGGCGGCGATGGGGATCCTCGTCCTGGCGGGCACGTACGCGTACTACAACCAGGGCCGGGGCATCCTGACGCGGCGCAGCGGCTACCCCACGACGGTCACCGATCGTGGGGTGGTGCGCTGGGCGGACAGCGAGGCGGACTCGTATCGCGCGGTGCACGCCGTGCTGGAGCGCCTCGACCCGCAGCGCACGCGACCGCTGTTTGCCTTCGGGCAGACCGGTGGGTGGAACTACTTCTTCCGGCGGGGGAGCGCGACGAGCGTCACCAAGGGCCTCTTCTATGCCGACGTCCACGCCGAGGCGGTGCTGTCACGGCTGCGGCGCCACGTCCCGCCGCCGCTGCTCGTGGACAACCGCCTCGTGATGCGCGCGCTGCCGGCTCCGACCGCGCACTGGAACGGCTGGCAGCCGCAGATGGGTGCGAATGCCTGGGCGCGGATCGACCGGCCGATGTTCGAGCGGCTGATCGCCGGGTGCGCGGCGCACCCGGCGACGCAGGACTCGGTGCCGATGCTGGTCGTGTACGATTGCGGGGCTACGCTACCAGATAGCTCTCGGTGACGTCCCGTCCCGCCGGCTGACTCATCAGCTTCAGCTCGTCCAGCTTCATCATCGGATCGTCCCGGACCTCGAGGTCGATCCCGGTCTGCTTGGCGAGCGTCTTGAGGAAGTGCGGCTCCTGCTCGAGCAGGTACAGCGCCACCTCGGGGTGCAGGCGCACCGTCATCCGCCGGTCCTGCCTGGCCTGGGCCGCGCGCTTCAAGGAGCGCTCGAGGCGCCGCACCACCGTCTCCGGCTGGAGCACGCGGCCGGTTCCCGAGCACGTCGGGCACGGCATGGTCTGGCTCTGGAACAACGACGGCCGCACCCGCTGCCGCGTCATCTCGATCAGCCCGAGGTCGCTCACGGCGAAGGCCCGCGTGCGCGCGCGATCCCGGGCGAGGTGCTGCCGCAGCTCCTGGAGCACCTTGTCGCGGTTGCTCTTCGTCTCCATGTCGATGAAGTCGCAGACGATGATGCCGCCGATGTCCCGCAGCCTGAGCTGCCGCGCCAGCTCGCGCGCCGCCTCCAGGTTGGTCTTGAGGATCGTCTTCTCGGGGTCCTTCTTCCCGGTGTAGCGCCCGGTGTTCACATCCACCGAGACCAGCGCCTCGGTGTGCTCGATCAGGATGTAGCCGCCCGTCGGCAGGTCCACCCGCCGCTTGAAGAGGTCACGGATCTCGCTCTCGATGTCGTACTTGTCGAACAGCTGCGCGGTCCCGCCGTACAGCTCGACCCGCTCCTTGAGGTCCGGCCCCACCTGGTCGAGGTACGCCGCGATCTCGTTGTGGAGGTCCTTCGAATCCACCGCGAGGTGGTCCACCTTGGCGGAGAAGAGGTCGCGGATGATGCCGCGCGTCAGGCTGGTCTCGCGCTGCACGAGGGAGGGCGCGCGCACGAACGTCGCCTTCTTGCCGATCTTCTTCCACGTCTTGAGCAGGGAGTCCAGCTCGCGCTTGAAGGTCTCCTCGCTCACCTCCTCGCCCACGGTGCGCACGATGACGCCGCCGCTATCCTTGGGAAGGATGTTGGACACCATCTGCCTGAGCCGCGCGCGCTCCTCCCGGCTCTCGATCTTGCGGGAGACGCCGACCTTCGACGCGTAGGGCATGAAGACGAGGAACCGCCCCGGCAGGGAGATCTGCCGGGTGACGCGGGGGCCCTTGGTGCCGATCGGCTCCTTCGAGACCTGCACGAGGAAGGTCTCGCCGCGCTTCACCAGGTCCTGGATGGGGGGAAGCTTGCGGCCACGGTCAGGCTCGCGGCCGCCACGGCCGCCACCGTTGCCACCGCCATCGCCCTTGCCCGCACCGTTGGCAGGCTGGGCCTCCTCGACATCGGACTTGCCGTTGCCGCCGTCCTCCTCCTCGTCCATCTCGTCCTCGTCGGGCTCGATCATGTCCGACGCGTGGAGGAAGGCGCTCTTCTCCTGGCCGATGTCTACAAAGGCGGCCTGGATGCCGGGGAGGACCGCGTCGACCTTCCCCAGGTAGATGTCCCCGACGATGCGTCGAGTGTCGGGACGATCCACCAGCAGCTCAACAAGGGTGTCGTCCTCGAGGATGGCCACCCGAGTCTCTTTCGGGGTGCCGTTGATCAGGATTTCGCGCTTCAAGGCAAACTACTCCGGCGGGCCCGGCGAACGCCGCTCCCGCCAACAAGTTCAGCGGGCCAACCTGCCCGTACGGCGTGACGTGACGTTTCATGCCAATGGCTAAGTTAATGTGCGGGACGGACTTAGTCAATCCCTGCTCAGCTCCCCCAGGATTTCACGGGCGATGACGACCCGCTGGATCTCGCTGGTGCCCTCCCCGATCTCGCAGACCTTGGCGTCCCGCATCATCCGCTCGACCGGGTAGTCCGTCGTATAGCCGTAGGCCCCATGGAGCTGCACGGCCTTGATGGTGGCCCGCATCGCCAGCTCCGAGGAGAACAGCTTGGCCATCGCCGCCTCCTTCTTGTGCGGCTTGCCGTGCTGCTTGAGCCAGGCGGCGTGGTAGGTGAGGTGCGTTCCGGCCTCGATCTCGGTAGCCATGTCGGCCAGGGCGAAGCTCACCCCCTGGAACGAGGCGACGGGGCGCCCGAACTGCTTGCGGACGCTGGTGTACTTCAGCGCCTCCTCGTACGCCCCCTCGGCGAGGCCGAGGGAAAGGGCGGCGACCCCGATACGGCCGGAGTCCAGCGTCTTGAGGAACTGGACGAACCCCTCGCCCACGGGGCCCAGGACGTTCTCCTTGGGGACGATGCACTCCTCGAAGTAGAGCTCGCGGGTGTCGCTCGCGCGCCAGCCCATCTTGTCTTCCTTCTTCCCGGCCCTGACGCCCGGCGTCCGCGGCAGGCTCGGCTCGTGGCCGATGCCGTGCTGCTTCGCCGCCGCAAGGTCCACCGTGTCCTTGGCGACGATAAAGGCGGTGATGCCATGCGTGCTGTGCCCCGGCGCCGTGCGCGCGGTGACGACGAAGATCTCGCCCCCGCCGGCGTGGGTGATGAAGATCTTCGAGCCGTTCAGCACCCAGTGGTCGCCCTTCTCCACCGCGGTCGTGGCGGTGCCGCCGGCGTCCGATCCGGCGCCCGGCTCGGTGAGCCCGAAACCGCCGAGGACCTTCCCCGACGCGAGGAACGGAACGAAGCGCCGCTTCTGGTCCTCGGTGCCGAAGTCCACGATGGGCGAGGTGCCGAGGGTGGTGTGGGCGGAGACGGTGATGCTGTGCGAGGCGTCCACCTTGGCCAGCTCGTGGACGGTCATGATGTAGGAGATGTAGTCCATCCCCGCGCCGCCCAGCGCCTCGGGCCACGGCACGCCGAGGAAGCCGAGGTCCGCCATCTTCCTGACCGTCGGCCAGGGGAACTCGGCCGTGGCGTCGTACTCCCGCGCGATCGGCGCGATCTCGTTCCGGGCGAAATCGCGCACCATCTCCCGCACCTCGAGGTGGTGCCCGGTGAAGTAGAGGGCGTCGTCCATGGGAGGCAAAGATAGCAGGGGCGCGCCCAGCAGGCGCCCCGGCGGCCGCGGGTTGACGAGCGGCAGCGGCGCGCCCAGCGTCG
>ERZ1292640.4618-Hain-H43-02um-R1-4618-length-10433-cov-6_pt1 | contig 10433 bp, 11 predicted proteins | sample MGYA00564404_ERZ1292640 | MGnify/ENA primary metagenome ERZ1292640 (study PRJEB36523, sample SAMEA6512636) | groundwater metagenome | collected 2019-01-08 | study: AquaDiva: Metagenomics assemblies of 32 groundwater samples | reverse complement strand
CGTTGTACGGGATCCCGCCTCGATTGAAGGATTATTGTGGCGGGAAAAGCGGGACAGGCAAGTCGCAAAGAAAGACTTTTGAGTGATCTTATTCGAAAATGAATCCTTGGCGTGCTTTGCGTCTTTGCGTGAGACTTTTCGACTGGCTCTCTAGCTCTTTTTCGATGTCACGATCGAGACGCTCGAGAAATGCTGCTTCACATTTCGCCCGCTGCAGTGAGGGCATGCGGGAACACCTTGCTTGTCGTGCTCCTCAACGGTCAGATGGAACGAGAAGATCTTGTCGCAATCGAGGCAGTGGTATTCGTACAGTGGCATGGTCGCACCTCCTTAGAATTCGCGATTCTCCGTCAAATGGGGGGATTGTGAAATACCTGCGATGACGGGCTTAACGAGACGTCGGAAATCTTTGAACTTCATGCGGATAGCTTTGGTATGCGTGCACGCGTTGAACACGATCTCTTCATCTTCCGCCAGGGATTCATCCACAAGGACAGGTAATCCGTAGAGGTTGCCGAAGGGCGGCATCGCACCAATCTGACAATCTGGAAACATCGTTCCAAGATCCTCTTCGTGAGCGAGGTACACGTGCCTGGCGCCAAACGCGCGTTTGACGAGCTGCGGATTGATGCGCTCATCGGCCCGCAGTACGGCCATCCAGAAATGGTCATCAATTCGAATGAGAATCGCTTTGGCCATTTCGCTTTCGGGCACGTGCGTCGCTATGGCAACGTCATGAGCAGAGAACGCCGGATCGTGATCCAACACTTGATATTCGACCTTGTTGCTATTCAGATATCGCAAGAGGTCCGTCATCTTTGCCATACGTAGGCTCCTTCAATATGGGGCACATACAGTTCAAGAATAATACGTTTTCAATGATGAGTCTTCCCATCTTCGAATAGACGCCTTGCAAGTGCTCCTCAGCGTCATTGTTTTTCGATCTCCAATCGCAAAAAGTGGGTTGCACACGAGATGCAAGGGTCATAATTGCGAATCGCTTGTTCGCACTGCCACGTCAGCTTCTCCTGCGAAAGATCAAGCCGGTCAGGAATAAATTGCCGCAGGTCAAGTTCCATCGTCTTCTGGTTCTGCGAGGTCGGCGGTACGATCTTCGCATCGGTGATCAATCCCTTGTCGTTGACTCGGTAGCGGTGATACAAGATGCCACGCGGCGCCTCCGTGCATCCATAGCCAATACCCGACCGTGGACGCATGTCCACAACAGCGCGTTCAGGTACCTCGTATTCGTTGATGATGCGGAGCGCTTCTTCGCACGCATAGACCATTTCTACACTCCGGACGATAATGCTCTTGAACGGATTCCTGCACGGGGGAGCAATCCCGGAAGCTCGCGCTGCTTCCTGCGCCGTCGGAGTGAGCCGGTTAAAGTTCACATTGTATCGAGCAAGGGGACCAACGAAATAGGCTCCTCGATCCCGCAGTACGCAGTGCAGCGCGTTGGAATGCTCAACGTGTTCCTCCGTGAAGTAGTTATCGTACTCGTTGACAGCAATGTCCAAGCCCTTGTTGGAAACAAGCCTTCCCTCATTGAACGGATACTCGTTGTCATGTCTGAGAGCGACAAATTCGTAGTCCCGCTCGAATTCCGGAAACGGAAAGCCCGCCGTCAACCGGACCGTACCCAGTGCCGCTTCCAACCCCCATTTCAACCGATCGCCAAGTGCGTTCAACTCCTGCTTCGGCGGGACCTTGTAGAACCCACCAACTCGCACATTTATAGGATGGATCTCCCTCCCTCCGAGCAAGGTAACAATGTCATTCCCGATTTTTTTTAGCTGGAGCCCCTTCTTGACGGCATCGCCGTGGTCCCTCGCCATCTGGATCACGTCTTGATACCCGAGGAAATCCGGCGCGTGGAGCATGTACACATGCAGCGCGTGACTCTTTATCCACTCGCCGCAATAGATGAGGCGCCGGAGCGCTCGAAGTTGACCTTCGACGGTCACTCCAAATGCGTTTTCCATCGCGTGGATGGAGCTCATCTGATATGCGATAGGACAGATGCCGCAAATGCGTGCAGTAATATCCGGCGCCTCGGTGAAATGTCTTCCTCGGAGAAATGCCTCAAAGAACCGCGGGGGCTCAAAGATGTTGAACTGCACGTCGGTGATGGTCTTGTCTTTGACCTTCACCAGTATTCCCCCTTCCCCTTCAACTCGCGCAAGGTAGTCAACTTTCACGGTTCTATTTTTCATGGGCTTCGCTCTCTTTTCGGAATGCTTCCGCATACGCATTGAAATTGCGGTAGAGGCGCAGAAGCTCATCGTTCTTCATCCCCGCAGTCCGCCAGTACGATGCTAAGGATGATGTATTCGGTGTCTCCTTCGGACCGAAACAGCCATAGCAGCCACGATGGTACGACGGACAGAGCGCGTTGCAGCCGGCTTGCGTCACCGGACCCATACACGGAGGACCGTGCGTCACTAGTCCGCATACAGTTCCACGACGCTTGCACTCCAGGCAGACACTGTAGGTCGGCGTTGAGGGTTTACGCCCGTTGAGAAACGCGCTGAGAACCTCGACAAGTTGTTGTTTGCTGATCGGACATCCTCGAAGCTCAAAGTCGACTAATACATGATCGGCAATGGGCGTGGACTTGTTCAGCGTTTCGATGTACGAAGGGTTCGCATACACGAAAGAGATGAATTCCTTCACGTCCTTAAAGTTCCGCAGCGCCTGAATGCCCCCTGCTGTCGCACAGGCTCCGATGGTCACCAGGAATTTCGATGCGCGCCGAACCTGATGGATGCGTTCCGCATCGTACGGAGTCGTTATGGAGCCTTCGACGAGTGAAAGATCATATGGACCGCGAACCACGCGACGCGACATTTCGGGGAAATTGGCAATCTCGACTCGATCGGCTACAGCGAGAAGTTCATCCTCGCAGTCCAGGAGCGTCAGCTGGCAACCATCACACGACGAAAATTTCCAGACAGCGAGTTTCGGCTTCTTCTCTTTCTTCATAGTCAGGGATGTTCGCGATTTTGACGAATCAGATTTCCCATTTGGTCAGCAAATCCTTGATGCGGCTGTATCGAAACACCGGACCGTCCTTGCAGACGAAGAATGGGCCGAATTGGCAATGCCCACACAACCCGATCCCGCACTTCATATTCCGCTCCATGGAAAGAGAGATGGCACCAGCGCTCACCCCCCGCTTGACCAACTCCAAAGCAGCAAACCGCATCATCACTTCCGGGCCACACACCATGGCGACGGTTCGCTGAGGGTCAAACGGCGCTTTGTGAATGAGGGTCGTTACTACACCGACGTTGCCCCGCCAGCCGCTGTCGGCACGGTCCACCGTTACGTGCACTTCCAAGTCGAACCGAGCGCGCCACTGCTCAAGTTCCTCCCGAAAGAGAATATCGGAAGGCGTCCGAGTGCCGTACAGAAGGACAACCTTCCCAAAATCCTCGCGGTGCGAGAGCACTTCATACAATGATGGGCGAAGCGGTGCAAGACCAATCCCACCGGCCACGATGACGACATCGTGCCCTCGCGCCTCCGCAACAGGCCAAGCAGTGCCAAAAGGACCGCGGATACCAAGCATGTCACCTCGCCGGAGCTTGCTCATTACCCTTGTTACAGTCCCCACTGCGCGCGTGGTGTGCACGAGAACTGGGCTCGCAGGGTCGCCGCTGATCGAGATGGGTACTTCACCCACTCCGAACACGTAGACCATGTTGAACTGTCCGGGGGCAAAGGAGAGCTTGTGTCGGCCGGATTTCTCCTGCAGCTCGAGCGTGAAGGTATCCTCGGTCTCCTTCCGCACTCGCTGGATACCATACAGATGAGGCGACATCGAGCTGACGATGTCGTCGGGAGATTTCACGTGGAGATCAACTGCGGACGCCATAAATATCCAAAATCTGTAATCGAGTGGATTCGAGCCGTTGTTCGATGATGTGGGCAAATCGCTTCAGAAGTTCGTAGCCGAGATTGTGATCCTCCTCGCACTTGCGGCGAAGGCATTTGCCGTCCAATGCAATTGCGCGAGTCACTTCGAGCGCTCGCGCATCGAAGTGCCAGTTGTACGGCGGGATGAGCCACGACCATCCGAGGATATCCCCTTCGGTGAGAGTCTCGATCGTGATCGCTCCGCGATCCGGTGCGAATATCTGCAGCGCCACGCGACCCTGGCGAATCAGATAGAACTGGTCGGCCTCTTCGCCCTCGCGGAAAATAAACTGGTCCGGCTCAAACCGGATATTTGATGCGCAGCCCGTCGCCAGTTGAAGGTAGGGCTCGGCGAGATCCTTGAAAAACTGATGTTCCGCCAGGATACGTTCAAGCGTTTCCATCGTTTGCCTCCTTTGTGGAGCTTGTTGCTGTATTCGTTACATATGTTTCACGAATTGCACGGTACTCTTCAGTGATGTCAATGCCAACGGGACACCAGGTGATGCAGCGGCCGCACCCGACACAGCCAGACGTTCCGAATTGATCGATCCAGGATGCGAGTTTATGCGTTAGCCAATGACGGTAGCGAGCTCGGGGGGACGACCGCACGCTTCCTCCGTGGATGTAGGAGAAATCCATGGTGAAACACGAATCCCATTTGCGCAGGCGCTCCGCACGCGCGCCGCTCAAATCAATGACATCTTCCATCGTTGTGCAGAAGCACGTCGGGCAGACCATCGTGCAGTTCGCGCACGTGAGGCAACGCGCAGCAACAACGTCCCAGCGAGGATGATCAGCGCTCTGATAGAGGATCTCCCGAATGTTCTCGGTATCGAGAGAACGACCCATCTGCTGTGATGCGTTCTCAATCAGCTCCTCACCTTTCGTCGCTTCAGCACTCTCGGCAGGACGGTGATCGACCTCTTCCAGGAGTATCCGACCTCGATCACTTCCGATCTCGACGAGGAAATAGTGCTCGTGCTCAGTGATAACCTCGGTCAGTGCGAGGTCGAAGCCGGAGGAGGCTTTTGGGCCAGTCTTCATCGAGGCGCAGAAGCATGTCCCGCTGGCCAGGGTGCAGTTCACAGCGATGATCCATGTCTGTTCTCGTGTCCGTTGGTAGTAATGGTCCTGGTACGTCCCGCTGCCGAAGACCTTATCTTGCATAAAAAGCGCGTGCAAATCACACGAACGGACACCGAGGAACGCATATGGCCGCACTGCGTCTGCAGCGTCAGGAATGGACGAGCCGGGCGCTCCCTCTCCACTGTTTATGAGATCAAAACCTCTGCCGTTTCTGCGGGCCGAATACAATCTCAGGATTGGTGGAAAAAGGTATCGCTTCCAAGAATGAGGACTGACGGTGTAGGCAAAGAGTGACTCAACGGGCAACTTTATCAGTCGATAGCGAGCTGGAGCCTGCTCGTTGGTCCACCCGACGGGAAGGTCTGATGTTGAGAGGAGTTCGTCTAGTTCAATTGACGCGCCACGAATTGTGGGACCAACGACCGTGTAGTGTTGTTGCCTCAGTGAACTGATTATTCCATCGATAGCACCGCGTTCTATTCTATAAAGCGTCGTTGTCGGCATACGTAGATGGTCCGGAGATTGACCAGTGATTGATCCGATAGCAGAATAGAAGCACTTCTGTCAGTATACCCTACTCAGATCCTTTCGAACTTGTCTTTCTTCGCGTGACAGGCGGGGCATTCTTCGGTCTTTTCAGAGGTCACGATGTAACCGCATTCGCGGCATAGGAAAAGCTTCGCTCGCGGAATGTCACCCCCACGGTCCGCCGCCCATTTCAGGAGCTCCCAGTGCCGCTTGGAGCCTTCGAGATCGCGATTGAATTGCTCCACGGCCTCGGTAAACTTCTCAGCCTCAGCAGTCCGGATCATGGGTGGATAGAGCGATTCGACCTCCACACTCTCGTTGCCAACAGACAGCTTGAGGTACTGACGAGCCTTTCCAGGGGAGATAGAATCAATCTGCGGAGCCTTCGGCTCCTGACCCTTACTCTTGAGGAGCTGCGCGTGAATTGCTGCACGGATCTCCTCAGACCGGGAAACGGTACGAAAGAGATGTGCAACATTTGTCAGGCCCTCCTTATCGGCCTGTTTGGCAAAGCGGGTGTACCAGAGTGCTCGCTTCAGCGCAACGCCATATGCTGTCTGCAAGTTCTCATAGCTAATGAGTTGTTGTGCTTCTTTCGCTTCCTCCTTTTTCTGACATCCCACTGTCAGAATAGGAGGCAGGGTCATCAGGAGCACAAGGAACAATGTGAGGATGTGTGTGTAGGCTTTCATGGCCTATGTGCCCTCCGTGAAAGGTGAATTCGTCCATCAGCCCTGTTTGTTCAGGTAACGTAACCGCTAGGATCATTCCATCGAGGGCCGATGGAAATCGTTTATGAAGAGAAATTCTCGCTCTGCTTGCATAAGGCTCGTTACACTAGTCCAGGAGTATGTTCTCGCTTTCTTGCAGACTGGATGATCCTCCAGCGACCAACCTCACCATTCTCAATTCCGGTGATTGCGAGGCTCGCGGGTAGTGCGGTGTACTTTTCCCTTTCCCTCCGTTCAATCATCTCGCTTCTGCACCGGTCAGGGAAGCTCGGAATCGCTCAACGACCTCGCCGGCTTTCTGCCCCCGTCGGCCTTGATACTGAGCCTCAAAGACCGCCATCGCAGTGATGTTAACGATGTCCGTGACGTCGCAGCCCGGTATCAGGAGGTAGACCGGTTTTCGAATGCCCAACAGGATCGGTCCGATCGCGACTGCCCCACCCAATCGTGCCAGAAGCTTGTACGCGATATTGGCCGACGTGAGATCGGGGCAGATCAAGACGTTTGCAGCGCCTTTCAGCGTGCTGAACGGATATACCTCAGAAATGATCTCCGGCACAACAGCGGTGTCAGCCTGCATCTCGCCGTCGATCATCAGTCCCGGAGCCCGTTTCTTCACAATGTCCGTCGCCATCCTCACCTTGTCGGCCAGAGGATGCTTCGTTCCACCGAAATTGCCGAACGAGAGCATGGCAACCCGAGGCTCGATGTCCATTTGACGCACTTTCTCGGCGGCGAGCAACGCAATCTCGGCCAGATCTTCGCATGTCGGCTCGATGTTGACGGTCGCGTCGGCAATGAAAATCGTCTGATTCTTAAAGATCATCATGTAAAGACCTGCGATCCTGCGTGCGCCTTCCCGTTTCCCGATGATTTGGAGGGCGGGTCTGACAGTCTCCGGATAATGCGCGGTAAGACCAGAGACCAATCCGTCCGCATCGTCCATTTCCACCATCATCATTCCATACACATTGTGCGTCTTCATCTGGTGCTCAGCGTCGAACCGCGTGAGGCCCTTCCGCTGGCGCATCGTGTAGTAGCCAGTGATATACTCGTCGAATCGAGGCGACTTGCCGGGATTGATAATCTCCGCTCCGTCGAGATCGAGCCCGAGATCCGCTATGCGCTGCCGAATCAGAGTTCGGCTGCCGAGGAGTATTGGCTTTGCGATTTTTTCATCCAGAATGAGCTGCGCTGCACGCAAAATCTTCTCCTCCTCTCCCTCTGGGAACACAATGCGTTTGGGCTCAGCTTGTGCTTTGTGGATGAAGAATCGCATGATCTCGCGGGATTTTCCGAGTCGTGCTTCCAATGAGTCGCGATAGGCTTCGAAATCTTTGATCGGCACGCGCGCAACCCCTGCTTCCATTGCAGCCCTGGCCACTGCTGTTGCCTCCCAAATTAGAACGCGCGGATCAAACGGCTTCGGAATGATATACTCTTTGCCAAACTCAATTCGGCCACCGCCATAAGCACGGATAACGGAGTCGGGAACATCCTCCCTCGCGAGTCTCGCCAGAGCTCGGGATGCTGCAATCTTCATTTCATCATTGATCATTTTGGCCCGACAGTCCAGAGCGCCGCGGAAGATAAATGGGAAGCCAAGAACGTTGTTGACTTGGTTGGGATAGTCCGACCGACCTGTTGCCATAATGATGTCATCGCGAACGCTCGTCGCATCCTCATACGTGATCTCCGGATCAGGATTGGCCATCGCAAACACGATCGGCTTGTCCGCCATCGATCGCACCATATCTTTCGAGACGATTCCCTTGACCGACACGCCGCAGAATACGTCCGCCCCTTTCATCGCGTCCGCAAGTGTTCGCGCTGCCGTCTGGGCGGCGAAGTATTCTTTGTAGGGATTCATTCCTTCCTTGCGACCTTTGTACACAACGCCTTTAGTGTCGACAAGAATCACGTTCTCCCGCTTCACGCCAAGTTTTTCATAGAGCTTTGCGCAGGCGATTCCCGCCGCTCCGGCGCCGCTGAACACCACCTTCACCTTGTCGATCTTTTTTCCTACGAGCTCCAGCGCGTTGACGAGAGCTGCGCCGCTGATAATCGCCGTACCATGCTGGTCGTCATGGAAAACCGGAATGTTCATGGTCTTCTTCAGCTCTTCCTCGATATAGAAACACTCGGGCGCTTTGATGTCTTCCAGGTTGATGCCGCCGAACGTCGGCTCGAGCATTTTGACGGCCTTGATGATGTCGTCGGGGTCGTGGGAATCGAGCTCGATATCGAACACGTCGATGTCAGCAAATCGCTTGAAAAGAACACCTTTCCCCTCCATCACAGGTTTGCCGGCCAACGCGCCAATGTCACCGAGACCGAGCACTGCTGTTCCGTTCGACACGACAGCGACAAGATTTCCTTTTGCCGTGTAGAGGTATGCATCGTCCGGATTTGTGTGGATCTCCAGACAAGGCTCAGCGACACCCGGCGTGTAAGCCAGCGACAGATCGCGCTGAGTCTGGCAAGGCTTTGTGGTGATAACCTCGATCTTCCCGCGTCTGCCTTGCGAGTGGTAGTCAAGTGCGTCTTGTTTGCGAATCATGATACAACTCCTTTCGAACGCTTAAGTGATTTCGACTTCCGAGCGGTCCGTTCGCAGGATGGACACAATTCGGCCAGCGGATTCTTCCGTAGCAGACTTTTGGGGATGACACTGCCACAACTCAGACATCGAGAGGCAAGCTCTTTTGCTACGCGGCGGAGAGCCTGAAGCTCAGTCCCTTCAAGGATCATCGTTGCACACCGCTTCGTGGGATCTGCCAAGCACAGTTTCAGGGGCAAGTCACAGACCGAGCAGACGTACCTTTCCCCCTCCTCAAATGACAGCCCCGGCGACGTCTGAGCAATCTCCTTCAGCGCCGTGCGGAGCTTGCGGATTGATAGGCCAGTGCGCCGCTGTTTCGCTCTGTTTTTTTGGGGGGGGCGAGCCATGATCCTGCTCGTCAATAGAAGTTCGCGATTATTGAAACCGATTGAGGGCCTTCATGTACTGTGCGCGCTCAAACGCCGACGGATCGGCAACCGACGCCTGGCTCATACTTCCCTTCATTTGCTCGACCGAGAGATACTCGTGTTCCACCATCCACTTGTTCACATCGTCGAGCACGGTCGTAATGAGCTTGGGCCCGTGTTTGAGGAGAGCAGAACACATCATTGTCACGTCGGCGCCGACCATAATCATCTTGATCACGTCTTGTGCTGTGTGAATCCCACTGGTGGCTGCAAGACTGGTCTTGACCATCCCATGCAAAATGGCGATCCACCGGAGCGGCAAACGAATCGCATCGGACGTGCTGAGGAGGACGTTTGGCACAACATCCAGCGCCTCCAAGTCCAGATCGGGCTGATAGAATCGATTGAAAAGCACCAGGCCGTTTGCCCCGGCCCGATCTAATCGCACGGCAACGTTTGCAAACGAGCTGAAGTACGGACTCAACTTGACAGCCACCGGGATGTTCACCGCTCGCTTGACGGCGTGGAGAACGCTCACATACCGATCTTCGACCTCTTGACTGATGAGGTTGGGGTCCGTCGGAATGTAGTAAATATTGAGCTCGATGGCATCGGCGCCGGCTTGTTCCATTTTTTTGGCGTAATCAATCCAACCTCCGGCAGAAATGCCATTAAGGCTTCCGATCACGGGGATTCCCAACGACTGCGTCGCTTGGTGAAGGAACTCAACGTACTGATCGGGACCGAGATTGTACTCTCCTGGAGTTGGGAAGTAGCTGAGCGATTCCGCGTAGCTGTGGGTACCATGGGCAAGGTAATGTTCGAGCTCCGCAGCTTCGTGCTCAACCTGCTCCTCGAAAAGCGAATACATCACGATGGCTGCGGCTCCCGCGTCCTCGAGTCTTTTCATGCTGTCAAGGTTTCGGGACAGTGGGCTCGCTGACGGGACGATGGGGTTTTTCAGCTTTAGACCAAGATACGTTGTTTTGAGATCCATAGTGCGATATCCTTCGTTCGATGTCAGTGAAAAAGTCCAGCAGATGCGGCCCCCTTCTACGTCCCCGGAGTTGTCTCAGTCTTCTCCTTTGCCCCTTCACGCGTTCCCGCAAATTGTTCATACAACTCCCAGGTCCTCCTGATGTCCTCCACCGCAAGCGCACTGAGTTCTTTCGCTCGCTCTGGATAGATCTT
>ERZ1292640.4617-Hain-H43-02um-R1-4617-length-10433-cov-43_pt1 | contig 10433 bp, 7 predicted proteins | sample MGYA00564404_ERZ1292640 | MGnify/ENA primary metagenome ERZ1292640 (study PRJEB36523, sample SAMEA6512636) | groundwater metagenome | collected 2019-01-08 | study: AquaDiva: Metagenomics assemblies of 32 groundwater samples | reverse complement strand
TGGAACGGCCCCGTCATCTTCCCGCACACCGACGCCCTGATGGACGCGCGCCCGGCCATGCTGCCGCTGGGCGCGGGCGAGCTGCTGATGGTCTCAGCAACCGACCATCGCCAGTCGCCGGTGGCTCCCGCCGGCGTCAACTACGATCTCTACGCGGCCGAGATGCGCGTGGGCCGCGGGCCGCAGCCGCCCCAGCTCCGGCCGATCGCGCCCGAAACGGTTGCGCCGCCGCAGGAGGAGGTGGCCGCCGAGCTGAACCAGGTGGCCGAGATGCGGAACTGGCGCCCGCGGATCGGCGGCCAGGAATACCGCCTTGTGCGCGGCGAGTTCCACCGCCACACCGAGGTCTCCGGCGACGGCGGACGCGACGGCCCGCTCATCGACGCCTACCGCTACTTCATTGACTCGGCCTCGATGGACTGGGGCGGCAGCGGCGACCACGACTACGGCGGCGGCCGCGAGTACAACTGGTGGATCTCGCAGAAGCTGGCCGATGCCTACAGGCTGGGCGACCGTTTCATCCCGATGTTCACCTACGAGCGCAGCGTGCGTTATCCGGAAGGACACCGGAACGTGGTCTTTGCGCAGCGCGGCGTCCGTCCCTTGCCCCGGCTCCCAAAGGTGCCCGATGAGGCCCCGTTTGCGCCTGCGCCCGACACACAGATGCTGTATCGCTACCTGAAGCAGTTCAGCGGCGTCTGCGCTTCGCACACCTCGGCCACCGACATGGGCACCGACTGGCGCGACAACGACCCGCTGGTCGAGCCGGTGGTCGAGATCTACCAGGGCGACCGGCAGAACTACGAGATGCCCGAGGCGCCGCGCTCCAACAACGAGAAGAACTCGATCGGCGGCTGGCGGCCGCTGGGCTTCGTGTCACTGGCGCTTCAGAAGGGTTACCGGCTGGGCTTCCAGTCCTCCAGCGACCACATCTCCACCCACATGTCCTACTGCAACCTGTGGGTGAAGGAGCCGACCCGCGAGGCGATCATGGAGGCCTTTGCCAAACGGCGCGTTTACGGGGCCACCGACAACATCCTCGCCGACGTGCGCTCGGGCGACCACTTCATGGGCGAGGAGTTCACCGTCAGCGAGCCGCCCGAGATCTCGGTAAAGATGCTGGGCGCCTGGTACTTCTCGAAGATCCACATCATCAAGGACGGCCGCTACGTCTATACGCTGGAGACCGGCGACCGCTGGGTGGATTTCACCTGGCGCGACGCCGCCGCCGAGCGCGGCCGGACCAGCTACTACTACGTGCGCGGAGAGCAGGCCGACGGCGAGCTGGTCTGGGTCTCGCCGATGTGGATCACGTACCGGTAGGATAGGCCTCCTGGCCTGTCTACCGGGTCTGACAAGTCGGGAGACTTATCCTACGCGGTGACAAGTCGGGAGACTTATCCTACGCCGCCGGCGGCTGGAACGGCTCGTCGGCGCTGCCGCCGTAAATCGAGGGCACTTTGCCCCCGACCACGCGCAGGTAAACCGACAACTGGCCGCGGTGGTGCACGGTGTGAACAATCAGCCACGGCAGGTAAGCAACCGCCGGGAGGTTCCAGATGCCGAAGAAGGAGATGGTCCGGGTCATATCCGCGTCGGAGATCCCCTTCAGGCGCTCAACCAGCGGCGGGAGCTTCTGGTCGTACCAGCTCAGCACATTGGCGAGCGACTGGATCTCGGCCGGCCTGTTCTCGTCCCCCATCGCGAATTCCCCGCTGATCATGCCGTTCAGGAACCAGACCTCGGAGGCCACGACGTGCCAGGCGAGGTCAAGCGCGTTTTTCGACTTCTCGTGAGGCTGGTAGTCGCGCTTGTCCTCGGGCAGGGCTGCGATCACTTTCTTGGTTGTCTTCGCCTCCATCTCGATGGAAGGAAGCATCATGTTCAGGAAAAATCTGGCTTGGTCAGGTTGCATGAGCTATCGTCTCCTCTATCCTCATCCGAGCGATACCTTGAGCCTGTCGCCGGCGGCGAGCTTCACCGGCGTTTCCCATTGGACGCGGGCCTCGCCGCCGCGCACGGTGGCCTTGGCGCGCCCGTGGGTGGACACTGTCGCCCGCGTCCCAAGGAACGGCGCCCGCAGCACGGCCAATTCCAGCGTGCCGCCCTCCACCGTGAGCTCGGCTTCGAGTTTCTCCTTGGAAAGCTGTTGCGAGTACTGGCCCCAGGCTGAGCCGGTGGTGTACAACACGCGGAAATCGTTGCTCCGCAGGCGCGGGCGGAACCGCAGCTCCTTGTGCGGGGCCGAGTAGCTGAAACCAGACAGGGCCAGCAGCAGCGACCACGACGCCATCGCCCGCGCGTAGTGGTGCCCGCATTCGATCTCGTTCCAGGGATTGCGCCGCGCGCCGTCGTAGCGGTCGCGGGCCGCCGCCACTATGGCCAGCCCCTCCTTCACCATCCCCTCGTAAATCAAGTGCGCGGCCACCTGGTACTCGATGCCCGTCCAGACCTCGTCGGAATAGACGAACGGCAGCGCCGGCCGCTTCCCCTTGGGCCAGCTACAAAGCAACAGGCCTTTCTCCTCGTTCAGTGCATAGATGCGCTGCGGGTTCGGAAAGTCGCTAAAGTCTTCCACGAAGTTGTAGCGGTAGATGGAGCCGAGCGCCGCGCGAATGTGCTCGGGCGGCAGCAGCTTGCCCAGTTCGACCACCTCGGCGAACCACTGGCCGAGCAACTGATCCGAGAGGCACCCCTCGCCGTACTGATAGCGGGACGCTTTCTCGTGCTTCTCCTCGACCTTCTGGATGTAGTACTCGCCGTTCCACAGCAGGCGGTCGAGCGCCGCGCCGCCCTGCGCGAGCAGTTTCTCGTAGCGCTCGGCGGCGGCGGTGTCGCCGAGGTGGCGCGCCATCTTCGCCGTAGCCGCCAGCGCACCCAGGTAGAGCGTGCCCATCATGGTGTTGGGCCCGTAGAACTCGATGTCGTAGGTGTTGTGCTGCTCGCCCTCCATTACCCCGTCGCGGTCGGCGTCCCAGCTCACCCAGGCGTACTCCAGCGCCCGCTTGAGCGGCGCCCAGAGCCGGCGCAGCCAGGCGTCGTCGCCCGAGAGGCGCCACTCGCGGTAGACCTTCATGATGCAGCCCATTTGCCCGTCGGCCGCCGGGAAGTTCTTGTTGCCGCCCTGGCGGAGCGGCACCGGGGTGCGGAAACTCATGCTGCCGTCGGGGCGCAGGTTGACCAGAAAGTCGGTCTCGCGCATGCTGCGCTCCAGTTCGGGGTAAAGGTGCGCCAGCGACTGCTCGTAGTTGTAGACGTGCGTGCAGTTCATGGGGCAGCAGCCGGCATTGTCATTGCAGCCCTCGAAGGCGAGCGTCAGCTTCTTCTCCATCACCATGACGGTATTGGTGCGGAGGATCGAGGCCTGGCTGGAGACAGCGTCCACGACCGGCGCCGGCAGCGTCGAGCCCCACAGCAGGTCGCGGTAGCGCTCGGTCCGCTGGCGCAGCGAGGCCAGATTGGAGAGCGTGTGGACGGCCGGTTCCCAGGCCGACGGCCAGCGCGTGCCGTACTGGTTCTTGAGCGGCCTGCCGCGGTGCTCCGGCTCGTTGATCCAGTAGTTCTCGGTGTTGGGAAAATGCCAGGCCAAAACAAAAGTGATCTTCTTTGTTTCGCCGGGCGCGAGCGCGAAATGGGCGGCCAGCGTAGCATGCTCGGTCTGGCCCTCGGCCGAGGGCGCCACTTCCAGGTTCGGCAGGCGTCCCTTCTCCAGCAGTTCGTCCCACCACTTGTGGAACTCGTCAAACCAGGCCCCGTGCTCCCAGCGCAAGCGCCAGGAAACGTCGGCGGCGTCGGTCAGCAGCGCCATCGAGCCATAGCGCGTCGATTCCGGCGGGTACTTGCGCGAGGTCATCAGCAGGCCGCGGAAGTCCTTCCCGGTGCGAAACTCGTTAACGTTGCCGCCGAAGAACGGAGCGCGCCGCCCGCGGAGCTTCGCGACACTGTCGTAACCCACCGCGTTCGTCAGCGAGAAGGCCAGCGCCGCCTCGATCTTCGCCGCCGCGCGGGAGCGCACCGCATAGGTAAGGATGGCGACGGGGAGGCTGGAGTCGTCGGTCTCCAGCGGGATCATGGGGTTGAACGCTTCGAGCGAGACCTCCACCGGCAGCCGGGTGTCCACGAACCGGATGTGGGCGAAAGGATACGCGCCGGTGAAGGCGGCTCCACGGAAACGGGGAAGGCCCAGGCCGGTCTCGCGCGGCACGCCCGATTGCCCGCTGAAGGGAGGCAGCGGCTGCCGCTCGACCACGCGAATCAGCGGCTTCTTCAGCCCGCCGCCTTCGAGGCGCAGCGCGGCGAATGTGAACGGCAACATGGCGCCCTTATTGGGCCGGTTGAAGATCTCCCAGTCGCGCAGGTTGCCGAAACCGCCGAGTGAAACGGTGCCGGTGCCGATGCCGCCGAGCGGGAAGGCGATTTCCCGCAGCGCCTCGCCCTGGAAGCGCCGGCCGGGCGGTCCCGCTGGCGCGGCCTTCGCCTGAGAGGGCGCGGCCGTGGGTTGGCCATGGGCGGCCGCGGCCGTCACGCTGAGAAGCAAGTTACGTCTGCTGAGAGGCATAATGCCCCTAATTTTACTGCGAACCGCGCAAGGCCTGGTCCAGGTCCCAGAGGATGTCGTCGATGTCCTCCAGGCCGATCGACAGGCGCACCAGGTCCGGGGTCACGCCGGCGGCTTCCTGCTCGGCGGCGCTGAGCTGCTGGTGAGTCGTTGACGAAGGATGGATCACCAGGCTGCGCGCATCGCCGACGTTGGCCAGGTGCGAAAACAGCTTCGCGCTGTCGATGAACTTCCTGCCCGCCTCGTAGCCGCCCTTGATGCCGAACGAAAACACCGCTCCGGCCCCCTTCGGCAGGTACTTCCGCGCCAGCGCAAAGTAGGGATTCGCAGGCAACGAGGGATACTTCACCCAGGTCACCAGCGGGTGCTGTTCGAGGAAGTTGGCCGCGGCCAGCGTGTTTGAAACGTGCCGGTCCATGCGCATCCCGAGCGTCTCGATGCCCTGCAAAAACAGGAACGCGTTGAACGGGCTCATGCAGGGACCGAAGTCGCGGAGCCCCTCGACGCGGGACTTGATGATGTAAGCCAGGTTGCCGAAGGCCTCGGTGAAGACCATGCCGTGGTAGGCGCGGGAAGGCTCGCTGAGCTGCGGGAAGTTCCCGTTCCCCCACGGGAACTTGCCGCTATCGACGATTATGCCGCCGATCGAGTTGCCGTGGCCGCCCATGAACTTGGTGAGCGAGTGCACGACCACGTCGGCGCCGAAGTCCATCGGCCGGCACAGGTACGGGGTGGCGAAGGTGTTGTCGATCATCAGCGGGATATTGTGCTCATGGGCGATCTTCGCCACCGCCTCGACATCGAGCACGTTGCCGCGCGGGTTCGAGATTGTCTCGCCGAACAGGCACTTCGTCTTGGGCGTGATGGCGCGGCGGAAGTTCTCCGGGTCGTCCGGATCGACGAACACCACGTTGAATCCGAGCTTGCGGAAGCTGACGTCGAACTGGGTGTAGGTGCCGCCGTAGAGGGTGATGGCGGATACCATCTCATCGCCGGCCTGCATCAGGCTGCCGATGGCGATGAACTGGGCCGCCTGCCCGCTGGACATGGCCAGCGCCGCGACGCCGTTTTCGAGCGATGCCACCCGTTCCTCCAGCACGCCGTTCGTCGGGTTCATGATGCGGGTGTAAATGTTGCCGAACTTGCGCAGCGCGAACAGGTCGGCGGCGTGATCGCTGTTCTCGAACACAAAAGAGGTGGACTGGTAGATGGGCACCGCGCGGGCGCCGGTCGTAGGATCCGGCTTATAACCCGAGTGCAACGCGCGGGTGTTGAAGCCAAAGGTGCGTTCTTCGGACATAGGGTCCTTTCCGAGAGTTAGGTTGTCTCAACGCAGCCACTCGTCCAGGTGCTCGAGGACGAAGGCGTCGTCGTTCAAATGCGGGTAAGCCGCGTATACGCGGTCGATCTCTCCCATCTGGCCGGGCGAAAGATCCTCGTTGGGATCCAGGCACCAGCGGCCGGCCATCAGGCCTTGCCGCCGCAGCACCTCGTGGATGCCGGCGATGCAGCCGTGGAAATTGTGCGACGGGTCGAAGAAGGCGGCGTTGGCGTCGGTGACCTGGGCGGCGAGGGTGAGCAGGTCCGGGGTCAGGTGCTCGGCGCCGGCGGCGATACGGTGCGCGCGCTCCACGTGCTCGACCGCCCGCCGCGTCCAAACGGCCCAGTGGCCGAGCAGACCACCCACGATGCGACAGGCGGGAACGCCTATCCCACTGCCGAACGTGTATTCGGTCAGCAGGTCGGCGATGATTGTGTCGTCGTTGCCGGTATACAGGGCGATCTCAGCGGCGCGGCCCGAGTCGGCCACCGCCCGCACCACGTCGAGCGTCTGATAGCGGTTGAACGGCGCGATCTTGATGGCCACCACGTTCTCGATTTCCGCGAAGCCCCGCCAGAACTCGTAGGGCAAAATGCGTCCGCCCACGGCCGGCTGCAAGTAGAAACCGAACACGGGGATGATCGAAGCCACCGCCCGGACGTGGTCGAGCAACTGTGCGGTTGACGCATCGCGCAACGCGCCCAGGCCGAGCAGCGCCGTGTCGTAGCCGCAGCGGGCGGCGAACTCCGCCTCGCGGGTCGCCTGCGCGGTCGGGCCGACTGCCCCGGCCACCTTCACGCCGTCCTTGCCGCGCAGCTCCTCCATCGTCAACTGGAGCAGCGGCTCGTACAGCCCGACCTTGGGGTCGCGGATGGCGAACTGCGTGGTGTGCACGCCGATGGCGACGCCGCCGGCGCCGGCCGCCAGGTAGTAGCGCGTCAGCGCGCGCTGGCGCCGCTCGTCCAGTTTCCTCTCGGCGGTCAGCGCCAATGGATGCGCCGGGATCACGGCGCCCTTGAGAAGGATCTCCCGCCAGGCCATCAGAACTTACCGTCCCTTACTTCAAAATGCGTTGGCTTGCTCCACATCACGCCGCCCGCCTCGATCCAAGCGGCCACCCACTCGATCATTTGGTCCAGGCTGACCTCGGGGTAGCCGAACAGGCGCTGGCAGCGCGAGGCGTCGCTCAGCAGAGCGGTGGGCGCTTCCACGCCTTCGAGCACTGGCTCGACACCGAAGCGCTGGCCGAACCGCAGCGCGACCGCGCGGATCGAGACCGTTTCCGGCCCGGTCAGGTTGAGCACCGCCGGCGGCGAGGCGCACAGCGGGAATGACCGCAGGCAGACCGAATTGGCGTCGCCCTGCCAGATCACATTGGCCGCGCCCATGGCCACACTGACCGGCCGGCGCGCGTACACCTTCTGGCCGACGTCCAGCAGCACGCCGTAGCGCAGGTCGATGGCGTAGTTGAGTCGCAGCAGCACCACCGGCGTGCCGTAGCGCGCTGAGAAATACTCGAACATCCGCTCGCGGCCCAGCACCGACTGCGCATACTCGCCGACGGGGCCGACGGGGCTGGCTTCACTCGGCCCGCCGTGGGCGACCGGCGCCAGCGGATAGACGTTGCCGGAGGAAAAGGCGACGATGCGCGCCGCGCGGTAGCGCTCGGCCACCCGCGCCGGCAGATAGGTGTTCAGCGCCCAGGTGAGGTACTCGTGGCCGGTGGTGCCGAACTTGCGCGCGGCCATGTAGATGACGTTGGGGACGTCGGGCAGGGCGCGCAACTGGTCGTCTTCCAGCATGTCGGCGGTGATCGTCTCGATGCCGGCGGCTTCCAGTTCCTCGCGCACCCGCGCGTTGGAGAACCGCGCCACGCCGATGATCCGCTTGCGCACGCCGGCCTCGTCGGCGGCGCGCCGCGCCCGCCGCGCCAGGCTCGGCCCCATCTTCCCGGCCACGCCGAGGATGAGCAGGTCGCCTTCGAGTTCGCGCATGAAGGCCTTGTCGGCCTCGCTGGGGCGCGAGAGGCGCTCCTCCAGTTCCGCTTCCGTTTTCAGGATCATCGCTTGTAGCCGATCTTGCGCAGCAGGCCGTGCCGCCAGGCGGCGCCGGCCTCGTCCTCGACGCCCAGGGGCGAAGAGCCGTCAATTACGCCCAGGATGCCCCGGCCCTGCTCGGTCTCGGCCACGATCACCTCCAGCGGGTTAGCGGTGGCGCAGTAGATCGAACAGACTTCCGGGCAGGCCTTGACGGCGTTGAGAATGTTGATGGGATAGCCGTCGCGCAGCGCGACGACGAAGGTGTGGCCGGCGCCGAGGGCCTGCGCGTTGCGGGTGGCCAGCGCCTTCAGGTCCGCGTCGTTGCCTTCGACGCGGATCAGGCAGGCGCCCGAGGCTTCGTTGAAAGCAATGCCGAATTTCATCTGCGGTACAGCGCTGACGATGATCTCGTAGAGATCCTCGACGGTCTTGATGAAGTGCGTTTGCCCGAGGATGAGGTTTCCTCCCTCGGGGATTTCCAGCCGGATGGCCTTCAGTTCCATACGTTCTACATAGGATACTACGTAGGGACATGCCCACCTCGCGAGACCCGAAGCTTCCGGCGGGCGGCCCGCGCGACGCCCCTCCCACCGTGGTCGGTGAATTCCGCTTCCGGCCGGGCGGGAGCGTCGTCATCCCTTACGACGAGCACATCCAGCAACTAATACGCATTCCGCAAGGGCTGGAGGTCCCGGCCCGCGCGGTTTCGCCCGACCGCGTGGGGCCCACGCCCGCCGGCGTTTCCGGGCCCGCGGAGCTGGACGGCATGATCGTGAACGTCGAATTGCTGGGAGACCTCGAGGAGGGCCGTCAGCCCGTGGGCCGGGTAATCGAAACCCTCGGCTATCCGGATGACTTCGGCGTCGATGTCGAGATCGTCATCCGCAAGCACCACCTGCCGAACCGCTTCCCGCCCGCGGCGCTCGAGCAGGCGGAGAGCTTCGCGGCCTCGATCCCGGCCGCTGAGATTGACCGGCGCCGCGATTTCCGCGGTCTGGACGTGGTAACGATTGACGGTGAGACGGCCCGCGATTTCGACGACGCCGTCTGGGTGAACCGTGCGCCCAATGGGAATTACCTCCTGCACGTCCACATAGCCGACGTGAGCCACTACGTGCGCCCCGGCGCCCCGATCGACCGGGAGGCCCGTTTGCGCGGCACCAGCGTCTACTTCCCCGACCGGGCCATTCCGATGCTCCCGCTGGAACTCTCGACCGGCCTCTGCTCCCTCAACCCCAAGGCGGACCGGCTGGTGCTCTCGGTGTTGCTCGAGATCGACCACCGCGGCGACGTCATCGCGCAGGAGTTCGCCCGGGGCGTGATCCGCAGCGTGGAGCGGATGACGTACACCAACGTCCACCTGCTGCTCGAAGGCGACGCCGGGATGCGCGAGCGTTACGCCGCCCTGGTCGAGCGCTTCGAGCTGATGAAGGAGCTGGCGCTGGCGCTCAACCGCAAGCGCGGGCGCCGCGGCTCGATCGATTTCGACCTGCCGGAGCCGCTGATCGAGTTCGACGAGTGGGGCGAGATGACGGGCATCCAGCGCGCGCCGCGCAACATCGCCCACCGCATCATCGAGGAGTTCATGCTGGCGGCCAACGAGGCGGTGGCCGCGCACCTGGAGCAGGCGGCCATCCCCTCGATCTACCGCATCCACGAGCCGCCCGACCCGTTGCGCGTCGTCGAGTTCGAGGAGATCGCGGCGCACTTCGGCTGCTCGCTGGGGCTGGGCGCGGTCCCGGTGAAGAAGTTCCCCATCGTGGATCGCAAGCGCGACGGCCGCAAGGTGCGCAAAGACCTCGTGCTGGTGGACGAACGGCTTCCGCTCACCTCCCGGAACTACCAGAAGCTCATCCGCCAGATAGAAGGCAAGCCCGAAGAGCGCATCCTGAGCTACCTGATGCTGCGCTCGCTCAAGCAGGCCCGCTACAGCGCCGAGAACAAGGGGCACTTCGCGCTGGCGGCCCCGGCCTATACGCACTTCACCTCGCCGATCCGGCGCTACCCGGACCTCATGGTGCATCGCGTCCTGTCGGCCACTTTGGCTGGGGCCGCACACACCGCACAGCTCGACGCGATCGCGGAGGAAAGCTCCGAAGCCGAGCGCCGGGCCGTCGACGCCGAGCGCGAGCTGGTGGAGTGGAAGAAAGCCAAGTTCATGGCCGAGCGGCTGGGCGACGAGTTCGACGCCCTCATCGTCAGCACGACGAAGTTCGGCCTCTTCGTCGAGCTCAAGGACCTGTTCGTCGAGGGGCTGGCGCCGCTCGACACGCTGCCCGGCGACCGCTACGCCTACCACGAGAGCACGCGCAAGATCGTGGGGGCGCGCACGCGCCGCCAGTTCTCGATCGGCGACGAGGTGCGAGTGCGGCTGGACCGGGTGGACGCGCTGGAGCGCAAGCTCCGGTTCTCGCTGGTCGAGCCGGAAACCGGCCGCCGGCGCCGCGGGCCGCGCTGACCGCGATCCTACAACTGCACCGGCTCCTCGCCGGCCTCCCGCCTGCAAAACCAGGGA
>ERZ1292640.3324-Hain-H43-02um-R1-3324-length-12541-cov-12_pt2 | contig 10434 bp, 12 predicted proteins | sample MGYA00564404_ERZ1292640 | MGnify/ENA primary metagenome ERZ1292640 (study PRJEB36523, sample SAMEA6512636) | groundwater metagenome | collected 2019-01-08 | study: AquaDiva: Metagenomics assemblies of 32 groundwater samples | reverse complement strand
CGGTCCGGCGCCCGCGCTCCTTGAACGGCACGCCCGACGCCTCGAACTCCTTCGGGAGTTCGACCCCGATCCCAACGGCCGGAAAGAGGCGTCCACCCGACAGGTAGTCAATGGTGGCCAGTTCTTTGGCGGCCACGACGGGGGTCCGGTAGGGCAGGACCAGCACGCTCGGCCCGAACTTGAGCCGCACGGTGCGGGCGGCGATGGCGGCGAGCGTGGTCATCACTTCGGGGACGGGGATGGGGGAGGAGAGGCGGTCGGAGAGCCAGATCGAGTCGATGGCGCTCTTTTCACAGAAATCTGTGAGCTCCCAGAGGAACCCGGCACCCCCCGGTCCCGCGGGCCACGGCCCCGGCATGATCCCGATCCGGTACTTGATCTCCATGGGCGGCATCGTAGCGGGTTTACTCCTCCATGACAATCAGGGGGTACCCCGCGGCGGCCAGGCGCAGGGCCTGGCGGCGCGCCTCCCGTCGGGTCGAGTACGTTCCGACTCGTACCCGGTAGAAGCTCTGGTCCGCCGCCTGCACCCGGTGGTCGGCGGCGAATCAGGAAGGGCGACGACGCGAAGCCGCACCGGGATCACGCCGGGCTCGAGGGCGTCGAGAGGTTGGGCCGCGGCCGGTGATCCGCACCTCGACGATCCACCGGTTGAGCAGGCTCTCCGCCGCCCCTGGGAGGGGTCCTCCCTTGGCTTCGCCCGTGGGGATTTTTGGGTTTGACAGCCCTTCGGCCCGGTGCTACAAATGAATGGCGATTCAGTCACCCCTGTCATGCCTGAGCCGGACAAGCACCAGCAGATCATCGAGGCGGCGGTCCGAATCTTCGCCCGCAACGGCTACTACAACTCCCGCGTCTCCGACATCGCCAAGGAGGCGGGGATCGCCAGCGGGACCATCTACCTCTACTTCAAGACCAAGGACGAGATCCTGGTCACGCTCTTCCGCGAGAAGATGGCCGAGTTCGTCGCCACCGTCCGGAAGGCCATCGCCGCGGAACCCGACGCCGTGGCGAAGCTGCGCCGCCTGATCGGGCTCCACTTCAAGCTCCTGGAGGACCACTCCGAGATGGCCGAGGTCGTCCAGGTGGAACTCCGCCAGGGCCAGAAGTTTTTCCGGGGCGCCTCGGCCAACGAGGTCAGCGGCTACTTCGATCTGATCTCCTCGGTGCTGGAGGAGGGGATGGCCGCCGGGCTGTTTCGGAGCGATCTTCCCGTCAAGACCGTCCGGAAGGTCCTGTTCGGGGCCATGGACCAGATGGCCACGAGCTGGGTGCTGGGCAAGCGCGGCTACAAGCTCTCCGAGACCGCCGATGCCGTAGCGGATATCTTCCTCAAGGGCCTCGCCGTCAAACCATAGAGGACACCCATGGGCTATGAGACGCTGATTCTGACCCGCGAGGAGTCGTACGCCGTCATCACGCTGAACCGTCCTCCCGCCAACGCGATCAACGAGCAACTGATGCGGGAGCTCGACGCCGCCCTGACCGAGCTGGAGAAGGACCCGGCGGTCCTGTCGGTGATCATCACCGGCGCCGGAGACCGGATCTTCTGCGGCGGCGCGGACCTGGGCTCGGCCTTCTCGGGCGGAAATCTGGAGGAGTTCCTCAAGTTCGGGACCGGTGTGCTGCGCCGGATCGAGCGCTTTGCCAAGCCCGTGATCGCGGCGGTGAACGGGCACGCGACGGGCGGCGGGTGCGAGATCGCCATGGCCTGCCACCTGCGGATCCTGAAGGAAACGGCGCGGCTCGGCCAGACCGAGTCGAACCTCGGGATCATCCCCGGCTACGGCGGCACCCAGCGCCTGCCGCGCCTCATCGGGCGGACGAAGGCGCTCGAGTTCCTGATCCTCGGCACTCAGATCCCCGCCCCCGAGGCGCTCCAGCTCGGTCTCGTGAACAAGCTGTCGAAGGACGGGGAGACCCTCAACGACGCCAAGGCCCTGGCCCGCCAGCTCGGCAAGCGCGCGCCCATCGCCACGCGGCTCATTCTGGAAGTGGTGGACGAGGGACTCAACACTGACATCGATCATGGTCTCGCGGCGGAGATCCGGGCCTTCGTCCAGGTGCTGAAGACCGAGGACGCCGCGGAGGGCATCCAGGCGTTCTTTCAGAAGCGCCCCGCCGAGTTCAAGGGCAAATAGCCAACACAAAGGAGGAGTGCCCATGCCAACCGTCAAGGAAACCTTCGACCTGATGGCGAGCCGCTTCAAGCCGGAGAAGGCGGCCGGAGTGAGCGCCGTCATCCAGTACGAGATCAGCGGCGAGGGCGGCGGAACTTGGAACGCGACGGTCAAGGACGGCAAGTGCGCCGTCGCGTCCGGAGCCGCGGCCAGCCCCAGCCTGACCCTCACGATGTCCGGCCAGGACTGGCTGGACATGCTGGCGGGCAAGCTGTCGGGTCAGATGGCGTTCATGTCCGGGAAGCTGAAGCTGAAGGGGGACATGGGGCTCGCCATGAAGGTCGGCGGTATGTTCGGCACGTAAGGGAGGACCGCTGGCGCGTTGCTGGGGGGACCCGCCCGGGTCCCCTTTCTTCGTTTCACTCGCGTTTCCCATTGGAGTAGAATCGGGCCACCACGAGACCATCCATGGCGAATGCCTGACCGTGTGATGAGGAGGAATAGCTGTTTATGGCCGGGCATAAGGGGACGCTTGAAGAGGGCCTGAAGGACGTCAAAGCCAAAGTGCTCCTCTCGAAGCAGGCGATGGAGATCCTCAAGAAGCAGGGGAAGCAGGTGGAGTACTTCGAGATCGAGGGGGATGGCGGACATCTGGACGGTGTCCTGGCCATCGCCAAGGCCGGGGAGACGATCCGGAAGTTCCTGAGCGAGTAGGCGGGGATGACCGACTCCTACTTCAAGTGGGCCGCCCAGCTGTTCGACGCGGCCCGGATCCACGAGAAGCCCGAGGCGCTCCACGGAATCCGGGTGCTCGATCTCTCGGTCATCATCTTCGGTCCCGCCACCGCCGACTTCCTGGGAGAGCTGGGCGCCGAGGTGATCAAGGTGGAAATGCCGGGGCAGGGGGACGTGACGCGGATCCTCGGCAGCGCCTCCTTCTTCTGGAAGAACGTCTCCGTCGCCTTCTTCGGCATGAACCACTCCAAGTACCACGTCGGGATCGACATGCACAAGCCCGACGGCCAGGTGCTCATCCGCAAGCTGGCGGCCCGCTCGGACATCGTGATCGAGAACTTCAAGGCGGGGACGCTGGAGGAGAAGTTCGGGATCGGCTACCGCCAGCTCCGCGAGGTGAACCCGCGGCTGATCTACGTGGCCAACACGGGCTTCGGCCAGTGGGGTCCCTTCGCCCGGGGGCGCGCCTCCTACGACGGCCTCGCCCAGGCCGTGTCGGGGCTGACGGCAATCACGGGGACCCCGGGGGGGCACCCGACGAAGATCGGTAACTACCTCGGCGACTGGTACGGCGCGTGTATGTCCGCGCTGGGCGCCCTTGCGGCCCTCCGCTGGCGCGACCGCACGGGCGAGGGACAGTTCGTCGAAATGGCCCAGTGCGAGGGGCTGCTCCGGGCCATGGACTGGACGTGGCTGTACGCGGGTCTCACTAAGCGGGATCGTCCCAAGACCGGCAATCGCGATCCGGTGTTCTCCCCGTCGGGCGTGTTCCGTTGCAAGGACGGGTTCATCGCCTTGGTGGCGGGCACCGACGCCGAGTACCGCGGGCTGTGCCGGATGCTCGGCAAGCCGGGCCTTGCCAGAGATGGCCGCAAGGGCGCGGAGCACCTGGATGAGCTCATCCAGGCATGGTGCGAGAAGCGCACCCGATCGGAGATCGAAAGGATCGCCCGCCGCCACCACGTGCCGGCCGCCCCGGTGATGACCGGGAAGGACCACTACGAGAGCCGCCACCTCCGTGCCCGGCGCTCGGTGTGGGAGCACGACGACCCGGTGTACGGGACCATGGTGGAGTACGGCCCGGCGCCCAAGCTCTCCGCCACGCCGGCCCGGATCAAGTGGGCGGGGAAGCCCGTGGGCTTCCACAACGAGTTCGTCCTCAAGAAAATCCTCGGCCTCTCCGACGAGGAGATCCGGGCGCTGGAGGCCGGCGGCGTCATCGGCAAGTGGGCCGACCGAATGGGAGCGAAACCGCCCGACGGCTGGAACGGCGAGGGATTGCTCCAGTGAGCGAGCGTTGGTACGACTGGATCAAGCGCGAGGAGGACCCCGCCCGCGTCTCCGAGCTGCCCGAAGCGCTGGACGACCTCGTCGTGCTGGACGTGTCCCAGGGCCATTACGGGGCGTTCCTGACCGGGACCTATCTGGCCGAGCTGGGCGCCGAGGTCATCAAGGTGGAGCCGCCGGGCGGCGATCCCATGCGAGGGTGGGGTCCCGCGGACGCGACGGCCAACGGCACCGGCCTCGCGTTCGTCGCCGAGGCCCGGAACAAGTACTGCGTCACGCTGAATCTCGACAAGAAGGCCGGGCGCAGCCTGCTCAAGGGCTTGGCGGCGCGGGCGGATGTCCTCATTGAGGGCTTCGAGCCGGGCTACCTGGACCGGCTGGGCCTGAGCTACCGCCACCTCGCGAAGGCGAACCCGCGGCTCATCTACGTGGCGTGCTCAGCGTACGGCCAGTTCGGGCCCGACGCTCCGGGGCGGCCCCGCGAGTACGACCTGACAGATCAGGCGCTCTCCGGCCTGCTCCACGTCACGGGCGATCCCGACGGCCCGCCCATCCGCGTCGGCAGCTGGATCAGCGCCTATGCCCAGGCTGCCTGGGCGTGCATGGCGGTGCTGGCCGCCGTCCACTGGCGGGAGACGTCGCGCCAGGGCCAGATGATCGACGTCTCGGGGGCCGAGGCGCTCATGCGCTACCTCGAGTACACGGTGCTGCTCTACCACGCGACGGGGCAGGTCAGGGGGCGCACGGGGCTCTACGAGCTGGCCGTCTTCCCCTACACCTTCGTCCGCGTGAAGGACGGCTACGCCTTCATCGCCGGCTACACCGACCCGAACTTCCAGGCAATCTGCCGGATCATGGGACGACCGGAGCTGGCCAAGGACCCCCGCTTCAACACCACCCTCCAGCGGACCAAGCCCGAGAACGAGGTCCTGCTGAGGGACGAGATCGAAAAATGGTCGATGGACTTCAGCTCGGATGAGATACTGGGAAAGGTGCTCGCCGATCCGGGCCCGGGCATCATTGTGTTCGGCCCGATGAACCCGCCCACCAAGGTGCTGACGGAGGCCCACTGGTGGGAGCGGGGCTGCTTCAGGAGGGTGGAGGACCCGATGTACGGGACGCTGCTGCTCCAGATGCCGGCCTGGCGGATGACCCGGACGCCGCCCCGCCTCAAGTGGGCGTGCCGCCCGCTCGGCTATCATAACGCCCACGTGTACGCGAAGTACTTCGGTTTCGGTCCAGGCCGGCTGGCCGAGCTCAAAACCCAGGGGGTGCTCTGATGCCCGACGTGGAGCTGATCGCCCAGTGGCAGGAGGAGCTGCAGCGGAACTTCGGCCGGATGAAGAATTTCGCCGAGATGGTGGCGAACCCGAAGGAGCCGTCGGTGGGGCCGACGCCGCGGCAGGAGATCTACCGGAAGAACAAGTCGCGCCTCTACCGCTACGAGTCCAGGCGGAAATACCGGACCCCGCTCCTCTTCGTCCCGAACCTGGGGATCAGCCGGCCGTACATCTTTGACCTGCTCCCGGGCGGGAGCTTCATCGAGCACATGACGCGCGAGGGCTTCGACTTCTACCTCCTGGACTGGGGCGTCTTCGGCCCCGAGGACAACCGGCTCACGCTGGAGGACTGCGTGACTCGCATCCTCCCGCGCATGGCGCGGAAAGTGCTGGAGACCTCGGGGGCCCGGGAGCTCTCCGTGCTCGGGTACTGCATGGGGGGGCCCCTGTCGGCCTGCTTCATCGCCACCCACCCCGAGGTCTCGGTGAAGAACTTCGTCAACATGGCGGGACCGATCGACTTCTCCAAGGTGGGGCTCTTCGGCGTGTGGCTCGACCCCAGGTACTTCGACGCCGACAAGTTCGTGGACACGCTGGGGCAGATCCCGGCCGACATGGTGAAGGCCGGCTTCAAGCTTCTCCGGCCCACCATGGACCTGACCACGGGGCTGAACCTCTGGTGGAACCTGTGGAACGATTCCTATGTGGAGGGGTTCCAGGCGCTCAACAAGTGGGCGAACGAGTATGTGGCCTTCCCCGGCGAGTTCTTCCGCCAGTGGGTGAAGGAGTTCTACCAGCAGAACCGGATGATCCGGGGGGAGCTGCGGCTCGGGGGGAAGCCCGTGCGGCTGGGGGAGATCCGGTGCCCGGTCTTCGTCGTTGGCGCCAAGGAGGACTACATCGCGCCGGCGGCCTGCGTGAAGGCGCTGATCGACGCGGTGGGGAGCACGGATAAGGGCTACGTGGAGCTGCCCGGGGGCCACATTTCTCTCATCGCCGGCCGAGGGGCCGCCGTCCACTGCTGGCCCAAGGTTTCAGCCTGGCTCGCCCCCCGGTCGTAGGGGATTCTCCCCCTCACCCTACTCATAATCCCCTCACCTTCATCCTCTTCCCCCTCACCCTACCCTCTCCCCACTGGGGAGAGGAGAAGAGGTGAGGGGCATCTGAGTTGGGCAGGGTGAGGGGCGAAGGGGTGAGAGGCATTTGAGTGGGGCTTGGCGCAGAGCGTCAAAGGCGGTAGGATAGGCATGAGGTGACGGCCATGGCAGACAACTCGAGCACCCAGGCGCTGTTCGACCTCTGGAAGAAGCAGATCGAGGAAGGGACGCAGGCCTGGGCCCGGCTGGTCGGCCAGCTGAGCCAATCCGGCCAGAGCCAGGCCCCCGACCCGCTCCAGTTCTGGCGGCCCTTCATGGACCAGGGCATGGCCGCCTGGTCCAAGCTCCTGACCCAGGGGTCGCCCACTCCTGAGCTCCTCACGCAGTGGAAGCAGTTCCTGGACCAGTGGATCGCCGCCTGGCAGAAGGTGCTGGAACAGGCCATGGGGACGGAAGCCTTTGCCCAGGCGCTGGGCAGGTACCTCGACCAGTGGCTGTCGCTTCAGGCGCCGATCAAGAAGGTCGCCGAAGAGTCCACCGAGGCCACGCTCCAGGCGCTCGGCATCCCCTCGCGCAGCCAGGTGGTGGGGATCGCGCGCCAGCTGGTGGACCTCGAAGATCGCATCGAGGGGCTGGAGGATCGGCTGGGCGCGCTGATGGCGCGGATGGACGATCTCTTCAAGTCCCTGGAGGATCACGAGGCGGCCGCCGCGCGGCGCGCCGCGGAAAGGGTGGCTCAATGATCGGACGCGCGATCGATGAGCTGTCGGTGGGAGACTCGGCCGAGCTCTGGCGGGTGGTGTCGGAAGAGGATATCGCCGAGTTCGTGGACGCCGTCGGGGACCACAACCCGGTGCATTCGGACCCGGTCTTCGCCGCCGCAACCCCGTTCCGGGGCCCCATCGCTCCGGGGATCTGGACGGCCGGGTTGATCTCCGGGGTGATCGGGACGCGGCTCCCGGGACCGGGGAGCATCTACGTGACGCAGGACCTACAGTTTCTCAAGCCGGTGAGAGCTGGCGATACCATCACGGCGCGAGTGGAGGTGCTGGAGATCGTCCGGGAGCGCAACCGCGTGCGGCTCCGGACCACCTGCGTGAATCAACGGGGCGAAGAGGTATTGGCCGGCGAGGCCTGGGTGCTTCCGCCGAAGAGCCAGATCGTGTACGCCGAGGACAAGAGCGGGGCGGGCGTGCTGGCCTTCTGGGTCCTTCAGCCGTGGGCCTGGGCGGCCCAGGCGGTGAACGTCTGGGCGATCCTGGGCCTCTCCGCCCTCGCCGCTTGCCGCCCTCGCCTTACATCAAGAGGCCGCCGTTGATCGAGAGCTCCGCTCCCGTGATGTAGTCCCCGTCGGAGGAGACCAGGTACACCACCGCCCGGCCGACCTCGTCGGCCCGGCCGAAGCGCTTCAGTGGGATCTGATCGAGCAGGCGGTGCTGCACCTTCTCGGGGATGGCCGCGACCATCTCCGTCTCGATGAACCCCGGCGCGACCGCGTTGACCGTGATCCCTTTCCCGGCCAGCTCCTTGGCCAGGGACTTTGTGAACGCCGCCACCCCGGCCTTCGACGCGGCGTAGTTGGCCTGGCCGAAATTGCCGATCTGGCCGATCACCGAGGTGATGTTCACGACCCGGCCGTAATTCCGCTTGATCATCTGGTCGATGAAGGCCTTCGTGCAGTTGAAGACCCCGTCCAGGTTGATCGCCAGGACTCTCCGCCAAGAGGCGTGGTCCATCTTCACGAAGGTCTTATCCGAGCTGATCCCGGCGTTGTTGATGAGGATGTCCAGGTGGCCGAATTCCTTCAGCACCTCCTGGGCCATGTGGAAGGTATCGGGGAAGTCGCCGACGTCGGCGCGTGCGAGGATGGCCCGCCGCCCCAACTTCTGGATCTGCCCGGCGATCTCCTTCGCCGGCCCTTCACTCGAGACATAGTTGATGGCCACATCGGCCCCCTCCTCGGCAAGCGCCAGAGCGATCGCCCGGCCGATGCCGCGGGAAGCGCCGGTGACGAGAGCGGTGCGGCCCATGAGCTTCATCGAACTCCTCCATTACGTTCTGTATCTTTCGTGCGTCGCAAGTATAGCAGACGGCGCCTTGCCCGGAATGACGCGGGGTGTTAGACTTGCGCCGGAGCGCGCCATGGCCTATATCATCAAGCGCTACTCGAATCGCAAGCTCTACGATACCCAGGAAAGCCGTTACGTGACGCTCGAAGAGCTCGAGGAGATGATCCGCGCGGGGAAGGAAATTCGGGTCACGGACGCGAGCACCGGGGAGGATCTGACCTCGGTGACGCTGGCCCAGATCCTCCTCGAGAACGAGCGGGCGCACCGGGCCACGCTCCCGACGGCCCTGCTCCACCAGCTCATCAAGCACGGGGAAGCCTGGCAGGATTTCGTTCAGCGATCGCTCCGCACCAGCCTGGAAGGAATCATCACGAACCAGCGGGACGCCGATCGCGTCTTCCGGGAATGGGCCTCGCAGGCGGGCTGGCCCGCCTCGAAGGAACGGGAGCCTGCGGTTCGGAGGGGCCGGGAGGAGAAGGCGGAGGCCGAGAGCCTCCGAGAGGAGGTCGCCACGCTGAAGGAGAAACTCCGGGCGGTCGAGCGGCGGATCCCGAGGAAGCGGAAAAAATAAAGACCCCCTCACCCTGCCAACCCGATGCCCCTCACCTCTTCTCCTCTCCCCAGTGGGGAGAGGTAGGATGAGGGGGGGAGAGGATCAAGGTGAGGGGGCCGGTCTTGGTCGGTGCGCCTGTCCTAGTTGGCCGACGGGGTGTAGAGCGTCTTGAGCCTGCTGCCCACGCCGGCGAAGGTCTGCTGTATCTCCTTGCTCGCCTGCTCGGCGGAAGCCTGAAGCCGCTCGGCGGACTGGGTGACGGCCTGGGCGTTGCCCTCCAGGAGCTTGAAGGCCTTCTGGGCCTCCTCGATCCCCTCGACCAGATTCTTCTGGTACCAGCCGGCGGGATCCTTCTGGAGGTCCTGCCACTCGGCCTGCCGGCGCAGCAGGAAGTCCTGCCCGTCCTTCACGGCCTCGACGGCCGAGGACTGAAGCTCGGCGTACAGCCGGACCCCTTCTTTGGCCGTGCTGGCGGAGAGGTCCACCAGCTCGCGGACGATCTTCTGGTTGGCGTCGGCCCAGAGCGTGAGCGCCTCGACGGCCTTGCCGGTGAACTGCCCGAACATCTCGTCTGCCTTCTTCGTGGTTGCCATGTGCGGCACCTCCTGTGTGAGTGTGAGGCCAGGATAACGCACTGCGGCAAGACTTGTCAAGCGATTTTGCGCGGTGCGTTATGACAGGCGTGGTATGGTGAGGCACTGCGGCCTAACCTATTGAAATACCTATGAACCTGGCGCGCCTGGGTGAGGAAAACTTCGAAACGTACGGCGAGTACGTGTCGCTGGTCTTCGAGGGGAAGGAGTACACGAACCGGGACCAGCACCGGGCTGCCACCCGCTTGGCCAACGCCCTCCGGGGCCTCGGCGTGGGGGTGGGGGACCGCGTCGTCGTCATGCTCCCGAACTGCCCGGAGGTCCCCCAGAGCTACGCCGCCATCCTAAAGCTGGGAGCCGTCGTCGTTCCGGTGATCTTCCTCCTGGGCCCCGAGGAGGTCAGGCACATCCTCGTGGACTCGGAGGCCAAAGTCGTCATCACCTCCACCGACATGGTCTGGAAGGTGGAGCCCCTGATCGGCGCCCTGCCCACCCTCAGCCACGTCGTGCTCGTGGACGGGGAAGGGAGCACGACGCTCGGCCTGGCGGAGCTCGTCAAGGGGCAGCCGGACACCTTCGGGATCGTGGAGCGGGCGGACGGGGACCTGGCGGTGATCCTCTATACCTCCGGCACGACCGGGAAGATCAAGGGCGTCGCGCTCTCGCACGGGAACCTGCACTCGAACGCCCGCTCGGCCGC
>ERZ1292640.4616-Hain-H43-02um-R1-4616-length-10436-cov-5_pt1 | contig 10436 bp, 6 predicted proteins | sample MGYA00564404_ERZ1292640 | MGnify/ENA primary metagenome ERZ1292640 (study PRJEB36523, sample SAMEA6512636) | groundwater metagenome | collected 2019-01-08 | study: AquaDiva: Metagenomics assemblies of 32 groundwater samples | reverse complement strand
CAGCCTTACCTGGAAGCGCCCCTGAAACAAATGCCCAGTCCTCTTGTTCCATAGGTACACTGATTTCGCGTAGGAAATACTAAAGGACTGCATCTGTTTGGAGTAATCGAAGTCCGAGAGAAGTCGCACCAGCATATGATAGTGGTTTGGCATCAAACAGAAGGCATGAATCTCAACTCGATCAGAAGGGAAATACTTTGTGAACTTCCGAAGAAAGAAACGGTAGTTCTCTCGTTCGAGGAAGATCGGCTGTCTGTTGTTTCCTCTGTTGTAGATGTGGTAGAAGTGGTCCGCAATGATCGAAACGTTTCGGTAGGGCATATGTAAGCTTCGCGGTTAGATTCCCGAAATCTCTGACTGCTCTGCAAGGTCAGATTTCGGGAATCTTTACTAATGCGCCTCCAGCCAGTTTTTCCCAACTCCGATTTCCACCTCAATCGGCACGTTGAGCTCGAGTGACTCCTGCATGTGTTTGGTCACGAGACGCCGCACCTCTGTCTCCTCATCCTTTTTCAATTCAAACACCAATTCGTCATGAACCTGGAGGAGCATCTGGGTCTTCAGGTGAGATTTCGTGAAAGCCCGATCGATGTTAATCATCGCCAGCTTGATCATATCGGCTGCCGTGCCCTGAATCGGCATGTTGATAGCTTGCCGTTCAGCGTTTTGCCGGAGATTGTGGTTGTGGCTGTTCAGATCAGGGAGGTATCGCCGCCGGCCGAGGAGGGTCTCGACGTACCCACGCTCTCGTGCGGTACCGATCGTGTCGTTGATGTATTGCTTCACTTTCGGGAAACGCTCAAAGTAGCGCGTAATGATCTCTTTGGCTTCCGTCTGCGTGATCTCGAGTCGCGTGGCGAGCCCAAATGGTCCAATCCCATACATGATCCCAAAATTGACCTCCTTTGCTTTTCGACGCATATCCCTCGAGACTTCCTTAGGAGAGACTCCAAACACCTTGGCGGCTGTCGTCGCGTGGACGTCTTCTCTGCTCCGAAAAGCCTCAGCGAGTCCTTCATCACCGGAAATGTGCGCCATCACCCTGAGCTCAATCTGAGAATAGTCCGCCGACACAATCATACTATTCTTCTCGCCCGGAATGAACGCCCCACGAATCGAACGACCGATCTCTGTGCGGATGGGGATGTTCTGCAGGTTGGGATCGCTGCTGGAGAGACGTCCCGTTGCAGCGATTGTCTGGTTGAAGGACGTGTGGACCCGGCCGGTTCGGTGATTGATCAATGCCGGCAAGGCATCGACATAGGTTGATTTGAGCTTTGACAGTTGACGATACTCGAGCATGTGTTCGATAATCGGATGCTCATTTCTCAACGTCTCCAAAACCCCTACATCGGTGGAGAATCCCGTCTTCGTCTTCCTTACCGTCGGGAGCTTGAGCTTGTTGAACAGCACATCGCCGAGCTGCTGCGTGGAGTTGATGTTGAACGGCTCTCCAGCGAGCCGGTGAATCTCGCGGGTCAGCGTGTCCAACTGACGTTCCAGTTCCTTCGAAATGTTCCTCAAATAATCAACGTCGATTGCTACGCCCGCCTTCTCCATCTTGGCGAGGACGGGTAACAGAGGGAATTCCAATTTCTCGCAGAGTCCCAGCATTCCCTGCTGTTTAAGTTTGTCGGAGAGAGCCCGATAGAGACGGAGCGTGATGTCCGAGTCTTCGCACGAATAATCGGAAAGATCTCCGAGGGGAACCTCACGAATGTGTTTCTGCTCTTTGCCGGAGCCGACGAGTTCGGTATAGGACACCGTCTTGTACTGCAGGTGCTCTTTCGCCAGCGCATCGAGGTTATGTCTGCCATCAGCGCGCAGGATGTAACTGGCAATCATGGTGTCAAAGCAGATACCTTGCGGCCAGATGTCGTGTTGGGAGAGAACCAGCATGTCGTACTTGATGTTGTGGCCGATCTTCCGAATGTCCGGATCTTCCAGAAGAGGCTTCAGCTCCCGCACAACCTTGTCGACATCGAGTCCCGCGGCATGGGATGCGGAGGTTTTCTTTTGCGTGAATAGATCAGAATGATCGGGGCTAGTTTTCGGCCGCACGGCCACAAAATATGCCTCGCGTGGTTTCAGACAGAACGAGATCCCAACCAGTTCTGCAGTCAACGCGTCGGTCGATGTAGTCTCAGTGTCGAAAACAAATTCCTTCGACTTCTTCAGTCGGGCGCAGAGGTCTTTGAATGCCTTGATATCGGTGATCAGTCTATAGCTGTGTTTGTCCTTCCGGATGTCTGCGAGGTCGGCCTCGGGCGGCGGAAATTCGGCTTCTTCAGCTTGCTCTTTTGCCGCGCTCCCCTCAGACTTCTTGAGGGATTGGACCAACGACTTGAACTCCAGCTCTTCGAACAATTTGACCAACGTGGGGATGTCTTTTTCCGCTGCCTTCAAAGTGTGAAAGTCTACTTTTAAGGGAACGTCGGTCTCAATCGTTACCAACTCTTTTGACAAGAACGCCTTGTCTTTGTTCGCCGCAAGTTTCTTCCGAACGCCTTCTTGTTCTATCTTCTGGATGTTCTTGTAGATGTTCTCGATAGTGCCGAACTTCTGGACCAGCGGAATGGCGGTTTTTTCGCCAACGCCGGGCACGCCCGGAATGTTGTCGGAGGTGTCACCCATCAGCCCCAATACTTCTACGACCTTGTCGGGAGTGACTCCGAATTTTTCCTTCACGCCATCAATGTCGACGATCTCGACTTCCGTCCCCTGTCGCCCGGGTCTGTACATCTTCGTTCGATCTGATACGAGCTGCATGAAGTCCTTGTCTGCCGTGACGAGAAATGTGAGGACCTTCTCACGCTCTGCGCGCTTGGCGAGCGTTCCGATGATGTCGTCAGCTTCGTAGCCATCCATTTCGAGTGCGGGAATTCGGTACGCGTTCACGATGTCCTTGATCATGCTAATTTGCGAGATCATATCCTCCGGCATCTTCTGACGCGTCGCTTTGTATTCCTTATAGGCTTTGTGACGGAATGTCGGTGCCCCGGTGTCGAACACGACGGCGATGTAGTCCGGCGACTCTTGCGTTAGGATCCGGTTGAGAAACGTGACGAAACCATACACAGCGCTGGTGTTTTCGCCTTTCGAATTCATCAACGGACGCTGGATGAACGCATAGTAGGATCTGTAGGCAATAGCGTTTCCGTCGATGAGGAAGAGTCGTTGAGGTGAGCTCATAAGAACAAAATGCCCTTCAGAGGGTGATCAAGTCCTTCGGTGATTCGTGCCGCGGCCGCCGCATCGTTGCTGGTTGGGAGAGTCTTTGATGAATCGCTGCGCGTCCTGCAAAATGTAACCTGGAATTCTGCTTAAGTCAATCCGAGAGGGAGAGGGGGTGTCGATGTGAACGGCGCATTTTCGAGTGGCTGTGGCTTGGTTGTGTTAGACTGTTTCCTCAACGGCAGCCGGGCGTATTGGCTGAGCCTGTTCTTCAGAAACGACTGGTGATTCCCCAGCCTTAAGGTCAATGAAGGATTTGTTGAGAAAGAACAATGAAACAGCGAGAAGCACACCCGTCACAAAGAAGTTTTCCCGTAGACCTACGTGTGCCGCAACGTATCCGCCTGCGGTCGGCCCCACCACGTTCGCCAACACGTAGAAGCTCGAGGCGATGCCCATGATACCACCTCGACGTGAGAGAAGCGAATGCTTGCTAATGTATGAATAGAGTGATGGCAGGATTCCGCCCATGCAGAATCCTTGCACAGCGCGGAGAAACAGAAGCTGGTATGCTTGCGTTACGAAACCCTGCGCTGCACACGCCACTGCAGTCCCGCTGATGGCGACGGCGAGGTTTTTCTTGTAGCTCTTTGTGTCATTTCTTCGACCCCACCAAGGAGAAGAGATGACCATGAACACGCCGGTCATTGAGAAGATCGCCCCCGCCAGGGTTGCAAGGTAAGCCTTGTTCGGTTCGAGATACTCGACGTAGAGTGCAAACACCGGCTGAATGAGCAAGATCGCGACCTGGGAAAGAAATATAACCCCCAGAGCGACACGGATCGGTCTTGATTCGAAGGCATACCGAAAGTTGCTGAGAAAGGAATGGCGTGTTTCCTCAACGTGCGCTTCTCGAGGCGGATCCTGAATGAACTTGACGACTAAGATCCCTGCAACTGTACACAGGCCAGCAACGATGAAGAAAATTGGCCGGTACCCGAAGGCGTCAGCAAGCGAACCTCCAACGAGAGGACCGATCACTCCTCCGCTTGCTGAGGCTGTTTGAAGCAAACCCAACGCATAGCCGCTATGCTTGTGGGGGGTGGTTGCCGAAACGAGAGCAAGCGCCGCTGCGATGAATCCACTGATCGCACCTTGCAGCATACGGAAGAGCATCAGCATTTCAACGCTTTGTGAGAGGCCGATGAGTGCTTGCGAGACCGCCAGCCCGAAGATCGCGCGAACCACCATCAGCTTCCGGCCGTAGCGATCGCCAAGGTATCCCCAGACAGGCGTGAAAAAGAAAGATACGAAGAACGGTCCAGCGAACACATAACCGCTCCATTGTGCCACATTTTCAGTGGAAGTAACGCCGAGTGTGCGGATGTAGAAGGGGAGGAAGGGAACGACCAGACTCATTCCCATCATTGCGATGAATTGAGATGCCCAGATGATGTAGAGTGTTCTTCGCCAGGGCTCCAGTGCTTTGAGGTTCATTCAGTGGTCTTTCGGCTCAGCAGGAATACGAATCGGTTGGATCACCTTCAAAAATATAATCAAACGTCGCGTCAAAACAAACGAGCATTGGATTTCTTCCCTCCTCGTCGTATATTGACGGCCAACATTCCTGTGAAGCGACTCAACGTCTATCTCATCCTTGCTATTCAGCAGCTGATCTCCGGCGCGACGCATATCGTTGCCAAGGCCGTCGTCACGGAGGTTGACGCGGCCGTTCTTACATTCCTTCGGACTGTCATTGCTTCGGCAGGACTCTTGGCGATTACTTCAATGCGCTCGGGTCGTTTCAAGATAGATCGGGGCGATTGGGGGCAATTTGCGCTCCTCGGATTTCTCGGTGTTGCGCTCAACCAGTTCCTCTATCTCTACGGTCTACGTTTCACCACAGCAGCAAACGGTGCGCTGCTCTACGCTTCAACCCCGGCATTTGTGCTTCTGCTGTCGCATGTTCTCCTGAAGGAGAGAATCACGCCAAAGAAGACGACTGGCATAACCATCGCTTTTGTCGGGATAACGATCGTAATCTTCGAGCGCGGGATAGATCTCTCATCGACCTATGCGCTAGGAAATCTCATTATTCTGATAGCTGTCGTGGCGTGGACGTTTGCGATGGTTCTCGGCAAGCGGATGATCATCAAACATGGTGCTCTGCAGACGACTACAGCAATGATGACTATTGGAGCGATCCTCTTCTCACCTTTCGGTATCCTTTCTACAATTTCCTATCCGGTCTTTCATCTCTCACCCTTCCATTGGGCTGGAATCCTCTATTTGGCCATTGGCACATCAATTGTTGGCTATGTGTTGTGGTACCACGCTCTCGGGAGGATCGAGGCGAGCAAAGTTGCCGTGTTTGCAAATGCCCAGCCGGTGGTTGCAGCCATTCTTTCGCTCATCTTCCTCGACTACTCGCTCACAATTGGTTTTGTGACGGGGAGCATAATTACGATCGGTGGGATCGTCGTCACACAGCGTGGTTAGACGATTTTGTATGATTTGAGCGGCACTACCCTTGGGGCAGCTCAGCCGGGAGGGGGGTGTTAGGACGGGATCAATCAACGATTTCAGCCATGGTCAAAGCAGAAGGGAAGGGCCATGAGTATAACCACATTGGTAGTGATTTACGTAACGGCGTCGCTCTGTCTGGCGCTTTGGAACAGGTCGAAGGGGCAAGGCTTTTGGCTTGGGTTCCTCTATTCACTTTTCCTGACCCCAGTTCTTGGAGCGTTGGCGATTGGACTTGCAGAGCATGTCGTCATCGTGAAGATGGGGACGGGCGTTAAGAGAGCTTGCCCCCGGTGCTTTGCGCTCACGGCGGCGAACGTTTCGTTTTGCGAGGAGTGCGGAGCTCATATTTTTCGCCAGACAGTGAAAAACTATCTTCAGCTTGCTGAACTTGCCGCGGGTCTGGTTGCGACCGTCATGGTTGTTCGCATGCTGATGTAACAGCTTTTTGATTGCGCGCAGACCTCTTGTCGTTCACTCGGAGAAAGGATGCCCGCGAGTAATATCGTAACAACGTAGTCACATCTTGCTCCGTTAACTAAAAGCCCACTGACTGAGGGGAGTCAGCGGGCTTTTTGTTTTCGGTTTGCTTCTCGCGTAAGAAGCAAGAAGCCGACTGTGAATAGTCGGCTTTTCTGTCGTGCGGAGAGGGAGGGATTCGAACCCTCGATAGAGGTTACCCCCTATGCAGGTTTAGCAAACCTGTGCCTTCAGCCAACTCGGCCACCTCTCCGTGAGCTGAAGAACGAGTGAGAAAATATCGAAAAAGAACGCGAGATGCAAAGAATAACTGCGGAGAGCGAGGGATTCCCCGCCCGCACGACCTTATTGAGTATCCATCGTGCGGTCGGGCGGGGAACCCCCAAGTCCTTGCGGACGTCCCGAACCGACGCACAAACTGCGGAGGGTGAGGGACTTGAACCCCCACGTCCCTTACGGGACGGCAGTTTTCAAGACTGCTGCCATACCATTAGGCGAACCCTCCAAGATGCTCTTGGTGTCGGTTCGGGATGCAATAGCCGTTCTGCCAGCTCTCCAGAGACTTTCGCCTCCAAGATAACAAGTATTGCCCGTTTAGTCAATTTAGGCAAGACGCGCTGCAAATGCACGCTCGCGAGCCGGTTGTTGTACAATGTGTTTTTCAGACAGCGGTAGGTTCTTCTCTTCCTCAACGAATACGATTAAGGCGCAGTAGGCTGTCTGTTCATGAGGGCTTCAAGTTTCTCAATCGTGTTGAGGATGTTGGAACATATATACAAGACCTAATACCTTGGCAGTTGCAAATTCATTTGGTAGGATCAAAAACTGGGCATCTTCGATCGAACTCCTTCTGACAAATCTCCCATAACGAACGACCGAGGTCCGAGGCAACACCATCGAGTCTCCATTGTTCCCCCACAGTAATACCTTTTCGTGAAGACTCCTCCCTCCAAGGCCACCCCTTAATGAGCAAGCACGAATAAGTCGTCCACAGGATCCCTGGCTTTCCCTAGGCTTTTGCTCAATATCCGCATAGCTGCATTCCCACGAAGAATTCCAAGAAATCCTGCTCGTGGCGGAACCCTTTGGCCTCGTTCCGTTGTTAGGAACGATTACCAATATTCCACTTGATCAGAGGCCTCCATCTGAGGCTCTCTGACACCCCCTCTGGGAAAGCTGAACGCACCGAATCCTGAAAATCAGCATCATCAATCTAATGGAGGCTCTATTCATGAGTAAACGCTCACGTTTCTCTCTTCACACTATGCTTGGTGTGATGGTTCTTTCCGTTCTCCTTCCGGTATCTCTCATGTGTCAGTCCAAGATAGCGACAACCGATGAACTCGCGAAGCGGGCAGAGGTCGTTGCAGTCGGGAAGGTGACAGGGCTCGTGTCGGAATGGAATGAGACACGGACGATGATTCGAACTCGTGTTACGGTGACCGTCGATCAATACGTCAAAGGGGGAGTTTCCGCTAATACCCTCACCATTTATGTCCCGGGTGGAGAGGTCGGTGGAGTCGGGGAAGTCTATAGTCATATGCCGACGTTCAGCAGGGAAGAAAATGTCGTCGTTTTCGCCAAGAAGGACGGACAGGGTCACTATCAGATCTCCGGGGGACACCAGGGTAAGTATACCATCCAAAAGGATGAGGTAACGGGAAAACTCATCGTGGCCGGGAAAAGAACTCTGGAAGAATTCACCGCTACAGTTAAGAACGCGCTGCAGATCCAAGATCAGAAGTAAGTGCTCTATGCAGTTTCGGTTTCAGACCTGTCCTCACTGATCAGCCGATTTTGAGCGCTTGTTCTGAGATGCCGCTGCATTGCCGCCAACACTATTGTTCTTTCACTGATTGCCAAAACGACGAACAGAGAATCTAGATGAAAAAGTCTCTACTTCTTCAAGTGTTCATTCTTTCGCTTCTTCCGAGTCTTCTTCTTGGCCAGCTCAACAAGGTGTTCATCCCGTATCAGGCGCAAGGGTACAAGTTCCTGGCGACGAAGCCCAATTCGACGGTTGTTCAGACCTTCCAAAATCCAAGCTTCGATGATTCGCGTTGGGCCACCGCAGCCAGCGCAGTCGGCACTTTGAACAACACAAGCTCTCCTCCGTGTCCGCTGAATGACGCTGCGCACGTGAAAACTCTCTGGCCATCCTCTCGCGATGCCCTGCTCAGGAAGCATTTTACAATCCCGGCGGGGACCCGCAACGTGAAGGTAAGTGTTGCGATCGACAATAACGTTCAAGTATTTCTGAATGGGGCGGACATCTCCGGCGGGGTGCAAACGCACAACGATTGCGCTATGCTCGAGAATTTTGTTTTCAATGTTCCCGATAATCTTCTGAAGGTCGGTGATAACGTTCTTGCCGTTCGAGGCATCTGGATCAGCTCAAAGAACTATCTTGATGTTCAGGTGAAAGGCGACGTGTCATACAGCATCACCGCCTCAGCCGGAGCAAACGGATCGATTACACCGAGCGGGAGTGTGTATGTGGTGCCAGGCACAAACCAATTGTTCACGATAAGTCCGGCAACGGGTTATCACGTTGCCGATGTGTTGGTCGACGGCTCGTCTGTTGGAGCAGTGACCAGTTATACGTTTCCAAGTGTTTCATCGAACCACACAATCTCCGCGACGTTTGCCATCAATACATATACTCTCTCGGCTTCGGCTGGGGCCAATGGGACGATCTCGCCATCCGGGAGCCAAACGGTGAACTATGGCTCAAGTAGGACATATACAATCACTCCAGCCACAGGTTACCATATAGCTGACGTCCTTGTGGACAACGTTTCAGTTGGACCGGTCGGAACGTACACATTTTCAAGCGTTTCGGCTAACCATACGATTGCCGCAACCTTCGCTATCAACACGTATACGCTCAATGCCTCTGCAGGAGCGAACTGATCGATTACGCCTTCGGGATTGCAGACCGTCAACTATGGTTCGACCTCATCCTATACGATTACCCCAACCATCGGATACCATGTCGCCGACGTGCTCGTGGACAATGTGTCGGTAGGAGCTGTAACATCGTACACATTCACAGATGTGGCAGGAAATCACACCATCTCCGCGACGTTTGCCATCAATACATATACTCTCTCGGCTTCTGCCGGGTCGAATGGCTCGATCTCCCCATCCGGTAATCAAACTGTCAACTACGGCTCAAGCACGACGTTTGCGATGATGCCGAACACCGGATATCATGTCGCCGACGTTCTGGTGGATGGTGCGTCGGTTGGGGCGGTCACATCATACACATTTTCGAGCGTTTCCGCGAGCCACTCAATTGCTGCAACCTTTGCAATCAATACGTATACGATCAATGCCTCGGCCGCAGCAAACGGATCCATCTCCCCATCCGGGAGCCAGGGCGTCAACTATGGATCGTCGTCAACGTTTACGATAACACCAAATACCGGGTACCATGTTGCCGACGTGCTGGTGGACAATGTGTCGGTGGGAGCTCTCAGCTCTTATACATTTACTGACATTGCTGCCAACCACTCGATTGCCGCGTCGTTCGCGATCAACACGTACACGGTTTCCGCTTCAGCTGCAGGCAACGGATCGATCACACCTTCGGGCGACCAGACCGTCAACTACGGTTCAACCCCTTCGTTTGTGATTGCACCAGCAATTGGGTATCACATCGCTGATGTTCTGGTCGATAATGTCTCTATCGGCGCGGTTTCGAGCTACCAATTCGCGAACGTTTCCTCAAACCACACAATCTCTGCATCGTTCGCCATCAACACATACACTGTGGCCGCCGCTTCCGGATCAAATGGAAGCGTCACGCCTTTTGGCAATGTGATCGTCAACTACGACGCGACCCAAACGTTTACGATCGAGGCGAGCTCACGATATCACGTGGAAACGGTTACCGTCGATGGAACGACAAATGTCGTTTCAACTCAACCTGCGTCGCAACCAGGATCCATAACTTGGGACGTGAAGAATGTCACATCTGGTCGATCGATCACTGCGACCTATGCAGAAAATTACTATCAACTCAGCCTGTCGTTTCCCTCGACACTCGGCACAGTGGCAGTTGAACAACCGGCCACAGCACCCTACCCGAACTACTACAAAAACGGAACCGTGGTGACGTTGAGAGCCAGAACGGTGGATGGCTACCATTTCGCGGGTTGGACTGGCGTGCCGGCGGACAAGGTAACGACGAATCCCGTCGACATCACGATGGACAGTGACAAGACCATCTCAGCGAGCTTTAAACTAAACGTCCC
>ERZ1292640.4613-Hain-H43-02um-R1-4613-length-10436-cov-44_pt1 | contig 10436 bp, 10 predicted proteins | sample MGYA00564404_ERZ1292640 | MGnify/ENA primary metagenome ERZ1292640 (study PRJEB36523, sample SAMEA6512636) | groundwater metagenome | collected 2019-01-08 | study: AquaDiva: Metagenomics assemblies of 32 groundwater samples | reverse complement strand
AGCCCGGCGCGGTAACGCGCGGCGGCCTGTTGTTCGGCGGCGCGCGCCGCATCGAGGGCGACCGGCGTGTGGGCAGCCACGCGGCGCGCGCCGGTCAGGGATGCGTTGGCCTTTTCGAACTGCCCGGTGAGGTCGGCCAGGAGGCGGTCATAGCGCGCGGCCTCGGCGCGCTCGCGATGCGCTTCGATCGAGCGGCGGGCGCGCAGCGAGGCCAGATCTAGGGCGGGGAACATCACCGTCATGCCGAGGGCCCAGTTCTGGATGTTGGGGCCGAAGCCGGAGAACGGGCCGCCGGTAGTGCCGTCGGGGCGCGCGCCAGTGCCGCGTGCGTAAGTGGTCGCCTGCAAGTTGAAGCGCGGGAAGTAAGACCGATTGAGCGCGTGCTCGCGGGCCTTGACCTCGTCGATAGCGAGACTCTGCTCGCGGGCGGACGGGTGCTCGGCGAGCCGCGCGCTTTCCAGCGGGGCATCGGGCTGCGATTCCAGCAGGCGGCCGGGCTCCACTTGAATGGTGGCGGGCGCAGCGCCCACCAGTTGGGCGAGCGAAGCGCGGGCGACCGCCAGCGCCTGCTCAGCCTGGATGCGTTGCGTTTCGGCCAGGGCCACCTCGGCGCGGGCGCGGGCCGCTTCGGCGCCGGGCCGGAGTTCCGCCTTGACCAGCGCATCGACCGCCTGGTGAAAGACGCGGGCGCGCTCGACGCCGGCATCGGCGGCGTGCACGATTTGACCGGCGGCCAGGATGGTGAGGAAGGCATCGGCGGCGGCGGTGGCGACCTGAAGGCGCGTCACGCCAACGGCGGCCTCGGCGCGCTTGCGGGCTGATTCAGCCGCCTCGACGTTGGCCTGGCGCAGGCCGAAATCGAACGGCTCCCAGGAGACCAGCACTCCAACCGCGCTGCCCCAGACGTTGGTGAGGTTGTTTGTGCCCAGCACCGGGCCGGAGATGGAGGAGATGACCGGCTGCGGCAGCATGAGGCCGAAGACGTTGTTGCGCGTGGCGCGGTTGATCTGCGCCAGGAAATCGGCGCGCGGCAGGTAGGCGGTGCGGGCGAGGTTGATGCCCGCCGCGGCCGCCGCGACCTGCTCGAGCGAGACGCGCACGGCCGGGTATTTCTTTAGGGCTTCCTCGACCGCCGCGGTCAGAGAGAGTGGGACCTGTTGCGCCCGGAGTGAAACGCCGCAGGCCAGGATCACCCAGAGGCCGGAGAACCGAAGCAATGCTGACATGTCACTTACCCTCGATGAGCTCGCCGAAGAGCTCGCAGACCTTTTCTTTGGCCGCAGCCAGGGCCTTGCGGCCGGCGGGTGTCACCCGGTAGAGGCGGCGCCTGCGCCGCCCGGCGCGCTGGATGCGGGAGCGGAGGTAGCTGCGGCGCTCGAGGCCGTGCAGCAGCGGATAGAGCGTGCCGCAACTGAGCTTGTAACCATGGCGGGCCAGCTCCTCGACGATCCACTGGCCGTAGACGGGACCTTCGGCGGCGTGATGGAGGATGTGGAGCCGGATGAGGCCGGAGTAGAGGAAGTGGTCGGCGGATATATCGGACTTGGACATCGAAATTCGATTGTAGCACGTGGGCCAGGATGGCGAATTGCGGGTGAGGCGGCGGCGGACGGCGGCAGGGGAATTGGGTTTGTTTCGCAATTTTCGTTTATCCGACTGGCGGGACACGGGTTGGGGGGCGGCGGCGGCCGGCGCGACCGGAGGTAATCGAGGCGTTCGAGGGCGCGGTAGAGGGCGCGGCGGATCTTCGCTTCGTAACGGCACAACGCAGTGAAGGCGCCGGCGCCGTCAGAGTCGCGCATGAAGGCGAGGCCGAGCAGGTAGGTGGTGTGGCCGTACTGGCGGCCGGGGGCGGTTTCTTTTTCGTGGTCGTACGCAGAGTCGCGAACGGCCCTGAGGCGGTCGTGGAAGAGGCCGTTTTCGACGCGGATGAGGCGGCGGAGGCGCCAGTGGGCGGTAGCGACCTCGTGGACCAGGATCTGCTCCTCGGGGGTGGCGGGATCGAACTGGTCGTGGAAGGCGGCGAGGAGCTCGAGGAAGTCCGGGGTGGACTCGTCGGGCAGAACGGCGTCGCTGGCGAGGAGGCCATGTTTGAGGGCGTTGAGGCGGGACTTGGCCTTGCCCTCGGGTGTTTTGGGCCCGGTGCTGCGCCGGGCGTTGGCGCGATTGGCGTCGATCTGTTGTTGCGATGGCATAAGTGTCTCCGTGGGGCGCCGTGTGAGGGAGCGCCGCCCGTATTGTACGGGTGAGCGGGGCGGGGACGGACCGGAGGACGGGGGTAAGGTGATGGAAACAGGGAGGAAATTGTGGTGGGAGGGAGGGGAATGGTCAGTTTCAGGCCCGCGGCAAGCTCGCCCGGCATGGTAGAATTCACGGCTTGCGCGTCCCTGAAGCCTACATCGCGTGGACCAATGCCCATTTTGGGCTTCAATCCACGCGCACAGGCCAGTTCCAACGCGCTCTCAGACTTTGTTGTGGCAGACCTTCGGACGGTCTCCCTTGAGATCGATGCTGCCATTCAATCCAAGACGCTCCTGGTGGTCCAGAACCCCGGCGTGAGGACGAAGGTAGCGGAACGCTCGATAGACTTGGTGCTCAGAGAAAGTGCGGCGAAGCTCGTTTGCGTTGCTGTCGAACACAAGACGATCATGACGGCCCACGGGAAGGCCCGCAAGAACAGGTATGGCGACATCATTGCCTACTGTAATCACATGCACAACCACCGGAAAGAGTGCATTGCGGGAGCCATCATCATTGTGAACGCGTCACCGCTGTACGAAAACCCCGACGGGTTCGCCAAGGGCCTGGTGCGCCCAAAATTCAAGATGGATAAGGTGGTGGCAGATACCGTCAGGATCTTCAGTCAGATTACGCTGCGGGAGTCGCCCGACGAGCCGAACGATCAGCCTGAAGCGTTGGCGGTGATCGTCGTGAATTACGACGGGGCGAATCCCGCGCGATTGGAGGATTATCTGCCAGCGGAAAGCCAGATCCGGTACGATGCCTTTATCGAGCGAATCGTGCGCCTTTACGGTGAGCGCTTCAGCTTACAGCGATAGCGTGGCGGGAATCGAACAGCGTGGCCACCTCGGCCTCCATGCGGGCCTTCGCCTGGCGGAAATAACTCGGTTCGATCTCCACCCCAATACTGTTTCGGTCGCATCGGCAAGCCGCCACGAGCGTGGAGGCCGTCCCCATGAATGGATCGAGCACGGTGTCTCCTACGAACGAGAACATCCGAACCAGCCGGTAGGCGACTTCCACCGGGAAGGGCGCCGGATGATGGCGCGTGGATTCCCCGGTCACGTCAGTCCAAAAGGACCGGAACCATTTGGCGTGCTCCTCCTTGCTGAGTCGGGATTCTTCCCGTTGCTGATCGGTAGGGTTGCGGTACCCCCCCGGCTTGCGCAGCATTAGGATGTACTCCATATCGTTCTTGAGGATAGCGTTTGGTTCGTACGGTTTTCCCAGGAACGATGAACCGTTCTCTACCTCGTAGCTCGCATTGGCAATTTTGTGCCAAAGAATTGGCGTCAGATAGTCAAGCCCGACCCTGCGGGCACGCACGGCGATGTCAGCATGGAGCGGCATGACCATATGCCGTCCCTTGTTCTTTCGACGTGCAATGCAAACATCACCGACCACGCAGGCGATACGGCCGCCAGGCACGAGAACCCGGTAGCAGTGCTCCCAGACCTTCGCCAGCTCGTCGTGGAAGCGCTCGTAATCCTCCACCAACCCGAGCTGGGCTTCATGATCGGGGTATTCCTTCAGCGTCCAGTAGGGTGGTGAGGTGAGGACCAGATGCACGGACTCGTCGGTGATCCACTCCAGCCGGCGAGCATCCCCTTGTCGTAGGGTGTGCGTCGTTCTGGCGGTTCGGAACATCGCCACAGGCATCACAGCCAATGATAACGCGACCATGCCTTTTTATCGACAGGTCTGCAACCGAGATTTAGCGCACTGCCGGGGAATCCCCAGCCTCCCGGATTCCGGCTCTACTACCATCAGTGGGCAAGGTATTTATTTTCTTGGTGGTAGCGGGCGTATTGCCTGCGCGTCGCTCTGAGGGAGGACGGGGGTGAAAACCTACATCTTCCGGGTTGAGAGCGAGCAGGAAGAGGACGGACGCTGGAGTGCGGAGGTCCCGACCCTGCCAGGCTGCGCCACCTGGGGCGACACGATAGAAGAGGCCTTAGAGAGCATTCGGGAGGCGACCGAGCTTTATGTCGAGCCGCTTCTTGCCCACGGAGAGCATATCCCCGACGGGGGGCCGAAAGAGGTCATCGAGGAGCCCGCGGTGGCCGTCACCGTATGAGCGATGCGGGACGGGGGGGGCACAACGGGTCCCTAGCCGGGCTCGGCCGACTGAAGTCATCCCCACTGTTCGGCCCGGAAGGCCGACGCGGCCGGGGCGAGATTTTAGTCAGGCCAGCGGGAGGTTGGGTTGGGCGGCGAGGGAGAGATCGGCGAAGTCGCGGCGCTCGAGTTTGGGGAAGGCGGCGGCGGCGATCATGACGGCGTTGTCGGTGGCCAGCGCCGGCGTGGGGAAGTGGACGGGGCAGGGGAGGCGCTCGCCGGCGGCGGCGGCGCGCAGGGCGGAATTTGAAGCGACGCCGCCGGAGATGATCAGCGAGCGGGCGCCGATGGCTTCTGCGGAAGCGGTGGCGCGGCGCAGCAGCTCCTCGATCACGGTGCGCTGAAATGAGGCGAGCAGTTCGAGGGTCGCCTGGGGCGTCAGCGCCAGCAATTGATCGAGACTGGGGCGCGGGTGAGCGCGCAGCAGCTCGCGCCGGGCCTCGATTTCGGCGCCGAGGTCGCGCTGCTGAACCCAGCGCAGCACGGCCGTCTTCAGGCCGCTGAAGCTGAAGTCGAGCGGGTTGCCCTTCATGCGGGTGAGGGTGAAGCGCACGGCGCCGGCGTCACCGTGAGGCGCAAGGAGGTCGATGATGGGGCCGCCGGGGTAGCCGAGGCCGAGCAGCTTGGCCACCTTGTCGAAGGCCTCGCCGGCAGCGTCGTCGCGGGTCTTGCCGAGCAGGCGGTAGCGCGACTGCTCGCGGAACTCGTAGAGGTGGGTATGGCCGCCGCTCACGACCAGCGCCACGGCCGGGTATTCGACGGGCCGGCCGGCGCGCTTCGCTTCGAGCACCACGGCGTGAATGTGGCCTTCCAGGTGGTTCACGCCGATGAGCGGGAGGCCGCGGGCGAAGCACAGAGCCTTGCCGTAAGTGATGCCGACCAGCAGCGAGCCGGCCAGTCCGGGGCCGGCGGTGACGGCCACGGCGGCCAGCGCGCCCAGCTCCGTGCCCGCCTGCTCCAGGGCCAGCCGCACCACCGGCACGATGGCCCGCAGGTGCTCGCGCGAAGCCAGTTCGGGCACGACGCCGCCGTAAGGGCCATGGGTGGCAAGCTGCGAGGCCACTACTGAAGAGAGAATGGCGTCGCCGCCGGCCACCACCGCGGCCGCGGTTTCATCGCACGAGGTCTCGATGCCTAAAATGGTTGCGGGTGGCATGCGCCTCTCAGATTTCGATTATCCCCTGCCGGAGGAGCCGGTGGAAGTTCGGGCGCACCTCCCATATCATGTGAGTGATGGGCATTGACGACAGCCTGGTCCGGGAAATCGTAAGACGCCTGCTGGGTGTGACCCGGCCGGACCGGATCATCCTGTTCGGCTCCGCCGCCACGGACCAGATGACGCGTGACAGCGACATCGATCTCCTCGTCGTAGCTCCCTCACCTTCAAACACGATTGAGGAGCACGTCCGACTTCGCGGCTGCCTTCGCGGCTTGGGGTTCCCTTTCGACGTGTTCCTCATCGCGACCGAAAAGTACGAGGAATCGAAGAACGTCTTCGGCGGGATCGCCTACCCCGCTCACAAGTATGGTCGCGTGATCTATGAAGCCGCCTGACGAGGTGCTGCGGGATCACGTACGGCAGTGGATTGCCAAGGCCGATGTGGACTACCGAACGGCCGAATGGCTGCTGAAGGCCCCGGATCCCATCCGGGAGTCGATCGCGTTCCACTGCCAGCAAGCGGCCGAGAAATACCTCAAAGCGCTTCTGGTCAGCTTGCAGGTTGAGTTTCCGAATACCCACGACCTCGAGGAATTGCTGGACCTCCTGAGCCCGGTCCTCCCTGACGTGGCGGCGGATTTGGACGGCGTCAAGGTACTGAGTCCGTTTGGGGTCAAGATCCGCTACCCGGGTGATTTCCCGGAGCTTTTGCCCGGACAGGAGCGGACGGCGTTCGAATTGGCCAAGCGGACCCGCGAGGTGGTCGTGGTGCGACTGAACCAGCATCTCGCCGGGGGATAACCCGCCCAAGGATTGGCCCGTGGCACCAGCCTTACCCCCGGTTCGCTGCGCGATCTACCCCCGCCAGTCAGTAATGGCGTCGCCGCCGGCCACCACCGCGGCGGCGGTTTCATCGCACGAGGTCTCGATGCCTAAAATGGTTGCGGGTGGCATGCGCCTCTCAGATTTCGATTATCCCCTGCCGGAGGAGCTGATCGCGCAGGCGCCGCTGGCGGACCGGGCCGCCTCGCGGATGCTGGTGCTCTACCGCCAGGAGCAGCGGTGGGAAGACCGGCTGTTTCGCGAGCTGCCGCGGTTCCTCCGGGCCGGCGACTGCCTGGTGCTGAACGACTCGCGCGTGTTCCCGTCGCGCCTCTACGGGCGGCGTGCCGGCGTGCGCGCGCTGCCGATCGGCAAGAAGAACCCGGCGCGGAAGCAGTACCTTCAAGGCCGCGTGGAAGTGTTGTTGCTGCGCCCGTCGCCGCAGGACCCGAACCTCTGGCAGGCGCTGGTGCGCCCGGGCCGGAAAATGCGGACTGGCGAGCGGTTGCTGTTCGACGGCGGACTGGAAGCGGAAATTACCGCCTGGGGCGAGTACGGCGAGCGCACGCTGCGGTTCGACTACGCTGGGGACCTCTACGCGAGGATCGACCAGATCGGCCACGTGCCGCTGCCGCCGTACATCCGGCGGGCGGATACGCCGGCGGACCGCGAGCGCTACCAGACGGTGTTTGCGCGGCGCACCGGCTCGGTGGCGGCGCCGACGGCGGGACTGCACTTCACCCAGGAGGCGCTGGAGGAGTGCCGCGCCGCCGGGGCCGAGGCGGCCTGGGTGACGCTGCACGTCGGGTTGGGGACTTTCCAGCCTATCCACAGCGAGGAGATTGAGCGACACCGGCTGCACGCGGAGCTGTTCGAGATCAGCGAGGAGAACGCCGCGCGGATGCGGGCGGCGAAGCGACTGGTGGCGGTGGGCACAACCAGCGTGCGGACGATCGAGACGGCGGCGCTGGGTAGCGGCCTGACGGCCGGGCGCGGCGAGACCGACCTGTTCGTCTACCCCGGCTTTGAGTTTCGCGCCGCCGGGGCGCTGCTGAGCAACTTCCACCTGCCGCGATCGAGCCTGCTGCTGCTGGTGTGCGCCTTCGCCGGGCGGGAGCTGACGCTGGCGGCCTACCGCCACGCGGTCGAGGCGCGGTACCGGTTTTACTCTTACGGAGACTGTATGCTGATGGTTTGATTTTCCGAGGAGGTTTCCGATGAGAGCAAGAGTCCGAATGGTCCAGGCCGCGGTGGTCCTGCTGGCGGTGGCGGCGGTGGCGCAGGGCCAGATCACTTCTCCCGAGAAGTTTTTCGGTTTCCAGCTCGGCAGCGATCGCAAGATCGCCCGCTGGGACAAGATCGTAGAGTACTTCCAGCTTCTGGAGAGGGAGGGCGGCGGCAGACTAAAGGTGGTCAACATGGGGCCGACCACCATGGGCAACCCTTTTCTGCTGGTGGTGATCTCCTCGGCGGAGAACCTCGCCGGTTTGGAGCGGCTGCGGCAGGTCAACGCGAGGATCAGCGACCCGCGGGGGCTCTCCGACGCGGAAGCCCGGAAGCTGATCCGGGAAGGCAAGGCCGTCGTCTGCCAGACGATGAGTCTGCACGCCACCGAGATCGGCGGCACGCAGATGGCGCCGGAGCTCGCCTATGACCTCCTCTCGCGGCGGGACGAGGAGACGGCGCGGATCCTGGAGAACGTCATCTTCCTCATGGCGCCGTCGTTCAACCCGGACGGCCAGATCATGGTCACCGACTGGTATCAGAAGACGCTGGGCGCCGCGTATGAGGGCTCGAATCTCCCCTGGCTGTACCACAAGTACGCCGGCCACGACAACAACCGCGACGCCTTCCAGACCAACCTGGTCGAGTCGCAGTACATGGCCAAGATCATGTTCCGCGACTGGGTTCCGCAGGCCTACCTCGACCACCACCACATGGGCAGCTACGGCGCCCGGATCTACGTCCCGCCCTACGCCGAACCGGTGCGCCCGCATGCCGACCCGCTGAGCTGGCGGGAGATGAGCTGGTACGGGGCCCACATCGCTTACAAGGAAGAGGAGGCCGGCCTCTCCGGCGTCATCAACATGGCCCAGTATTCCGGCTGGGGCCATTTCGGGTTCCACTGGATCACTCCGTTCCACAACATCGCCGGGATGCTGACCGAGTCGGCCAGCGCGAGGGTGGCGACGCCCCTCTACATTCATCCCGACCAGCTCCGCGGCGGGACCCGCGGCCTGCCGGACTACGAAGCCCAGACCACGTTCCCCAATCCCTGGCTGGGCGGGTGGTGGCGGCTGCGCGACATCGTCGAACGGCAGAAGGTCTCGGCCTGGGCGCCGCTGGACCTGGCGGCCCGCAACAAGGAGACGGTGCTGTGGAACGCCTACCAGAAGGCGAAGCGGCAGACGGAGCGCGGCGCCCAGGGCAAGCCGGTCGCCTACGTTATCCCGGCGACCCAGCACGATCCGCTGACGGCCGTGAAACTGGTCAACAAGCTGCTGCTCCAGGGCATCGAGGTTCAACAGGCCGCGAAGGGCTTCACCACCGCCGAGGGCATGCGCTACCCGGCGGGTTCCTACGTCGTCTCGATGGCCCAGCCGAAGATGGGCGTGATCCGGTACCTGCTCGGCCGAACCTTGTATCCCGACAACCAGTGGACGCGGGCCAAAGACGGCGCGCCGATGCGGCCGTATGACATGGCCACCGACACGATGTTCGAGTTCATGGGCGTGCGCGTGGACGGGGTGGACGAAGCGGTCAGAGGCGAGCTGCGGAAACTCACCGCCGCCGTCGAGACGGCAGGCAAAGTGGGCGCGGGCGGGGCCGGCTACACGTTCGATGGACGACTCAACGACAGCTTCAAGGCGGTGAATCTGCTGCTCGAGAAAGGCGTCGCGGTGCGGCGGGTGGACAAGGCCGGCCAGGGCCTGAGTGCCGGCGACTTTCTGGTGGCCGCGGGATCGGAGGCGGTGCTAGCCGGGGTGGCCAAGGAAACCGGCATTGACTTCACGGCGCTGAAGGCGGAGGTCAGTCAGGGGGCCCACGAGGTCAAGCGCTTGCGCACCGGTATGTACCAGCGCTACCGCGGCGGCAACATGGACGAGGGGTGGACCCGCTGGCTGCTCGAGCACTTCCGCTTCCCTTACACGAGCTTGATGGACGCCGAGATCAAGAAAGGCGGTCTCAACGAGCGTTACGACGTCATCATTCTGCCGGACGATTCGACCTCGGCGATCACCGGCGAGCGGGGCGAGGGGCGTGGCCGGCCGGGTAGCGAACGCGGCGAAGCGCCGCGGCGGCCGGAAGAGGAATATCCCGCCGAGTACCGCAGCGGCATCGGCGAGGAGGGCGCCAAGGCGCTGAAGGCGTTCGTGGAGAAGGGCGGGACGCTGGTGGCGTTGGGCGGGGCCGGCAACTTCGCGATCGAGAGACTCGATCTGAGCCTCCGCAACGTGACGGCCAACCAGAGCACCAAGGAGTTCTGGTGCCCGGGATCCACGCTCAAAGTGAAATTCGACAACACCCACCCGTTGGCCTACGGGATGCCGGCGGAAGGCCTGGCGCTCTACCTGGGCGGCAGCCCGGCTTTCGAGATCAGCCCGACCGCGCACAACGAGCGGTACGAGGTCGTCGTCCGCTACGCCGACCGCGACTTGCTCCAGAGTGGCTGGCTGGTCGGGGAAGCGACGCTGGCCAAGAAGGCGGCGATGGTTTCGGCCAGGTCCGGTGAGGGCCGGGTGGTGCTCATCGGGTTTCGGGCGCAGCACCGGGCGCAGACGCACGGCACGTTCAAGCTGCTGTTCAACGCGCTGGTACGTTAGCAGCCTGTGCCGGAAATGGGGACGGTCCCCACTTTCAAGAAGACCGGCGGCTGGGTCCTGCCAGCCGCCGCTCCAACAGTCGCCGAAAACCGGGGTGGTGCTCCAGCAGCCGGTCGATCAAATCGTCGTCCTCTGTCAACGGCGCCAACTGGAACGCAGGCTTGCCGTTCACAGTGAGGACGACCGGCTCGCGGCTCGGCAGCGTTGCCGAGCCGGCAGAGTAGGAGAGGAGGCGACAGTTTAGAACTGCGGCCCCTCTCCCCTCGTCGAAC
>ERZ1292640.1259-Hain-H43-02um-R1-1259-length-20968-cov-43_pt2 | contig 10440 bp, 10 predicted proteins | sample MGYA00564404_ERZ1292640 | MGnify/ENA primary metagenome ERZ1292640 (study PRJEB36523, sample SAMEA6512636) | groundwater metagenome | collected 2019-01-08 | study: AquaDiva: Metagenomics assemblies of 32 groundwater samples | reverse complement strand
CGCAACACGCCGGGGACCACGATCTCGGCCAGATTCTCGTGCAGCCTGGCGCGTGTGATCTCCAGGTATGAGAGCACCGCGCGTTCGACGGCCACCTTGCGAATGCGCGGCTCCAGCGCCGCCGCCGCCAGCGCCACGACACCGCCGTTTCCTTTTCCGAGAACAGCGATCCGGAGCGGATCGACGTCCTCGCGCGTGGCCACGTAGTCGAACGCGCCGAGCAGGTCGGCGGTCTGTACGCCAAGCATGGTCTTGCCGACCAGAACGGCGCGCATGGCGAGCTGCCACATGCCGCTGTAACCGCCGGCGCCGCGGGCCGGGCCGCTCTCGCCCCAGCCGCGGAGGTCCGGCGCCACGACGATGTGGCCGGCCAGCGCCAGCGCCTCGATGTCACCGCCGGCGGCGGCATCGGCGGCTTTGCCGGCCGAGTTCACGTAGAGGATGGCCGCGAGCGGCCGCGCGCCGGCCGCCGGCACGAACACCAGCGCGGGCACGGTGATGCCCGGCTCCGTCTCCAGCGTGATCTTTTCGATGCGGTAGCCGTCGCGGCCGATCTCGCCGCGGGCGAAGACCGCCGGCTTGCGTTCGCGGTTCGCTTCGACGCCGAGGCTGGCGCGCACCAGCGCGCGCAACCGGGTGGCGTCTCTCGCCTTCAGCGCGGCTCGGCCCGCGTGCAGCCGCTCGGCCACCGCCCGGTTCAGCGACTGCACCGTCTCGCCTTTGAGCGACGTGGCAAGCTGTCCCGTCTCGGTGCAGTTGAGGTTCGCCGGCGGCTCGGTGTCGAAGGCGGGCTCGGCGCCCTCGTCAATGCGCTGGTTCAGCCATCGCTCCATCCAGCGGTAGGTCGCCTCGCGCCGCGGCTTCGACCAGCCGTGCGGATCGTCGTACTCGAACAGATCGATGCGCTCCCCGGCGCCGAGGATCTCGTAGACGCGGCGCGCTTCGGCGAAGGTCGCTCGCGCGCCCTCGATCGGGAAATAATCGCGGATGGCCGTCATCATCCGCACCGGCTTCGGCGCGAAGGCGATCAGGAAATCGCCGAAATCGAGGCCGTCTTTCAGAAACCCGGCGAAGTTCTGCTCCGCGTCCTGCGGCCCGGGGCCGGCCCAGAGCTTCTCCCAGGACGTGAGGTAGCACGACGGCGCGGCCGCAGCCAGCCGCGGCTCCACCACCTGGAGGTAGGCCGTCTGTGTCCCGCCGCCCGAGTTGCCGGCCACGCCGATGCGCTTGGGATCCACGTCCTTGCGCGTCAGCAGGTAGTCCAGGCCGCGCATGCCGTCCCACAATTCGTAGCGCGCGATGTTGGTCCCGGTCAGCAGGCATTGGATGCCGGCCATGGTGTGCTCGGCGGTGCTGCCGAAGCGCGGGCGGCCGAGATCGACGTCGAAATACTCGGAGCGCTCGCCCTGCGACGGCGGGTCGTAAGCCAGCACCAGGATGCCGCGCCGGGCCAGCGAGATCCACACCCGCTGGTAGAGCGGGAAAGCCTTGCCGCTGGCGCTGTGGCCGGCCGTGCCCAGCACCGCGGGATAGGGCGGCCGGCCGCCGTCCGGCACGTAGACGTTGGCGGTGACGTAGTAGCGCGGCAGGCTTTCGTAGATCAGCTTCTCGACGCGGTAGCCGTCGCGCTCCAGCGTCCCGGTGATGCGGGCGTTGAGCGGTGTCCGCTCGGGAAAGCCTCCCAGCGCCTCGATCACGCGCTGGCGGATGTAGGCCTGCCGCTCGGTCACTTCAGCCGGTGTGCGCAGCGCGGCCACCTTCGCCGCCCGCGCCTCCCAATGCTGCCTGGCGACAGCGGTGAGGTGCCGCTCGACCATCCCGCCGAGCCCGCCGGTGACCCGAAGCGATTCCTGGGCGAAGAGGGCTGGTGACGAACACAACAGGAGCACCGGCGTGAGCAGGGGGCGAATCATGGCTTACAGAGCGAGTTTACCACTGGCGCGCTTGCGCCGAGACTCGGGCCGTTTGAAATCACAGTTTGTGATTTCAAGTTGGGGCGGCCTTCCCGCCGGCCCACTCTATTTGTATGGCCACCTCCAAGCGCCGGGCAGGAACTCGCTCGACGGCGCTGGCGATCCCGGCTGAAGTGATCGAGAACCGGATCGTGCTCATCCGCGGGCAGAAGGTAATGCTCAGCCCACACCTGGCTGAACTTTATCGCGTCGAACCGCGCGTGCTGGTGCAGGCGGTCAAGCGCAACATCGAACGCTTTCCCGCCGACTTCATGTTCCAGCTCAGCGCGGTCGAGTTCGCAAACTTGAAATCACAATTTGTGATTTCAAGTTGGGGCGGCCTTCGCCGAGCCACGCCTTACGCCTTCACCGAGCACGGCGTCGCGATGCTGTCGAGCGTGCTGAAGAGCACCGTAGCTCGTGGCCCGTAGTTTGTAGCTTGCGGCCCGCTCCACAGGCTACAAGCTACAAGCCACAGGCGGCGGCAAAACCTGAGCGGATTACCCGGCGGTTCCCGGCCCGAACACCCAGGCCTGGCCGTGCTCCAGCTCCACGTACCGCACGCCGGGGGCGCGGGCGAGCAGCGCGGCGCGGAACTGGCGCGGGTCGGCGGCGTTGTCGGCGAACAGGTCGTAGTGGCAGGGGATGGCGACCTTCGGCTTGAGCCGCGCCGCCAGCTCCGCCGCCTCCCAGTGCGAGAGGTTGTTGAAGCCGGTGTTGATGCAGGCGATCATCACCTCCGGCGCGTGTTTCGCGGCCGACGACAGCCGCTCGCTCCAATCGGTGTCGCCGGTGAGGTAGATCTTGGGCCCGTCGCCGTACTGGAAGACGTAGCCGAGGTGATTGAGGTCGGTGTCATCGGTCGGCACGGCGTAGGCGCCGCGGATCACCAGGTCGCGGCAGCGGATCTCGCAATCCGGCCAGGCCATTACGATGCGGTCTTCCGCGATGCCCTCGGCGCGGAACACCGCGCCGCTCGGCGGCGGGCCGGCAAACAGAGCCGAATCCTTGATGCGCAGGCGCCGGATGGTCTCGGGATCGGTGTGGTCCTGGTGGTTGTGCGTGCAGGCGAAGACGTCCACCTCAAGCTCCTCGGGTTCGATCAGCACCGGCACGCGCCGCTTCAGATCCAGCTCCGAGCTGAGCGCCGCGCAGCTATCGGTGAGGTACAGATCGACGCCGGCCAGCGTGTCCTGTGGCGACTTGAAGATGTAGCCCATCTGCCCCAGCCACCAGAGCGCGACCGCGCCCTCCGGGACCCGGAAGGCCCGTATCTCGCTCATGAGCTGGTAGGGCATCACATAATCGCCGTCGGTGGCGCCGGCTCATCGGCGCGGCCGGCGTTGGCCAGCGGCACCCGGATCATCAGCAGGCCCAGCAGGGCCAGCACGACGAGGCCGGTGAGGAACGGCGGTTGCTCGAGAACGTGCGGGATCGGCTGGTCGAAGAACTGGAAGGTGGCCTTCACCAGGCCCATCAGCGCCTCGCCGGCGATCAGCCCGGAGGCCACCAGTACGCCGGCGTTCTCCACCCTGGCCTTCTGCGCTTCGTTGAAGCCGCGGCGGTCGCGCAGCCGGTCGGTGAACCAGCGGAAGACGCCGCCGATGAAAATGGCAAACGTCGTCTCCAGCGGCAGGTACATGCCGACGGCGAACAGCATCGGGCTGCGCACCTGCACCAGGATGAGGGTGAAACCCATCAGAATGCCGACCACCACCAGCGGCCAGGCCATCTGCCCGCCGACGATGCCCTGCGAGAGCATGGCCATCAGCCCGGCCTGCGGCGCCGAGATGGCCTTGTCGCCGAACCCGATTCCGCCCGCCTTGATGTTGCCCACGTGCAGCACCAGCAGCGGGAAATAAAGGGCCACGCTCGCCAGCGCCACGCCGATGAAGTCGCCGATCTGCATGTAGCGCGGCGTGCCGCCCAGGATGTGCCCCACCTTCAGGTCCTGAAGCATCTCGCCGGCCACCGCCGAAGACACGCAGACCACCGCCGCTACGCCGAGCACCGCAGCCACCCCGCTCACGCCCGAGACGCCGATGGTCACCATCAGCAGCGCGGCCACAATCAGCGTCGAGAGCGTCAGGCCCGAGACGGGGTTGTTGGAGGAGCCGATCATGCCCACCAGGTTCCCGGACACGGCGGCGAAGAAGAAGCCGAGAACGATCATCACCAGCGCCGCCACCACCCCGCCCGAGAGCGTGCCGGAGAAATAGGTGTACAGCAGCACCATGCAGACGAGCGCGACGGCCAGGCCGCCGAAGGTCGCCTTGGCGCTGATGTCGCGATCGAGCCGGCTGGTCGCCGCCGCCTGGGTCCCGGCTTTCTTCAGGTCCGAGATCGCCCGCCCCATGCCGGTGGCCAGGCTCTTACGCATACGGAACAGCGTGAAACTGGCGCCCACCAGCATCCCGCCGACCGCGATCGGCCGCACGATGAACCGCCACACCCTGCCGGCCAGCTCAGCCCAGGACTCCTCCGTTGCCCCTGCCGGCAGCAGCGTCTGCAATTGCGGGCCGAGGAAGTAAATCAGCAGCGGCACCAGCAGCCCCCAGGCCAGCAGGCCGCCGGAGAAGTTCAGCGCCGCCAGCCGCGGCCCGATGATGTAGCCCACTCCAAGGTACGCCGGGCTGATCGCCGGGGCGGAGACCGTGCTGACACCGCCCACGCCCAGCGTCTGCGCCTCCGCGCCGCTGCCCAGCCGCACCAGGCTCTTGCCCAACTGCCCGATGTGCACCACGAACTCCTTGCTGGCAGAGAACAGCCGGATCTCCCCGAGCGCGTAGATCAGCGCGCCCAGGCCCATGTTGTAGAACAGCAGCCGCGCCGCGCCGGCGCCCCGCTGGCCGGCCTTGTGAATCTCCGAAGCGGCCACCGATTCCGGATAGGGCAGCTCCGGGTCGGTGACCATCACCCGCCGCAGCAGGGTGACGAACAGGATGCCCAGGAAGCCGCCCACCAGCATCAGCGCGGTCGATTTCCAGTAGGCCTCGGCGGACTGGAACTCCGGCCAGGCCTTGGTGATGACGAAGGCCGGTATGGTGAAGATGGCGCCGGCGGCGACCGACTCGCCGATCGAGCCGACCGTGCGCGCCATGTTCTCCTCCAGGATCGATCCCCGCCGCAGCCGCAGCACCGCCATCGCGATCACTGCCGCCGGATAGGTGGCGGCGATGGTCATGCCGGCGCGCAGGCCCAGGTAAGCGTTGGCCGCGCCGAGCACCACCGTCATGATCAGGCCCAGCAGCACGGCCCGGAAGGTAAACTCCCGCAGGTCTGTCTTCTCAGGAACGTAAGGACGGAACTCGCTCATCGGTCATGTCCCCCGCGAAACGGTAATAGTAACAGAGAGGGTGGGGCGGTGGCTTCATGGCCGGCCCGCCGACCGCGCTTTCGAGGCCTTCACGTACCGCTCGGCCTTCGGGTTGGCCTCGTTCCACCGCGGCGGCTCGGGGCTGTCGGCCATCATGAGCAGGCCGACCGCGGCCGCCCGGGTGACCTTCTCCATGTTCGGGTAATCCAGCTTGTCCCAGTGATCGCCCGGCCGGTGATAGTCGGGGAAAAAGTAAGCCACCGAGAGCGTGTGCGCCGGGATGCCCAGGTCGGCGAACACCTGGTTGTCGCTGCGGGCGAAGTACGAATCGCTGTTCTTTTCGTGCCGGAAGACGGTCACCCCGGCCAGTTCGCCCGCCTGGCGCAGGGTTTCGCCCACATCGGAGTAGTCGAAGCCGGTCACCGCCGCCCGCGCGAGCTGCGGCCCCTCGGTCTCGTCGGTGCGGCCAAGCTGTTCCAGGTTAAGGTTGGCGACGGTCTTCTCGATCGCAAATCGCGGATGCCGCGCGTAGTACCTGGAGCCGAACAGCCCTCGCTCCTCGCCGAAGAAGGTCAGGAAGACGATGCTGCGCCTCGGCTTGTGGCCGAGCTTCGCCAGCGCGGCGGCCAGCTCGATGACCGCGGCGGCGCCGCTGGCGTTGTCGTTGGCGCCGTTGAAAATGCGGTCGCCTTCGCCGCGGGGAGCTACACCGGTGTGGTCGTAGTGCGCCGTCACCAGAATGTAGGTGTCTTTCAGCGCGGGATCGGATCCGCGCAGGACCGCGGCCACGTTGCGCGGCTTTACGGGAGTCTCCACCGGAGGGGCCATACGCACGGTGACGGTCGCCTCCACCGGCCCGGGCTTGAGCGCCTCGACCGCCTTCGCCAGCTCGGGGCTGTTGACGATCAGCGAGGGCGGCCCGGCCGCCTCGGAGGGATCGCGCAGCCGCAGGCCCGTCGTCTCGGACGATCCGCGCCGCAGCGTGACCACCAGCCCGGGGTTGAGCCGCGCGAGTTGGGCGCGGACGCGGCGCATCCCCTCCATGAACTCCCGCGACGTGAAGCCCGGAATGGACGCCAGCACCACCTTGCCGCGCATCTGGTCCGGCGTCCACTGCTCGAGCGCGGCGGGATCGTCCAGGCTGATCCGGACGGCTGGAGCGCGCGTAAGATCAACAGCACCGGACGATTGAGCCGTCCGTACGCTCTCCTTCGCCACCCGGATCGTCTCGCCGCCGGTCTCGAACGCCAGCTCGAACCCGTCCAGATTCGGCTTCACCAGCACCAGGGCGGCGGTCTGAAAATATCCGTCATCGCCGGCCGGCTCCAGCCCGGCGCGGCGGAGCTGGGCGGCGATGTACTCGGCGGCGATATCCAGCCCCGCTGAAGGCGTGTCGCGTCCCTCCAGCAGATCCGAGGCCAGGAAGGACACGTGGCCGCGGAGTGAGTCGGCCGTGATGCGCTCCAGCGCGGCCTGGACATCCGGCGTGATGGTGAAATCAGCCGGCGCCGCGACAAGCGCGCAGAACGCGATGATGATGCAGGAACGAGCGAGGTTCACTGTGCGATGATAGCAGTGCCCATGACCTCGCGCGGACGGGTGCTGGCGGCGATTGCCCACAAGGAGCCGGACCGCGTGCCGATTGACCACGGCTCGATGCGCTCGACTGGCATCATGGCTATCGCCTACAACCGCCTGAAGGCCCACCTCGGCATCACGGCAGGCCCCACGCTGCTCTACGACGTGATCCAGCAGTTGGCCCAGCCGGACCAGTGGTACCTCGACCGCTTCCACGTCGATGCCATCGACCTGGGCCGCGCCTTGCCCCTCGAATGGCAGCCCTGGATCCTGCCCGACGGCTCGCCGGCCGTGGCCCCAGCCTGGTTCCGCTCCGAACGACGCAACGGCGACCTGGTCGTGCGCGACCCGACCGGCCTCGTCATCGGGACGATGCCGCAATCGGCGCTCTACATCAGCCAGTGCCACTGGCCGCTGGCCGGCCCCGACGGCCTGGACAACTACGAGCCGCTTCCGGAGAAGATGAAGCAGGTCACCTGGGCGGCGCTTCCCACCGCGCCCTGGGAGCAGCCGCTGACTGAGGAGCGGCTCGAGGAGATAGGACGCACGGCTCGCCACGCCTGCGAGACGACCGACTACGCCATCTCCTTAGCGGTGGGCTGCAATCTGTTTGAGTGGAGCCAGTTCCTATTCGGCATGGAGAACCTCTACTACCACCTGGCCGCCGAGAAGCGGAAGCTGGCGCGGTTTCTCGACCGGCTCACCGAGGTCCACCTGGAGTTCCTGAGCCGGCTGCTGCCGAAGATCCGCGGCTGGGTGCAGATCCTGGTGGTGGGCGACGACCTCGGTATGCAGTCCGGGCCCCAGCTCTCGCCCGAGACCTACCGTGAGCTGTTCCTGCCGCGGCACAAGCGCATCTACCGATACGCGAAGGAACAGAGCGGCGCGCACATCTTTCTGCACTGCTGCGGCGGCGTCTACCAGCTCATCCCGGACCTGATCGAGGCGGGGGTGGAGATCCTCAACCCGGTGCAGACCAGCGCCCGCTACATGGAGCCGGAGCGGCTCAAGCGGGAATTCGGCCGCGAGCTGACGTTCTGGGGCGGCGGCTGCGACACCCAGGGGGTGCTGGCCCACGGGACGCCAGCGCAGGTGCGCGAGGACGTTCGCCGGCGGCTGGAAGTCTTCGCGCCCGGCGGCGGCTACGTCTGGAACCAGGTCCACAACGTGATGGCCGACATACCGCCCGCGAACCTAGTGGCCATGCTGGAGGCGGCCTACGAATTCGGAGAATATTGAACCGGCCAGGCCACTAAAGTTCTTGAGAGGGCCGCCGATACCTAGTGTGGAGAGCAGAGAGTATGTCGTGCCGTGGGTCACGAGGAGCCGCCGCTCCAAAGATGAAGAAGATCTCGGAGGCCGAAGGGTCCCCGGAAGCTGTCAGCAGCAGCCTGGCGGAACTCCAGGCGCGCTTGCTCAAGCTGGCCGGTGGGGAGTCGCCCGAGCGGGCGGCGCGCCTGGCCCGGCTGGCCGCCGATGTCCGCTCCGGGCTCTACCAGGTCGAAGCCCGCGCCCTCGCCAGCCGGCTCATCGACCAGGCCTTCGACCACGACGACGTTTGACCGGCGCCGCGACGCTACGCTATCCTACGGAAGAGATTCCTGTTAGGACGAAATGGCAAACACTTTTTCTGCCCTGAAGCGGGCACGTCAGATCGAGCGGCGTACCACTATTAATCGGACTCGCAAGACCCGCCTGCGCCACCAGATCCGCTCCATGCGGCGCGTGCTGGAAGAGAAAGACCTGACCGCGGCCCAAGCGCTGCTGCCCAAGACCTTCAGCCTCATCGACCGGGCCGCCAAGTGGGGCATCATCAAGAAGAATACCGCTGCCCGGTACAAGTCCCGGCTCACCCTGCGCTTGAAGGCGGTGGCTGCGTAGCCCCGGCTCAGCCCGTCAACCGCAGAACGAAGTCCTCCATCACCACCCTGTCGTCGGGGCGGACGTCGCGCAGCGACTTGTCGGCCCCGTAGATGCTCTTCAGCGCCGCGATGATCTGCTCCCTGGTAAATGCCGCCGCCGTGCGGTGGACCTGCTCGGCCCGCGCACCCCACATCGGCACGCCCAGCTTGGCTGCCTGCGCCTGGATCTGTTGCGGTGTACGCAGCCCCGCCTCCTTCGCCATCAGCGCCAGGCGGAACTGGCTGGAGAGGAAGCTCAGCGCCAGCGGCAGGTACTCGCCCTGCCGGATGAGGGTGTCCAGGATGCCCAGCGAGCGCAGCCGGTCGTTCTGTCCCAGCGCGTTCACCAGCGCGAAGATGGTGCTGGCGCGGGCCTCCGGCACCAGCCGCGAGATGTCCTCGGCGGTGATCGCCTTGTCGCCGGCGGCGTAGATGCGGAGCTTCTCGATCTCGGTGGCGATGCGAGCCGCCTCGGCCCCGAGCGCCTCCACCAGCAGGTCCAACTCGGCCGCGCCGATGCTCAGGTTGGCCTGCCGCGCCAGGTTGGCGGCGAACCGCCGCGCTTGCTCGGCCCCCATCGGCTCCATCTCGACCACCGCCGGGATGGCGGCGTAGAACTTCCGCACCCGTTCCACCTTGGCCCTGTCGTCACCCTCGAAACCGTACCGGCCCGCCTCGAACAGCAGCACCACATCTTCCACCGGGTTCTTCAAGTGGGCGGCCAGCTCGGCCGCGCCGCCGGCCTGGGCGGGTCGCTCTTCGTCGCTGCCCTCGGCGGCGGCCCGGCCCCGCGGCAGCGCCGCCTCGGCGCTGGAGATCCACAGCAGCCGGCGCGGCGCGAACAACGAGAGGCAGCAGGCGTCTTCCAGCACCGCGTGCAGGCTCGTCTCCTCCAGGTCGTGGTGAACCAGCCCGCTCTCCCGGTCCGCTTCCGGCAGCGCCTGCGCGATCAGCGCCTTGCGGCAGTACTCGCGCTGGTACGGCTCCGGCCCGAGAAACAGATAGGCGGGCGCGACCTCTCCCTTGCGGATCTGGGCGAGGAACTGCTGCGGCGTCACGGCGGCTAGTGTCCTGTCCCGCCGAAGGGCTTACAGCCTGCCGCTCCCTCCGGTCGCGGCTCAGTAAGAGTTTCCGAGCCGCGACCGGGTGCCCTCTGGGCGGGAGCGGTTGCCGAGGTTGGAACGGCACAGGACACTAGAAGCCCTCCAGGATGGCGCTAACCACCGTCCGGGCCACGTCGCGGCTCAGCCGCTCCAGCGCCGCGTCGCTCTCCTCGAAGTACGCCCGCTGATCGACGCTGATCTCGTAGCGCTCGCGCACGTCGAAGGAAGGCCGCGAGAACAGCACCTGGCCGCTGGCCCGCTCGGTCAGCGTGATTTCGAGGGTCACGTTCATCTGCACGCCGGTGGCGCGCCCGGTGGCCGGATCGAAGATCGTCGGGTAGGAGACGTAGTTGACCACGACGCCGCGCAGGATGGCGTCGGCCGGGTTGGGATCGGCCACGATCCGGTAGCGCGTGCGGGCGATGAACTCGCGGGTGAGCGCGGCCGGCAGCCGCTCGGTGAGCTTGTAGCGAGTGGTGACGTTGGCGAAAGCCGGGATGGCGATGGTCTGGATGTTCTTGGGCAGCAAGTCGGCGCGGCCGGCGATGTGGTACCCGCAGCCGGCGGCCAGCGCCGCCAGTGCGGCCAGC
>ERZ1292640.4609-Hain-H43-02um-R1-4609-length-10441-cov-6_pt1 | contig 10441 bp, 12 predicted proteins | sample MGYA00564404_ERZ1292640 | MGnify/ENA primary metagenome ERZ1292640 (study PRJEB36523, sample SAMEA6512636) | groundwater metagenome | collected 2019-01-08 | study: AquaDiva: Metagenomics assemblies of 32 groundwater samples | reverse complement strand
GATTCTATCGGCAGAATATTAATCCCGGATTTTTTAAAAGACAGAATCGGGTTGAAGGATACAGCGGTCATTGTAGGAGTGGAAGACAGAGTTGAAATTTGGAACGAGAAAGCCTGGAAGGAAAATGTGAAAATAACAGAAAAGCAAGCTTCAGGATTAGCAGAGAAATTAGGAAATAGCGGAAAATAAGATGGATAGTGTACACCGGACAGTTCTTTTAAATGAAACAATAGCAGGGTTAGATTTACATCCGGGATATTTGGTTCTAGATTGCACTTTCGGGGGTGGAGGACATTCTAGGGAAATTCTAGAAAAATATCCTAACGTGAAAATAATTGCGCTGGACCAGGACCAAAATGCTTGGGAAAAAGCAAAAAGTAAATTCAAAGGGTTGGAGGGCAGAATAACTTTTTTGAATAAAAATTTCCGAGACATTGATGATTCAGAGATAGATGGAATTATTTTTGATCTGGGCTTGAGTTCCGACCAGTTGGAAAATTCCGGACGAGGATTTTCTTTCCTGAAAAACGAACCCTTGCTCATGACCCTGAAAGAACCTGCCCGACTCGGTCATTCAGGCGGGAATCCATCTGAATATTTATTGACCGCTTATGACGTGGTCAATGCTTGGAGCGAAAAAAGTTTAGCCGATATTATTTATGGTTATGGCGAGGAAAGGTATTCACGCAGAATAGCCAGGGGGATAATAGAAGCAAGAAAAAAATCAAAAATAGAAAATACTTTTGATTTGGTAAAAATAATCGAGAAGGCCGTGCCGGGAGCATATAGGAGAAGAAGACTGCACTTTGCGACCAGAACATTTCAAGCTATCAGAATAGCGGTCAATGACGAGTTAGGCGCGCTCAAAGAGGGGCTAGAAAAAGGGTTTAACGCGCTTAAGGCTGGGGGAAGGATGTCAGTAATATCTTTTCATAGTTTAGAGGACAGAATAGTAAAAAGATTTTTTTCCGCCAAAGGCGGATCCGCCTCTGGCGGACAAGAGAATAGAGTAGCAAAACTTATAAATAAAAAACCAATTACGGCTCAAAAAAAAGAAATAAATAATAATCCCCGAGCCAGAAGCGCCAAATTAAGGATTTTAGAAAAATTATGAGACAAGCAACCCTAAAACTGAAGATGAGCATCCAGAATGTCAATATTATGAACAATAATATTGAAGCGCAAAAAATTATTTTCAAGATAATGCTCTCCATGCTAGGCGCTTTAGCCCTTTGGTATGTCTTGATTTTAGGAAATATGGTTTTTGATATCGTGCAAAGAAAATCTTTGGAGAAAGAAATGCTGGTTCTTTCCAATGAAGTTGGCAAATTGGAACTCTCTTATTTTTCTATTTCCAGCCAGGTAGATCTTCCTCTTTCTTCTTCCATGGGATTCAAAGAAATAAAGGCGACTTTCGCGACCCGCAAATCCCTCGGCAGTCTAAAACTTCAGAGCAATGAAATCTAGTTTTCTGACCAGATCCAGAATAATTCTTTTTTGCGTGATAGTTTTTGCCGCAGTGCTTTCAGCGAAGCTTTTTTTTGTGCAAGTGGTGCGCGGGAAAGCTTACGAGGAGGCGGCCAATCATCAATACGCCACGCCCTCGGATAATATCTATGAACGCGGAACTATTTACTTTGAACGGAAAGACGAGGAGCTTGTTTCAGCCGCGACCCAGACTTCCGGTTTTAAAATGGCGATTGTGGCCAACAAAATTATCGATGAAGAATCGACTTATGAAAAATTATCAAAAATAATTGCCCTCGATTACGATAATTTTATCAGGAAAGCGAAAGCCAAAAATGATCCCTACGAAGAAATAGCCAATCGTTTGTCAAAGACGGAAGCCGATGCCGTTTCCGGCTTAAAATTGCCCGGCATAAATATTTTTAAAGAAAAATGGCGTTTTTATCCCGGGGGCAATTTAGCTTCGCACGCCCTTGGTTTTGTAGGATACAAAGGCGACGAATTAGCCGGGCGGTATGGACTTGAGAGGCAGTATGATATGCTCCTGACCCGCAACACCGACAATCCTTATATTAATTTTTTTGCGGAAGTTTTTTCTAATATACGCAAAACTTTATTTGAAAATAAAATGCCCGAAGGAAACATTGTGACCACGATCGAGCCCCAAGTTCAGGGTTTCTTAGAAAAAAAATTAACTGAAGTGAAGGACAGATATCAAATTGATTCTATCGGCGGGATTATTATGAATCCGGCCGACGGGTCCATTTACGCGCTTTCCGTCAAGCCTGATTTTAACCCCAACGATTTTTCTAAAAATAAAACAGCTATTTTTTCCAATCCGCTGGTGGAAAATGTTCTGGAATTCGGGTCGGTAGTCAAGCCTTTGGTAATGGCCTCGGCTCTGGATGCCGGAGTGGTGACGGCCGAGACGACTTATGACGATAAGGGATCGATCCTGGTTGAGAAAAAAGAAATTTTTAATTTTGATAGAAAAGGCCGGGGGCCGGGCACGAGCATGCAGGAAGTTCTGAATCAGTCGCTCAATACCGGGATGGTTTTTGTCGAGCAAAAATTGGGCAAAGAAAAATTACGCGACTATCTGCTGTCGTTCGGTATAAAAAATAAAACCGGAATTGATTTGCCGAATGAAACTTCGGGGCTTGTTTCCGGCATTTTAAAAAGTCCCCGTGAAATTGAGTACGCCAATGCCGCTTTCGGCCAAGGAATTGCTCTCACTCCGGTCGAGTTAATCCGGGCATTGGCTTCACTTGCCAATGGCGGAAATCTGGTTGTTCCGCATGTCGTAAAAGAAATAAAATACAATAACGGCACTTCAAAAGTTATGCGATATTCCGTCATCCCTACCAAGATAACAAAAACCGCTTCAGAGGAGATAACCCGGATGCTGGTAACGGTGATGGACAAGGCGATTAAAGGGGGACAGGCGAAACTGGATCATTTCAGCGTCGCCGTCAAAACCGGCACGGCGCAGGTTGCGGATAAGGCGACCGGAGGATATTATACGGATAGGCACAATCATTCTTTTTTCGGCTATTTTCCGGCTTATAATCCGAAATTTATAGTTTTTCTTTATGCCATAAATCCCAAGGACGTGCCTTATGCCGCAACAACCTGGGCTGATCCTTTTTTAGACATTACCAAATTTTTATTGAATTATTATAATATTCCGCCGGATAGATAAAGGCCACAAGTCGGACATGTGGCTAACCACATGTCCGACTTGTGGAACTCCAATTATGAAAACAATTTTTAAAAAAATAATAACTTATATTTTAAAAATAGAGTCGCAGCTCGTACTTTGGAAATATGAGCCGAAAGTCATTGCCATTACCGGATCGGTCGGGAAGACTTCCACCAAAGACGCAATTTATGCCGTGCTCTCGGGAATATCATATGTCCGCAAAAGCGAGAAAAGTTTTAACAGCGAAATAGGCTTGCCCCTGACTGTTTTAGGCATCCCCAATGGCTGGAATAATCCTCTCGTTTGGCTGAAAAATATTCTCAAAGGATTGTGGCTTTTTCTTTGGCCTCATAAATATCCCAAATGGCTGGTGCTGGAAGTTGGCGTCGGCAAACCAGGCGATATGAAAAAAACCGCTTCCTGGCTTGAAACGGATGCGGTTATTATTACGGCCATCGGAGAAACTCCGGCGCATATTGAATTTTTTAATTCACGCAAACACCTGGTGGAAGAAAAAAGCCGGCTCATTAAAACATTAAAAATAGACGGTCTTTTGGTTTTAAATGCCGACGATGAGGCGGTGCTGGAAATGAAAACTCATACCAAAAATCGTGCGATTACTTATGGATTCAAGAAGGAAGCCGATATTTTAGGTTCGAGTGAAAGTATTTTTTATAACGACAAGAATAAGCCGGAAGGGATAACTTTCAGAGTGGACGAAGAAGGCCATAGTCTGCCCGTAATCATTGAAGGAGTTTTTGGCCGGAATCATGTTTATGCCTCGCTGGCAACATTGGCCCTCTCTTCTGGCTTGAAATTCAATATGCTGGATGCGATAAATGCGCTTAAAAATTACGATGTTCCGCCGGGGCGGATGCGGCTTTTAAAGGGGATAAATGACTCTTTGATTATTGACGATACCTATAACTCTTCTCCTTTTGCCTGTGAGTCCGCCTTGAAAACTTTGGGAGAAATAAAACATCAGGGAAGAAAAATCGCTATTTTGGGGGATATGCTGGAATTGGGGAAACATACCATTGAAGCGCATAAAAATATCGGCAAGCTTGCCAGAGAAAATGCGGATGTATTAATTGTTATCGGTCCTCGGGCGAAAGCGATCAAAGAAGGCGCGATAGATGCAGGTATGGGACCGGAGAACCCACGCCACGGCGGGGCGAATATCTTTGAATTTTTAGATTCCCGCGAAGCGGGAGAATTTATCAAAACTTTTGCGCAAAAAGGGGATTTAGCGCTGGTCAAAGGCTCTCAAGCTATGCGGATGGAGCGGGTAGTAGAGGCGATTCTTTTGGACCAAAAAAATAAAAATAAACTTCTCGTCCGCCAGGATGATGAATGGCTAAAGAAAAATTAAGGAAAAGTTTGCAACACTTTATTTATTAAGTTACGGGATTGATTGTTCTAGAATGCTACGCTCTTGGTTGACTTATTTTTGGTCAACATAACAAACCCTTCCGGAAAATCTTTGCCCGGGTTAAGAATACCTTCTTTGATTTGCGATGAAGAACCGCTAATATCCAAATAACCTTGATCCACCAAGGTCTTGATGCTAGCCCATAAAGCTCTTTGTCTATTTCTAACTTCTTCTTCGTCAAGTTCTATTCTGCTATACGGAGGGGGAAATGAGTGAATAGTGTCGCCAACCTGATACGAAATTCTGGCTACACCACCTACCGCAAGAGATTTGATAACGTTGCGTAAAGCGATATCCGAATAAAGAAAATATCTGAAAGCTACTTGTGAAGCAATTAAATCCATTATCTCTTCAAATTCTGCCGGCATCATTTCTGCTGGGTGCCGGACTATGTGATCTCCAAATAACGATGGATGTTCGTCTATTGTCATGTTAAAGGTTTCAATATTGGGATCTAAGTCTTTCATGTCTTTAAGCGCAAAGCCGAAATTACTTCCAACATCCAATATTCTTAGCATTGGCTTACCGGTTCTCCCTCTTATTGCTTGTACCTCCTCCAAAAATTGCTCATTAGAATGATAATAACCTCCCGATTGTTCAGTTAGTCGACGCGAACCTGAACCAAAACCCGTAGCGGCCACTCTTGAAAGTATCGGTTCCCATGTGTAATATTGGGTTTTTTTCAAAAATGTCGGGTCGCTGAACAATCTTACTTTTTCTTCTAAAGTCAGCGCTTTAATTCCTTTTGTCTTGAGTTCTTGGATCATTTTCCCATACCTTTCTTCTCGAGCTAAATGAGAAATGTTTAAGAGGGTATTTTTTCTCACAGAATATCCGCCATGGAACATATCAAAATTTATATCTCTGGAATCAACTAAACATATCTCATCATTAATTAAGGTGTTGTAGTCTCTATTGTAAGTATTAATTTCTATACGGAAAAAAAGTCTTAGATGTTCTTTAATTTTCTCCATTTCTTCTTTCGATAACGGTGTTAATGTTTTAACATTAGTATAAGCTTCTACTAATGTTTCTACATCGGCTTCTCCTTTTTCAACACCTTTCCCGCTGCGCAATTCTTCCCAAAATTTCGTAAAAAGAGGATTATGATCTCTTGCGACCATCTAAAGTTCTCTCAATTTTGAAGTTGGGGTAAATGGAGGATGTCCAGTTGTAAGGTTACCAAGAAATCCCTCTTTTGATTCTGGCATTAGTTGATTTTATCATAAAAAATATTAAATTGAAACTTAAAGACTTTATAAAGTAAGATTAAGAACTATGTTGTTGCGACCTCACGGAGAAGGTCCTAAGTGGCTTCTGAAAATAATTATTTCGGATCGAACTTGCTCAAAATGTTGAACATACACCAGTTTAAGACGGCCGTCAATTTTTGATGCTTTTTAAATCTCTCCGATGATTTTGGTCAGCCAGTTGTCTACTTTTTTGACAATTGCAAAAAGGCGGGGATATTTTTCCGTGTGTTTTTCAATCCAGAGACGGGTGCTGGGAGAATAAAGAGAAAGAAGAAAAAGTCCGATTGCCAAAAAGAGAATTCCCTGGAGGAACGGTAAAACCAGCCCGATCAAACCGAGTACGATAAAAATAATTGCGATAGTCAAAACCAAGACTTTTTTTGCTTTTTTTTGCATGAATCTATTATAACATAATTTGAGCTTGTGACTCTACTGGGAGTCGCACCCAGATTTGAAGCTTGAGAAGCTTCCGTCCTGACTGTTAGACGATAGAGCCGAATTATTTCAAAGTAAACAAAGTTGCCACCAGGATGATAATGTAAAGAATGATAAAAGTAATCGGAATATTTTTTTCGATTCTGGTGAAGGAGAGATATTTCTTTTTGTCTTTGCCTTTGCCCAAAACATTCCACTCCGTTTCAAAAAGAGCGATCGGTAATTTTTGCTCCAGGGCATGAATCACTTTAAACTTCGCGCGGTTGAGCTGGCTGTAGGAATTTATGATTTTATACCAAGAATAGCTGATGCTGATGCCGACAAAGGGGATGAGCATAAAGATTAAATTTCCGTGAGGCAGAACTTTGGTTTCCACATAACCCAAAATACCGATAATGGCGGCGTTTAATCCGAGAAAAAATTCATTGGCTTTTTGGCTTCGGTCGCTGGTGCTATTAAAAATATGCAAGTAAATCCGATATTGTTCCAGGCAATAGTCCACATAAGGATCTCGGCTCTCCTTGATTTCTTCGCTTTTTTTTGTAAACAATAATTTGTCTATCTCGTCTTTGTCCATGGTTCTATTATAGACATTTTGTATTTATTCTTCAATCTTCGCCTGCCCGACTGAATGACTTCAATCGTTCGGGCGGGGTTTTTCCACTTCCAGAAGCGCCAGCTCGGGCGAAGCGCCGGCGATGCGGAGCACATCTTTATCTATCTTTTTTAATTCTTTATTGGAAGCATTGTAGTGATTTACTACGGTGCCAAGCGCGTTGCCGAGTTTGTTGTGGTATTCATCATAAGATTTCAAATGCTTGCCAAGGTCTTCCACTTTCTTGATTATTTCTTTGGCGGACTCTTCAATTTGAAGCGCTTTTAGTCCCTGCAGGACGGTTTGCAGATAAGCGAGAAAAGAAGTCGGAGAAGTAATGATGACTTTGTATTTTCCGGCGGCGCGCTGAATTAGATTTTCCGCATTTTCATCAGAGCCGACTTTGTTGGTCAGTAAGTCATAATAAATAGCTTCGTGGGGAATAAACATAAAAGCGAAGTCAGTGGTGCCTTTGGTCGGCTGGATATATTTTGCCGTCTCGGTAATGCGATTTTTTAAGTCATTCACGAAAATTGTCTCCAGCCGTTTTTTCTCGATAGGGTCTCGTTCTTCCACCATCTTATTATAATTTTCCAAGGAAAATTTTGAATCAATCGGAATAATTTTATCTTTCACGAAGACCACTGCGTCCACGATCGTGCCGTCGGGAAAAGGGTATTGCATTTGATAGCTTCCGGGCGGGAGGACATTTTTCAAAACCGTTTCCAGATAATATTCACCCAGGATTCCGCGCTGTTTGGGATTCTTCAGAATATTTTCCAAACTTTGCAACTGGTCGGCAAAAGAAATGACTTGTTTGTTCGTTTCATCGAGTCGGGTCAATCGTTCCGTCACATCGCGAATTATTTTATTTGATTCACTGGAATGGAATTTTAAACTTTCATTGACCTGTTTGTGGCTTTCCCCGATTTTATTATCTACCGTTCGCGAGAGTTCATTGATTTGCGTCAAAATAAGATTTAATCCTGTGTCGTCTTTTTTCTCTTCTTTCTTTCTACTAAATACAAAATAAGCAAATATGCCTCCTGCGACAATTCCTAATATTATCCACAAAATTTCCATAAACACATTTTAGCACTTTTAATTCAGAAACAAAAATTTGCCCATAATGAAGAAGCCACCAGAGAAGCTAGGCTTCTTCACGGTGGCAACGATGCGCACCTGATGTCGTGACGGGGCTCGTGAGATGCCCTAATAGTGCAGGTCGATCTTGGTTGCGTACCAGATCGAGATCCTGAACCGTTGCGCGACTGACGCCCTTGTTCTGAACCTGCTGGATATTGCTTCCAACATCCAGCATTTCCCGCCTACATAGGTCTCCCGGTTTCCGCCACTTGACGGTCTTCTTCATGTGCATGCGGGTTCTCCTTCCATAAAAAATTAACACACACACAGATATGTCAACTTTTTTGTTGTAGATTTAATTTTTATATTTTCTTATTATTCTCACATATTTACCTAACTCTACCGGTCGGAAAAGTTAGGTAATTTTAATTTTTAGGGTATAATTTATTTGATAATAAGTAATGTAGTTATAAATATGGGAAATTTAGAACAAGAAATAAAAAATAAAGATAAACGCAAAAATATCCAAAAGATAATTTTGAACACAATTTTTGCTGCTGGCATACTTGGCGTAGCACTTGTCGCTCCAAATGTTTTACGAGTTATCAAACAACTCGAGGGATCTTCTGAAAGAAAAAAGAATTTGAAATATACTATAAATGATTCCTTCACACATCTAAGAGAACGAGGTCTTATTGAAATAGTTGAAATAAATGAAAAAAAAGTCGCGCGGATCACAAAAAAGGGGGAGTCCAAGCTGGATTTTTTGGATAAGCATAAGTTTAAATTAAAAATTCCCAAGAAATGGGATGGTCGTTGGCGGGTGGTTATTTTTGATATTAAGGAATCTAGAAGTAAAACTCGATTTCTTTTAAGAAAGGCGCTTACTCAGATAGGTTTTGTGAAACTTCAAAATAGTGTCTGGCTTTACCCATACGACTGCGAGGATTTAATTTCTTTATTGAAAGCAGATTTTAAGATAGGAAAAGATGTTTTATATATGATAGTAGAAAAATTGGAGAATGATTGGCATTTGCGCAAAACTTTCAATTTACCTAACTCTACCGGTCGGAAAAGTTAGGTAATTTTAAATTTGTTAAATTGCCGCATAAATGAAACTTAATTAAAAGTCTCATATGTTTCTGAACTTATGCACTAAAGATGTGGATTTCTATTTTAACATCATTTTTCCAGAAAGTGTTTCAGTGTATATATCCAATCTTCGTCTATTTGATCGCTGGCTTGTTTTTGCGCCAAAAGCCACTCCAGATATCCGCGGTCGGTGGCGAGGACTTCTTCTATTTTTTTTCCTAAATGTTTTCCGAAATTAAACGAGCGGAGCAAGCACGGGTGGGAAGAAATCTCGATCATTTTTGTTATAGCTTTTTCTTCATCCAGATGTTCTGTCTCTATAATTTTTTTCTTCAATCTATTAAAAAGTTCTTCTAAGACCAACACATCGCCCAAAGCGTCATGCGCGGTCGCCTCAATTTCTATCTCGAGTAGATAGCGCAAGTATTGCAAATTGTATCTTTCTATTTTGCCTTCGGGATCCAAGTGTCTCGCCACTCGGAGTGTGCAGATGAATTTATGGGGGATAATTCCTTCTTTATTAATTATCATCAAGTCAAAAGGCGCATTGTGAGCGACGACGATAGAACTTTCTTCTTCAAAAAGTTTTTTGATTTTCGGCAAGTCGCCGCTTTCTTGGAAAGATGGCTTGTCCTGAACCATTTTGTTGGAAATATGATGCACAGCCGAAGCTTCCGGAGGAATTTTAATTGGAGGCTTATAAAGGCCGACGAAACTTTCATCGTTAGTCTTGTAGGCAACTTGAACCAGAAAATCTTTTTCCGTATTGCCGGTGGTTTCCGTATCAAAAAATATTAACTTAGACATTTCATTATTTTATCATAATTTGCTATAATATGCGCATGCTTCACGAACAAATAAAAAATGGAATAAAAAATGCGATGATTAGCAAGAATGAAGTTCTTTTAAAAACTTTGCGTTCGATGGTTTCGGCTTTTACCAATGAATTAGTGGCAAAAAGCAAAAAGCCCAGTGAGCTGTTGAATGATGAGGAAGTACTTGCGGTTATTGCCAGATTAGCTAAACAGAGGAAAGACTCCATTGAGCAATTTCAAAAAGGGAACAGAGAGGATTTAGTCAAAGAAGAGCAAGCCGAACTGACGATTTTGGAAACTTACTTGCCGAAGATGATGGAAAAAAGTGAAGTAGAAAAAACCGCGCAAGCCAAGAAAATGGAGCTTGGTATTTTAGACGCCACTCAGAAAGGGAAGTTGATGTCCGCTCTGATGAAAGACTTAAAAGGTAAGGCCGATGGAGCGATGGTAAAAGAAGTTGTTGATTCTTTATTTTAATTAATTACTCCGATGAATACAGTCAAACTTTTAGCTCAGTTAGTAGAGCATCACCAAGTCTTGATCTATCTTTTGATTTTTATCGGT
>ERZ1292640.4608-Hain-H43-02um-R1-4608-length-10442-cov-5_pt1 | contig 10442 bp, 8 predicted proteins | sample MGYA00564404_ERZ1292640 | MGnify/ENA primary metagenome ERZ1292640 (study PRJEB36523, sample SAMEA6512636) | groundwater metagenome | collected 2019-01-08 | study: AquaDiva: Metagenomics assemblies of 32 groundwater samples | reverse complement strand
GAGCTTGAAAGCCGCGGTTCCGAAGTGAATGCATTCACGACACGCGACTACACGGTTTATTACGAAACAGTTACACCTAATCTGCTTGAAAAAGTCATGGACATGGAATCCGACAGGATGGCCAATTTGAAGATCGATGAGGAGGCGTTAAAAAGCGAGCGGATGGTTGTTTTCGAGGAGCGCCGCCTGCGCACAGAGAATGCTCCGGAGGGGAAGATGCAAGAAGCCCTGTGGTTGCTTGCATTCCGCTATCATTCATACAGATGGCCGGTGATCGGCACTCCGGCTGACTTAATGGGTTTGACCAGCGACATGTTATCCCAGTTTTTCTCACGCTATTACCAGCCTGCAAATGCCGCTATCGTGCTTGTAGGTGACTTTGATGGCGCTAGGGCTTTTCAGTCGATTAAAAAATATTACGGAAAAATCCCTGCGCGGGCGATTCCAAGAAGAGAAGTACCGCATGAACCGGAGCAAGAGGAAGAGCGAAGGCTTATCCTACGCGATAAAGTCGCCTCCGAAAAATTCATGCAGGCTTATCATATAAGCTCAGCTTTCGATAAGGATTCATATGCGCTTGACGTGCTAGCCAATATCCTGTTTGAAGGCACCAGCTCGCGAGCGTATCGAAAACTAGTGGATGAGCTTGACATAGCGGCTGGCGTGTATGGTTCGGCTTATACGCCGACATACCCTGGATTGTTCATCATGAATTGCACGATGAAAGGTGATTTGCCTACCCAGACGGCTGAAGATGCGCTTGCGCGGCTGTTAAACGATGTTGCTGAACATGGCGTTACCTCCGAAGAGCTTTCAGTTTCAATCAGACAGCTTACCGTTCAGCTTTTGGATAGCATAAGGACGCCTTATGGGCTCGGGCAGATGATTGGCACTGTTCAATCTATATTTAACGACCCGGTTCGATTTAAGTCTGATCTGGCCAAATACATGAGCGTTAGTGCAACTGACATTAAGAATGTAGCAAGAAAATACTTAACACCGAATAACCGCACGGTTGTTGTTTTGGTTCCAGAAAACAAAAAGGCAAAATTACGATGAGACGTTGTTTTTTTATTTTTTTCTTAGCTGCATATTCTGCTTTTAGCTTATCTCCGGTTGCGAAAGGTGCGCTGTCCCCAGTACTGGAAAAACTCCCTAACGGATTACAAATAGCCTGGTTTTTGAATGACAAGCTTCCGTTAGTGGATCTTGTCTTTGTCGTTAACTCTGGGAGCCGTGACGACGCTGCAGGAAAAAGCGGTACCGCAGAACTATTGGCTGCGGTTATTGACAAAGGCGCCGCCGGCATGAGTTCCCAGGAAATCGCGCGTAAAATTGAAAGCGCTGGAGCAACGAGGGCGGTTTCTGCTGATGATGAAACTATTACCATCGGGATGCATGGGCTGGCTGCGGATGCTGGAATGTTGCTTGATATGATGGGTAAGCTTGTTCTTAAGCCTGATTTCCTTGATATGGAAGTCAGCAGGGAGCGTTCCCGCATATTAGATAGGTGGCGGCACGTTGGAGATTACGGTGATGCCACGGCCGCGCTGGCTTTTAGCCGCGCAACGATGAACATGACGGTATATGGGCGTTGCGGCCTGGCTTCCGGCAAGGAATTCAGCAGATTGTCCCGTCTGGATGTGGCGGATTTTTATAAGGCACAATTCGTTCCAGGCAATTCACTGCTCATGGTTGTAGGGCGTGCAGACAAGGAGAAATTAAAGAGAAAAATAACGGAAATATTCGGTAGCTGGAGCGGCGGCACACCCCGACACCCCGACAAGCGATATACGGACCCGCGTTTAAAGTCCTTGCGGCGCGGGCAGGTCATCCTTGTAGACCGTCCTGGATTAAATCAAGCATATTTAAGGGTTGGTTTCCGGGCGCCACTTGCCACATCGCCGGATTATTATTCATTATCAGTTGCGAACGCTCTCTTCGGTGAGTACTTCAACAGCAGGCTTAATCTTATTATCCGCGACAAGCTCGGCCTGACGTATTCCATCCACAGCGGATTTGTGTATCGGCAGGAGGAGGCCGTGTTTTACGTTTCCGCCGCCACCAAAAATGAGAGTGTCGGGGCGTTGCTTAAAAAAATTACAGAGGCACTTTATAACTTGAGGACGGGGCCTGTTTCTGATGATGAAGTCCGCACCGCCAAGGATTATCTTATTGGGAGTTTTCCGCTTGGCGTGGCGACTCTCGAGTCAGTGGCATCCCGTTGGCTCTCGAGCACGCAGTTGGGGTTGGGAGATGATTTTCTGGGCAAATACACAGCACGGACCGCGCTAGTCACACAAAAAGACGTCATGCAGGCTTTGTCCAGGCATTTAAAAACAAATGATGCTGTGGTCGTGATAGCCGGTGACGCGCACGAGATCAGCAAGCATTTAACGGCGGCTGGGATAAAAAACATCAAACTGATTGCGATTGCTGACCTGATGTAAGGGCTCGTCCCTCGAAGTAAGCACCGAATTCCAGCTTCAGGCAGGGGGTATGTATATTTCCGATAACCCTTGCTGAATTTGAAAGGACCACTTTCGTCGATGCCGATATTTCACCGCGGACAAAACCTTCGATGATTATCGTATCAGCGAAGATATTCCCTTCGACCATCGAAGTTTCGCACAAGGTGATGATACTTCCTTTTTTTGCTCGTATTTCACCTTTTATTGTTCCATAGACTTTGGCAATCGCATCCAGGGAAATGGTGCCCTCGATTTCAGTTTTTTCAGAAATAAAGTTAATATCCGACTCTACGATAGAAGGTTTTTCGTTATTGAATCTGGCCATCTATTGGCGCGGTATTTTGCTGACCCTCACCGCTGGGGGTTGTTTCGTTGTGGTTAATATAACACTGCTGCACGGGCAATCTTGATTCTTGCGCGGATTTCATGGCAGCCTTTAGTTCGCTCATCTCTTTTTCCATAGCGAGCACTCTTGATGGGTCACCTGATCTGGCAAGACGATAAAACTTTATTGAAAAAACTGCCCCAGCTATCGCCACGGCAAATAACAAAGAAACAAGCAGCCCGAAATGGGTGATCCACCGGAACGGGACATGAAAGGTCTTTGACGGCAGGTTATCCTTAAATATAAGAACTGTCAGGCGATTCGTAGACATTTTTGTTTTCTTATCAAGAAATTAGCGTTCCTAAAAAACCATGTCAACTAATCTCAAGTATTTGCCGATTAGAGAACTGATGAAGATTCTATTGTTGAATCCTTTTATTGACGCAGAGCATGAATTAATAGGGGAACTTAATAATAGAAAGTTTGTCGTACTGCTTACAGGTGATGGTTTGGAAGCGTGGCAACTTCTCCAGCTTCACAACGCCAGCGTGGATCTTGCCGTGGTTCACAGGGAAGGCACATATGGGCCAGGCAAGCCTGACATCGAAACAGGTGTAAAGCTTATAAACAGGATTCAAGCCGATCCGGCATATGCGGAGCTTCCGATAATCATGACTTCGGAGGCGTGGGGTGAAAAAGAATTCAGCGAACATCAGGCTGGTTCTAATGGGGCGAATGCGTATCTGCATTGGCCATTTGGTGTTCAGGATTTCATATCAACAATTGATGAGATTTTTAGCGGTGATGAAAAAGCAGAAAAGGTGAAAAACGCGGAAGACCAAGGTGAACTCGTCCTTGAGGACGCGGCCACCATGTTTCATGCGGCCGGTGATGATTCATCTGAAAGCGCGAAGTCAGATTCAGCCATTCACCTTGATGTGTCAGATTTACCGGACAATACTTCCAATTACGACAAAGGTTTAAATGAAATTAAAATAAAACTCGACAATGACGATGCCCAGGCGGTTATAGAAAAGAGCCAGCCCGCGCTTGAACCAGAGTCCCTTGTAAACCAAGTTGAAGTACCGGGCATGGCCGAAACAAAGCTTACACCGTCTGAAGGTATAATAAACGAGCTTCCATGCGATGGAATATCCCCACCAGTGGAAATCAGTCAGCTTAATCTAGCCGCTGAAGTACCGGAAGTATCTGATCTAGACGACCATGAAGCACAGCGCGAAATGCCTTATATATTTGACGTGGCAAAACTATTAAACCAGCCGGTCGGTGATGCCGTGGTGCCTGGCGGGGCTGCTCAATCTCCAGACATGGGGACAATGAAAAAATATCTTCTGCTGCGCGAGCAGGACGTGGCCGCGCTCTCAGGTAAACTTAAGATTACACAGGACCAGCTGAACGATCTAGGCACGAAACTGGATGAAGAACGCGCATTAGCCGCTGAGCTACGCAACAAGGTTGATGAACAGAAAAACAAGATAGATGAATTTGAAAGCGAGAAGCAAAAGCTTCTTGAGGGACTACGCGTGGAGTTGGAAGCACTGCGGTTCGAAGTGAAGGCCAAGGCCGACAAGGCGCGCCTGCTTGAGGAAAAGGTTTATGAGGCAGCGGACGAGACTGTAAGGTTGAAAGAGCGGGTTCGTTCGGATATTAGAAAGATAAGAGTACGTGAAAAAGAGCTGGAAAACCGCCTTGAAATAGCGCGAAAAGATGCTGAAGTCTTAATTGGCGCGAGAGAAAACAAGATCGTAGAACTAAAGCGCAAGCTTGATTTGTTGGAATTCAATATGGATCTGCTGCAAGACCAATATGCGAGGGAAAAAGAGCGCTCCGAAAAATTACGTGGACGCCTGCTTAAAGCGGCACAAGTAGTAAAACTTGCCGGAGGCGTGTTGGACACGGCGGATGATTTGCGCGATAGCGCCTCCACAGAATCTTATGAAAATCAGAGCCAAGGTGGTGAGCCAGGCCGGAAAGCTTCATAAATGTCGTCTTCCGCCACATCATCTTCCACTGCGTCATACAATGTCCTGCTTATCGAGGAAGATCCCAACCAAAACGAACTGTATGCCGATCTGATCAGGGAAGTCGCTGATTGCAAGATAGACGTGGTTTCGCATGTCGAAAATTCTTTCGAGTGGGTAGCCCGCTCCAATTACCATCTGGTCGTAATTGACGGGTCCAGCAAGAACAATGATACCTCAGCATTCAATGACATGATCGGGCTGGCGCTGCTGGAGCAGGTAAAACGCATCAGTCCAGTCACGAGCGTGATTCTTGTATCGGATAGGGCTGGCGTCGAACAGGCGGTTTCGGCCATCAAACTCGGGGCCGAGGATTACCTAAGCAAGCCGTTTAATATAGAGGCATTCCAGCTAGCTGTTAAGCGCGGTCTAGATCGCAAAACTATTTTCGGTGAAAACTCAGACATGTCTATTTTCTTGAATCTTCTAAACAGCTGCCAGTTAATCTCGGCCTCGCTTGATCCGAAAAAGATTTTTAGCATCGTACAGAGCTATTTCTACAGGGAGATTAAGTGCGCGCATTCGGCTATTTATACATTGCAGGAAAACAAACCGGCGCGGGTGGAGCTGCACGGCACAGCGGATGACGAGCAAGACAGGGCCATGCAGGAGGTTCTTGATATAGCACTTGAAGCCTCCAACCCCTTGCCTAAGATGTATGAGTCAGGCGAAATATACCGTTTTTTCGAGCGTAGCCAACTTACACCGGGGCTGCTGATATTCCGCTTCAGATGCGGTGGGCCTGAGGATTATTTTCTGGTCTGTCTTTCACCGGAATATCCGCCGTCATTGGATGGTTTCGAGAGCCGCCTCCGGATGCTAAAAGCGCAGATCGAAGTTACCGGCAGGAATATCTCTCAATATCTTGGGGTGCAAAAGCTGGCATACGTCGACGACGTGACCGGCTTGTACAATACACGATATCTTAACTTCATTCTTGATCGCGAGATAGTCCAGGCGCAGATTTCCAAGAAGGCTTTCGCGGTGCTGTTTATCGACGCGGATAATTTCAAGACGATTAACGACAGCCATGGGCATCTGGTGGGGACGAAGATCCTCAACGAGCTTGGGAACCAGCTTAAAAAGCTGGTACGCGACTCCGACACCGTTTTTCGTTACGGCGGCGATGAGTTCGTCGCTGTCCTTTCACCATGCGATCTTGCAACGGCAAAGGTGGTCGCGGATCGCATTCGCATGTCTGTTGAGCAAGGAGTTTTCCTTGCTGATGAGGGGCTTGACCTGCGCTTTACGGTTTCGATAGGCGTGGCGCTTTTCCCAGATCACGCCGGGTCAAAGCAGGCCATAATCGATGCCGCCGACCAAGCAATGTACAACGCCAAACGCACGACCAAGAACAGCGTCACAATCGCCGGGTAGATCCGCATCTGTGACTCAGAACCCAGGGTAAGTGCTCTTCCCGTAATCATCCCAGTCGGGAAAGTCATTTTTACTTTCCCCGCTGAAATCAGACTCCGTGCCAGTGGTATCCGGGTTACCGGAGGCGCCTTTTTCAAACTCTGCGACTTCATTCCATTCACGGATTTGAACCCTTATTCTGGCTTTTATTTCAAATGCTCTATCTAGGCAGGAAAACTCATAATAGGGATTGTATACTGGGGCCGGTTTAGTGCCTGTATAGTAATTGGCTGCGTATATTGGGGTTCTTTCTTTGTTCATTGGGGCAGCAACATCATATGTGCTATTCAGTCCTTGATTTTCTACGGCATAGATCAAAGACTTTGGCCAACCCGCGCTGTTCTTGGGTTGGGTATCCATTGCTGGACCAGTTAGGCAATTTGCGGTTGATCCATTCCATGTTCCTTTTGATATGCTGGCTTCACCGTAATCTACTTTATCAGCATCCCACTTTCTTATTATAAGATTGTAAGATCCCGTGCAGCAATTGGGACCACTGGATGATGTGTAGTCATAATTGCAATATGGATTTCCACCCGCATCTATTCCGCCATTTGGTTGTGGATTGCTACCACTGTCGTTTACATCTATATTCGTTAATGAATTGTTTATATCAATGTCGTATGAAAACAAGAGTGGTCCCGCCCCTGCGGCATATGCAAGATAATAGTAAGGTGTGCTTAAAAAATATGTGCACATGTCACTTGGTACGTTGTGTTGGATTTTTACTCCACAGGAATAGAGATCGAGTTCCTCAGTTTCAATAATGCATGTGATGTCTTTACTGGTTGAATCGCTCTTTATCGTGCATGGCGCGGCGAAATCTCCGTCTTTGTGTGTGCTAAACCGCGTCTTATAGTCAGGCCAGGTAGAATTATTACACTCATCCCTCGCTATAACATAAAAACCAGCATTGTTATCAATCGTGCCTACCGGTGTAAGCGTATTTGTAGGAGCAACAGCTTCTTCTTCGGGTTGTTTACAGGACGGCGATGCAATTAAGCAAAATGACAATAGAACCATCATGGTAAATCTGTAACCCTGATTCATATCCGCTCCCCCTTAATGGTGCCTTCATATGCGCCACTACATTAGATGATTGAATTAGATCTGTGTCAAAAAATCAATAGGTTAGTGTAGGGAAGTGTCAGTATTTATGGGCGTGCTGTCTACTGAACCGATTCATGTGCGCGGCTCCGTAAACCTGCACAGCTGCAAGAGCGTTGTGACCTTTGCATCGTAATGCGATATTCGCAGGATCTTGAGAGGAGCCGCCCTGTGCCCATGCGTGTTCGTGGTGATATTCAAGAAACATTGTTTCATCGCAGCGTTTACCATCGGGGCTGACGTAGCTACACCGCCCCTGATCGCGTTGCCACACCATGTCCCGTACCGCTTGCGAGATATGACGAGAATTAGTAGGTGGTGTCTCGCCTGTGAGTTCTGTCTTGGTAGCTGGTTTTGTTATTTCAGGCGCTGTTTTAGCAATGGTTTTCGTTTTATCCGAGCATTCTTTAGTGAGTTCGCATTCATTGGGCTGCGTGGCCTGTGCTTGTGCGCATTCTCTAGGGCTGATGCATTCACCATCATATTTTAATTTATGTTCAGTGTGTTTTTTTATGGCGCGTTCATTACGCCGATCAATTCTGCGTTTTGGTGAATGTTTATCTAAAAATGCATTAAGTGCAGCTCCAAAGATGTCTTCTAACCTTGCATTCGGAAATCGATGACTAAGGATGGCGCGCGCCTCTTCAATCTCATCCATCATCTCGGCGCTTGCAGTGAATTGGATTCTTATTTGCGCTTTGGCAACACTGATCCTAGGAATATCAGCAGCTTGCTTTTCGCCGCCACCGGTGAAAGCTGGTTCGCATTCGCGCTGATTGGCTACGTTGTTATTTGTATTTTGCCCACCGCTTGGCTGTTCGTTGGTCTGAGCATTAGAGTGTTTATCTGTAAGCTGCATATCTGGTGCTGCAAAAAACTCAATCTTGTCCCGAAATCTTGGCGGTACTGGTGCGCTTGCTGTTGCTTCACACGCCGTCGTTGCACCCCCACCCTCTTGCATTCTCCTAACCTGTTCCGTAGCAACATACTTTTCTACTCCACGCTTCGTCAACTTTTCACATTCACTAAGCACCACCGCACAGTTATCTTGCGTAAGAATCTGGCTTACAGCCGAAAGAGCAGAAAGCGTAAGTTTACCATGTTCAAGTCTTTCTAAAATAAGTGGGTATTTAAATGAAAGTCTTGCTGCCTGTATCCGTCTATAAGCTGAACCTTCAGAAAACCCCAAGCACTGGGTTAGATATGAAAATAGTGATGAGTAACCATCCTCAAGATATAGCTTACGTAAGTCAAATTCCCTGAGGCATACGAGGAACTCGATAAGTAATTTTCGTTCTTCCTGCGCGAGAAAGATAAGCTTACTAAGAAGCTCTCCATTTTGGAGTTTCTGTATTTGTATCGACAGGCAAAGTGAGTTTTGGTTTTTCATATGAAGACTTCATATCACCGATTTTTGCCCCTCATAAAACGCGCGTAAATCGTCTGTAACCATTTTTTATAAACCACACCATTCGGGCGGGCATGAACCACAGAAAATCGTGTCGACACGGGCGCACACACGCAGCTACCTACGCCTTTAAGAGCGAGCCACCATACGGCGATAAATTTCTCGAACCTTCGTCAAGATAAATCTATTTTACTTGTGTATTATTTTCCGAAGAGAATCCGACTTTCAGACCTTGCGCGCGACCTCCTAAAATCCAGCCCCACTTCCACAGAAAATCTGTTTTATAAATCACGCGTGTTTTTTATTATGTATACATCTATCACAAAAGGCGTTAAAATGTGACTTATGTATCTCCGATTGGCTAATCCATTGTTATCAAATAGTTTTTTCTTGTTTGGCCCACGTGGAACTGGCAAGTCGACACTTCTTAAAAAGATTCTTCCGCCGTCCGGTAGGATGTTGTGGTTTAATCTTTTGGATTCCGTCTTATTTCAACAATTGATATTTAAACCTAATAAATTTTTGGAAATGATCCCCAAAAGCTTTGGCAACAAAGATTGGATCATCATTGACGAAGTACAGAGAATCCCGGAGCTACTTAACAGCGTGCACATGCTCATTGAAGAAAAAAAGATCAAATTTGCCCTTACAGGATCCAGCGCAAGGAAGTTAAAACGTGGTGGTGCCAACTTACTAGCAGGGAGAGCTTTCCTTAATTCCATCCACCCATTAACTTCACGTGAGCTGGGGTCCGACTTCCAGTTGGACGATGTTTTAAATTTCGGATCGCTGCCACATCTTTTTTCATTCAAGGATATTGAAAGCAAGAAGGAATATTTAAGAACCTACGTGGCGACTTATTTAAGGGAAGAGATCATGGAGGAGCAGATTATCAGGCGACTAGATCCATTCGTAAGGTTTTTAGAATCGGCAGCCCAATGTAACGGCCAAATTATCAATGCAGCGAAAATAGGGCGCGATGCCTTGTCTGACAAAAAAGCGGTTTTGAGGTATTTCCAAGTTTTGACGGATACACTTACTGGTTTTTTCATAGAACCATATCATACCTCGGTGAGAAAAGTTCAAACGGCTAAATCAAAATTTTATTTTTTTGATCCTGGTATCACTCGATCCTTACAGGGCGCTCTAGACTCTTCCCTAGTCCCCAGAAGCTATGCTTATGGAAGAGCCTTTGAGCATTTTTTTATTTTGGAATGTCTTAAGCTGAAAGACTACCTGCGGAAGGAAGATAGGTTTTACTACAGCCGGACAAAGGATGGGGTTGAAATAGATCTTTTGATCGAAAGATCACGAAAGGAACTAATAGCCCTTGAAATAAAATCCTCAACTCAGGTAGATGAGAGTGAATTAAGACCAGCTCTTTCATTGGCGGAAGATTTAAAAGTTAAAAGGTTTATAGTGGCCTGCCGTGAAGACAGGCCAAGAAAAGCAGGCGTAATTGAAATTTTACCGTGGAGACAAGTACTCGAACAACTCTATCCGGCTTAAATCAATTGAACAATTCCACATCTTTTGACGGCTCATTGACCATTATGGGGAAGCTCATTGAAACAGCGAAGGATATTGCCGGGTATTCTTTTGTCCCTGATTGTGTACTGTTGCGGTTAAATGAGAAGTAAGAGAATTCCGCATTAAATGGCGTAGCCGTATTC